>ERZ779894.257-NODE-257-length-62525-cov-10.665920_pt1 | contig 62525 bp, 61 predicted proteins | sample MGYA00511587_ERZ779894 | MGnify/ENA primary metagenome ERZ779894 (study PRJEB29588, sample SAMEA2160490) | human gut metagenome | biome: human gut; feature: human-associated habitat; material: faeces | place: Denmark | collected 2008/2010 ... | reverse complement strand
CCCTACAAAAATTCAATTAGCCATTTGTTTCCCTACACCTATAAACTAAAATTTATCGTTATATAATATGGGCGTAAAAAAGCGGCAGGGGGTAACCCCCTGCCGTATATTGGTGACAAACGATAAATTATTTTGCTTTTGCCTTTATTGCGTCCTTTGCCTTCGCGGCTATGTCCTTTGCTCTCAGCCCGAAAATATCAAGCAGATCGTTTGCGGGACCGGACATGCCGAAACGGTCGTAAACGCCGACCTTCAGTACCGGCACGGGGCAGGTCTCGGTCACGACCTCTGCTACCGCAGAGCCGAGACCGCCTATAACCGAATGCTCCTCGGCCGTTACTATGCAGCCGGTCTCCTTCGCAGCCTTGACTATTATGTCACGGTCGATAGGCTTGATGGTCGCCATGTTGATTATTCTTGCACTGATACCGTCGGCTGCAAGCAGATCGTAAGCCTCCAAAGCCTCCTTGACCATAAGTCCGGTGGCTATTACGGTAACATCGGTGCCGCCTTTGAGCTCGACGCCCTTGCCGATCTCAAAATTATATGTCTCATCAAACACTACAGGCACGGCAAGTCTGCCAAATCGCATATAGACCGGTCCGTCTATCTCGGCTGCCTTAAGCACCGCAAGGCGCGCCTCGACGGCATCGGCAGGATTGATAATGGTCATTCCCGGTATGGTCCTCATGAGCGCTATATCCTCGCAGCACTGATGTGTTGCGCCGTCCTCGCCCACCGATATTCCGGCGTGGGTCGCACCGATCTTGACATTGAGGTGCGGATAGCCTATTGAATTTCTGACCTGTTCAAATGCGCGTCCGGCAGCAAACATTGCGAACGAGCTTGCAAAAACCAGCTTGCCGGTGGTGGCTATTCCGGCAGCGACGCTCATCATATTCTGCTCCGCTATTCCGCAGTCATAGAACATTTCAGGATGAGCTTTTTTAAGCACGCCGGTCTTGGTTGCTGCGGCAAGATCCGCGTCGAGCACCACAAAATCATTGCGCTTTTCGGCAAGCTCGCAGAGCGTCTTTCCGTAAGCGTCTCTTGTTGCTATTTTAACTATATCAGCCATATTTCATGTTCTCCGTTTCGTCAGTCAAGTTGGGCTATCTTAGCGTCGAGCTCAGCCAGTGCCTTTTCAGCCAGTTCATCATTCGGGGCGCTGCCGTGCCATTCGACGGCGTTTTCCATATACGAAACATCCTTGCCCTTTACGGTGTTTGCGATTATGGCGGTAGGTCTGCCCTTGCAGTTTTCGGCTGCCGCAACGGCTGCCTCGATCTCATCAAAATCGTGACCGTTTATGACGATAACATTCCAGCCAAAGGCTTCGAACTTTTTGTCGAGCGGCAGCGGAGAGTTTACCTCCTCGAGCGTTCCATCGATCTGAAGATTGTTAAGGTCTACAAACACGGTAAGGTTGTCAAGCTTCTTGTTTCCGGCAAACATTGCTGCTTCCCAGACCTGTCCTTCCTCCGATTCGCCGTCGCCTATTATGCTGTACACGCGCCAGTTTCCGCCGAAGTGCTTTGACGAAAGCGCCATTCCGGCTGCTGCGGAGATTCCCTGACCCAATGATCCGGTAGACATATCAACGCCGGGGATATGCTTTCTGTCGGGATGTCCCTGCAAAAGTGCGTTGGGCTTACGGAGCAGCTCTATCTCGCTCTCCGGGAAAAAACCCCTGAGCGCCAGCGTTCCGTAAAGTGCCGGTGCGGCATGTCCCTTTGAGAGCACAAAACGGTCTCTGTTTTCCATCTGCGGATTTTTGGGATCAATATTCATTTTCTCGAAATACAGGTATGTAAGTATCTCGGCGCATGAAAGCGATCCGCCCGGGTGACCCGATTTTGCCCTGTTCGTGCCGACGATAACATGTTTTTTTACCTTCAGCGCGAGTTTTTTAAGCTCCTTTTTCCTCTGCTCGTCCATTTTGAACCTCCATAATTGCTTGATCACAGTAATCTGAGTCTGGCTTTGAATTTTGTAAAATACTCCGGCGGCGGCGCGGTAAACTCCATATATTCGCCCGACGGATGTATAAATCCGATCTTTCCGGCGTGCAGGCACTGACCGTTAAGCTCGGTTATTATTTTTTTCGGACCGTACAGCGGATCGCCCGCTATAGGGTGTCCTATTGACGCCATGTGCACCCTTATCTGATGCGTTCTGCCGGTCTCTAACCTAAAACGCATTTCAGAAAAGCCAACAAACCGTTCGAGCGTTTCGAAATGCGTAACAGCCGGCTTTGAATTTTCATAAATAACGCACATGCGCTGACGGTTTTTGGGATCTCTGCCGATAGGGGCGTTGATCGTACCTTTATCTTCCTTTACATTACCGTAAACAATAGCGCTGTACTCCCTTGTAAAGGAATGTTTTTCAATCTGCTCCGCCAGAAATTTGTGCGCCGCATCGGTTTTTGCGACTATGAGCAGACCGCTCGTATCCTTGTCGATACGGTGGACTATTCCCGGTCTTAACACGCCGTTTATACCCGAAAGGCTGTCGCCGCAATGGTACAGCAGTGCATTTACAAGCGTGCCGTCATAGTTACCGGGAGCCGGATGCACCACCATGCCCTTAGGCTTGTTGACAACGAGCAGCTCGCCGTCCTCATAAACTATATCGAGCGGTATATCCTGCGGTATCGCCTCGGCAGGCTTCAGGTCAGGCATTGCGACCTCTAATATATCGCCCACATTCACCGCCGTTTTTTTCTTTGGCACCGTACCGTTTAATGTGACGTTGCCGTCATCTATAAGCGAGGCTGCGAGCGACCGCGAAACGGCAAGGCGTGACGCTAAAAAAGCGTCCAGTCTTATGCCGCTTTCGTCAGCTGTCAGAATCCTTGTTTCCATCCTGCTCATCACCCTGAGGGGCACTTCTTTCGGGTACAATATCAATGTCAGGGCTGGTCAGTCGCTTTTTCTTGGCATCGGCAATAAAGTCCGCTATAAAATATATGACTATCATAACGGCGCCCACCGTGACCGCGCAGTCCGCAACATTGAATACCGGAAAATCAACAAAACCGAACTCCAGAAAATCGACCACGTTGCCGCCTCTCGCCACCCTGTCGATCATGTTTCCAACACCGCCCGAAAGCACAAGGCAAAGCGCCCAGAACATAAGCTTGCTGTCAAAGGTCTTTCTTATCAGCATGCATACGCATATGACCATTATTATAAGCGTCAGCGTTATAAGAAACCAGGTCTTGCCCTCCAAAATACCGAACGCCGCGCCGGCATTCGGCGGTATTCGATTGAAGTTTATAAGACCGGGAATGACCCTTATTACCTGACCTATCTCCATATGTTGGGTCACGAGGTACTTGGTAAGCTGGTCGGCGCCGACAAGTAAAACGCCGCAAATTATTGCAAGTATAGCCGACATATCTGCCTCCGTCAAATGACAGCTTTTCTGCCACGTTCCGGCGGCAGAAAAGCTTATTTATCTTAATCTACAGTTATCTTCTTTATAATAGCGGAACAGCGGCGGCAAAGCGTCGGATGCTCGGCACACTCACCGACAGTATCGGTAAAGGTCCAGCAGCGCTCGCATTTTTTGCCTGACGCGTGCTTTACGGTGACGCCGACACCGGTGTCGCCCTTGTATTCGCCGCCTTCGCCCTCTTCAACCTTTGCGGACGAGCAGATGAACAGCGTTGACAGCATGGGCTCTACCGAACGCAGGAACTGCAGATCCTCACCTGTGGCATAGACGGTGACCTCGCTTTCGAGCGAAGCGCCTATTATCTTTTCGGCACGGGCAAGCTCGGTCGCCTTCTTTACGTCGTCACGCACGGCGTGGATCTTCTCCCAGCGTGCCATGAACGCGTCGTCATATTCGCCCTCCGCCTTCGGGAAGCTGTTGAACACGATGTTTCTCGCGTCGTCGCCCGCCTTGTGCGGCATATACTTCCATATCTCATCGGCAGTGAAGGCAAGTATCGGCGCTATAAGTCTTGTCAGCACATGCAGGATTTCGTATATCGTGGTCTGTGCCGCACGTCTTGTAGCCGAGTCCTTGGCTTCAACATAAAGGCGGTCCTTAGCCGCATCAAGATAGAAGTTTGACATATCGAGCACGCAGAAGTTGTGCACTGCGTGGAATATCGTATGATATTCAAATTCTTCATATGCTTCGGTGCACATCTTTACAAGGCTGTTGAGGCGCATGAGTGCAAAGCGATCCATTTCCTCAAGCTCGCTGTGAGGTACAGCGTCCTTATCGGGATCAAAATCGCCTATGCAGCCGAGAATAAATCTCGCCGTATTTCTTATCTTGCGGTATATCTCGCTGAGCTGCTTCAATATATCCTTGGAAATGCGGATATCGGCATGATAATCCGACGATGCGACCCACAGCCTCAGTATATCTGCGCCGTACTGGCTGACTATATCGTCCGGATTTATGGTGTTGCCGAGCGATTTTGACATCTTTTTGCCCTCGCCGTCAACGACCCATCCGTGTGTTACAACGGTTTTGTAAGGTGCGACACCGTATGTCGCTACCGATGTGAGCAGCGACGACTGGAACCAGCCTCTGTACTGGTCGGCACCCTCAAGATAGAGGTCGGCAGGAGCTCTTAAGTCTTCACGCTGACCGAGAACAGCCGCGTGCGACACACCGGAATCGAACCAGACATCCATGATGTCGGTCTCCTTTTTAAACTCGGTGCCGCCGCATTCGCAGGTCGCACCCTCCGGCATAAGCTCGCTCTCGCTCATGGAATACCATGCGTCGGCGCCCTTCTCACGGAAAACAGCCGCGACCTTCGCTATGGTCTCCTTATTTATCATTTCCTTGCCGCACTTTTTGCAGTAGAATATCGGAATGGGAACGCCCCATGTGCGCTGACGCGATATGCACCAGTCGCTGCGGTCCTTTATCATTCCGGAAATGCGGTCCTCGCCCCATGCAGGGATCCATTTTACCTTTTTGACCTCGCTCAGCGCCTTGTCGGCAAAAGCGGAGATCGAACAGAACCACTGCTCGGTCGCGCGGAAAAGTATCGGGGACTTGCATCTCCAGCAGTGCGGATACTGGTGGATTATCTTCTGCAGCGCGAAAAGGTGACCGGTCTCATCAAGCTTTATGGCTATCGCCTTGTTCGCCTTATCGGTTGTAAGACCGGCAAACTCGCCTGCTTCTTCGGTCAGCACGCCCTTTGAGTCGACCGGAACGACCATGGGTATTTCCTTGTAATGCTGGCACACCTCAAAGTCGTCAACACCGTGACCCGGGGCGGTATGAACGCATCCCGTACCGCTTTCAAGCGTCACATGACTGCCGACTATAACGAGCGAGGTGCGGTCGATAAACGGGTGAGCGCACTTCATGTATTCAAGCTCTGAGCCCTTAAGCGTGCCGAGCAGCTCGTACTCCTCGATGCCTGCCGCCTTCATAGTCCTATCGGCAAGCTCGGTCGCCAAAACATAATATTCGCCGTTGGCTTTGTATACGCCGTACTGATACTCGGGTCCCACGCATATGGCAACGTTGGCAGGAAGCGTCCATGTGGTAGTTGTCCATATCACGAAATAGGTCTTGCCCATTTCCGCACCAAGTGCAGACAGCTTTCCGAGGTCATCAGTGACGTTGAATTTCACATAAATTGAATGGCAGGGATCCTCGGCATACTCGATCTCAGCCTCAGCCAGAGCGGTCTGGCACTCGGGGCACCAGTATACCGGCTTTAGTCCCTTATAAATATATCCCTTATCAGCCATCTCACCGAATATCTCGACCTGCTTTGCGACATATTCGTTTTTGAGCGTCAGATACGGATGCTCCCAGTCTCCAAGCACTCCGAGGCGCTCGAACTGCCTTCTCTGATCCTCGACAAAGCCCAGCGCAAAATCACGGCAGATCTTGCGAAGCTCCAGCGCCGAGACCTGACCCGACGCGCTCATTCCGGCTTTTTTTCTTGCCTTGAGCTCGGTCGGCAGACCGTGGGTATCATATCCCGGAACATAAGGAGCCTTGAAACCGGACATATTCTTATATCTGATAACAAAATCCTTGAGCGACTTGTTAAGTGCCGTTCCCATGTGGATTATTCCGTTTGCGTAGGGAGGACCGTCGTGCAGGATATAAAGCGGCTTGCCCTCGCCCTGCTTCATAAGCTCTTCGTAAACATGCTCGTCCTGCCACTGCTTCAGTGCCTCGGGCTCTCTTGTCGGCAGACCTGCCCGCATCGGAAATTCGGTAACAGGCAGATTAAGCGTCTTATTGTAATCCATTATGATTAAAACTCCTTTTTGCGCGGACAATCCGGGCCGGCTGTTTTACCGGTCCGGACTTTGCGGTTTTATTTCTTTTTTCTTTTGAAAAACAGTCTCGGCTCGTCGTCATCATCGTCATCGTCATCATCGTCATCATCGTCTGATATTCCGAAGCTTATACGACCCTTTTTCGGCTGCTCGTCTTCCTTTTTATCCTTATCTGCGTTTAAAAACGCGTCAAGCTTCGCTGCTCTTTCGGCAGGGGCTGCATTTTCAAGTGTTTTGGGCGACGCAGCCGGCTCCTCAGCCATCTCGGGAGCTGACACTATCTCCTGCACTGTGGGCATTACAGGCTTTGCAGCCTGGGACGCCTGCACCGGCACCGATACTGACTCAGCCTTTGCCGCAGGTGCTGCGGGAGCAGCCGGTACTACGGGTGCAGAAGGTGCAGCAGGAGCGGCGGCACTTTCAGCCTTTGCCTCTGCCTTTTCAGCCTGCATCCTTGCCTCGGCGGCAGCCTTTTCCTTTAAAAGCCGTTCCTCGACAGCCTTGTCAAGCAGTGCTTCCGGATCGCTGAAATCTATTGAAAGAACGGTCTTTGCGCGTTCTATATTGAAAGGTATTTCCGAAGGAAGCTGGTTTATAAGTTCGATAAGCGAGCTGCACTGCGCCGATGCCTTCTTGCGGAAATCAGATATTTCTATTTTAAGCCTGTCATACAGCTTCTGCTCAAGCTCGGTGCTCTCCTTGGCTGCGGCAAGCGTCTGTTCGGATTTTTCCACGGCGGCGGCTATTATTTTTGCCGCTTCCTTTTCGGCGGTATCGCCGAGAAGTCTCGCCTTGTTTTCGGCGTCGCCTATGATATCCTTCGCCTTTATCTCAGCCTGGGTGACCTTAAGCTCCGCCTCGGCTGCGATGCGCTCGGCGTTTTCCTTTGCCTCGTCGGTTATCTGCTCAGCCACGCGCTGTGCGCTTATGAGCACATTCTGAATACCTGCGGTAGACAGCGCTCCGTCCGGAGACTTTGCGGCATATTCCTTAAGTCTGCGGTCGGCTTCCGCCTTCTGACGCATAAGTATCTCTATTTCCGACGCCATTTCCTCAAGGAAAAGCTCAACGTCGCTCTGCTTATATCCGCCCATCGGGGACTTCTGAAATTCCATATTACGGATCTGTTCAGGTGTTTTCATAATGCTTCCTCCGATTTATAAATATTTTCTGTATTTTATTACCGTTCTGCCCTTTTTAGTCTTATAAGAAAGATCATCCACGGCAAACTTTCCGTACCGTCTTACGGTCAGAATATCGCCCGGCGACACCTCTTTTGTGACCTTTTCGGACAGTATTCCGCCCAATGACACAAGACCGTTTTCTATAAGCTCAGCCGCTTTTCCTCTCGACACACGGCAAACCGCCGCTACTACGCAGTCGAGCCTTGCCGATGCAACCGTGTCGGACCGCTCCTCAAAGCCGCCGCCCTCCGGCAGCTCGCCGCCGTCCGACCTTGCGACCGTGACGCCGCATGAGGCTATTTTATCGGTCTCAGCCATTATGTGTTCTGCGACCGATGCCGACACAAACAGTGCCGAATCAGGGCTTCCTATAAGTATATCGCCGACCGTGCTGCGCTCAATGCCCTCGCTCATGAGCGTGCCGAGAACGTCCCGGTGGGTAAAGCCCCTGCCGGAGCGGTCGGTCACTGTGAGCCTTACTATCGGAAAGAGCGACCCATCAGGCAAAAAGCCGTCCGGAAACACGCCGAAATATACCCTCTCGGCACCGTCGTATCCTCCGAAAAGCATATAGTTTGCCCTGTCACCTTTTGCAATGTTTTCGGCAAGCTCCGCGCCTGCCGCATCAAGAAAGCCCACAAAGCAGGGCGCGCCCCTTAAATAGCTGCGCCTTATCGCGTCATTTATCTTAGCCGGAAGCAGTTCGTGGCTGTCCTTCAATATCAGTACCTTGTACTGCTGCTGTAGCTGCCCGAGCCGTCAAGCTCGTCGAGCAGCAGCTCGCCCATGACATCAACATTGCTGGGTGTTATGATAAACGTACTGTTGGCTACCCTCTTGATCCTGCCGTCATGAGCATAAGCCGCACCGCTGAGAAAATCTATAAGGCGGCGCTGCGTCTCACGGCTTGCAGCCTCCAGATTGAGCACTACCGTGCGGTTGTCGGCAAGATGGTCGGCTATAGCGGTAGCGTCCTCAAATCTCTCCGGCTTTACAAGTGCGACCTGTATCTGTGATCCCGGCTTGCCGAGACCCGAAGTAAACGAGGGCTGACTGCCCTTGCCGCTCTTGCGTTCGCTTGGGAACTGTGTGGTCTTTTCCCTGTCGTAACGGTCGTAGCTGCTGCGTCCGTCATAGGAATAGTAATCGTCCTTTGAGTCTCTCTCTTTTCCCCTCTGCTCATTCTTCGAGGAGGTTTCAACCTCATCGAAATCGTCGTCCTCGTCGGTGGCGCTCATGATATCCTTGATTTTATCAAAAAAGCTCATCGTTCATTCTCCTTACGCTTTTATTTTACATGTAATTTCTTTTTCCGAAAAGTGCGGTACCTATCCTCACGATATTTGCGCCGCATTTTACCGCCAGCTCAAAATCATCGGACATGCCCATGGAAAGATACAATATATTTACATTATCCATGTTTTTGTCCCTAATGTCAATAAACAGTTTATGCATTTTCGTAAAATATTCAATTTGTTTTTTGGTACTTTCACATACGGGCGGTATGGTCATGAGTCCCTTGACCCTTAAATGCGGCATTTTTGAAATTTCAGCCACAGCATTTTCGGCCTCGTCCGGAGTAAAACCGGACTTGCTCTGTTCGCCGCCGATATTGACCTCAAGCAGCACATCCATCGTCTTTCCTGCCTTCGCGGCACACTTTTCTATTTCCGCGGCAAGCTTTACAGAATGGACCGACTCGATCATTTCCACTTCATTTATGATATCCTTGACCTTGTTGGTCTGCAGATGACCGATAAAGTGGCGGTGCGCCGTTGCTTTAAGGTCTTTTTTCTTTGAAAGCAGCTCCTGAACGCGGTTTTCGCCTATGTACTCAATGCCGCTGTCCATAGCGTGGTTTATGACCTCTGCCGGCACGGTCTTGGTGGCGGCAAGCAGTATCACACTGTCGGTGCTGACCCCTGCCTCCTTGCATGCGGCAGAAAGGCGCGACCTTATATCGGCATAATTTGCGTCAAAATTACGTATTTTTTCTACCACTTCATCTGATAATTTTTCCGTCATAAAGGTTCTTTCCTTTCACAACTATCTCGTCATATATCCTGAGCACCTTGGAGGTCGATGCCTGCTGCTCCACCACCGAATAATTTTCCCCGGACCACAGAACATTTACCGGCACGAATTTGACCTGCGACGCCGTCACGACGTACACGCCCTTATTGCCGTCAACCACGCGTATCGCGCGGTTATCTACCTTAAGACCCTTATATTCCTTATATATGACCGTTATGTCAAAATATCTGGTCGACGCAAGCTCGGTATTCATTGTGCTGCACGAAAGGATCACCACGGCGCTTTCCTGAACCGACTGCTTGTTTATGTATTTCACGGTACACTGCAGCTCGGGCACCGAGCGCAGCGCCGTTCTTACCGTAACGGTCGAGCCCTCCTTCATGTTGAGCGACTCACTGAAAGGCACGACGGCGGCAATATACCACTCATAGTCGCCGACTATCTTGCAGACGGCACTGCCGGATGTTTCCTCCGGCGTAAGCGACTGCATTTTGTCTGCGGTAAGCTCGGTTATATTGTCGGTGCCAAGTATATTCTCATACCCGTCGACCGAATATATTACATACCCCGAGCCGGGAGAACGAAGCGTACCCGTCGGCTTTGCCGCCAAACCCAGCGCAGCCTTTTTTTCTTTCAGCGACGCTATAAGGGCGCTGAAATCCTTGGTCTCGCCGGTTACTATCTGTCTGCGGTTTATAAGTCCCAGAAGCGTTTGTGCCTGTTCGCTGCCGCCGGTTACCGTCCCGTTTTGCGTAGCGGCGGTGACATCTGTCAGTGCCGTGCGTATTTTTGAGGACAAAGCGCCAAGGTCTGCGGCATTGAGATCGTTATAGCTTTGCAGCTGCTCCAAAGTCTCTATTTGTTTATCAAGCTGTTCACATTCGACGTTGGCTTCGGCTTCGGCATCGCTCGCAAAAATTTCCGCTATCGCGCCGTTTTTGGCGACCCTGCCGCCGTTTTCAACCTTGTAGCCCACCGCGCCGCCGTTATCGTGCTCGACCACCGTTTCGTTCCGGATTATGCACCCTTTGGCGCTGTATCCCGAAAATGAGGAATAGGTGTAGACCGTGTCGGTGGTAACGGGTTCTATCACCGCCGAATAAAGCTGCACCAATATGTAAACTCCGACGAAGCCGATAGCAACCCACTTGAGCACATCAAACACACGCTTATTCAAAGGTCTCACCTCTTAACATTTTAATATCCGTTTTCTCTTGCCAAGCTCAGTGCAGCCGACAAAACGTCGTCGGTCTCATCGGCGTATATCCAGTTTATATCGCCGTTTCTCTTAAACCACGTTATCTGGCGTTTGGCGTAGTGCCTTGTTTCGGTTTTAAGCCTTGACACCGCCTGCTCCAGAGTCTCCTTGCCTTCGAAAAATAAGAAAAATTCCTTGTGACCTATCGCCTGAACGGCGGTCTTTCCGCTGACCTCATAAGCCGCCCTTGCCTCGTCGGTCAGCCCGTTTTCTATCATCAGATCAATTCGCTTTTCTATCCTTTTGTAAAGCGTTTCGCGGTCTTTATAATTTATGCCTATCCAAAGGACACGGTATGGCGAGCCGTTCATCCTCGAAAGCTCGTTTTGCTCGTCTACGGTCATGCCGTGGATCTCATATATTTCAAGCGCCCTGATTATCCTTTTGCGGTCGTTTATATGAAGCCTTACGGCGCTTTTCGGATCGACAAGCCGCAGCCTTTCAAGCATATGTTCCATACCGTACAGATCGGCTTCCGCCTCAAGGCGCCGCCTTACCGAGGGGTCGTCCTCGTCTTTAAACCTGATGCCTGAAAGCAGAGAGTCAACATAAAGCCCCGTTCCGCCGACGACTATGGGCAGATGCCCGGCGTCTGCCGTTTCGGCTATTGCCGCTGATGCCTTATTTACATATTCCGCCACCGAAAAGCGGTGGGTCGGCTCAATAAACCGCACAAGATGATGCGGCACCTCTGCCATCTCGGCATCGCTCGGGGCGGCGGAGGCTATCTCGAGACCTTTATATATCTGCATCGAATCAGCCGATATTATTTCACCCGAAAGCGCCTTTGCAAGCCCTATAGACAGCGCCGTTTTGCCCGACGCCGTCGGTCCTACGACCGCTATCACCGGTTGTTTTTCAGTCATCACTGGATCCTTCCGAACTGCTTTTCTATCTCGCGTCTTTTAAGCTCTATTGCCACCGGTCTGCCGTGCGGACAATACATTATCTCCTTGGTTGTGAGTACCGCTTTCGCCAGAGCGGTCAGCTCCTCCCTTGAGGACAGGTTGCCTGCCTTTACGGCGGCACGGCACGACATAGTTTCATAAAGACGCTCAAGGCGTTCTATTTCTATTGATCTTTTTGAGGAGATGCTTGCGGCAGCCTCAATTATGAGCTGCTCAATATTGTCGTCCGCCAAAACCGACGGCACCGCGCGCACCAGCACCGAGTTTGAACCGAACGGTTCAAGGTCAAAGCCGGCTTTTTCCAAAAGCTCAATATTATCGGTCACGACCGAATAATCGTCGCGTCCCAGCGTCACGCGCTTAGGTGTCAGAAGCAGCTGCGGCGTGCTCCCGTCGTCGCGCTTCAGCTTGTTGAACAGCATCCTTTCATGCGCGGCATGCTTGTCGATCAAGTACACGCTTTCGCCCTTTTGAACTATTATATAGGTGGCAAACGCTTCACCGATATAGCGGATGTCATCCGTGTCGGCGTCGTCCGTACCGGTCACAACGTCAGCCACACCGGCAGTATCCGGAAGATCCGGCAGTGCGTTATCCTTTGCCCCGGCAGTGATATTTTCCGGCAGGGCTTCCTCGTTTTCAGGCTGCTCTGCCGTGAAGCTTCCTGCATTTTCTTTGCCTGCCTGCTTCATTTTATCACCGTAGTATGTGACCGTGACCTCGCCTATATCTTCGGCGGTCACAGGCTCATCCTGCGGTATCTGCGGCTTTTGCTCCTCAGGTTTTTCCGGCGCCGCCCCTAAAGCCGTGGCGTCTATCGCAAGCCCTGCCTTCATGGGAGCCGAACGGAATTCCGGCTGTGCCTTTTTCGCCGCACAGTTTATCAACTTTTCGTAGTTTGCTATTTTTACACTGTCGCTTTTAAGACCGGGCAGCTTGGTCTGAACGGCGGTCTTGTATTCATCAGCCGTCATATGTATCTGCCCGACATTCTTTTGCGGCAGCCGCATTTCGGGGCGTTCGTCGCCCGATTTCAGCGCATTTTTGACTCCGTACATCACGCAGTCGAATATCCTGCGGTCGTCCGAAAACCTTACCTCGGTTTTTGCCGGATGCACATTTACGTCCACCGCGCCGTAAGGAACGGTAAGGTGCAAAACCGCTGCCGGATACCTGCCTGTCATCGCTGAATTTTTATATGCTGCCTCCAAAGCGGCGCTGACCGTGCCGGAACGCACATATCTGCCGTTTAAGAATACAAACTGCGCGTTTCTTTTGGGTCTGCACGCCATAGGTTTGCAGGTATAACCGCTGACCGATATACCGCCCATTTCTCCGCTCACGGGAATAAGCGACATTGCAAAATCGCGCCCCAAAACGGCGTATATGGCTGATATGAGTTTGCCGTCGCCGGGAGTCGAGAAAACCTGCTTCCCGTCCCTTATGAATTTGAAGGATATTTCCGGGCGGCTGAGCGCAATATGCTCAAGCAGCGCCCCCACGGCATTGCCCTCGGTTATGTCCTTTTTAAGGAATTTCATTCTTGCCGGAGTGTTGAAAAACAGATCCCTTACTATAATGGTCGTGCCGTCGGGACAGCCTGCCTCCTCGCTCGACACGTCGTTTCCGCCGCTTGAGCGGTAAGCCGTTCCGGTCGCCTCGTCGCGTGTTTTGGTCAGCATTTCGACCCTTGACACCGACGATATCGCGGCAAGCGCCTCGCCCCTGAAGCCGAGAGTGGCTATTGAGCCGAGATCGTCGCCGGTCTTTATTTTACTTGTCGCATGGCGCAGAAACGCCGTTGCAACATACTGCTTTTCTATTCCGCAGCCGTTGTCGGTCACCCTCATAAAGGTAACGCCGCCGCTTTTAATCTCGACCGTTACGGCGGTCGAGCCGGCATCTACCGAGTTTTCGACCAGTTCCTTTATAACCGAAGCAGGCCGCTCAACGACCTCACCGGCGGCTATAAGCTCCGCGACCTCGCGGGGCAGCACATTGATTTTTGCCATGGCGACCTCCCTTTTACTTAATACATTTTAATCGCTGAATGCCGACATCAGCAGCTCCTCAAATTCCTTTACCATAGGTTTTATATCCTGCTTTTTTTCCTTGTATCCGAACAGTGAAAAAAGTCCGAAAGCCGCTATGAGCAAAAGCGGAATGTACACTGCAAGATACGGCAGTGTGCGGAGCTGAAATTTGAAAAAAACCAGTGCCGCCGCGGCGCAGGGCACCGCGAAGCATATTATCGACAATATTTTAGTGTACCAACTCATGAGCCTGTCATAAACGTAGGCATATTCTATCTTTGTCGTGCCGTCTGGCTGCTCGCTCACCTCTACCAGCATACAGTAGGTCTCGTAGACCTCCTTTTTACCGAGCGCAACACGGTATTCTATCTTGAACATCCCGTCGCCGCAGACGCTGCCCACAAGGCGCGACGAGCCGTCGGCTGTGCACAGCGTGTTTTCAAATATTTCCATTACCTCGCCGTACGGCATATCGACAACGGCATGTTTTTTCTTAGCCACCGGCTTGTATCTTCCGCCGATATTCATAAGGCTTCCTCCTTTATGCTTTTCACTTTATATCTCTTGCTTTTTTGACTATATCGTTGAGCATGGTCATGCATTCTATCGGCGTCAGGGTGTTGACATCAAGCAGCTTCAGCTCCTCAAGCAGCTTTTTGGCGCCGTGCAGTTCAAAGGTCATCTGCATTTCAGCCTCATCGCCCGTCACCGCCGGTGCGGCGCTGACTCCGTTACCCGATTCAAGGGTGTGGAGTATATCCTTCGCCCTTTCTATAACCGCATCCGGAACGCCCGACAGCTTTGCAACCTCAACACCGTAGCTGTCGTCCGCGCCGCCGCGGACTATACGCCTTAAGAATGTTATATCGTCTCCGCGCTTTTTAACGGCGACATTATAGTTCTTAACCCCGTCAAGCTGCCCCTCAAGCGCGGTAAGCTCGTGATAGTGGGTCGCAAAAAGCGTTTTTGCACCTATCTTCTTTTTGTTGCTTACATATTCAAGCACCGACCTTGCGATAGCCATTCCGTCATAGGTCGAGGTGCCCCTGCCTATTTCGTCAAGAATAAGCAGACTGCGCGACGTTGCGTTCTTTATAATATTTGCAACCTCGCTCATTTCGACCATAAAGGTTGACTGACCCGTCGCGAGGTCGTCCGACGCGCCGACACGCGTGAATATCGCGTCGCATATCGGAATATCAGCCGACTGAGCCGGCACAAAGCAGCCGATCTGCGCCATTAAAACGATTATCGCGACCTGCCGCATGTATGTTGATTTGCCTGCCATGTTGGGTCCGGTTATTATGGCGCAGCGGTTTTTGTCGCAGTCAAGCACCGTGTCGTTCGGGACAAACGGCATGGGGCTCAGAAGCTCGACCACCGGGTGCCTGCCGCCTATTATGCTGAGCGACCCGTTCATGTTGAGCGTCGGTCTGCAATAGTCGTTGTCAACCGAAACGGTGGCAAAGGAAACAAGCACATCCGCAACAGCCAGAGCGTCGGCTGTCTTTTGTATCCTGTCAAGCTCGTCTGCAATTCTTTTCCTTATATCGTCAAACAGCCTGTATTCAAGCTGTGCGCTGTGCTCCTTGGCGCCGAGCACCCTGGCTTCGGTCTTTTTGAGCTCATCGGTGATATATCTTTCGCAGTTTGCAAGCGTCTGCTTTCTTATGTACTCCGGCGGCACCTGATCCTTGAAGGAATTCGTGACCTCGATATAATATCCGAACACTCTGTTATAGCGCACCTTCAGCGTCTTGATACCGGTCTTTTCCCGTTCTTCGGCTTCTATTTTCAGTATAATATCCTGACCATTGGTAAGGTCGGATCTCATTTCGTCAAGCTCTTTATTATAGCCCGGTCTGATAATTCCTCCCTCGCGTACCGAAAACGGCGGATCATCGACTATCGCGCTGTCTATAAGACTGCAAAGCTCGTCCAGAGTGTCAAGCTCCTCGGCGGCGTCATGCAGCATGCGGCTTTTAAATGACGACAGAATGTCCTTTATACCGGGAAGTCTTTTCATTGTAGAGCACAGCGACCGCAGCTCCCTGCCCCCGGCAGTACCGTAAACTATACGGGTCATGAGCCGCTCCATATCCTGAACCCCGGCAAGTGCTTCCCTCAGTTCGCCCCTGGCTACGGTGTTGCCGACAAGCTCGTCCACGGCATTGAGACGGGACTCTATCGATATTATCCTCATTAGCGGCTGCTCAAGCCAGTGCTTTATAAGGCGCTTGCCCATAGCCGTCCTTGTTTTATCTATAACCCATAGCAGCGAACCGCGGCGCTCCTTCGCGCGCATGGTCTCCCTCAGCTCAAGGTTTCTGACAGCCGAAACGTCGAGCCGCATATATTCGTTATCCTTATAAACGCATATATCGTTTATGCGCTCCATGCCTATCATCTGGGTCTTGAGCAGATACCCTATGGCTGCGCCGAGCGCTCTTAAGGAAACGCTGCCCTCGTTGAGTCCTTTTTTGGACACATCATCTATCTTAAACTGGCGGCAGACCGCTATAGCCGACGTGTCGGCATCAAAGCACTCGTCATCGACCACCGTAAGACAGCACTGCAGACGCTCCTTGAGGAAACGGGCAAGATCCTTTTTCTCGGACAGCTTGCCGCGCGTTATAAGCTCCTTCGGGGAAAAACGGCTGAGCTCGCCTATGACCCTCTGCTCGGCGTCACCGCCCTTTATCTCGGTCACGCTGACCGAACCGGTCGATGCGTCAATAAAGCAGAGCCCATAATCGTTCCGCTCAAAATACAGCGATGCCAGATAATTGTTGCTGCCCTCGTCAAGCATGCTGGCTTCAAGCACGGTGCCCGGAGTCACCACACGCACAACGTCACGGTTCACAATGCCCTTTGCAAGCGCCGGATCCTCGGTCTGCTCGCATATAGCCACGCGGTATCCCTTTTCTATGAGCCTCGCAATGTACCCCTCGCAGCTGTGGTACGGCACGCCGCACATGGGGGCGCGTTCCTTTTTACCGCAGTCCTTTCCGGTAAGTACAAGCTCCAGCTCACGCGACGCAGTGACGGCATCGTCGTAAAACATTTCATAAAAATCTCCCACGCGGAAGAAAAGCAGGCAATCCTTGTTGCTTTCCTTTATCTCAAGGTACTGCTCCATCATGGTCAACGGCTTTTTACCGCCCTTTTCGCCCATGTTCTATCCCTCCAGTGATAAAATACTATCAGTGGCAGCCGCCGCAGGTGGCGCATGAGCCGGTGCAGCCGGTCGCCGGCTCACAGGTGGCAGGGTCCTCACCCTCGGTGCAAAGCTCGATTATGGCATTTGCACGCTGCATAACGGCGTCAAATTCTTCCTTCGCCTTATTGTATTCTATCATGTTGTCATTGCACATTATCTTACCGTAAAGGCGGCGCAGAGTGGAGTTGAATTCCTTTATCTTCTCCTCGTCTCTGCCCTCTTCCTTGCCAAGCTCGTTGTCTACCGACATCCTCGCCATATTGAACTCGCCGATAAGCTCCTGAAGCTCCTTGTCGGCGTCGTTTATCCTTCTTTGCTCCAATACCTTTTTGTATCTCTCGTCGGCTTGGATCGCGGCTCCGAGAGCCCTTGCGGCAGCTATTATATCCATTTTTAAAAATCCTTCCTTTTGTTGTCGAAATATTTATATTTTATATTCTTTCCCCGTGCAGCACGCCGTCAAAGGCGGTTATACGGGCGTCTATAAAGGTTCCCGGTTCATCGGGTGAGCCTTTTAGCTTCACTACATAGTTTTCGGACGATCTTCCGCTTATAAAGCCGTCGCCTGCCGTGTCGTCAATAAGCAGCCGCACCTTTTTTCCTATAAGTGAACGGTTGATCCTGCCCGATATTTCTTCCTGCACCTTTAAAAGCTCGGCAAAACGTGCCGATTTCTGAGCCTTGGTCACAGGATCCGGCATTTCCGCCGCCGGAGTGCCTGGTCTTTTGGAATAAATAAAGGTGAAAAGCGAATAGTAGCCCACGCGCTTTACAAGATCGATGGTGCCGCGAAAATCCTCGTCGCGCTCGTCGGGGAAGCCCACGATTATATCGCTCGTAAAACTGATATCCGGCATGAGTGCTCTTGCCTTTTCTATAAGGCTCATGTATTTTGCAGTGTCATAATGACGGTTCATTATTTTCAGCAGCCTGTCCGAACCGCACTGAACCGGCAGATGCAGGTGCTTTTCCACCTTTTCGCACTCGCTCATGGCAAGAAGCAGCTCATCCGAGCAGTCTTTCGGATGCGATGTCATGAACCTTATTCTGAAATCCCCCGGCAGAGCGTTTACCGCGCGCAGCAGCGCCGCAAAATCTGTCTTTTCACTGTTGCCCCTGCCGTAGGAATTGACATTTTGCCCGAGCAGCATTATTTCCTTTGCGCCGGACCCAATAAGCCTTTTAGCTTCATCGATGACTGCCGACTGCTCCCTTGAATGTTCGCGTCCTCTGACATACGGCACGATGCAGTAGGTGCAGAAGTTGTTGCAGCCCTGCATTATTGGCAGCCACGCCTTGAAGGTGCCGTCCCTGTGCAGCGGCACGCCCTCGACCAGTGACTCGCCTGTGTCCGGATTTTCAAACACCCTTTCACCGCCAGAGAGCCGCCTGTACAAAAACTCAGGCAGCCTGTGGCGCACATGGGTGCCGAAAAGTATATCGACATAAGGATAGCTGCGCTTTATTTTGTCGGCGACCGACGTCTGCTGCGTCATGCAGCCGCAGACAATGACCGTCATTTCAGGCTTTTTGCGCTTGCAGGCTTTCAGCAGTCCGACATTTCCGAAAACGCGGTCCTCTGCGTGCTCTCTTACGGCACAGGTGTTGTAGAGCACAAGATCGGCTGCCTCAAGTTCATCGGTAAAGCCGTAGCCCATAAGCTCCAGAAGTCCTTTTAAGCGTTCGCTGTCACTGACATTCTGCTGGCAGCCGTAGGTGTGAACAAAGGCAAGCGGCTGTTTTTCATATCTTGAGCAAAGTATCTGTTTGACCCGTTCGGCATAGCCGAACTGCTGCTCAAGCTCGTTATCTGCGTTTTGCAGTTGTGTACTTCTTTCCAAATTTAAAAACTCCAGTACATAGTTATCCATACTTAGTTTAATTATACATTACAGGAGTATTCAAATCAAGTGCGAAATGCAAAAAGGTGTGACGGTGCCGTGAATTTTTTTGAATAAAAGTGTTGACAATACCATTTGTATGTGGTAAAATTTTAGAGCGTCGAACGGAAGATGTCTCACACGCATACGGCGTGCTGAAATTCATCGCCGCCGGCTTTTAATCGGAGAGGTATCGAAGCGGTCATAACGAGGCGGTCTTGAAAACCGTTTGGGGGCAACCCCACAAGGGTTCGAATCCCTTCCTCTCCGCCATAAACAGCATTCACGCAGATTTCTGCATGATATATATATGTCCGCTTTTTATAAGCGGAGGTTAAGGCAGCTATGGAGTAGTACTCAAGTTGGTGAAGAGGCGCCCCTGCTAAGGGCGTAGGTCGGGTAACCGGCGCGAGAGTTCAAATCTCTCCTGCTCCGCCATAATGTGGAGACAAAAAAGATGTCTCCTGCGAAAAGCCCGAATATATCGGGCTTTTTTGCTACCCAAACGGCGATTTTCTCTGTACCAAAACGCAGATGTAAAATCGCCGTTTTCCCTTTGTGGATAGACTTAAACTCCCGAAAAATAAATATCAGATACGAAAGGCAGATAGAAAGCAAAAATCTATCTGCCTTTTTTATTACCCTAAAAAGGAGAAATCAAATATGCTGCAGAAAGAATTAGCCAAATCCCTCAAAGCTCGGTACGACACCACGATGGACGGCAACGAATGGATGGAAGTATCCTCGGACGGCATCCCCCTCTGCCGGATAAAATATAACGGTCAATTTCTAAGCAACGCCGACCAAGCCCTCTCGGATGAATACCATGGTTTCGGTTATCGACCTGCGAAATCCAACCCGATCAAACGGAAATAATATATTGTATCTCGTCAATAAGTACACCGACCTATACGCAAAGCATCCCGACCATAGCCGCCGAGCTCAAGTATTCGTCCTCCACCGTCCGCCGCGGAATCCGTGACCTCAAAAAAGCAGGGCTCCTCGAAACCGAGCAGCGGTACAAAAAAAGGCGGCAAGAGCAGTCTGTTATCCGGCAGATATTCGGCAAGGCAAATCGGACCTAAACCGACTGCGCTTTTTCTTTCTGCTGTAGTTAAAGCGTGAAAAACCACAAAAAATAAATTTATCGCTTTATAACCCGTTGTGTTTTTCACAGAAATATGCTATTATATTCTTGATAGTCATTTCTGCTGTTTTCGGATATTGTTCGGTGGAAGCAAACCCTAATTGAATCGAGGCTGACGATATGAATATTAGCTATAAAAAGCTCTGGAAATTGCTGATTGACAGGGATATGAAAAAGAAGGACCTGCAAAAGGCTGCGGGCATCAGCAACTATGTCATTTCCAAAATGACACGGAATGAAAATATCACGGTTGAAACCGTGGGAAAGATCTGCAAAGCACTGAATTGTACGCCCAATGACATATTGGAATTCGTGTCCGACAGTGAGTAAGAGGTTTGATTATGAACAGCATTTTGAAAAAATCAGGCAAAGCGATGCCTTTAATGAAGAAAATCGAATCCCCTACACAAAGGCGATCGTGTTGATGAGCTTATTTACCTTTGTGTTTCTGGGCGCGGAATTTCTGTTTGTCAACATGATCTCCCGCACGGTTTCGGGGGATCGATCGGTAAATGCCCAAAATTATGCGCTTGGTATCAGCGCCATCGGTTTCGTTCTGTATCCTGTCTTCTCTCGATTTTGTAAAGGAAAATGGCAAACCGCACTTGCAATGTGCGCAGCGATTTTGTCGGCTATTTGTCTTTTTGTGATATGCCGCCATGCCTCTTATGCACAAATACTCGGCATGGGACTCTTGCTGTTTCTGATTCTCGGCGCGTTTGGAAGTGCCGTATTCTACAAAACACTATGTCTGTTAGAGGACAACACCTATATTGCGCGACTGACAGGCGTTTCCTATATGCTTGGAATCCTGCTTCAAATCGCAAACAACAATTTGGTTCATATAGATTACATAGAAGCCGGCATACTTTCTGCATTTATACTATTGCTGGCATTTATGCTGATAAAAGCAGAAAAAAACAGCGTTGTCCCTGCCTTCTCCAAAAGCAAAACCAAAGAGGAAAACGACGAAAGCGGAAAGGATAGCCTGAAAATCATTTTGCTCCTCGTCCTTTTCATCGCACTGATGACCTGTATTTTCAGCACCATGGACAATGCGGTCACCGCATACCACGCAAACGGAACGGTGAATATTGGTCAGTGGCCGAGAATACTTCTCGCACTCAGCGGTCTTATGGCAGGTTTTTTATTTGATATTGCCGGCAGAAAATATATGAGTGTGATCATGTACTGCGTAATGCTTCTGTCTACAACCTGCCTTGTCATTATTCAGTTTGCCGGGCCGTTCACGGTGGGTCTGGTCATATTCTATCTGTCCGCCGGCTTCTTTGCTGTTTTCTTTACCACAGCTTTCATGGAGATCGCCCGATACACGGATACCCCCGAGTTATGGTCAGGATTTGGCAGAACCGTCAATAATTTTGTTGCCGCTGCAATCTCGGGAGGCTCTCTTGCACTTTTGCATTCCGAAAACAATATTGTCATGATCACCATAGAGCTGATTTTATTCGTGGCAATCAGCATTGTCGCGCTTTTCTATACCAACAAAAGAGAAGCGCTTTTTGACAGGCTTGCCGAAGCGGACAGCAGCGAACTAAGCGACGGTGAAAAACTGCAAAGGCTGGCAGAGCAGTTTTCGCTGACGCAGAGAGAAACCGAGGTTTTCGGACTGCTTGTCAATACCGAAGACGGATTGCAGACGATAGCCGATGGTTTGTATGTCTCCAGACGAACCTTAGAGAGATATGTCTCCGCTATATATGAAAAAACAGGTGCAAAATCACGGATCGGGCTTGTTACTCTTTACAACAACGTATAATTAAACATAACAAAAAGCATTTTATCCTCCTGCCGATGTGGGAGGATATTTTTTTGCGGTTTTTTCATAGGAAACCGATATTTTTGCCTTGATTTTAAGAATGGCGGAGTTCCGCCACCCCATTTTCGGCAGATTGGCGGACTTCCCTTATATACAAAACAGCTCTTTACCAGTACAATTATAAGCAAAGGCGGTTGATATAAGCCGACTACTCGATCTTGAAGAAGGAGAGGACGCATATGAAACACAAAAACCATAAAAAGCATCGGGCGCGGCTGCTGACCGCTGTCTTTGCGGCGGTTATGCTTCTGTCGCTTATGCCGATAACCGTGTCGGCAAGGGAAAACGGGCATACCGTGCTTGATGAGGATTATTACGGGCTGACTGACGGCAACGCCGCCAAGGTACCGGGGCTAATTTATCACTGTTCCGGGCACGGCGACAAAATGATTGAATACTATGCGGAGGTTGAGGACGACGGGCGTTACACCGTCCCCGGTATTATTGAAAAGGTCGGGAACAAACTACGTTATGTATATACATATTATTGCCCTACCTGCTACTCCACATGGAAAGAAGGCGCCAAATGGAATGGTGAGGGCGAAGTATATGACGATGGCTCGTCCACGGGAAAGAGCCTTAAAGATTATATGGAGTTTGTAGCAAACAACACGGTTGCAGGTATGGCAGCATATGGTTACTACTATCCGCCGAAGGACGATTCGGATAATGCGCCGCAAAGAAATTATACTGTCGGCACTTCAACAATTACAGAACAGCCGGATCTGTTTCGGGTTGACGAAAACGGGTGTCTAATCGGAACTTCCGGAAAGGCGCTGACGACTGTTTCCGGAAAGAAGCCTGATGAAAAAGATCCACTTGCCCATTGGGATATGCCGGGCGCTTTTGCGTTTTATCAATTTTTCTACACCGGTATGTCTGAGATGATAAACAAGCCTGCAAGCGCTGATGACCCGGCGTGGGACACTGTCCGGGATATGACCCGTATCTATTACATGAAACATCAGCAGGAGGGGCAGCTTGCCGGATCGAGGGTAAACTATTCGTCTCACTGGTACAGCTATGACTATTCCATGCTCGGCGAGTGGGGCGTGACCGATCTAATGGCGGAATATAAGACCGGCGAGATATGCGGATATGTTTCCTATGTGGGGCAGAAAACCGAGATTGCCGTGCCGGAAACGGTGACGATTCCGCTGTACGGAAAAATAAAGGTCATTGGCGTGGATATCGAGGATCACAACCTCAAAAAGGTCTATGTCAACGACAATGTGACCTGTATCCGCCGTTTAAGCTCTGTAAATCTTGAAGAAATCTCGGGCTGCAAAAACCTTGAATACATAGAGAAATATGCTTTCCAAAATGACGTATCTCTGAAAACCATTCCTGAAATGCCGAAGCTCGACTGGATCGCCATGGGCGCCTTTGAGGGCTGTATATCATTGCGCGATGTTAAGCTACCTGACAATATGACATTCATCGACTTCACGGCGTTCGGTTGGTATGACACCGTTCTCGGAAATTACGATATCGGTATGACGGAACAGAGCTGGGAGGATTTTCAGTATCTGAGCGACCTCTCCGACAACGACAAAATCCTCGGACTGACCCTGTATGCCAAAAAAGGCAGCACGACCTATAAGCTGCTGGATACCCTGATCAACAAAAACAACGCGCTGACGCCGGCGCTTGACGATAGCGGCAAGCCGTATTTCAAATCCTACGGCGACGCGGTCGCCATGATGAGCGGCGAGGTAAAAGAATTCACCTCTCATTGGAATCTCAAAAGCAGCGGCGACTATAAGGGAAACCTTGCCTCCACCGACAAGGATGTGGACGATTCCACCGGCGGCAGGCTCGGCGAATACGGCGAGGGCGAGCCGTCGTGGAAACCCAAAGATATTGTAAAAAACGGCGCTGTCACGGGCGGATTGCTGCTTATGCTGACAACGACGGTCGGAATTGCCGGTTATGAGGCGACCAAAAAGAAAAAGAGCAGTGACGCCCGAAAGGACCGCGGCAACATTTACGACGACGATTCTGAGGAGGATTATTGGGGAATATCCGAAGTGTATGACGATTTGGACAGAGCAGACAAAACCAAGCTGTATTTCGACCTGCTCGATGTGTTTTCCAAGCAGCTTAAAAAGCTTGGCACATATGGAAAAATCGGCAAAGAGCTTATCGATGACGGTAAGAAGCTGCAGAAAGTTCTGGATATTTACGCTGAAACAGGAGATTTAACTCTGGCATTAAGCAAGGTTCGGTTTTCTGACAAAATCGGGGAAAAGGTTGCCGGCATGGCGACCAAAGCTGTGCCGGGCATTGCCGTATGGGACATTGCTACCGGTATTTTCTTAGGAAACTCCAGGACGGCGGATGCCGTGAACTTCGGTGCAAATGCGGAGCATACGGTTGACTTTGTTTTCGATATGTGCCGCGCTGTGGCGGGAGAAGCACAGAAAAACCCGACCGCTCCGAAGGGAACGTTATATCCCGGTGTGTTCGGGGTTGACGAATTCTGCAAAAAAGTTGCCGACGGCGCCTACGGTGAGAACCTGAAAAACATAGGTCTTACCGGCGACCTGCTCCTTTCAAAGGGCAGCATCGGTCAGACATGGAACGGTATCTTCGGCGAGGATGGCATGGGATTCATGGGATTTGTAGACGGTATCTGCCGGACTGCCACTGAGGCGACGACCGATCACAGTTTGGTTTCCGGCTATTTGCTGGAGCATTTCAACAACAAGATCGAACAGTTCTACGAGAACCTTTAAGGAGGGGTCGATATGCATTTTATAATTTCTTATCTTGCCGCAGACAGGCTCGGCGAGCTTGAAGGGCTGACAGCAAGCGACATCTCGCCGATGCACGACCTTGCACCCATTATTGCCGAAATGAAAAAAAACATTGAGCCGCAGGTACTCGAAAAGCTGGACGGTCTGCTGTCAGAGCAAAGGCTTGTTACAAACGAGAACGGCATCATAAAAGCCGCGCCGGAAATGAGCGGTTTCCTGAAATCGCTGTTTCAGCCGCAGAAATGCTTCCATACGCGAATAAACGAGCCGGAAGGCTGTTCCGCGACCTACTATATTCCGTTTGACGGCGCATGGATAAGGCTGGACGCCGTCAGAGGACAGTTGAACATAACCTTTCCGCTGTCCGAAAAAGGTGCGGACATTTGCCTTGCCGCCGATATACGGACAGCATTAAAGGATGAAAACATAAAGCTGCTTGCCGAGCGGCGTGAGACGGACAGCCTGCACGGTGCGATTGTTATGAATGACGAAAAGGGATACGCCTTTGTCGGCAGTGTAATCAATAAAAAAGAGCATGCCTGTACGGAATATGTACATTCCTTTGCAAAAACGGATGAGAACATCGCATGGATCGCCGATATGCTCATAGGCAGGCGTGAGTTTGTCCTCCCCGAAAGCGAGCAGGAAGAAGCGCCCGCCGAAAAACGTTCTTACAAAAAAGCGTTAAAGGGTTTTCTGATAGCTCTCGCCGTGAATGTGTGCGCCGCAGTGATTATTGCCGTGCTGAAAGCGGTACTGTGAGGTGGGACGGATGAAACTGAAAAACATACTTTCCAATGCGTTTGACGCAATAATCAGCTCATACGAGGGCAAAAGGTTCTGGCCGAGCCTCATACTGAGGCTTGTAATGGCGCTTGCCTCGGCGGTCATCACCGCCGTGTTTGCCAACACGCTGTTTTCAAAAAACAATATTGTCAATCAGATCTTTGCTGCCCTGTTCTTCTATTTTCTGATGGTGTCGGTCAGTAAGCTGATCACCGAAATCAGGCGCGGCGGCGTCGGCAAGCGGCTTAAAAGCGCCGTTTGCAAGATGGTGCGCCTGAAGCCTCCGGCTCTTTGGTTTTTTGTCGCCGCAATCGTTATATCGCTGTTTTTGCCGTATGCCTTTGTGCTGTCACTGTCGCTGCTGCTGTTCTGCTCGGCGGTATCGGGGGAGAACTCCCTGCTGCTCGGCGTAAAGAACGCAGTGACAAAGGGCAAAAATCCCGAGAAAAACGGCAAAGGACTTGCGGCATTTACAAGCGGACTGATCGCCTGTGGGCTGATCATCTGCATACTGACAAACTTAGGAGTTCCCACTCTTTACGGCGTGATAGACGGCAGCAACCCGAAATCCGATATGGCGCAGACCGAACCGGCGGGAAAAGACGACGGTTCACAAATTCCGTCGGATACGGATAAAACGCCCGACAGCACGACAAAGCCGAACGTCGGAGATACTAAGGAAAACGATGATTCATCTATTGAGGAAACAGCAAAGCAGCTCACGGATAAGCTGATTGAGTATGCCGGCAAGGACGAAAAGGCGTTCAAAAAGCTGTTCCGCAACACGGACGACGCGGTCATCGATCAGTATTACAGCACCTCCTATGATAAATTCCGTGAGTACGGCAAGAGCCTGATCGCCATTGCGGCACAGGACGGCGATTCCGTTTGGTTCACGGCGCTGTATTATCAGATACCCGAAAACTATCCGACGGAAAAAGAAAAATCTGTCTATCTGTCAACGATCATGACGCACGCGGACGACGGCTGGAAATTGGAATGGAACGATGATGTGCGGACTCGGCTGCAGTCGAAATATGATAATGCCGGATTTACTCCCGAGGGGCTTTGGGCAAAGGAAAGCGGCTTTGCGTGGGCAAAGTTCTTTATTCCGTTTGATCCGGACAACACGGCGATATTCTATGAGGACACCGTCATGTGCAAGGTTACGGAAATGTATATGGACGAAAACGACAACCTGAACCTTACGGTATATGCGTCAAACGGCACGGAAAGCGATGTTAAGCTCACCGGAATGGATATTTCGGCAGCAGGCGGCGACAGGGTGCTGTTTGAAAAGCACTTTGATGTCGAGATAGAGATTAATAAGGGCGGCGTGTCCCTATGCGCTCTGAAGCTGTTCTCACCGCAGGACATTGACTTTACGACATGGAGCAGCCCGAAGATCACCGACTTTAGTTTCAGCTATGTTGAAAATTAACGCGCTACTTACAACAAAAACGTGATGAAAAGGAGGTGCCGGACGGTGAACAGGCAACTTTCCGCTTTGCCGGACAGTAAAACAACAAGAATAATACTGCCGTATAACCGGCAATATGTGATCTTCGCCGTTTATGAAGTGCTGGATAAAAACGGTGCCGAATATGAAAAAACAGACGCATCCACCATTTTAGCAGAGATGTCGGTATACGGTAATTTAAGCCGGTTTTCCGTCTCCGTAAATGAACAGGAAACGGGAACGGAACTGACCGTAACAATGATACATCCTTGCGAGGGACTGTCCGATGCCGGTATACGAAGGGCAACGACCGCCATAGCCGACAGTATATCGCAGCATTTGGAAAACGAGCTTGTGATAAATAAGGTATCTGCCCAAAGGCAACCTGTTTGAAATTTCAGAACGGAGGCAATCAACTATGCCCAGCGTTGCAAGCAACAAGAAAAGAGTCGGCATAAACAAATAGCACTGAAAACCCGAAGTACCCCCATAGCAAACGGGCAGTGACTGAAAGGCCGTCACTGCCCGTTTATAAAAATAAAGGGCGGCATTACAGAACTGCTTAACGAAGTCATAGCCGATCCCGAAAGAATTCAGATACCGAAGTCCGACCATGAGGAAAGCCAAGAGATAAAACGGCTGAACGCAGAGATATCAAAGGCACTCAATACCTTCGGATTCGATATGGAAGCCATAAAGCAAAAAATGCTCACTTGCGTGAGCGAAAAATACACGAGCCTTGGAACTGAAGCAATCACGGCTCAAAGCCTAAAAGATATATTCAAGGACGCGCCGCCGCTGACAGCCTATGACAGCGACTTGACAGACCAGGCAGTCAGCGAGATCCAACTGAAAGGAAACGGCACGATAAGCCTTGTACTTATAAACGGTCAGCGGATCGGAAAGGAGAAATCAGCATGATGCAAGCAACAAGCGTACAGCCGTTCAGGCCGCCGGACCGCAAAACAAAACGGATGCAAAGGTTCCCCATGCATCCGTTTTTCATTATTGCTCCTGATTTTGTTCCTCAGACGCAGGCTTATCCTCAGACTCCGTTTCCTTTTCGGTGCCGTCCGCTTTGTCGTCGGTCCCGGTCTCGGATTTTTTGTCCTCTTCGGTCGGCGTTTCGGTTTTGCCGCCGGCATCAGGCTCCTCTGCAGGCTTATTCGGTTTCACAGGCTCCTCTGCAGGTGTTTCCTCTGCCTTTTCGCCGTCGTCCGGTGCCGAACCGGTATCATCATGCTTTGTATCGGCAGATGCCGCAGTCTGGCTTCCGCCCTTTGCACTGCCGGAGCCGCCGGACAATCCTATATACGAACCCGGATCGACCATCTCACCTTTTAACATGACCGAGAAATGCAGGTGATTTCCGGTTGCGTTTCCGGTCGCGCCGACCTTTGCTATCAACTCGCCGGCTGAAACGATCTCACCGACCTTGACAAGGTTGCGGCTGTTATGCGAATAAAGCGTTTCAAGCCCGTCGCTGTGTTTTATGATTATGCATCTGCCGTAGGCACCCTTAGTGCCCGAGAAGGTCACAACGCCGTCCATCGCGGCGTAAATATCACTGCCGTAGGGCGAAGCAATATCGACTCCTCTGTGTCCGCGTCCGTCGCCCCAGAATGAGCTGATATATGTGCGCGAGGTTACCGCACACGGGAACACCATTGATCCCTTCCTGCCGCCCAAAGCGGATGACGCCGGAACATATTCACCGGATGTCAGCCTTACCGAATTGGTGCTGATACCGTTTACGACCTCCTCGTTGACGGGAGCCTGCAATATCTCACTGTAGAGAACACCGGAGGTTACCCTCTTGCCGTTGCAGTATATAACGCGCTCGCTGATAAAACCGACTCCGCTCTGACCCTTGGTCTTTACCTTTGAATAGTCGGACGTGCGGCTGTCGTCATATGTCACTACCGTGTCGTACGGCAGTTCAACATCATATCCGTTTTCGATCCTTGCGGTAAGTACCGATATCCCAGCCTTTCCGGAGAGGAAATCCTCCGGGCTGCTTGCGATACCCTCGATACCGTCCTCTGTAACGTATATGTCGGTTATATGAAGATCGTTTTCATATCCTATAAACTCAAAATCATCGCCGGTATAGCTTGCGACCAGCGACGCCAGAGCCTGCTCTATGGTATCTCTGCTTTCGGCAACCCCCATAACCTCACCGTCAACGATAAGTGCCGAGCATTTCTTAACGCCGTCCATTGAGTCAAGGACTACGCTTACCAGCTCGTCATTGTCCGAAAGATCGTCGCGCTTTACAAGCGTTTCTTCATATTCCATGGATGCAATATTCATTTTATTTCCGTATATTTTAGACTGCACATCGTTTTCCACGGTCAGCGCCGCATTTGCATCGGTAACATACCCCACCGTCTCACCGTCAAACTTAACGGCAACACCGGCGGTATAATTTGCGGCATTTGCGGTGACTATAACAGCAACGGCGGCAGCCACCGTACCGGCGGCAAGTATGCCCCTTGCCCTGCTCGAGCGCATTTTTTCCGCACCGGCAGAAATGAGTGCTCCGGCGGTCCTATAAGCGGCACCGAAAGCGCGCACGGCATAAGGCTTTACAACCCTTGCTGCGCGGCGCAGCACACGGCAGACAAGCCCCCAGCCCTTTACGGCGCTGGCGGCAGCAAGACCTGCCAGCGTCTTTATGATCGGAAGCATTGAATATAGCATATTAACGGCAGCGTTCTTCTGCTGACCGCGTTTATTTTCAGTTTTAAAAGATTTTACGAAAAACAAAAAATCACCCAACGATTACAATTTTGTAACAAGCACAAATTTAATTATACACACAGTTTACAAAATTGCAACCTTTTTGGATGATTTTATTACAATTTTTTTATTTTATTCATAAATCAAGAGTTTTTTGTCTCTTAACACGTCAAAAACGCGTCAACCCTTGAGTCCTCTTGACTGCCTGTCCATATCCTCGACGACGATATCGAATATCTCACCGAGCGAGGCGCAGTATTCAAGCACCTTCCACGGCTCGTTGGTATGGTAATGTATTTTTATAAGCGTCTCGTCACCCACCGCGAGCAGACAGTCTCCCTTAAAGTTTTCGCGGAAGTAATCGCCTATTACGTCCTCGTCAAGATCCGTGCCCTCGATAAGCAGCTGCGTGTCATATCTGAATTCAGTCATTTTGCCTTTTCCTTTCTATTCCTTATATTTCAGTCTGTCGACCGTATACCCGTTTAACATCTTTACATATTCGGCAGCCTCGCGCTTTGCGCCTTTTAGGTCATGCTCAAGGTAATTTCCGCACTCTATCTTTGTAGCCCCCGGTATTTTGCCCTCAAAATCCGCCAGGAACCTGAAAGCGTCGCGCACAAGGGCTATCACCTCTTCAGGCTTTATGTCACGCACGAGCAGATAATACCCAGTCCTGCAGCCCATGGGACCGAAATATATTATTCTGTCACTGTAGCAGCTGCTGCGGACATATGTGGCTATCAGATGCTCGGTCGTGTGCATCGCCGGCGTTTCCAGATAATCGCCGGCATTAGGCAGCTTGACCCTTATGTCATAGGTAGTGATATCGCCGTCTATCCGCGATATGTAAATTCCTCTTTCAAGCGTGTTGTGATTCACGCTGAAGCTGGCTATCTGCCTCAGTTCCATTTTCATCACCCTTTGCGTACTCATCGTCGGTCATTGCGTATATGTCAATGTCCGCCGATATACCGTTATAATAATATTCCTTTTTGTGCCGGCCCTCAAAGCCGAAGCCCAGCTTTTTGAGCACGGCTGCCGACGCCGTGTTTTCCGGGAGAACTCTGGCAAAGACCCTCTGTGCGCCTATCCTTTCAAACGCATATCCGGTCAGTGCTCCGGCGGCCTGGGTTGCATAGCCCCTGCCCCACAGCTCCCTTAATATGCTGTAGCCTATCTCGGCGACCTTGTATGAGTCGTCAAAGGAAACATAGCTGCATGTACCTATCACGTTTCCGGTCGACTTTTGCTCTATCACAAAAAACGTGCAGCAGTGCCGCCTTAGTGCGGTAAGCTGATATGATATGAACCTTTTGGTTACGCCGAGCGATGAATGAGGGCTCCACATCGAATATTTTGAAGTTTCGGGCCGGCTGCACAGCTCGTAGAGCTGTTTTGCGTCAGACCTTCTGACCATCCTAAGCCGCAGATCCGGCGTTTCTATTGTCGGGTAGGGTATAAAATAATCTTCATACATAAAAGCACCTTAAAAAAGCGACATCTGGTTGGTATCGGGCAGGAAGCTCAGCGCCCCTGCGCTGCGGAGCGCCTCTATGACCGATTTTGATACGCCCGACTCTATCTGCAGATCGTCTACCGAAAGGAAATTGCCTGCCTTTACCGCCCTGCCTATATCGGCGGCAGCCTTTTCGCCCACACCCGGCAGAACGCCTACAGGCAGACGCATATTTCCGTCCTCGACCAGAAACTTCCTCGGATCGGATTTCAGAAGATCGATAGGCAGTACCTTTATGCCGCGGCACATCATTTCATTGAATATGTTAAGGTTGTCAAGCACGCTCTTTTCCTTGACGCCGGCGGCGTTGCCCATAAGCTTTATCTCGTTTATGCGGCGCTTTACCGCGTCGTGACCCTTCATCAGCGTGTCAGCCTCGATATCGTCCGAACGCACCGTAAAATATGCACAGTAAAACTCGACCGGCTTATGCACCTTGTACCATCCGAGGCGCAGCGCCGCTATCATGTAGGCTGCGGCATGTGCCTTAGGGAACATGTACTTTATTTTATAGCACGAATCTATGTACCACTCCGGGACATTGTTTTCACGCATTGCCTGCAAATGCTCCTCGGTCAGCAGCTTTTTCGCCTTGCCCTTACGGACTATCTCCATTATCTTGAACGCCATTTTTTTAGGAACGCCCTTATATATGAGGTAGGTCATAATGCTGTCACGCGTACCTATGACCTCGGATATGGTACAGGTCTTGTTGCGTATAAGCTCCTGCGCGTTGCCTACCCAGACGTCGGTACCGTGCGACAGACCCGATACCTGTAACAGGTCGGAAAAGGTCTTGGGCTTTGACTCTACAAGCATATCGCGGACAAACTTGGTGCCAAGCTCCGGCAGTGCAAAGGTGCCGGTCTTTGAGCCTATATCGTTTTCGGTCACGCCGAGCACGGCAGGCGAATCAAAAAGGCTCATAACGTCCGGATCGCTCATCGAGACCGAAAGAACCGGTATTCCGGTATACTCCTCAAGGTATTTGTAAATGGTCGGCACATCGTGTCCGAGCTCGTCAAGCTTCAGTATATTATCATGTATCTTATGGAAATCGAAGTGGGTGGTGACCATGTCGGAGTCGTCCTTGTCGGCAGGATGCTGAACGGGACAGAAATCGTATATTTCCATATCCCTCGGCACAACGACCATGCCGCCCGGATGCTGACCGGTGGTACGCTTGACCGCCGCGTCGCTTATAGCCGACGCAAGCCGCGTTTCCTCCGCCTTGTTAAGGGTCTTGCCGTAGTCCTCGGCATAGTGCCGCACATAACCAAACGCTGTTTTTTCGGCAACGGTAGCTATAGTTCCTGCCTTGAAAACGTTTTCGGAGCCGAACAGCTCCTCAGTGTAGCGGTGGACATACGGCTGCACCTCGCCCGAAAAGTTCTGATCTATATCAGGCACCTTGTCGCCGTCAAACCCTAAGAAGGTCTCAAACGGTATATCGTGACCGTCGCGGTTATACTCTGCACCGCATTTAGGGCACTTTTTAGGCGGAAGGTCAAAGCCCGAGCCTACGCTGCCGTCGGTTATGAATTCGGCATTTTTGCACGACGGGCAGACATAGTGTGCACAAAGCGGATTGACCTCCGAAATTCCCGCCATAGTGGCGACGAAGGACGAGCCGACCGATCCACGGGAGCCGACAAGGTATCCCTTGCTTTCGGAAAACGCCACCAGCTTCTGCGCCGTAACGTACATGACCGAAAATCCGTGCTTGATTATGGAATTCAGTTCCCTTTCAAGCCGGTCGGCAACGATGTCCGGCAGCGGATCGCCGTATATCTCATGTGCCCTTTTGTGTGTTATTTCGGTCAGTATATCGTCCGAGCCTTCTATTTTAGGCGGATAGTTACCCGACGGCACGGCACGGACATTGTCGTCGACCATGGCGGCTATTTTTGCCGGATTGTCGATGACGACCTCCCTTGCGCGGTCGCCGAGATAGCTGAAATCGGACAACATCTCATCGGTGGTCTTAAAATAGAGCGGCGGCTGATGCTCAGCGTCTTTAAAACCCTGTCCTGCCATTAAAATGGTGCGGAGCGCAGCGTCACGCTTGCGTAAAAAGTGCACGTCGCCGGTAGCAACGACCGGCTTTTTCAGCCTGTCGGCTATTTCAACTATTTTAAGATTGAAGTTTATAAGCTCCTGCTCGCTGCTCACCGTTCCGTTGCGCAGCATGAACATGTTGTTGCCTATGGGCTGTATCTCAAGGTAATCGTAAAACTCGGCAAGGCGCATTATCTCCTCGTCGGGGCGCTTTTCGACCACCGCGCGGAATATCTCGCCCTGCTCGCAGGCGCTGCCTATTATAAGCCCCTCTCTGTACTGTTTCAAAACGCTTTTGGGGACAAGCGGCTTTGCCGGTCTCGGCTTGCCGGGATTTTCCTTGTTGAAGGTCTTTTTATAGTATTTGAGATGCGCGAATGACACCAGCTTGTACAGGTTTTTAAGACCTGCCTGATTTTTGACAAGTATTATCTGGTGGAACCGCGGCAGCAGCGTCGGATCGGCACCGTGGTCGATATCGTTGCCGTCGGGCGAGCCTTCGATATCGTTTATAAAATAATCCTCAACTCCGTATATCAGCTTGAAGTCCTCTGCTTCGCCGCTCTTTTTGAGGTCGTCAAGGGTGCTCATGGCGTCGGGGAAGGACTGTACTACGCCGTGGTCGGTTATGGCGACAGCCTTGTGTCCCCATTTTACCGCCTGCTTTACAACGTCGGCGACCGGCGAAACGGCGTCCATCTGCGACATGCTGGTATGCAGGTGCAGCTCGATACGCTTTTCTTCTGCCGTATCGGTCTTTTCCGGGCATTTTTTGACCGTCGCGATGCCGTCCGGCTCAAGGCAGTAATCCTTTTCCCAGTCGTCCATTTTATAGACGCCGTGCACTATAACGCAATTGCCCTTTTTAAGCGCTCCGGACAGTATATCGAACTGGTTGTTTCCCGTGACCATTTTGACGGTGACCGAATTTGTCCCGTCGTACATCTGGAACTTTACCTTGTAGCCCTTGCCGCTTTTGGTGGCGACTATCTCCGAGAAAAATATCTCTCCCCAGACAAGGCTTTCACCCTCGTCTGGCGTAAGGTTTGACAGTTCTATCAAATTGCCGGTCAGCTTTTTGCCGTAGACCTGCTCGGCAGTGTCGGCAATTATTACGGCGGTGGGCGGTATATTAAGCCCCGTCACCTTTTTGGGCGCCTGTACCCTTGCCGGTGCTGCCGGTGCCGCCGGCTTTTTTACCGGCTGCGGCACTGCGGCTTTATTTACCATCGGTTCCTGCTTTATCTCAGGTCTTTCCATAGTGACGTCGTCGAGCTGACCGTCAAACGCAAGCTCTCCGTCTATCGAAAAACGGTCATGCACGCGCTGCAAAAATTCCCGTTCGAAATTGCATGTTTTGAGCGTTTCCATTCCGCCGAATTTCAGCGTGACCTTAGTCACCGACAGCGGTTCCTTGCCGTCGGTCACCTCGAAAACAGCCTTGTTGAAATAGCCGTTGAGCATCGCGTTTTCGGCGCGCAGCTCGGCGGCGATATCCTCAGCCGCCGCCGGGCAGTAGGCGGTTTTCGGAAATACATATGAAAACTTCACACTGTCCAGTGACAGCCGCGATCTCACCGCTTCGGAAAACATCAGAAGGTCGTTTCTTCTTATGTATGTATCAAACGAGCAGCAGCCGGTAAGCCGCCTTTCGTCCGGATCGACCGAGCAACTGAGCAGCACACCGTTCATTATTTCCTTTTTAAACTCTCCGACCGGGGAGAACACCTCGCCAATAGCCGCAGCCAATCAAACGTCACACCTTTTCAGAGCTTTTCTATTTCTTCCATAAGTGCGTCAAGCAGTTCGCTTTCCGGCACCTTTCTTACTATTTCGCCTTTTTTGAAGATAAGGCCGCAGCCGTCGCCGCCGGCGATGCCTATGTCAGCCTCTCTCGCTTCGCCGGGGCCGTTTACAACGCAGCCCATAACGGCGATCGTTATGTTTTTGCCGCAGTCGCAGAGCAGTTCCTCAACGCGCTTCGCGATCGATATAAGGTCTATCCTCGTTCTTCCGCAGGTAGGGCAGGAAACTATTTTCACCCCGTCCTTTTTCAGTCCCACGGCTTTTAAAATATCCTTTGCCGCTCTTACCTCTTTTACCGGGTCGTCGGTCAGCGACACCCTTATAGTATCGCCGATACCTCTCAGCAGCAGTCCGCCTATTCCGGCGCTTGACGCGATGACGCCGCCCCTTTCGGTCCCAGCCTCAGTCACTCCGAGGTGCAGCGGATAACGGCAGCGCTCGGCTGCCTTTACATACGCTGCATACATGGTCGGCACATCGGATGATTTTATTGATATAACTATGTCGGAAAAATCGAATTTTTCGAGCAGCGACGCATGGTACATGGCGCTTTCGACCAGCGCTTCGGCAGAAGGGCCGCCGTGTTTTTCAAGTATATGCCGCTCGACCGAACCGGAATTGACACCTATCCTTATCGGTATATTTTTAAGTCTGCATGCGTCGGCGACAGCCTTCACATGTTCGTCGTCGCCGATATTGCCGGGGTTTATCCTTATTTTATCAACTCCTGCGGCGACAGCCTCAAGCGCCAGCCTGTAATCAAAATGAATGTCGGCTACTATAGGTGCTTTCACTGCCGTTTTAAGTGCAGGTATCAGCCGCACGGCGTCCATATCGGGTATCGCGGCACGGATGATGTCGCACCCCGCCTTTTCGAGCGACACCGCCTGTTTTATGCTGCCGTCTATATCGTACGACGGCACATTGAGCATCGACTGCACCGTAACCTGACTGCCGCCGCCCACGGTGATATTTCCTACTTTAACCTTTTTGGTATCACTGCGAGTATACATTACTGTAGGACCCGTCCTTTCAGAAAAATCCGACTATATCCTTTACCGTTATGACCGCTATGAATCCAAGCAGTATCACCAGCCCCACCGCGTGGACCACAGCCTCGAATTTCTTCGGTATGGGACGGCGGAATATCATTTCCACCAATATAAAGAACGCCCTGCCGCCGTCGAGCGCCGGTACCGGCAGCAGATTGAATACTCCGAGATTTATAGTTATAAGTGCGATTATCGCGAGCAGATCGCCAAGTCCCTTTTTTGCGGCGCTGCCTATTGCAGCGGTAAAGCCGACCGGTCCCGATATCTGACTTATGCCGTACTTGCCGGTCAGAAGATCGATGAGCGAAAACCACACGACCTTTACATACGAAACGGTACGGGTAAACGACTGAGAAATAAATGTGCCGAACGTTTTTGCCTCGGTCTCAAGGTAAAAATCGATCTTCACATAGTTTATCCCGTCTACCTCCTCGGCGTCGAACGGGACCGTAAGTTCGGCCTTTTTGCCGTCTCGCATGACCTGCATATCGAGCGTATCACCCTCAACATTGCTGAGGCAGTAGCTGAGGTCATATACTGACAGCACCCTTCTGCCGCCGACGCGCATTATCCGGTCTCCCTCCTGCAGCACCTCGGATGAGCGCGACTGCTCATGAAATCCGTCAACGGTGGTGGTTATAAAGCGCTTAGCAGGGCTTAGCATACACATTACGAGTACAAAGCCGAAAATAATGTTGAAGGCAGCACCTGCGATTATTATAATAAACCGCCTCCACGCCGCCTTGTTGCAGAAGGCTCTCGGGTCCTCGCTGCCGTTATCCTCGCCCTCCATGGCGCAGTATCCGCCGAACGGTACGGCGCGCAGGGCATAAAGGGTCTCCTTGCCCTGCTTTTTGAAAAGCGCGGGACCGAAGCCGACCGAAAATTCATTTACCCTGACACCCATGAGCTTTGCGGCTAAAAAATGCCCGAACTCATGAATGACTATCATAACAAGAAAAAGCAGGATTGCGACAAGATAAGGCCATATCGTACCAAAAAAATGAACCATGGTATCTCCTTTGGAAGCTAAAAATTTCAGTATACTGCAACACCGCGCCGCAATAAAATGCAGAGCATTTTGCTGCGGCGAAAAAGGCGGAAGAAAGACTGCAAAGAAATACTGCCTGCTTTACCGCCTTTTTCGCCGCAAAGGGGCTTTGCCCCTTTGCGGCGCGGCATCATCCTAAATTTAGTTTGGACAAAACAATCATGGTCTAACGGTTCCTAAAACGGATTATTTTCCCGTTTTGTTTGTCTCATCACTTGAAATACGTTAGTATATCGGCGCTCTTCGACTTCCAAAGCAGAAAAATCTTCTCGTTTTAGGTCGAAATTTTTGGCAAGCGGATGGCAACAAAGCCGATAAAGTATGCCGCTTAGCCGAAAAGCCATTATACCCTGATTGCTTTGTCTACTGCAATTAACAGAAGTTTAATACTTCATGTGTATGAACAAATTATTTTACGAACATTTTGCGTACAAGCTCTCTTGCCGCTTTGTCAGCCGAAAAAACATCATCGACGGTGTAGCTTTCCACCAGCGGCTGGGCATGGAGCGCCTCAGTGACGGCAGCACCTATATCAAGAAAACCTATGCTGCCGTTAAGAAAAAGCTTTACAGCCTCCTCGTTTGCGCCGTTTACGGCGGCAGGCTTCAGTCCACCCTGCTTTATTGCCTCTATACAGACAGGCAGGCAGACAAAGGTATCGGTATCCGGTCTTTCGAATGTCATTGTCCCAACCTTGAAAAGATCGAGTCTTTCCTCCGGACAGTCCATCCGTTCGGGGTAGGTCAGCGCATACTGTATCGGCAGACGCATGTCGGGAGTTCCAAGCTGGGCAATGACCGCGCCGTCCGCAAGCTCGACCGCAGAATGGACGATGCTCTGCCTGTGTACGACCACCGTGATGTCGTCGGGCGAAACATCAAAAAGATGCACCGCCTCTATTACCTCAAGGCCTTTGTTCATAAGGGTCGCGGAGTCTATCGTTATCTTGGCTCCCATGCTCCAGTTCGGGTGGCGCAGAGCCTCCTTCGGTGTCATTTTACTAAGCTCCCCGGTGCTTTTCCCGAAAAACGGACCGCCGGACGCGGTAAGAAGTATTCTTTTCAAAGCGCCTTTCGGCACGCCCTGCAGACACTGAAAAATCGCCGAATGTTCGCTGTCTACCGGCAGAAGGCGCACATTTTTCAGAGCCACCGCCCTTTTGACAAGCGCGCCGGCAGTTACAAGGGTCTCCTTGTTTGCAAGGGCTATGTCCTTGCCGGACTCAATAGCGGCAAGGGTGGGCTTAAGCCCTGCGATGCCGACTATCGCGTTGACAACCGTGTCCGCTCCCGGCTCTGCCGCGGCAAACACTGCGGCGTCGGCACCGTAGATCACATGTGTATCGGTGTCACCCACCGCCTTTTTGAGCTGCTTTCCTGCCGCTTCATCAGAAACGGCGGCGATATGTGGGTGAAATTTGCGTATCTGCTGCTCCAAAAGCGTTATATTTTTATTTGCGGACAGCGCGGATATTTTATAACCGTTACGTTCCGCTATGTCAAGCGTCTGCGTCCCTATCGATCCGGTCGAGCCGAGCACAGATATCGTTCTTTCCATAAAGACACAGCCTTTCTATAATATCAGATCAAAAGCAAGGGAGCCTGTCAAAGCAGCACCGGGCAGTGCGTTACAACGATATACATGAGCGGTATCACGGTCACAACGCTGTCAAAGCGGTCGAGTATTCCGCCGTGACCCGGCATGATTTTTCCGTAGTCCTTTATACCGCATGCGCGCTTTATATAGGACGCTATAAGGTCGCCCATCATACCGGCAAAGGCAAGTACCGGAGTGATCGCTACGAGCAGCACGGTGTTGGCGGTGTCGTCCTTTATGCGGTTGAAAATAAGACAGGCTATGAGCATGCCGAGAATGGCGGCGACAATACCGCCGACCGCACCCTCGACCGTCTTTTTAGGGCTTATTTCCGGCGCCATTTTATGCTTTCCAAAGAAGTATCCGGTGAAATATGCGCCGGTATCGCAGCCCCACGAGGCTACGAACACAAGTATGAGATAGAACAGTCCGTGACCGTCCGCGCTTTCAAAGACCGCCGCCATCGCCCAGAAGCAGAAGGTTATTATGACGGTCATGGAAAAAGCATATGTGACGTCGTGCGGAGTTATTTTTTTGTGGTTGAACATAGCGTATGAGAACATGACCGAGCCCAGCACCACTATAAATCCGGCGTGGTTCACCGGAATATATCCGCTGTAGGCAAACGGTGCAACTGCGGAATAGATTATGCAGCAAAAAAGCAGAAATCTGGATTTAATATACCCTGTGTTGTGCAGCGCCTCGTAAACACCGACAACGCCTACCGCAGTCAGCAGTACAAAAAGTATCATGCTGCTCCATTTTATTGATGCCGCAACCGCAGCCACAAAAAGTCCTATTCCGACTATCGCGGTTATGATCCGGGTTTTCATTAATTGCTCCGCCTTTCATTTTTACCGTTGAATTTTGAGGACACTGCCTCGTCCACGCCGCCGAAGCGGCGGTCGCGCTTTGCAAAATCGCGAAGCGCCTTGTCAAGATCGTGCGGCTTGAAATCCGGCCACAAAACATCCGAATACCAGAACTCAGCGTATGCCGACTGCCAGACAAGAAAATTGGAGAGCCTCAGCTCGCCGCTCGGTCTTATAATAAGCTCCGGCTCAGGCTCGTCGCTTAAATACAGCCGCTTTGAGACCGCGCTTTCGTTTATCTCATCGATACTGAGCGTTCCGTTCTGAACATCGCGGCAAATGGCTTTCACGGCATGGACTATCTCGTCCCTGCCGCCGTAGTTTACCGCCATGTTGACCACAAGACCGGTGGCGTCCTTGGAGTCATACTCCGCCTGCCGCATCAGCTCCCTTATATCCTCGGGCAGCGCCGACAGCTCGCCTACAAAGCGCAGTCTTATGTTTTCAGCCTTGAAATTTGTAGAGTCCTTAAGATATTTGCGGAGCAGATCCATAAGACCGTCAACCTCCGCCTTCGGGCGCTTCCAGTTTTCGGTCGAAAAGGCATACACCGTGAGGTATTCAATGCCTATTTTATTGCAGTATCTCGCAATGGTCTTGAAATTTTCCGATCCTGCGGCATGACCGGCAGAGCGCGGCAGCATGCGCTTTTTCGCCCACCTGCCGTTGCCGTCCATGATTATTCCGATGTGCCGGGGAAGCTTATCTGCATCCGGCAGCAATACACTGTGTTTTTTTCTGCCGAACATGCGGCACACCCCGTTTCATCACTGAAATATTACGGTCAGATCTCCATGATCTCCTTTTCCTTGGCGGAGGTTATGTCGTCGATCTCCTTGCAGTATTTGTCGGTATAATTCTGTATCTTCTTCTCGCCGTCAGCCTGCTCATCCTCGGTTATCTCGCTGTTTTTCTTGAGAGCCTTCAGCTTTTCAATGGCGTCACGTCTTATGGAACGTATAGCAACCTTGCCGTCCTCAGCCAGCTTTTTGACCTCTTTGACAAGCTCTTTACGTCTTTCCTCGGTCAGCGGAGGGAACACAAGGCGGATAACACGTCCGTCGTTCTGCGGATTTATACCTATATCAGAAACCTGAATGGCTTTTTCTATCGCCTTTAACGACGATGCGTCATAGGGCTGTATCTGAAGCACCCTTGCCTCCGATACCGATACCGACGCCATCTGGTTCACAGGCGTCGGGCAGCCGTAGTAATCGACCGAGACACGGTCAAGCACCGACGGGTTCGCTCTGCCTGCTCTGACGCTTGCAAAGTCTCTCGCTACCGCGTCAAGGCTCTTTTCCATTTTTTCTTCCGCTGTTTTAAGAACTGTTTTCATAGGTATGACCTCCGTATACTGTATTATTCTACTATAGTGCCTATTTTTTCGCCGCTTAACGCCCTAACGATGTTGTCGGGGTCGTTGAGATTAAAGACAAGAATATCTATTTTGTTGTCGCGGCAAAGGGACGCCGCCGACGCGTCCATGACATGCAGGTCACGCGCCAGAACCTCAGAATGTGTAAGCCTGTCATATTTTTTGGCATTTGGATTGGTCTTGGGATCGCTGTCGTAAACGCCGTCAACATTTGTGGCTTTGAAGATGACATCGGCGTTTATCTCAGCCGCACGCAGCGCGGCTCCGGTATCGGTCGAGAAGAACGGACTGCCTGTTCCGGCTCCGAAAATGACCACCTTTCCGCTTTCAAGGTGCGCTCTGGCGCCCCTTGCGGTAAACGGCTCGGCTATTTTGACCATATCGACCGCCGTCATGACCACCGAAGGTACACCCATCTGCTCCAGAGTATCGTTCAGCGCGAGGCAGTTTATTACCGTCGCAAGCATACCCATGCTGTCGGCTCTTGTTCTGTCCATCTTGCCGCTCGAGCGTCCGCGCCAGAAGTTTCCTCCTCCGATAACTATGCCGATCTCGGCCCCCATATCACGGCAGGTCTTGATTCTTTTGCACACCGTTTCGACCATTTGGAAGTCAATTCCGGTTCCTTTATCTCCGGCAAGCACCTCGCCCGAGAGTTTGAGCAGTATTCTTTTAAAAGCAGGTTCCATATATAAAAGCACTCCTTCGGTTTCATTCCATATTATTTTACAATAAATGCTTTCCAAAGTCAATTACAAAACCTAAATTAAAGACCGCCTTTGCACCCCTGCCGTCAAAACACCAAAAACGGTCAGATGAATTTTAGTTTATCTGCACCGTTACAAGAGCCGAAGCGGAGAAGGAATGTATTCCTTCTCCGCTTCATAAACAATACAATCAGCTTTAAAACAAATCATATGTCCTTTGCTGTCCGCCGCATTGCCGGTCATTCTTCATCAAATGACGCATCGGCGGTACTTTGCGCCGGAATCGTATCTATTACCTCTATAACTCCGCTTTTGGCGTAAAGCGACGGCGTTATCCTGACCGTAAAACCGGTGCCCGGATCGCACGTCCATTCGACCGGGCGCCTTCTCGGCAGCGCAGCCGCGGCAAACAGCGACATTATGACTCCCCCGTGCATGACTGCCGCCGCCTCGAACACTTGCTTTTCCATCATGGTCTTTACAACCCTGTTAAGTCCTAAGCAGAGGCGCTTTGTAAATTCCGTCGGGTCCTCACCGCCGGGCGGCGACGGTATTTTGCCCGATATCCAGTCCATATAGTTGTCTGTGCCGTCAAGCTCATCCGCAGTTTTGTTCTCAAATTCGCCGAAATCATACTCCCTTAGCTCATCGATCAGGTAGGGTTCCCTGTCAGGGTAGATTATCCCCACCGTCTCGGTACATCTTGCAAGCGGACTTGAAAAAACTATATCGGCGGCAGGATAAAAGCCCTCTTTGCGCTGCGACTGGAGCCAATCGATGCCTACAGCCGACAACGGCACATCGGTTACTCCTATGTATCTTCCGTCGGTATTAGCCTCGGTCAGTCCGTGTCTTATCATATGCAGTTTATATGTTCTCATCTGAAGCTTCCCTTCTTAAAACCTTTATTTTGCACTAAAGCGGCGTATACTATTTGTATAGTTTAACGATATACAAAACCTCTTGATTATAATATAATAGTCTTATCGCACGATTTCAAGAGAGGTTTTAAAAAATGCTGTGTAAATTTCCGCAGACTCTGTCAAAATTACGCCGTCAAAGGGGCATTTCCCAAAAAAAAGCGGCAGAGGAGCTCGGCATATCGCCGGCGCTTTTGTCGCACTATGAAAACGGCATCAGAGAGTGCGGGCTTGATTTTCTTCTTAGAATTTCGGAATACTATTCGGTGAGCTGTGATTATCTGCTAGGCAAAAGTGAGATAAAAAAGCCCGACCTTTATGAGGCTGAGCCCGAGGCACTGGCTATAGACAGGCTGCTCAAGGCGTCGCGTGAACATTCTGCGCCGGCGCATGAGCTGCTCAGCGACATAGCGGAGATTAACGCCTACCGCATGGCGCGCGCGCTTTGCGACAACGCGATGCGAAGCGATACGTTTACGTTTGAATATGAGTCAAAGGACTATAAAAATCTTTGCAACGCGGCTGAAGGCTCGCTTTACAGCCGCATGAGCGACCTGCCAAAGGAAAAGAAAAGACTTCCGTCCTCACTAAGGGAGTCTACCGAAAAGGTTGTAAAGAGCGCCGAAAAAACGCTGAAAAAATACATTTGATTTGTTTATTAACAGTATGTTAAAATATACTGCTTTACTTTTAAGCCGCTATACTGTACACTAAATATGATCTGATAGCAGAAGGTGTTTTGTTTGAAATTTAATTGTATAAAGCTGACAGCCCTTATATTGGCTGTCGCCGTTTGCCTTGGTCTTGCAGGCTGCGGCACCCAAAGTGCCGGTGCCGGAAACACGGTCAGCATAGGCTACAGCTCCGGCAGGCATGATATGATAATCGATTCGTCCGACAAGATAAAATGCGATTATCTGCTGGTGTACCATTCGACCGCGGGCTATGCCGAGATAGACGCATGTATCGACCTGCTTGAAAAAATGAGCGGCATGTCGAAGCTGACCTTCCAGATATGCCCGGACACACTAACCGTCACCAATCCCGATCAGAAAATAATCCTGCTCGGATCCACCTCATACGGGGAATCGGACAAATCGTCGTCAATAATAAACACGATCCGCCGCAACAATTACTATGACTATATGCTTCGCGCATACGATAAGGTGCTGACGGTGAACTGGGTCTCCAAATTCGGCAGAGAGGCTGCCTTCAGTTACCTGACCGACACACTGCTGAGCAACGATCTTTCGGCTGCTTTTGCCGACGGGTACAGCCACCTTTACCTCAGCCAGCGGTCGGATTCTCCGGTCGTTACCGTGGACGATGTAAACATCGTGCAGTATTCGGTGGTACTTCCCGGCTCGCCTTCCTACATAGAGCGCAGCACGGCGGAGCTGCTTGTAAAGGCTATAAAGGACGCTACCGGCACCGAGCTGCCGCTTGTGACCGACGCGGTCGAGGAATCAACCTATGAAATACTTGTAGGCGACACAAACCGCGGAGCCACCTATGTCACATCGTTCTTTGCGGAGCGCCGCTTTGCGGTTGCGGAATATGGTTCGAAGCTGATACTCAGAGGCGGTAACGTCGAATCGACCGTCGCCGCCGTGTCGGTGCTGACCGATATGATAACCAATGCGGTCATAACCGCCGAACCGGTGCATCTGCGCGCAGGCTATTGCAAAACCGGAAGCTCGCTCGGATATACAAAAAATAATTTCGGCGGCTACACGCTCAGATATTCGGACGAATTCAACTCGACGACTATAGACAGCAATATATGGAACACGCCGGAGAACGCCATCCCGACCTACGGCTCAGCGCCCTCTATCATGTACTATGACCCGAAAAACGTCAGACTTGACGGCAACAATCTCATTATAAGAACCTATCTCGGAAACGACGGGTATGTCACCGGAGCCGTTGACTCGTACAACAAAATGCGCTTCAAATACGGCTATTTTGAGGTGAGGGCAAAATTCCGCACCGCACCGGGGTATTGGGTCAAGCTGATGCTCACCGATCAGAAGGACAGAAAAGATACCGTCACGCAGATCGATGTCTTCAACTCCATAGCGACAAACGAGTCCGTTTTCGGCAGTCTCGGCATCCTGTCGCAGGAAAAGTATTATCAGGAATTTTTAAAGCTCAACGAGCCGGGATATGAGTCATACCGCGAGGGTACGCTCGAATACGGTCAGGTGCTTAACGATGGTGAATTCCACACCTACGGAATGGAATGGACGCCGGAGTATATAAAGTTTTACATTGACGGCAGGGCGTACGGCACCGTGGAAACGACCGACTCAAAGTATAAGGATCTCAACAAAGAGCTTTATCCGGAATTCTTCATAGGTGTTGAAATGACCAATCAGGCAGCAGACGACGAAGCGGCGCAATGGCCGGCGGATGTCACGGTTGACTGGGTAAGGCTTTATCAGAAGGAAGGTCAGACCTTTACCCTCGGCAGCACGGAAAAATCGGAATAACATATTAAAAAACAAATCCGACCGGAAACACATCATGTGCTTCCGGTCGGTTCTTTGTTCATTGACGGCATCATCAAATGAGCCGCCGTGCAGATATTCCATGCTGCCGAGGACACTGTACAGATCATCGCTTTTCAACAGATCGACACCCGGATCACCAAACAGCAGCCTGCCTTCCCCGTCAAGTATATACACGCTGTTGTTGCCTTTATACGATTCACAGACAAGGTACGGTCTGAGATCCGACATTTCGCAGAACATACCGTAATATATAAGCTCAGCCTGACCGCCGGAGGTTTCAAACGTGAGCGGTTCGCTGAGTCTTTCGAGCATGACCATTCTTTTTATTCCGGTAATTTCCGACGTTTGAACATAGCTGACGCGTTTCGGACTGTCGGCGATATAGCCGATCCCGTCAAGGCTGCCCCTCATACCGTTTTGCGTATAATAGATGCCGTTTTGTATCGACCGCGATAAAATCGGGTCTTGAACGCTCGGTGAGGTTTGCGTTGCACTGCCTTTTCATAAGATCGTAGACTCATCCGCCGTTGCTGGCTTCTCCTGAAGCAGAAATTTGCTCTGTGTCCCGGCTACAGCCCAATGGTTTTCCAATGCGTCCTTAAGACCGGAGAACAGCTGCACGCTGACATCATGCATCTGATTCAGCCGCTCGGCATAAAGGATCGAGTCGATGTAGGCAGAATAATATTTTAAAAAGACGCACACCCCCGATAACGACGACCGATATAAGAATAATAACCGTATACAGTAACTGCTTCGGAGTTCCGACCTTTTCTGTCCTTCCGAAGCCGCTTTTATTCATCGCTTTCCCCCTCCAAAAGACTGCATGGTGCGCCCTGACCTTTGCCGATTAAATGCCTGTAGTATTATTTTACCATAACACACAGCCGTTTCCAATGCTGCAGAAGTTAAAAGGTGTTGCAGCAAAAAGAAGCAGTGTCGCTTCCTGCGGCACTGCTTCTTTTAATTAATAAGTTTTCGGTTGCCTGACATGGCATTGCGGTCAATAAATCGGTTTGAACCCGCAAAACTATACCCATGGCAGTTCCAAAGCGGTCATGCTGACGCCTTGAGGCTCCTCGACACGATCTTTTTGCCAAGGGTCTGCATCGGTTTTTCTATTACATACCATGATATGACCGCGCAAACAAATGTAAGCGCAAAGCATATTACAAATGTCACATTAAGGCTAAACAAAGGATTATTCAGCTTTTGAAGCTGGTGGGAAACTATTTGCTGAACGACAAATCCGTAAAGGTATAAGCCGTAAGAGAAGTCGCATTTTTCGAACCAGTGGGAAAATACCGGTCTTTCGACAAGGGCGAAAGATAAAACAAAGTACGGAAGTACAAAGCAAAGGATAAATTCGCATTTTACGGAGCTGAATCTGAATATCGCAGTAAGCGCCATAAGAAGTGTTGCCGTTTGCAAATTAAACAGTTTGTTCATCCCTGGCAAAGCGAAAAGGCTGCCTGCAAAAAAGTAGGGTATTATTCCAAAAGTGTCGTACCAGTTTGTGCCATAAACAACGAACCTTGCGGTGGGATTGTAGCTGATATGCATATAATTTATAACTGCCAACGCAACGGTCACGATTAAAAGACCCAAGCGTGTGATCCTCAACTTTTTAAATATCCACAACAAGACCGGCAAAGCAAGATACAATGCAAATTCAACCGGCATAGTCCATAACGATCCGTTTACGGCATTTGGATATGTATACCCTTCAAAAACACCCGGCAATGCATACACCGGATACAAAAGTATATTTCTGAGATACTCCCACGTTCCGGCAGAAGCAAAATATTCGGACAAAGGCAGCCGTGTAAAGACCGGTCCGACTATAAAAACGGCGAACAGGACAACACCTATAAGTCCCGGAAAGATCCTGAATGATCTTCTTAACATATATCTGCCGAAATGCGAATCACTCATAAGGCTTTTCATTACAAGATAACCGCTCACTATAAACAATATCTTAACAGCAAGAGTTGATACACTCTGTCCGTAGACCCCATGAACGGGCAGACCCATTAAAGATGACATATGCCCATATATCACCATTGCAGCCGCAATTATTCTGATAACATTAAAATTATTGGTTCTCGGACCGGTTGCATCTGTCGGCATGAAGTATTTTGTGCCCACGTTTTTCAGCCAATTCAATTTACATAACCCCTTTGAGTAGTCTGTATATTCTTCTGAGTATCCTGTATAGCAGTGATCGTTTTATAACTACCGCATCGATCACCCTGTCGGGTATCGGTGACGTAATATCGATGCTGCAAAGGACGCTGTCGATATGCATCGGTTTGCCGAGATCGACCCATATCTGCGGATCACTTTTCAGAAAGACAAGTGACTCCCCGATGCGCTTTCCGTTGTGCTTGAGAGATCGGATGCCATAAATCTTTTCGGTTTGATCCTCAAAAACAATTTTAATGCATGGGGATTCTACCACGATATTTCCGGTATCAACAGGATCTATCCTGACGGAACATATGCCGCTGTTTTTCGGAATGTTCGTAAAAGATTTGTTATATTCAGACACATCGGATTTATGTGCCATCATGCTGTTTTCCTCACAAAACCCGGTCCCTGTATCGTAATACATTTTTACGCTGTCACGCTGGTCAACCACCTGACAGCAGCTTTCCTGCGCCTCGTCCTGCGCCTCGTCCTGCACCTCGATAACACTGCCTGCCAGCACGGGAACATAATACTTCTTAAGCCTGTTCCGAATTTTCTTGTAGTTGAGTTTCCATTCCTTGTTATCATGCTGAGTGTATGAATTCTCGGAATTTGTCCATTTACGATATATGCTGGTGACATTTTCCGAATCCGCAACACCGCATACAAATGCTACCCGCATCAAAAAGTCCCAGTCCTCAGTCGTGCTGAGCCCTTCGTCAAAGTTGATTCCGAGCATTCTGAAGGCATACGCCGGGAACGCCAGGCTCATTGTCGGGCAGTGGTTTACCGTAAGCTGATCGATCATATTAAAGCGGCAGCAGTATTCGGGTTTGGTGGGCGACAGTGCTATAAGACTGCCGTCCTCGTTGACTCCCCAATTCTGACTGACCGCAAATGCATGAAGGATCCTGCCGGGCATACTTTTGTAAAGCTCATGAAAGGTTTCGACCCAATTATCAAAGATAAGGTCGTCATCATCATATATAGATATGTACATTCCCCGTGCATTTTCGAACCCGGTGATCAGCGGAGTGGTTCTCGTTCCGCCGGTGATCGGCACCAGCCTAACATGCTTTTGAAATTCATCGGGAAATTGCGATATGATGCGCTCAATGCCGGTCCTGGTCTCATCGTCGACATTGTGCGCCATAACGATAACCTCAAAATCCTGATCGGTCTGTGCGTTAAGGCAGAGCAGTGCCTCCTTCAGCGCATTTGTTCTTTTGCCCTGCGTACGCATAACCACCGACAGAAACGGTGCGTCGTCGGCGAAATCTATGCTTTCGCCCCTTAATAGAATTTCAGCGTTTTTCTCACCGAATTGATCCTTGATCTGACTATAATAGTTAGACAATAAATTATATTTTGTGCTGCAACTGTTCATTGATTCACCCATACACCGTATTAGTGCCTGTTATACCGTTCAAACATTATTGTCAGTCGATCGGCTTCATCGTCGGGATTCGGACAGAAACCCGGAATTATCGGGAATTATCAAGCATTTACGGGCATTTCGCAATAATAAAACCATACAAATAAAGCCATATCGAGAATTATCAAGAATTCCGGTATGCGTATATTGGTGTAACTTTTGGTGTAAGGTGTAAGCTTGATATACCTAATTGCCCAACAAAGAAGCACATCTTTCATTCCAACATAGCTGCATTATACACCAAAGCTCCAAGAAAATCAAGTGATATTTCTGTTGCGTTATATCTTTCCATTTAAAAAAAGCCCTTTTGCATTTATCAATATCTTCTTGACTGTTTGAAAGGATATATATTCTTTCTCTTGAAATATCTTTTTGATTTTATCCGCAAGTTCAAAATGATTTTTTGCTGAAACCTCATAATATGATATTTCGTTCATTTTAGCTTTATGAATCAAGTCCACGGTATAATAAAGCGTTTTACAATCGCTTTTCACTCTGCCGTCTATATACAGGTGTCTATTCACTTCCGTTGCCTGGTGCGTACTTGCCATACCGTAGAGCTTGCCGAACAAGTCTGCCGGTTTCCGAATCTTTGGAAAATTTTTTGGTTTTATCCCTTGACCTCGAAAATATTTCCCTTTTCATCAAATTTCACAGTTACGGAGTAATCCCTCATCGAGGTCGTCATTTCCCCCATATGCAAAGAGAATTTCAGTCTGATCTTTTCGGTCACGTTCCCTTTCAAGCGGAATAAAAATCGGTATTTGTCTCCCTCTTGTCCCCTCTCCTGCAGGAGCAACCGATCAGAAGCAGGATTTTCCACCGAATAGGTTTCGCCGGCACCGCATGGCAGGGAGATGGTCAGAGTTTGTCCGTCCGTTCCGATCTCGTAGGTAATGTCCGCAACAGGTCCCAAAGCGGAACAATCAACTCCGGCAGAGCAAGGCAGAGTCCGAGTTTCCAATTTCCGTCCTTCAGTCCAAATTTGCACTTGCCGCGAAAATACAGCGGCATTACCAGAATCAACAGCCCCGCAACGACAAGCAGTGCGATGTCATCATTGATCGCATACAAAAAAGGAATCCTGCCCAGCGGTCATTTCGATCAAAAGTCCCAACAGAGCAGCAATTAGATCCCACAAAATGAAAAAGATGACCGGAATCGCCAGCGCTGTAAATAGGGCACTGTCCAAAAGTGTGTGTTTGGATGTTTTCTCCATATTGATTGCCTTCCGAGCAACTGAAAATTGATACAGTTATTATAGTCCCCCGAGTGCAACAACAAAAGAACTGTTCCGAAAAAGTCTTTTTTTGTATCGTCACGGAAACTGCAGAAGTGATGCGGTTGTTATTTATGTCCACAAATACCGCATCATGTACTCTCCGCGATAAGCATTGACGGCATAAGGAATACGCCGACCACAAAGCCGCTTTCACTCATGGCGTACATATTGTAAACATCGACTTTGTCCAAGTAAATGTTGTTGGCCGATTCGCTGCCAACCAGCAACTTTTTGAGAAACGGACCGGTCTGTCCGCCGAGCATGCGAACACAGGCAGAGTCAGGAGAGCGTGTTCAAAGCATTATCCTCATTCAATAGTCAAGAAGTCAGAGAACCCGGTAATTTCAAACACTTCCCTAACATCATCGGAAACATGGATAAGCTTTAGTCCAGCTTTCTGTGTCAAAGCCTTTTGCGTTTTGAGAATGACACGCAGTCCGGCGGAAGAAATATACTCCAGCTTTTCCATATCAAGCACAAGTGATTCTGCGGTAGGAAGAATGGCGGATATTTCCGCTTCCAACTCGGGCGCTGTCACCGTGTCCAACCTTCCGATAAAGGTATCAAACACATTGATTTTCATTCCAAAGTTTTCACGCATTGACTCAATAACCGATCTGTCGTTGACGGTTCGTGCGTCTACCATTGTAAAGAGAATACCGTCGATTTTCAGGTCGGGATTTATCCCTCGCTTAACCTGAGAATAGGTACGCAAGAGCAGGTCAAGACCTTTTGTAGATAATATCCTCGGCTGGCTCGGTACAATGATACTGTCTGCCGCAACAAAAGCATTGATTGGCAGAAGTCCGAGAGACGGGGTGCAGTCTATGAGAATATAGTCGTAGTTCTTTTTTATTTGATTTACATAGGTTCTCATAATGCACTCTCGGCTCATCACCGTAAACAGATAACTTTCGATACCGGACAGCTCCACATTACAGGGCATAAGGTCAATGCCTTCTGAACAGTGTATGATACCGAAATCATCTTCAAAGGATTTGTTGTCTATAACATTCCCCATAACCGTTGCAAGGGAAATGTCCAGCTCGTCGGGTCGCTTAATACCGAGACTGATCGACAGCGAACCCTGCGGGTCAGCGTCAATAAGCAAAATCTTTTTACCGGCGTTATGAAGCCCGACTCCGAGATTTAATGCCGTAGTTGATTTTCCCGTGCCTCCTTTCTGGTTTTCGATTGCAATTACTTTGCAACTCATCTAATAATGCTCCTTTCCTTTTTATTTGAATCTATAATGATCCACCTAAACATATAAATCATTTTTATATGCTTAGGTCGTACATCCTATTTGTTCACAACACCCCGGATGTAATGGGAACAACACAGGCGGCTGTTGCAAGCAGCTCCATGGGAGTTTCACCCTCGCGCCTTCTTTATGGCCCGACCGCGAATTACGGAAGTATCATTATCGCCTGCATCTGTCATTGCCGTCTTTGTCTGCCGACAAATTAAAGAAGTGTAAGTTTTATCGCTCCCTCCCGTTACGGAAGATCGTGGCGCACTCACTTCGCAGCTCGGATTGCTCCGATGCAGGTAACGTACCTGTGTGCTGTATATTCAGTTTTCAAGGATCTCAGAGGTCTCTTGTTTTGCCCTCTGTATTTGATTGCTGAAAAAAACCGCAAAAATTAACCCCCCTTTTGAAAAAAATAAATTGCCCTGTTTATCTTGTATGAAAGTTAGATAAACAAGGCAAAAAAAGAGCCTACTATGCAATAAAACATAGTAGGCTCAAGAAAATTATGCGATTGTGTTCGGTTTGGTGTACCAATGGTGTAAATTGGTGTAAGTTGTTGGTGTAAACCCGTTCATAAGTCGAATTATCGAGAATTATGAAGAATTATAAAGGGTTATTTAATCAATCGGCTTCATTGTGGGGACCTCTGCCCCCGAAGTTACAAAACAATACCTAAGTGTACAAAACTCCAATGGTTTTGCGTCCTCTCAAAAGCCCATTTTTACGGCACAGAATATAACTGTTTGTATCTGTGCGGCATTTTGGCGTAGTGACTGGCGTACCATTGGCGTAGTAGATTAAATTTGCTTTTCCTTAAAGAATTCACCCAAACTTGTAAACTCTTTTCTTTTCAGTTCATTGGTCACGTCGCAATAAATATTCATTGTCGTACTAATATCGGCATGACCTAAAACATCCTGAATTACCTTAACATTGATACCCGACTCACACAATCGAGTAGCAAAGGTATGTCTTAAGCTGTGGCAACTAAAAGGCGGCAACAGAACGGGATCCTTTTCTTCTTTGAGCAACACTTCATCATTACAGTCACGGATAATTCTGCGAATTGCTTTATTGAGTGTTCCTTGATGCTGAACATCACCGTAACGGTTCACAAAAATAAAATCCGTGTAGCAATCCACACTCGCAGTACACTTTACTCCTGCATCCTCTTGATTTTTCTTTTCAAGCAGGAACGCTTCTTTCACATCATCCATCATCGGTACGGTTCGTTCACCGGCTTTGGTCTTTGGTGTGTTAACACTAAAGGAACAGCCGTTGCCATCGCCGTGATTGTAGTACACTAAGGTGTGATTGACGTGGATAAGTCCTTCTTCCAAATCAATATCGCACCACCGCAGTCCTACTAATTCACCGACACGAAGGCCTGTGCCGAGCATAATGGCGAATACAGGATACCAATGCCGATACACCGGATGATTTTTTAAGAAGTTAATGAACAACTGTTGTTCAGGGATAGTAAGTGCCTTCCGCTTTTCCACCTGAAAATTGTGAGACTGTTTGAGTTCTTTTAGCATATTATCGGTTGGGTTTAAGCGTATGTATCCGTCATCCACCGCCATGTTAAACACTTGATGCAGAACCGTATGCACGTTATCAATGGTTGCTATTGTCAAAATCCTATCATCTGCAAGGCGGTTATAAAACCTCTTTACATCGGATTTTCTAACATCTGCAATGCGAAGTTTACCGAAAGTGGGGCGAACAAACATATTGTACATATATTTGTAGTTCTGAAAGGTGTTATCTTTCAAACCTCGTTTCAAGTCACACCACAAATCAAATACTTCGTTGACCGTTATCAAACGAATCTCCGTTTTAATGCCGTCCCTTTTATCAATGATAATTTGTTCTTCTCTCTCACGAAGCTCCTCAAGGGTACTTGCGTATATCGAATGACGCTTACCATCGGGAGTACTCCAACGGTAATCATAAATACCGTCTGCTCTTTGGGATTCACCCTTGCGGAGTGTAACCCGATTCTTATCTAATCTTCTACCTTTACCTTTCTTTGCAGTCATATTTATCCAGCTCCTTTCAATGCTGTCAGCACCGAAAAGCACTATGATATTGTCTATATTATAACATAAATCCGTTATCTTTACAAGTACTCTTTCGGAGCTGACAGGCCTGTAAAGAAAGTTAATTAAATGGAATAATTCTTTTCTATATATTCATCCAATTTTCTGCGCTTGATCAGCCGTTTTGTGCCGTTAAACAGCACGAAAGTACAATCCGCCTTATCGGTCAGTCTTCTGAGTTTGTTTATACCAATACCGGAATAAGCTGCGGCTTCTGTCAGCGTTAAAGTGGTTTTCTCCCAAATTGGAACCTCTTTCATTGGCAATACCTCCTTAGAATTTATTACCTCCATTTCTGCCGGAGGTGGGCTTCAAAACATACAACATAAAATTTCTCCTCACAGACGCTGGCAAACTGCCATCTCTGTTACATTCATCCTAATTGTCCCTATATATCAATCCTGCAGATTTCGTCAGCAGGATTTTATCGTCAATTTAAAAAACTCCTTCTTTATTTTAAAAAACAAATTACTTTTTCTGTGGCTTATCTGCCAAATAAATTCTTGTAACCTCAGTTCTGTGGTGACCTAAGTTTTCGCTTACAATCTTTCGTGCTTTCTTTGGGCGCTCTTTTAATGCTTCAGCATAGGTTCTTTGTGCGTAGGTGTGGCGAAGTCCGTGCCAAGAGATTGTCTCGGTTCTTCGCTTTTTGCCGTTTTCGCTTAAATCTGCTCGGTTTTCGGCTATGAAATATTTTCGGTTATAACTCATCCAATTTTGTAAAGAGCGCTTTTCACGCTTAACGCCGTTCTTTTCGCTGCTTGAATCAAATAATCTTTAGGGTATCGACCTGAACAACGGGCATAGTCTATGTACTTTTTAACAATTTCTCGTTGCTCCTCACTTAAATCAATAGCCCTTGTCTGACCACCTTTGCCTTTTATTACGAGCTGACCCGTTTTTAATGCAGACATAAGGTATTCAACTCTAAGCGTGCAAACTTCTTCAAGCCGTAGACCAAACTCGCAAGCAAAGTCTATAGCAATAACCACATCCTGTCTGCCTTGCTCGATAGCCAACTGTCGCATTCCGTCAATCTCAATTTTTAGGAAAGAATGATCTTCCTTACCTGTTGACCGTTTAGGCAGATTCAACTCCTTATTCTGCGAAAGCCTGTTTTTACTGCTGGATTTCCTGTGGAAATAGCGAATGCCTGACAAATCGGACTGAATGGTTGCGGCGGCGTTGTTTTCTTTCAAATGCTCCACATATGCTTTGAAGTGTCGGTCATCCACATTCTTGAAGTTTTGCAGACGAAAATTATCGGCTAAAAACTTGCAGAACCTTTTGGTTGCCTCAAAGTACCGTGCTCTTGTTTTAAAATTGAGTTCGTTACTGTGCTTATATATGGCATCAACCTGAGCAAGCAAGTTTTTGTAAACACCAGAATTTAGAACTGTAATATCATTAGAATTTGACATAGCAAACCTCCTCCTTTCTTCAAAAAATGTATTTCAACGCAAGTGTAGGGACATTGACACTGCGTAAAAATCTGTGTACGAAAATATATTTTAAATTAAGCTTTGGTTTCAAGAAGTCTTGATTTATCGTAAATGTTTTATTTGTTTTATATTTATGATATAATTAATCAAAAAAAGTTTAACCATTTCATACCTATGCACACTATTAGTATAGAAGCTTCTAAAAACATGAAGGGAGGCGATAAGATGAATGAATCACAATTGCATGAGCAAATAACTGAAGTATCTAAAACTATCTTCTCATTTTGCTTAATAAAAACTTCTAACCGTCAAGACGCTGAAGATTTATCACAGGATATTATTTTAGAACTTTTTAAATCAGTAAAAAATATTCGTGATGATAAGGCATTTTACGGTTTTATGTGGGCAGTTGCAGAAAATGTTTATAAACAGTGGTATAAGAAAAAATTGAAATCTAAGACATGTGAATTAACAGATGATATAGCAAACACATTAATAGATTTTGAGCCTGATAATAATAGTGATATCTATTTGCTCAGACGTGAGTTGTCTTTATTATCAGAAAAGTATCGTAAAGCCACCATACTTTACTACATAGATGGAAATAGTTGTCATCAAATCGCCAACAAATTAAATTTATCTGAAAGTATGGTTAAATACCTACTGTTCAAGTCAAGAAAAATTTTGAAAGAAGGTATGAATATGGAACGCAAACTTGGTGAATTAAGTTATAACCCTAAAAATCTTATTCCTCTATACAATGGTTCAGGGCCAAATCGCTTTTGGGATTTTATGAATCATAAAATGCGACAAAATATAGTAAATGCTTGTTACAACGACTCCCTTACTGATCAACAAATCAGTCTTGAAACAGGTATTCCTCTTCCGTATATTGATGATGAATTAAAAGCTTTGGTTGATAAAGCTATAATTATTAAGGAAGGAACGCATTATAAAGCTAATGTTATTGTTATTACAACAGAGTGTACTGAAGAAATACGGCGTAATGTTGAAATATATCACAGAAAAATAGCAGACATAATTAGCGAGTTTCTTGATAAATATCTTGGCGATTTCAAAGAAATTGGTTTTGTTGGCGCCGATTTCTCCGATAACTCATTGCGTTGGCAATTAATGACTTATGTACTAGCGGCAATAACCCTATATAATACAGACGTACTTAATACTAACGATGCTTCAAGTTTTCCTAAAACTGCATGGGGAGATAACGCTTATATTTGGCTTGTGGAAAAAGATAACTCAATACATGATTTTATATTTAATATTTCACAAGAAAACAGTAGACAAGGTGACCGGATTCATTTCTTTGATTATTTACCCAATCCAAAAGGCGATCATCATGACTTTTATGGTAATGAGCGATACGTTAATATACTGTGTGATGTAGCACGCCACAATTGTGAAAACTTTAGTGAATATGATTTAGAAGCTGTTGCTGATATGATTAAAAAAGGATATGTTTTAAAGCACGACGAATCATATAAAGTCACTATGCCAGTATTAACTTTAGAGCAATATAATAAAGTTGTAAAGCTTGTGAGTGAATTCATTAACCATAACTTAAAAGAAGTGATTTTAGAGATGGATGCAACTGCAACAAAGATTCTTAGTGAGCACACTCCAAAACACTTACAAAGTCAGGTTGCGGGAATTGCAAGTATGGATAAATATATTAATGCCGTTTGTATTCCAACTAAAATTTTAATTGAGAGAAATGTTTTGAATACAAATTGGAATTCTCGTGAACTACCTACAACCTTTATTGTTTTAAATAAATAACAAAACCAATTCTTGTTTGTTTAAGAAAAAATATTGAATGAGACATTTTCGTCAATAAATTTTTTCTGTTTTTGTTGACTAAAATATTTTTGTGTGCGAAAATTTTTGCCGCCCTCATTTCAAAATGACAGTCATAAAGCATTTCAAAACGAAAACAGGAATGCTTTGCTCATTTCAAAATGAAAGGCATTTATCATTTCAAATTGATAAGCATAAAAATTAATTTGCAGATTGTGCTGACCTAATCTCGAAAAGATTTTAATTTCAAAATGACGGTCAGCACAATCTTTTTTGAATGAAAACACTTTCAAAATATCATTTCAAAATTATAGCAATAGAGCATTTCAAAAAGTAAATCATCAGTTGTACAGTGACCATATTTAGTAACATCATAATTATAAAAATTCATCATTAAAGTAATCTAATATTAATCTATATAAAATCTATATGGCTCTTAAAAGGAAAGTTCCGCAGGGCAAAATACACCCACTGTCAAATGGCTGTACAAACTTCCATTTCTTGCTGATTCTTCTTTGACGCGGGTGTATTTTGCCCTGCTCATTCCGGCTCTCCGGCTGCGCCTCCGAGCCGTTTCTATCTGACTGTCGTCCAATAGAAACGGCTCGGCTCCCAAAAAGAGAGTCATAATCATTTCTAAAGGACAATCATTTGTCATACATAGGTATGATTGTCATAGCACCTGCTTTGTCGCTTGTTGGTCACCGCCTTCGGCTTCCTGCAGCTTGTCATTCATAATACGAATGACAACTTGCAGAGAGCCGAAGATCTGTTTAGCAGGTGCAAAATATACTTTCAAAATGATTAGCATACATCATCCCGAAGTGAAAGTCCTGTTCTTGTATTCTTCTGTAAAATAAGGTTAGTACTTGGCTTAATCTAATCTTTTCTTACATATCTCGCAAGATTCATAGATTGTCCGTGCGTAATCTCTTGCAATTCAAGAGGGCAAAACCAAAGTATTGTTTGCTAACGCTACGCCGAGTGCAGATATTTCAATCTGTCCGATACTAAAACTCGTTCGGCGGGGATTTTCATTACCGATTAAATCCCGTAACCTTCGTATGCGATTCCCGTAAGGGTTGTAACATTCCCTTAATGGACGGTAGCACAACCGCTTGAGCAGTTTTATTTACCGACGGAACTCCCAAACGTCGTGGATTCTGTAAATTTGCGTCAATAACTTAGGATGAATCCGAGCCCTCGTTATGTACTTATTTTCGTTAATAAACTGCCATAAGTGAAGGCAGGTTCGCAGTCGAACAATTTCCGTTTCGTCACGGCTCTGCTATCCGCACTATAGGTTGACACGCCCTATGCTGTCAACTTTTAATTCACATTGCCTTTGTGAATGGCTTTGTATATCACGACTTTTCCTATTCCTTTGGACCACTGCGTGAAAGTGGGGCTGATTTTTTACGGCAAATCATAAAATCGAGCAACGTAATAGGTTCATTGCACCTTGCAAGCCTATTTACCATATATCACCTTGTCCGTTGCCAGAACCGTGACAGCTCTTTGTCTGTATTTCCATTCCTCGGTAATACGAATAATCAGCCTTAGAGCATCGGCTGATAAAGTCTAACCCGACTTCAAGGGTTTTTCTGCTAGTGATTAACAGTCTGTCGCAGAATTCAGACCGCAGAACTCGGCACCACTACTTTAGAATAACTACTTTAATTCAATTACTTTGGTGCAAATAACATCCCTTTATCCAATTGGTAAACTTTTGAACCACCTTCCTTTATGCGATTATTTTGAACCCGTCACTTATCGGAGAACAAAACATAAAAGAAGGCAAAAAGATAACAAAAAAGCACCTACCCCGAAGGTTAAGTGCTCACCTGCAGTCCTTTTGCCTTTGCCCTATACGCAGGAACAAAGCACAACAAACAAGCACAATTAACCCTTTTGGAACACTGCTGTTTTCGTTATCTTTTGAAATCTCTCCTGCTTCATTTTAAATAGGTCACTATCAGTTTAACACTCTGTTTTCAAGGTGTCAATAGATTCGACCGATGTGTTGTTTGACAAACGATAGCACTATATTTTACTTGGTAATATCTAAAAAATCCCATACCGTACAGCCGAAATATTCTGCAATTTCAAATAATGATTCAAAGGACAGGTCAATTCTTCGGTTGACAACATCATAGATATATCCCGGAGATTTTCCGATTTCAACACTTAATTTTCGATAGGACGTTTTGCGTTCTGCCAAGATTTCATCCAGTTTTTGTTGAAATGCGTACCAATAATTTTCATAATTTTTTCTGTCTAACATACAAAAACCTCTTTTACATAAAAAATTAAGAGCCGCGACTGCGACTCTTTAATAAAAGTGTAAAAAGGTTTTTTGCCTTTTCAAGAAAACTTAATTTTTGGGGGCAAAAACACAAAAATCAGCGAATATTTGCACTACTCAAACACTTTTTAGAGGGAAAATAAAAACACAGCCCTTTTATAAAAGTGATATGCACCCCAAAAGTTAGACACTTTTGGAGGTGCATATTTTTTTATGGGTAAAACAGGAAGAAAAATCCAATATTTTACTCTTTGAACCCTACCCAGTAGAGTTGTGTAGGGTTATATTGTGGTTACAAACGGATACATGAAAATGTAAATTAAATGTTAGCTGTTGTAAATACACTATTTCATCTGTCACCCAACATCAACTTCTGTGAAAGCAAGTGAAGTCTTTCTTATTTACTTTTTTATCCCTTTGTAAATATAGTAAGGCTTTGAGTAGAGATAATTGCCCATTTTGTCTGCTTCAACAAGATTATTTATAAATTCATCATATTCTTGTTTTGTAAGCACCCCTGTATTTTCGCCATCCACATAATCGGTGCTTTCGCCGACAAGCGAAAAACGATGGTAAACGCTTCGGATATTAGAAAGTGAATATTGATTGATACTACAACACCCCCGCCTTTGCAAATGCAAATGCGGGGGTGTTGACTTAAAAGTGTGCTCTAATGGGCAGAATTTGATTTATTAAACGGTAACATACAATTTTAAATATCAAGTTAATGAAAACTACTTTTTAAGAATAGCTAAAATTTTTTAATACAGATAATTTTAGACTGTTTTTTACGGATAATAGCTATTCCATATTTTTTTGAAAATCCTGCAATGAGCTTTGCAATATTTCCATAATGTAATCCTTTGTTGTATCAGGAACCTTTGAGTTTTCAAGCTGTCCGACCAGCATTGCAGCGATTTTTTCGCTCCTGCTCGGCACTTGCATCAAATCGTCATACACTTTTTGATAAAACGCAAGCAGGCTTTGCAGACTTTCCTCTCTATGATGAAAAACTTCGGTAATTGCCTTAATTTTAGCAAGAGCAACTTCACCGTTAACCGTAATATTTTTGTCGTTTTCTTCACCGCATCTGTCTGCATCGCTTACACAGCCTATGTTATTGATAGTGTTTTTTAAATCAGTAAGCTCGTTATGCAGTTTTTCAATTTGCGTCATCAAATAGTTTAAAGAAACCTTGTCTTTGTTTTTCTCGGCTTCGGAATTGATTAGGTTGGATAACGCGTTCGCAACATTGCCCGGAACTCCGGATTTTTGAGTAACATTTTTATTTTCTGACATATAATTGTCCTCCAATTTTATTTTTGGCGGACACAGCATACATATTGTGTTTTCATTTATGAAGCGTGCCCTGCCATTTTTGACTAAACCCTTAGCCCTTTTGGGGTAGGTAGCCTCATACTTATTTCCTTTTTCATCTACAACAATAATGTTTTTTTCGATGGGTGTCATCCCCTTGCCATAAATGTTTTTCTTTGTGAGTCCGTTTTTTGTTATGGGTGCCATCCCCGTTCACAAATATATAATAGCATATCAATATTCATAGCACAATAGTAAAATTGCAATATTTAAGATTAGATAAAATTTATTATAAATCAGATAAAGTTTAGTAGTTGTATGAATGTGTATATTATGGTAAAATTAATGCAGTTAAAGGCGGTGGGTGTATGGAACACATTACAGTCGGAAGAAAGAAAAACGCAAGCAAGGTCGCTTTGGTGGAGTGTGTAAAAAACGGTTCTCTTAATAATATTGATATTAAGGACAAGTGCTTTTTGCTGATTATACTGACAAAAGGAAAGTTGGAATTTAAGGTCGGCGGTGAAATTATTACCGCTACCGCTCCGTCTTTTTTGTGCTTTGACGAAACGGAGAATCCCGTGCTTGTCTCAAAATCAAAAGCACACTACACCTTAGTGTACTTCCACCCGAAATTTTTAAATATCAATATGACCTTCCCGCTTTTACGCTCTGAAAATTACGGTGATATTGCAACCACCCACGATATGTTTATGCTAAAGCCCTTTACCAACAAGGCGTATGTAATACCGATTGCCGAGACACAGGTAGAAAAAATTGAACATTCCGCTAACTGTATGATGGAAGAATTGGAAGAACAGAGAGACTGGTACTGGTCTTGCCGAGGTCGCTCCTATTTTATGGAAATTATTATTGCATTAGAGCGTATGTACGGGCTTATTGGTTACGGTATTACTCACCAAAAATCGGATAACGCCCCTATTATTAAAAATCCCAAACTTCGTGATGCGGTGTTGTATATAGAAAGCCATTATGGTGATAGCATAACCTTGTCCGACATATCAGCTAACGCCGGAATAAATCATACAACCCTAACCGCACTAATGAAAGAAGAGCTTGGTTGTACGGCAATAGAGTATTTAATGAAATACCGCATAACCGTAGCAAAAAAGCAACTCGCCTTTACCGAAGTGCCTATCAAAGATATTGCAAATATGGTTGGATTTAAAACAGTACAGCATTTTAATCGTATTTTTAAGGAAACAACAGGCGCAACACCTGCTGAGTTTCGTAAATTAGCAGTAAAAAACAGAAAGGATGATCTTAATGGAAAATAAAATCATAGAGCTTGAGAACAGAATAAAAAAGTTAGAGACAATACTTGAAAATATTGAATTTTCAGGTGATGGCTTAAATATTACATTCAACAAAACTCCGCTTAATTCCGTTGAAATCAGTGGCGATGGTGCAAATGCAGAATTCCGCCATTGCCCTATAGGTTACGCTTCCACTGACACTACTGATGAGTTAGAGGATTTAGAGGATGCCGCCGATGATTTAGAATGTCGTGTGGATGATATTAAGTGCGTAATGGAAGATGTAAAATCGTTGCTTAATGAAGTTGAACCTAAAGTTACAATGTTATCTGGAAAAGTCAACAATATAGATAATATTACAAAGGGGTAGTTTAATGAAAAAATATCGCTGTCCACATTGTGGCGAATACTCCTTTAATTTCTTTCACAAAACCGTTCGTAAAGATGGCAGAGTTGGTAGGCTTTTTAGAGAAAATTTGTATTTTGTTTGTGATAAGTGTGGCAAACCTGTCGAGCACAAAGCAAGCAAATCTACGAAAAAGATTTGTTCTTTCCTGATACCGTGCCTATTGATTTTGATTGTATTATTTATGGTTTTAGCAATTTTTGAACTATTCAATGTTATGTTTTTTGTTTTTGCGATTATTATTTTGTTGTCCTTTGCAATATCATTTGTTGGTTATAAATATGATTTGATTATTAGAGAACAAGATAGCTATGATCCAAGAAAAGATTTGTATGTTTTTGCAAACATACAATTAAGCCAATCAATAAATAGTTTTGTATTTAAACTGAAGCCCATAAATAGCGAATTACACAAAGCCTCAGTTCAAAGTGAATATATCGTTGAACTGAAAAATTATGATCCACATGAAGAAAAATGCGCTATAAGAATTATCAAGCCAATGAACATTAAAATCCCTGAAGGAATGTGCTTCAACATAATTGATAATGATAAAATTATAGGCACAGGTAAAATATCTATCTAAGGTGAGGATATATATGAAGAAAGTTTTAAAATATACAGATTTTATACTATTGGAGACCGCCGAAAATTTTGTGTAAAAGCTGAATAAGAGAAAGCCTTTCAGATAAG
>ERZ779894.256-NODE-256-length-62754-cov-12.747396_pt1 | contig 62754 bp, 86 predicted proteins | sample MGYA00511587_ERZ779894 | MGnify/ENA primary metagenome ERZ779894 (study PRJEB29588, sample SAMEA2160490) | human gut metagenome | biome: human gut; feature: human-associated habitat; material: faeces | place: Denmark | collected 2008/2010 ... | reverse complement strand
TTTATTTCTGTGCACTAAAGAACACATATGTTAACTATTTCTGAACACCTAAATATTAATAAAATGTGATAATAATATTAATAAAGTATAAAGAATAGCAAAGAAGGGATAAATAATTAACATCTTGGATTAGTATGGAAATGGAGATTTAAATGTTTTCGACAAAATTTAAACAATTAGGGTTAAAAATTCAATATTACAGACAAATGAAAAATATAAGTCAGGTAGAATTAGCTGATGAGGCAGGAATCTCACGCTCGTATCTGTCGAAAATAGAAACAGGGAAAGCGCAGTGCAGCGTACCAGTTTTGCTGCAGATTGCGCAAGTCCTGAATGTTGATGCAGGTATTTTGCTGACAGATAAGGATATTTAAGTAAGATCAGAATAATTTTCTGGTATGTTTATCTGCATACCGGTTTAATTTTGAAAAGCTAGCAAACAAATGGTTTTATCCTGATGTTTAGCTTTTATAAAAATATAGTTCTAAAATTTTCTGGAATTATATTTTATACAGTTCAGGGAGGAGATGGCAGTTATGAGCGTAGAACCCAATTTTGTAAAAATCGGACAAAACATCAAGATCATGCGTATCCGTAAAGGTGTTACCCAATCAGAGCTTGCGAAAAAACTTGGTATTTCTCAAACACATATGAGTAATCTGGAACATGGGCGTGTGAGTGTTAATTTGAAAGTTTTGTTAAGACTTTCACATTATTTCAGCTGTGGCGTTGATGCACTTTTAGGCTTAACTTTGAATACTGAGGTTAAACCTCAAGAGGTAGAAGACAAATATACCGCAGAAGAATTATTGGATATTCTGAAAGTACTGAAAAAACAGGTTATTTAAAATCTAGATTGAAGTGAAGCTTTTAAGATGCAACTCAGATGCTTTGTATATTGGCTTCCACTGATTGGAAAAGTGAGTTTTGCTTTACATTTTTCAAATAACTCCTAAAGAACAAAAAAGCGCACTAAAAGTGCGCTTTTTTGTTCTTTATTTTTAATACTAATTGCATACTGTATACACAAATGCGGGTGAAATAAGAAGAATACTTGTATACAATTGCCTAAATGCTTGAAAAAAGTTCCGATTGTGTTACAATAGAAAACGTTGTTGGATATTGTTAGTTAATATTTTCGTGGAATACCAACGAAATAAAATTAATTTATTTGAGGGGTTGAGCTAGGATAATGATGGATATTTTAAACACTATCAATAGTTTTGTGTGGGGACCGCCGTTAATGGTTTTGCTTATTGGCACAGGTATTTTACTGACTGTAAGATTAGGTTTATTACAGGTCATAAAGCTGCCAACCGCATTGAAATTGATTTTTACTGCAAGAAATACAGGCAACGGCGATATCAATAGCTTTAAAGCCTTGTGTACGGCGTTGGCAGCTACTGTTGGTACAGGTAATATCGTAGGTGTTGCTACAGCGATCAAGGCAGGTGGTCCCGGAGCGTTGTTCTGGATGTGGATGGCGGCTTTTTTCGGTATGGCAACTAAATATGCCGAAGGTGTTTTAGCAGTGAAATACAGAACGGTTGATGCCAACGGCAATATTTCCGGCGGACCGATGCATTATATTGAACAGGGACTTGGTAAAAAATATAAACCTCTGGCAGTTATGTTTTCGGTATTCGGAGTGATGGTTGCCTGTTTAGGCAGCGGTACTTTTACACAGGTCAATGCTATCGTTGAGATCACTAATCTTTCCATAGGGATCCCGGTCATGTATACGGCAGCTATTCTGACTGTTTTGGTGGCAATCGTAACTATCGGCGGCTTGAAATCTATCGCGATGGTAGCAGGAAAAATAGTGCCATTTATGGCGTTAGTTTATATGCTTACTACAGCGGCAGTACTGATCGTATTTGCAGATCAGGTACCTGCAGCATTTGCTCTTATCATTGAAAGTGCTTTTAATCCTACGGCGGCAGCTGGTGGATTTTTAGGTGCTACTGTTATGCTGGCGATGCGCAGTGGTATTGCGCGCGGTATTTTTTCTAACGAAGCCGGTTTAGGCAGTGCTCCGATCGTAGCAGCGGCGGCGAAAACAAAATGGCCTGCTGAGCAGGGGCTGGTATCAATGACGGGAACTTTTATCGATACGATCATTATTTGCACAATGACAGGTTTGGTTCTGGTGGTTTCCGGAGTTTGGACAGGCGATTTGAATGGTGCGGCTATGACTCAATCTGCTTTTGCAATGGCTTTCCCTGCAATGGCAAAATATTTATTGATGATAGGTTTAGTGTTATTTGCTTTTACTACTATTTTGGGTTGGAATTATTACGGTGAACGCTGCATTGAATACCTTTTTGGCACGAAAAGTATCATGCCTTATCGTTTAGTCTTCATTGGTCTCGTGGCGTCCGGTGCTTTTTTAAAGCTGGAAACGATTTGGGTTTTGGCTGATATCGTTAACGGTTTAATGGCGATTCCGAATCTGATTGCTTTGCTGGGATTGAGTGGAGTAGTTGTGGCAGAAACAAAAGCTTATTTTACATATTGGGAAAAAGTGCGTTCCCGGAAAAAAAGAATTGATATTATTGGTGAACCTGAATATAGTGAATAAAAAATATCCCGCAGCTTAAGCTGTGGGATATTTTTTGATTTCTGGCAGAAGTCATTTTTTTGTGGTAATATGAAAGCAGAGAAAGACAAGGTAAAGGAGCTGGAGGCATGGAAAAGGCAGAGGTAATTAAAGCGTTTCATTTGATGTGGGATAATTATCCGGAGTCGGCAATGCTTATTGATAAAAAGCGTAATATTATTGCTGCCAATAAAGTCGCACCCAGTACAGGACGCATAGAGGGCAACAAGTGTGCTTTAGTTGAGCCGTTAGAACAGCACAAGGGCTGCAGGGCAGAAGAAGCGTGGAAGAATGGTGAAGCCAGTTATCGTAAAAAAGTCGGTAAATTAGGTGACGTAGTTTCTTTTTGGATCCCTGTCGATGGTTATCCTGATTATTTGGTGCATTTTTCTGTCGGTTCGATTCAAAAATATGAATATAACGTTTGAAAATAAACCCTGCTGTAATTTGCAGCAGGGTTTTATATGACCAGAATAAACGAAGTATTATATTTCGTTCTTTATGATTTATGCAAAATAAAAAAGACGCAGAACAAGTCTGCATCTGTCTTTTCCATTGGTACGCCCGAGTGGAATCGAACCACCGCACACGGCTCCGGAGGGCTTATTGCAAACTTGAAAACCATTGATATAACTAGCTTTGTTGATTTGTGGTCGCAGTTTTGGTCGCACTCTTTGTTTTTTTCTTCTGAAAAAGGTCTATTATATGTCTGTTAAATCCTGGCATTGCATGTCCGTACATTTTAAGTGTTGTGTTTGCGTCAGCGTGTCCAAGACACCTTGATACTTCTAAGATGGGTATATCTTTAGTGAGTGCTGCTGTAGCAAATGTATGCCTGAATGTATGGATATTTTTATTTACTCCGGCCAACTCACATATCTTTACCCAAGCACGTCGGATATTTCCATAGTTAAGGGCTTTGCCGCTTTCGGTACAAAATACGAAGCCGTTTATATAAGTGATTTTACCGCTTGTCTGCATAGCTTTTAGTCTTTCTATGCATGCATCATAGACGATCGGAATATAACGTATACCGGCTTTTGTTTTAGGATCATGGAATACTTGACCAGTACCACTGTCTTTTGCGCGTTGTATACAAATTTCTCTTTTATCAAAATCAATATCTTCCCATTTTATTGCAAGAAGTTCGCCTATCCTGCAGCCAAGTACCAGGAGCAAATAAAATAATGTGTAGTATTTTTTATAGTATTTATTGGTCCGTAGTACACGGAAGATGCGAATTAGTTCACTAAAAGAAAATACTGACATTTCTTTATATTTGATTTTTACCGGCTCAACAGCTTGCATTGGATTATATTGTACCATTCTCAGAGCCACAGCTTTCTTGTAAGCGGCGAAAAGTAACTTATGTATCTTACTTATTGAAGAGGTACTTAAAACACCGTCATAGCTATTATACAGCTTTTGTATTTCTTTGCCGCTGAGTTGGTCGATTGGTATATGCGCAATAGGAGCAAGCTTATTAGCACTTTGTTTTTGCCTTGCAAAACTGTTGCTGCGCAGGTGTGGTTTTTGATATGTTTCTAAAAATTCTATTACCCATTCTCCAATGGTAATAGAAGAGGATGTAAGATTTCCTTTATCACGTTCTGCCCGTATTTCTTTCTTAAATTCTTTGGCTTCTTTTTCGGTGGCAAAGCGTTTACGGTGACGTTTGCCGTCGTTGTCGTAGTAATCGTAACAATATTTTTTTCGTGCTTTGTCATACCATATTGTTCCGTCGCCGTACATTGTTTCACTTCCTTTCTAAATGGAAGTTTTTTGATAGTAATTATCAGTAGTTTTTATATCGTTGAATAAGTATAGATTCTTGTTTCATGCTTAAAATTTCTTTGTTCTTCCAAAATAGCCTCTATAACTTGGTATTTATTATAAGGGAATTGTATATTATATTTTAGTTCACCTTTGATAATATCTTTTAATTCAAGAAGAGTTTCTTTTGTTAGCAAACTGGAACCTTTACTACAAGAAAATATTTTTATAGAATTTTCATACCCGCACTCGAAGGCTGGCTTTGATGAATATGTTGATATTTCAAAATCGCAATTTATAAAATTGAACCTTAAAATTATAAAATTAGCATTTGTTAATGCATTTGTTAATGCTTGGTTAAGAGATAAAATATCGCTCGAAAGGATCACATTAAAGCGTTGTTCGACTAAAAGCGATACTTCATTCTCGGCGTTATCAAGAATTCTTTTTAACTTTAATTCGTCAGACTCTTTATTGGTTTCTAGCATATTATACTTATATCTTAGTTCTATTAACTCTTTATTATGTTGTTGAATAATATCTTTTATTTTTTCGTTTAAATCATATATTTCTTTTTGGAGCATTTCATTTTTGTTTATTAGGTGATTGTTGTATTGAGTATTTTGATTTATTATTTCTTCTTCTCCTTGTTTCTTTTGCTTATCCATTGTTATAAGCCAGAAGTTTGCTATAAGAAATGAAATACCAATAATAATATCAAATATTTCCCAGTCGGAGCGTGACATTCTTATTTTCGCAAAAGGATTAAAAAGGATTGCTGTTGCTATGAAAAAGATGGTAGGTATCTGATAAAGTTTATTATTCAGAACCCACGCAAAAATTATAGCTTGTAGGGTAATGGTAATTCGCAGCATTTCATACCAGCCATAACTTGGTAATCCAAAAAAACCAGCATATAATGCGAAAAGAGGTGCAATATAGGTTGCATTAAATTTCATCAATTTCAACATTCCTTATTTCTAATTTTAATTTAAGTTTTAATAATTCTTGTTAAATTCATTTATGACGTTGAACTTCAAGCGCGTCAACAAAACAATAGTTATCAAAGTCATTATTTATAATATGCTCCTGCTCATGTAGGAGTGTTTTTTTATTTGTTTCGAAAGTAAACCTAGAGTTAAGAACACAAATTTTTTCACCTTCAGGAGTACAAAAACAAAAACCTTTTATTGTTAGAGGAAGATCAAATAATATGGTTCGTTCAATCATCTTCATTACGTTCCTTTTTTCTCATTCTGCTAACCATATCGGCTACAAATTTTAAATCTTCAGGGGATACATCTTTGGCGGCATCAAATAATATTTTCATGTCGGGATTATCATATATTTCTTGCGCCATTTTTGCAGCTTCGGGATTTGTGTAATAGCCTTCTCGCTCAACGGCAGTAATATTTTCTTTGTTACCAAGTAAATAGTCGGTACTTACACAAAACTTTTGAGCTAATTTCAAAATCATTTCGTTGGACGGCATACGCTGACCAAGTTCATAAAAGGATACTGCTTTTGGTGTTACTCCCAAGAAGTCTGCCAACTCTTTTTGTGTTATATCATGCTCTTGCCTTAATTGTTTTATTCGTTGACCTAACATCAAGCTCACCTCCCTTTTGTGTACTGTGTGTTCATTATACAATAAAAATATAAAAAAAGCTATTGACATTCCACATATTGTACAGTACAATATGTACACAGAGAAAGGAGGGGTACAATGAACAAATTAAAAGAAATTAGAATGAAGAATAATATTAGCCAGGAATTACTTGCTTGCAAAGTGGGCGTTACCGTTAGGTATATTGCATTTCTTGAAAGTGGGGATCGAAAACCCTCAATAGATGTCGCTTTTAAAATAGCAAAAGTTTTAAAAAGCACAGTTGATGATATTTTTTTGCCACGCAAATGTACAAAATGTTCATAAACGTAAATAAAAAGGAGCGTAACAATGGAAAATAAAACACAAAAAGCCGTCGAAAATATTACCAGTATTCTCAACGGCTTTACTGCTGCAGAAATTCAAGAAATTTTGTTTTTGGTGAATGAGAAATGTAATGCTAATTACGTACTTGTTTTAGAAAAGAAAGTACAGCTAGAAGATTCCGATCAGTTCTAATAACTCGACATTCTCTTAGATCAATATCATAGAATGCGCATGATAAACATGGCGGTTGTGCAACGTGAATATTAAGTCCATTGCAGGGGCAAATGCGGTTTATCCTATAGTCTGCCATAACAATCACCTCCTTCCTACAATCATTATAAGAAGGAGCAGGTTCTTTTACAACACAAAAAAGAAACACCCGCTGTACCCTGGAAAAGTTTAGCGAGTGTTTCTTGTGACCAGCCGAAGCTGACGAGAACATTATAACACGCTTCGACTGGTATATCAACTTTGAAAGAGAGATATACCATGAACAAGAAAGATGAAGCTTTGGCAAAGTTTGTCGAAGTGGTAAAGAATTTAAGCCCTGAAGAATTTGAAGAAAAGTATGTTAAGGATAGTAAAGGACTTGATGAAATTGAAAGAAAGGAGGATCAGGAAGATGGAGCTTGTGACGTGTGACGAATATGCGAAAAGCAGAGGATTATCGTTGGTTACCATTCGAAGGTATTGCCGTGAAGGAATTGTCCCATACCTTCGGATTGGTAAGGTATATAGGTTAGATCCTCCGCTAGTTGATGAAGCTTTAGCACAAGTTATGCGTGAGAATATGGAATATCGATCTAATGGGATAAAGCGAAGTCGTAAGCGAAGGAAAAATTTTGATTTTGAAGCAGCGTTAAAGGCTTTATAGGAGGTTGAATTATGAAAGCATTAATCAAAGTAGCAGGAACAGCAGTAGTAATGAAAGAGAGTATTAAGCAACAGCCTTGTGTATGGTCTTTAACTGCTTTGGCTATAGCAACAGTAGTTAAGCTGATATATAACATAGGTTACGCTATGGGGCAGGTGGCAGGCTTATGATTAGAGATTTTACCGTAGCAACTACTGCAATATTTGTCGGAACATACATTGCTATTATGGCTGCTGTAGTGACTGTAGGGGTGTTGAGATGAACGAAGATAAATGTCTTATAAAAACAAACAAACTCTGCCTTGCGAACGGTGATGAGTTCGACAAAACAGAGTTTGAAGTGGATACCGATGTCCTAGCTGGATTTATTAAGGTCAAAACAGAAGGTAAAACAATTTATGTTAATCCAGAGTTCATCATATCCTTTGAAGAAAGTAACTTGTCCAGAGTTAAAATCTTCGAGGACAGCAATGGTGTTCACGAAAGTGGTGAACCTGGCATCACTTGTCCGCAAAAATATTGTCTTTAATATAAGCCCATTGTTTTTCGGTCAGCCATCCTTGTTTATTGTTTACTACTTCGATAACAATAACACTATCATTTCCATCCACATATGGCTTTATTTTGGTGAAAACTTGGTCAGCAGTTAAGTAATTGCTTCGTATCAAAAAAGAAGATTTCCAATAAGTGCACCAAGTTCCATCACTGGCATCCTTAATAGCCTGAATGACATTTTCATAATCTTGGCCCTTTTTATTAAGGTCAACGGATGTTAAATTATCCACACTCAGGAAAATTGCAGCAGCAATGAACTGTGAAGTATCTGATTTAGTTTAGGAGGAGTGATTATGACAAAGCAAAAGAAAAGAGCTACCGAAGTAGCAGCTTCGATAGCTCAGGTGGACTGTAAATTTTACGAAGTTTAGCGTCCACCTTCATTTTAGCAAAAGAATTGGAGGATTGCAAGCATGGATAATTTTGATGATTTAGTATATTCGATTAGATATGAAGCAGAGGCTATTTTAGAGAATCTGAAAGAAATGGATGATCTGGACGGTGATGAAGCTAAAGTCAGTATATTGCTGAAATGGATCAAAAGTAGTGCAAATAGTATTGAAAATAAAATTGAAGATTATCAACCTAACCAGGGAATAACAACAGCTGAATTACGTAGCAAGATGATACTAAGCTATCCGGGGAGGGCATTATGATGGACGATAGATATACATCTGTATCTAATCCGCCAAAAGATGCTTTAAAAGAAATAGAATTTGGTGCATTGCGTGGTAAAAGTGATATTAATCCGCAATGGAAAATAGAAGCAATGACGGAAAAATATGGGATGTGTGGAATTGGTTGGAAATTTGAAATTGTTGATATACGTACTACTTGTATGCAGGATGACGGAAGAATATTGCTTTTTATGCAGGTGAATTTGTTCATAAAAGACGGTGAAAATTGGAGTGCTCCTATCCCTGGTTATGGTGGCGATATGATTGTAAAGAAAAATAAGAATGGGATTGAACCTAATGATGAAGCTTATAAGATGTGTTTAACAGATGCACTCGGGAATGCTTTGAAGTACGTTGGTGTTGCGGCTTCTGTATATCGCGGTTTTTATGAAACAAAACATGAAAAACGGCAAGCTGATAAACGTGAAGAAAAGAAACGTCAAGAAGAAAGCCCAATTCAAATTACGTCTACCAGTGCATCTGGTTATGTAAGATTTATAAATGGTATTCAGTGTCAAGTTAAAAGTACTCGAAATAACGAATGGTATGACGTAGAATATTTAACTCTGAAAAATTTAGAAGAAATTCTTGAAGATGAAAAATATTCTGATGCTTATGATGCTATTAGATCAATGATCAATTCTAAGGCAGCTGGGATGAAATGAAGTTCACGGTTAAAGGGTTACAGACATTAAAAGGGATGGGATACATAAATTTAGTAGTACCTGTCCCTTTATCAGAGGAAGAAGAAATCAATAAAATCGATCCTGAAAAGCAGTATGTTGTAGAGGTCAAGCAATGGCGAAAAGGGCGTTCTAACGACGCTAATAAATACGCTTGGGTATTATGCCAAAAGATAGCAGAAAAGCTGTCAGAAGAGAGCTTTCACAGCAAGGAAGATGTCTACAGGAAGGCAATCAGGGAATGTGGTTACGGCAGAATATGGCCAGTGCCAACTGACGCTGTAAACAGAACTATTGAAATTTGGCAAAGCAATGGTGTTGGCTGGATAGCTGAATTGCTTGGTGAATGTCAGAACATTAAAGGCTATAGCAATGTAAGGGTATATTACGGTAGCAGTGCTTATGACACGAAAGAGATGAGCCGTTTTATAGATTGTTTGGTATCTATGGCAAAAGATATTGGTGTAGAAACAAGGCCGCAGGAAGAATTAGATGAGCTGATCAAGGAGTGGGGCGTTAAAGATGATTCCAAAAATAAAGAGGATAAGACTTAAAGGTAAAGCGCTTAAAAAACTCTGCGAGGAAGTATATCGGCGTGATGATTGTTTGTGTGTAAACTGCAATAGCTTTGTTGAGCCTGGAGTTAAGCCACACCATGAGCCACTAAAGTCACAAGGCGGACAGGATAGATTGGAAGATATGGCAATGCTTTGTAATAAATGCCATTACCTGCGCCACAATGCCGCCGAGGGCGTTGTAATTGGGCAAAATGTAAAAGCGTATTTATCTACAAAATATGACCATCAGGAGTAAAGTGCTATGAATACTGGGTTTATTGCTTTACATCGAAAATTGTTAGATAGTCCGATTTGGCAGGTTACGACAGTTGAGCAAAAGGTAATTTTAATCACCCTGCTTTTAATGGCAAATCACAGTGAAAAAAAGTGGTATTGGCAGGGAGAAGAATTTATTTGCCAACCGGGACAATTTATAACAAGCTTGCCTAATATCGTAAAAGCTTGCGGAAATGGACTAACAGTCCAAAATGTAAGGACTGCGTTAAAAAAGTTTGAAAATATGAATTTTTTAACAGACCAATCAACAAAGACTGGAAGGCTGATAACTATAGTAAACTGGCAGGTTTATCAAGGAAAAAGGGAAGTCGATAACAGACAACCTAACAGTCAGCTAACAGACGGTCAACAGACACCTAACAGACACCCTAACAGTCAGCTAACATCTAACAATAATGATAATAATATAACAATGATAAACAATGATAATAATAATAATAACGCGCACGCATGCGAGCAAACCCAAAATGGATTAGAGGTTAACGAAAAAGAAAAAGGCTTTGAATGTTTTTGGGAATTATATCCGTCGAAAAGGAAAAAGCCTGTTGCAAGAATAGCATGGATGAATATGCGTGTACACTCTGAAGAACAGTACGCATTGATTAATGCTGCTGTTGAGAGATACAAAAAAACTAATCAGTGGCAGGAGGAGAACGGAAGGTACATACCTGATCCTGATACTTTTTTGCAGGATGAACGCTGGACGGATGAAATCAAATTGTCTGAAGCAGTGCAAGCTGCTGACAGGGAAGCACAAGAGAAAGACGAATGGATTGCAAAAAATAAGGAGCGCTGGGCAGCGATACCTCCAGAGAAAAGAAAATACAGACTGGCTTGTTTTATGGGGCTGGACTGGGAGGAAGTGAGGGATATGCCGTATGTTGGAACTTAGAGAGATAACGGCAGCGTATGAAGTGTGGCAGGCGGCGGGATTAAAGCCAAACTGGGGAAGCGAAGATGCAAAAAAAACTATCGAAAGGCAAACCCTGGAGCGTTATAAGTACACAGACATTGAGATGTGGGGCGATACTGTTGATTATATCGCTGATAATAATAAATATTGGCCAACATGGGCAGATATTAATAATACTTTATCAATCCTGCGACAAAATAAAATCGGTGCAGAGAAGAAGGCTATTGAGCGTAATTCTAAAGCGGCAAATGAGTTTGTTAAAAAGTTGTTTGCTGATCTTGCTGCCGGCAAAACATTTGGCGAACTACGACAGCCAATGAGCGGGAAAGTTAGAGCTGCAGCAAAGAGGATTTTCCCTGATGCCGACGATAGCTTTATAAAGCGTAATTACAACGATATCAGCTTTATCGCAGACGTTGAACGAAAATGCGCTGAATGTATTAATACTGTTGATTGCCCATACAGCGGACATCAACCGTTTTTGAGAGTAGACAAAGAAAGCGGATTTACTTATGTGGTTGCTGATCGTGAACGGTGTTATAAATATCATCCGTTAGTGCCTGATGTAGTACCAAAACGGTCAGCATGTCGTCAAGGTGATTTAGCTAAAGTTTAAAGGAGCGGTAACTATGAAAAAGTATGGGTTGACAGCAGAGTTTATAGAACAATGGGGCAAGAAATTATTTAGGATTAAGGCTTTAATTAGCTTTGGAAGTGTTGAAGCTGGTGAACTTGGTGGATATGTGGAAAAAGAAGATAACTTAGCGCAAGATGGCGACGCTTGGGTGTACGGCAACGCTAGGGTGTACGGCGACGCTGAGGTGTACGGCAACGCTATGGTGTACGGCAACGCTAGGGTGTACGGCAACGCTGAGGTGTACGGCGACGCTGAGGTGTACGGCAACGCTAGGGTGTACGACGACGCTAGGGTGTGCGGCGACGCTGAGGTGTACGGCAACGCTAGGGTGTGCGGCAACGCTGAGGTGTGCGGCGACGCTGAGGTGTGCGACGACGCTAGGGTGTGCGGCAACGCTAGGGTGTGCGGCGATGCTAGGGTGTACGGCGATGCTAGGGTGTACGGCAACGCTGACTATTTATTGATCGGTCGCATTGGTAGTAGATTTAGTTTTACGACATTTTTCAAAAATAAAGACAAAGGTATAACAGTGTCTTGTGGTTGTTTCTTAGGGACTATTGCCGAATTTAGAGCTAAGGTTACCGATACACATGGAAATAATAAGCATGCAAAAATATATAACCTTGCTGCAGATATGGCAGAACTACAGATTTTAGGCGAAGAATATTTTGACAAGCTGAACGCTAATAAGTCAGAACCGTTTTGATATGCAGTCAACTTTAGGAGGCAAGCAATGAATAAAATCATATGCGGCGATGCACTAACCGTATTACGTACTTTACCGGATAAAAGTTGCAGATGCTGTGTAACGTCGCCGCCTTACTTTAACCTACGTGATTATGGTGTACCAGGGCAAATAGGACTTGAGCCAACAATGCAGGAGTACATTGCCCGACTTGTTGAGGTCTTTGCAGAAGTTAAGCGGGTACTAACTGACGATGGTACGTTGTGGGTTAATATAGCCGATAGCTACTCTGGAAGCATGAAAGGTAGCGCAGGTTATCCGCAGCATGCTAAAGGCACCAAAGAGGCTGGGCGTAAAGGTTTATTGGGGCAAAAGGCTATTACGAATTGTAAGTATGATTTACCTGCTAAAAATCTAATGGGAATACCTTGGCGACTTGCGTTTGCCTTACAGGATAGTGGTTGGATACTACGTCAGGACATAATTTGGTCAAAGTCAAACTGTATGCCGGAGAGTGTACGGGATAGATGCACAAAAAGCCACGAGTATATTTTCTTGCTAGCGAAACAGCAGAGGTATTGGTTTAACTCTGAGGCGATAAAAGAGCCTATTGCAAATAGTACGATTGATCGACTTAAACAGGACATTGAACATCAATCAGGATCCGCACGAGCGCACGGCGGAACAAAAAACATGAAAGCTGTTGGCGGCAGTAAAGGAGCCTTCGGCGGTGTTCAAAGTCGGCGTAGAGGTAGTTGTAATAAGAAGCGTAAAGAACGTCCAGTACCAGGAATAAGCAAAGGCGGTTTTGCTGGAAACATTCCGTTTGAATACGTTACCGATTATCGTAACAAGCGTAGTGTATGGAATATGCCGACATCGAGCTGTGGTAAAAATCATTACGCTACGTTTCCGGACGAACTGGCAGTTAATTGTATTTTAGCCGGCACTGCCGAAGGTGACGTTGTACTTGATCCGTTTGTCGGCAGCGGGACTACTTGTAGAGTTGCAAATAGATACGGCAGGCAGTATATAGGGATTGATCTTAATCCAGTATACTGCAAGGCAGCAGAAGCCGAGATACCGATAAATTTATTTTAGTTAAAACGGCCGCGCATACTAACTATATACAAGCATAAAGGGAAGTATACCCCTGCGGAGGTGATTAGCCCGTAGGGGGCGGCCTGTTAATATAAGGAGTTGGAAATAGTGAAACCAATAAATATAAAAATTATGATGGCGTTAATCGAAAAAGAACCAGGCGATCAGTATGTACCAGTATTGAAACCAGTACTTATGCAGATACTGACTGAACTCAAACATCTGCGCCGGAAGAACAGCCAGCTTGGCGGAAAGTTAGCGCGATTGCGGAGAAAAGATACTCCAATGTGTCCGGTACCGGATGGATATAATGAATGTGACGATGTGCTCTGTCCGAATTGCCATAAGAAGGTAGGTTACAACGATATGGAAGAATATGAAGAAAACGAGCATTGTCATCATTGCGGTCAACGACTGAAATGGTATTAGTAAATGACTACGTGGAATGAGCTGCCGGCACGTCTTATAAATAAAATACGTTCGGACAGCGTAACGGCGCCGGCGAATTTACCAGGGGCTGTACCTGTGCTGAAATATGGTAATGCAATAACTGAGGTTGACGGGATTCGCTTTGATAGCAGGAAAGAAGCAAAATATTATGAGGACCTACTTTGGCAGCAGCGTACCGGTGCAGTAAAAAGCATTGAATTACAGCCTGAATTCGTTTTACAGCCCGGCTACGAGGTCGCAGGTAAAAAGATAAGGCCGATTATTTACAAGGCTGATTTCAAAGTTACGGAAGCTGATGGGCATATATATTACGTTGATACAAAGGGTATGAAAACACCAGTATATTTGATAAAGAAAAAGATGCTGCTTTATAAGTACCCAGATATTGACTTTCGAGAAGAATAGGAGATTTTGAAATGGCTGAAACGGAACTGACGAAAGAAATAAAAAAAGCGCTGTTGTATTATACCAAAGCTGATCAGGCCGGCGTGTATGGGTGCTATGAAGTTTGCCTGGGGGCTGGTTATGGTGATGAATATGTTGATTTTATGACAATGAATAGTACTAACGTCTTTCAGGCTTATGAAATAAAAATTAGTCTATCTGACTTAAAAAGCAAGGCAAAGCTATCATTTTGCGGAGATTATAATTACATCGTTTTGCCAACAGAACTTTATCGGAGAGAAGCGGTTAAAGAAGAATTGAAATACCATACAGCCAGGGGGATTGGAATTCTCTTGTATGGTGATTGTTTTGGACAGAAATACATAAGTCAGGAACGTATATCGAGGAAAAGGACGCTAAACATCGGCCGTAAAGTTGAGCTTATGCACTACATGATTCGTAGTTTGAGCCGATATCCCGTTAAATTAGCAAAGGCGGTGGAGTAATGGAGAAAATTAAAAGTCTTGTAGGCATGGTATCGAAAAAGAAGTTTTTTTCGGCCTGCAAATGTTATGAAAATAATAAATATGGTGTTGATTATGTCAAACCACAACTTTGCATAGATGAAGAAAATCATCTCATATTTTGCGACCGATGCGGTGCAGTTATAGATCCGTTTGCAGCAATGCTCATGGTCGCAATTTTTGAAGAACGGCAAAACCGTGAATGGGATAGATACATGGAAAGTGCTAGACGGTTTTGGAAAATAGCCCACAGCGAGAATTGTGACCCGATGGATATTTGAGAGGACGGTGAATATATTATGAGATTAATTGATGCAGATAAGGCGAAAGCGGAGCTATTAAGAATAGGTGAAGGTATACACGCCTACGACGAGTATTTCAACGGTATTAGAATTGGTTATAAACGTGCTGCTCATAGTCTTGTTACAATACCTACAGTAGAAGAACGTAAGCATAGTTACTGGAAAAAGGAAGGCAGTTGGTATAAATGCGGCTGTTGTAATAGCGCTATTGATCCATGGGATAACACATGGATGAAATACTGTTCCTGCTGCGGGGCTATTATGGACGGTAAAGCTATATGTAATGATTAAGGAGTGAAGACATGAATTATCCTGATCTAATAAAATGGATATTTGAATTTGTATATGAACATTGGATATTAACGTTTTTGTTTATATTAGTTTCAAAGGGTTTGGGTTTAAAAATAAATCAATTGAACAAGGTGAGTGATACAAATGTTATTAACAATAGAGAGCAAGTTTAATATAGGTGATAATGTACATGGGCCTAAGGGAGAACGTAAAGTACTTGGTATTAAATTAGATTCTAAAGGTATCTTATATTTACTTGAAAGTGCAGATGGTACGAGAGAATGGGTACAAGAATATTGGGTTGTTCGAGAACATGAACACGAAGAGTTTGAGGAGGCTATTTTGAGCCAACTCGCAGAAGACAGAATAAATCCTTGGAAGAATTATTTTAGGCGATTTAGAAAGCAAAGCTAGAAGGAGACTGATATGCTAATAGAACAGTATATTAAGCATGTAGAGCGGTACTTTTGGGATCGTAAGCAAATACAAAAAGTTGTTGATGAAGAAAAAGAGCAGCGTACTGCAAGGAAAGGGCATACGGGCGGTGGGGGTCATGCTTTTATCAGTAATCCAACAGAAACAGCAGCATTAAAAAACATTGAGCCAGTACGTATGATATCGTTTGGATATGGACCATATCAGTCGATAATAATGAACCCGGAGCTATGGCTTGAAGTTGTCGCAGAAACCTATAAGATACATGAGAATCAGCTTACTGGTAAAGTTATGTATCAAAAATATGAAAAAAGGAAGCCGATGAAAATAATTGCAGAATTAACCGGTGTAAATAGAGATACCTGTTATGAATTCCGTAAAGAGTTTCTCCGAGATGCTGTTGGTTTGGCATTGAAAAAAGGTTTGATAAAATAAAAAAGTTTCCGACATATTACCTGTTTTAATGAGTTAAAATAGTATTGTAAGTTAGTAGGCTTACAACAAGCTTGGTGAAACGTTCAAGCTTAGCGCTTGGACATTACCCTGCCGTTGGGGTAATTCAGCGGCATTAATGGAGCAGTACTCAAACGGCTAAGAGAGCAGTCTTGAAAACTGATAGGGCGTAGGGATACGCTGTGTGGGTTCGAATCCTACCTGCTCCGCCATACGGAAGGTTGGCGTAATCGGTAACGCAGCGCCCTGCTAAGGCGTCAGTCGAGCAATCGGCTTACAAGTTCAAGTCTTGTACCTTCCGCCAATTTAATCTACATAAATAATTCGACATTAAAAAACCGATAAAATACGGTAATGTACATCGAAATTTAGCATAAAACTTAATATAAAGGCACTTAACTTCGGTTAGGTGCTTTTTTATTTGCAAAGGTGGTGATGAGAGATGGCTGCATTAAAAGATCCAAGGCAGGAGAAGTTTTGTCGGCTTATGGCTGTAGGTGGTAAAACGCAAGAGCAGGCAGCCAAAGATGCAGGCTATTCAGCGAAAAGCGCTAGGCAGGCTGCGTCAAGGCTGTTAACAAAGGCGCACATTGTTGACAGGGTAGCAGAGCTTCAAACTGTTACTGAAGAAAAAATTGCAGATGAACAGAAAGATATCATAGATGAACTTAGCAAATTAAGGAAGTTTTGGCTAGAAGTGATAGACGATAAAGAAGAGCGTATGAATAATAGGCTTAAAGCATCTGAGCTATACGGAAAATCAATAGCAGCGTTTGTTGAGAAACGTGAGGTCAGCGGCAAAGATGGAGAACCTATTACATTCCGCTGGGCTGGTGATGACGGTTGAAAGTAATAACTATACCATACAAACCAAGACCTCTTTGGAAAGATGTAATTCATCCTGCGCTTGATAAATATCGTTTTGCTGTTATAGTAGCGCACAGACGTTATGGCAAGACCGTAGGAATGATAAACGAATTGAGTAAGAGCGCTATTAAGAATACGCTTATAAGTCCTCAGTTCGCATACGTGGCACCGTTTAGAAACCAAGCTAAGATGATTGCCTGGAACTATTTGAAATATTACACAAGCGCAATTCCGGGAAGAAAGGTCAATGAAAGCGATCTGTTTATAGAACTGCCGTCAAAGCATAAAAATGCTGTTGGGGCAAGGATATATATTATAGGCGCAGATAAACCTGATGCTCTTCGCGGTACTTACTGGGACGGTGTTGTCCTTGATGAATACGCTCAAATAAAGCCTGAACTATGGGGCGAGGTAATACGTCCGGCATTAGCTGATCGTAAGGGGTTCGCATATTTCATCGGAACGCCTAAAGGACAGAATCAGTTCTATGAGATATACCAAAAAGCTCAACGCAGCGAAGAATGGTTTACCTGTCTTTATAGAGCTGATGAAAGTGGTGTCCTGGACGAAGCTGAGCTTAAATCAATGATGAAAGATATGACAAAAATTGAGATTCGCCAAGAACTTTATTGTGATTTTACTGCTTCTGCTAGTGAAGTTGTAATACCTATAGATCTTGTAACTGAGGCTGCACATAGGACGCTGGTTTCTAGAGATGTTATTGGTATGCCAACTGTTTTAGGTGTGGATGTAGCGAGATATGGCGATGACAGTACTGTTATTTTTGCTCGTCAAGGGCTAATGCTTCATAAGCCAAGAGTTTATAGAGAGCTAAATGTTACAGAGGTTGTTGACAGAGTAATCTTAGCAATTGCAGATTATCGACCAGAAATAGTATTCATCGATGTAGGTAATATGGGCGCCGGTGTGATTGATAGATTAAGACAACTTGGCTATGACAATGTTTATGAAGTCGCTTTTGGCAGCAACGCTATGGAACATAATAGGTTTGAAAATATAAGGGCTGAAATGTATTTCAAGGCCCGGGATTGGTTATTAAGCGGCGGTGCTATTCCGGATATTCCTGAATTTAAAAGTGAATTAAGCGTTGTCGAATATAAATTTTCTGATAAAACTTCTCGAATTATGCTTAAACCAAAAAAGGAAATAAAAGAAAAGCTTGGTAGAAGCCCAGATTTGGCAGATGCTTTTGTACTTACTTTTGCTAGACCATTATATGTACCTATTGATACAGATGATGTTAGGCAGCAGTCGTATGATCCGTTTGCCGGTATGTGAAGGGAGGTGAGACTATGCATAAGATTATGATGCAGTTACACGGTGGTGGCGGTGGCGGTGGCAGTGTTGAGCCTATAAAACAAAGTGCACCTGGCAGTACAGCAGCGGCCACTATTGATAGTGCGACAGAGGGAGAGAGACAAAGCCTGCTTCAAAAACTCTCTAAAGCTCGTGGCAGAAGCTATACCAATAAGACTGGTGGGCAGCTTACCTCTGATAGTGTCAAGAAAATGTTGTTGGGAGAATGATTATGGATATCAAAGATATGCTGCGTGACAGCGATAAATTAAAACGAAAACAACATACTATCTCCCAGCTTTATACATTGCGCAGCCAATATGAGCCAACGTGGAGGATGCTTAGCCGGTATATAAATCCGACAAGGGGCAGGTTTGAGGAAGATATCCAAAGCACAGAAGGGCATAGACGTGACGAATACCTTATAGACCCACATCCCCAAAAAGCAGTTGGTAAATGTGCAGCTGGTATCCACAGCGGGTTGACATCGCCGTCAAGGCCTTGGTTTGAACTTGGTCTGCAAGATGAAGAAAAAGCTAATTACCACGCTGTAAGGATGTGGTTAGATGATTGCCAGGAGATTATGAGCAGCATTTATTCTAAGAGCAATGCTTATAATATGCTGCAGCAGATTGAGGCTGAAATGGCTCAATTTGGTACAGGGGCTTCTCTGATGCTGGAAGACTACAATTATGGCATATGGATGAGGCCGTACACCTGCGGTGAATATGCTGGCGGTGTAGATGCAAGGGGAAGAGTTTATACGTTCGCTAGACGCTTCAGGTTAAGCGCAGACCAAATCGTTAAAGAATATGCTATTGATAACGTATCGGAAAGCGTGAAATCTGCTTATAAGAACGGAAATATCACAACATACTTTGATATTGAAATGCTTATAGAGCGTAATGATGATTATGATCCTAACAAATTGGCTTTAGGCAATTTCCCCTGGCGCTCATATCACTATGAAAAAGGTGCTAATGACAAATTCCTGAAGATATCAGGGTTTAGGGAATGCCCGTTCCTCATGCCGCGTTGGACCTTGATTGCAAATGGTGTATATGGCTCTGGACCTGGACATAATGCTTTGGGCGATTGTATGCAGCTACAGAAGATTGAGAAGAATAAACTTAGGGCTATTGATAATGCTGCAGATCCGGCGATGGCATTTCCTGCTTCAATGAAGAAGCTTGACAGAATGCCAGGAGGACTAAATTTTTATCCTGATGGAACTGTACAGCAGGCTTATCCACTTGTAGACCCAAGAGCAAAGGCTTATGAAGGCATAGGAGCCTTGTCTCTGGAGAAACGGCAGTCGATATCTGAAACGTTCTATAATGATTTGTTTATGATGATTACATCTCAGGACGGACCGCAAATGACTGCGCGTGAGATTGCAGAGCGGCATGAAGAAAAGCTCCTGATGTTGTCCCCGGTACTTGAGCAAATGCACAATGAAGTTTTAGAACCTATGACGCTTCGCACTTTTGATATTTGTTTGAGACATGGGTTGTTTCCGCCTATGCCGGAGGAGATTGACAAAAGTGAATTAAAAGTATCTTTCATTTCTATCTTGGCCCAGGCTCAGAAAATGGTTGAAATACCTGCTATTGAGCGTACAGTTGGATTTGTTGGTAATCTTGCTGCTGCTCAGCCTGAAGTGCTTGATATCATCAATCTTGATGAAGCTGTACGAGGTTTCGCAGAATCTACCGGTGTCAAAGAAAAGATAGTGCGTGATGAAAACGAAGTAGCTGAACTTCGCAAACAACGTGCTCAGGCACAGCAGGAACAAATGCAAGCTGAACAGATGGCTGCTGCTGCGCCTGCTGTTAGGGATTATGCTGATGCGGCCAGGTTGATGAGTGAAACACCTGCTAATGGTGGCAATGCATTAGATCAATTGCTGGGAGGCGGGATTTAATGAAAAATAAAAAAATGAATATGCTTGCACAACAAGCGCTGGACGACTTGGACGTTATTATGCGGACCGAGAACGGACGGCGTTTTATTTATGCCATTTTGGAAAGCACAGAGGTCGAAACAGCGGTTTTTTCAGCTGAGCCATACTTCATGCTTTCTTATCAGGTAAACGTGCTGTAGGCGTTGATTTGTTAAAGAATATCCGGATGCTGAACGATGGACATTCTTTAGAAATGCTGATGCGTAATGAAGCAGAGAGTGCTAGACACCCTCCTGATTTAGAAGATGATGACCTTTTTAAAGTAGATAACGACATAGCGGAGGTAAGACATGAATAAGTTTACACAAATGTTTTTTGAAGCAGATGGTGCTGGTGGAGGCGGTGAACCTGCTCCTTCCGGTGACCCTTTTGTAACAGAACCTGCTCCGGCAGTTGAGCCGAGTGGAGAGCCAACGCCTGCAGGTGACGGTGACCCTGCAACTACACCTAAAAATGTATTTGATGATCCTGTGCAAGAGCCTGCTGTTCCTGATAAATATGAGTTCAACCTACAGGAAGGGCTGGAGCTTTCGCCAGAACTGGAAGCTGATTTTACAGCGATTGCTAAAGATGCAAAGCTTACTCAGGAGCAGGCTACTAAGCTGATTGATTTGCATAGCAAAGTAGTTTTAGACGTTATGCATAAGCAGGAGGAAATTGTAGACGGTTGGACTGCTGAATGCCAAAAGCAGGGGCTTATTTCTCGTGAGAACATTGCTGCTGCTAAATTAGCTGTTAATACTTTTGGCGGTGGTGAGGCTATGCAGGTACTTGTAAATACAGGTGTAGCCAATCATCCGGCAATACAAAAAATGCTGCAAAACATTGGAGGCTTGCTTATGGAAGACCAACCGCCTGATGGGCAAGCACCTAAATCTAAGGAACTGGGCGACGCCGAGTTGTTTTTCCCCGGCGGCGGGTTCAAATAAAAATATTAAGGAGTGGTAAATAATGCCAGATTTGACAGGTTTCGCAACCCTTCAAGACTTTGCGTCTCGTCAAGGGTTCGACAAAAAGTATCAAAGAATTATTGAACTGCAAACCAAAACAAATAAGATTTTAAAAATTCTGCCGTTCAAAATGTGTAACTCTAAGGACTATGAGGAAGCTACATTGCGTTATTCTTTGCCGGAAGTAGCGTGGAGAATGATTAACCGCGGGACTAAGCCGAGCAAGTCTAAAACTAAGCAAGTATCTTTTACTTGCGGCGAGATGGAAGCGCTGGCTGAAATCGACGAAAAGCTTGCACGAAAGAATAATATGCAGGCTTCTTGGATGATGAGTGAGAATGCTGCTTTTCTTGAAGCAATGAACCAAGAAATGGCGACTACGCTTTTCTATGGCGATGAGAAGATCAACCCTGCAGGATTCACTGGTTTAGGCGCTTATTTTTACAGTAAGACCAATCAGGAAGATATTTGGGCAGACCAAATCATTGATTGCGGCGGCACAGGTGATAATCTTACTTCTGTATGGTTTGTAGGCTTCGGAGAGCAGCAGGTATACGGCTTGTTCCCAGAAGGCGACACCGCAGGCTTTACTCATGAATATTTGGGTAAACAAAAAGTAACAAATGATAAAGGCGAGGTATTCTTTGCTCATACCAATAAATATAATTGGTCCATGGGCCTTGCGGTTAAAGATCCTCGTTATGTTGTGCGTTTGGCAAATGTTGATTTAAAAGATCCTGCTACTACTACAATCTTCGACAAATTGATCGAGGGTTATTATCAGATTGAAAATCCTGATAATGTCAATTTGCAGATCTTCTGCAATAAGCAGTTTGAGGCTTTTATGGCTAAGGCTGCACGTAATGACAAAAATACTATGCTGTCTATTGATACAGTTGAAGGAAAACCTGTTGTTAATTTCTGGGGCGTTCCGTTCCAGCGTTGCGCAGCTATTCTGAATACTGAATCTCAGCTTGTTTAAAAAGGAGGAATATAAAATGGCACGTATTGATGCTCAATTATTGCTGTCTGAGAATCAGGCCGTTACCGGCGCAAACGCAAACAGCAATGTTATTGATTTAGGAAGTACAGGCGGGTTTATGCATCCGCTGTACTTTGACGTAAAACTGACCACACCAATGACTTCCGGCAAGATTACTAAGGTTAAAGTACAATCTGCTGCAACTGAGGGGTTTGATAGTCCTGCTGATGAGGTTGAGGTAAGTGTACCTGATTCTTTGATTCAAACAAGGGCTTGTACTGTGGCACAATTCTTTTCTCCAATCAAATATGGTAATCGTTATATTAGATTGGTTTACACAGCTAGTGAGGCTGTGGGCGGCAAGGTTTTTGCTTATATGACTGACGGCATCCAGGTAACTTTATAATGGCTACTTACAAAGTAAAGCGTAATTGTTTTACTTTGGGTCGTATGTATAGGCGTGATGATATTGTAACGCTTGCAGATAATATTAAGGTTCCTGAACATTTTGTGAAACTTAATAGACCAGCAGCAGTATCTTCCGGTAATGACGATCCGCGTTATCTCCAATATGAAGCAATGAACTTTAATGATTTAAAAGAATTGGCCAAAGAACAGGGAATAAAAACAAGTCAGAAATCCAGGGAAGCTATTATTAATGAATTAGTGGCACTGGCGCAAGATTAAATCAGCCGGGGGCATATGTCCCCGGCTTTCTTTATAACAGAGGTGAAATTATGGATAAGGTTGAGATTTGTAATATTGCACTTAATCATATAGGCGTAGCTACAATAGAACGACTTGACGAAGCCAGCGAACCGGCACGAGTATGCCGTCGCTGCTATGACTATGTTAGACAGGCCGTGTTAAGGAAATTCCCCTGGACATTTGCTACAAGAAGTGTACAGTTAGCTGCTCTTCAAGATGTGCCTCCTAACTGGAAGTATGCATATCGTTATCCTGCTGATGCAGTATGCCTGAGAATGATGTATAACGAGCATTTTTGTGGCTTGCCGAGGGATAACCAATATAAAATCGTTTTGGATAAACAGGGGAAAGCTATTTATACTAATATCGGCAATGCATGGATTGAATATACTGTAGATGTTACTGACGCAGATTTATATGATGCTCAATTTGTAGAAGCGTTTGGATGGAAGCTCGCTGCAGAAATTGCTTATGCGTTGACTGGCAAATTGGATTTAACGCAGATGTGTATCCAGGCTTATAACGCTTATTTTGCAGAAGCCAGCTCTACTGACGCTGATGAAGAACATTTGCTGGATCCGCACATTGACAGATTAGCGGCAGCAAGATTTACGGGGGCATAATTATGGCACTCTATCAATTAAAATCAAGTTTTGCCGGCGGTGAATTGTCGCCGTCTATGTATGGACGTACTGATATTGCTAAATATGACAGCGGAGCTGCTGTTTTAAGAAATTTTTTCGTTCTGCGTTATGGTGGCGCTGCTAATAGACCAGGCTTTAAGTTCATCGCGCAGACTTATAATAATAAAAAGGCTGTGCTAATACCATTTATGTACAGCACAGATCAAAATTATATTGTTGAAATTACTGCTGGCAGATGCCAGTTTTATACAAATGGTGGTATTGTTGTAAAAGAAGATGGCACACCATATAGCATAGAAAACTTTTTTACTGATAAAGATTTAGAAGATGCTGCAAAAATAAAATATACACAGAGTGCTGACGTGCTTTTCATTGTTCATCCTGCACATGCACCAATGACACTTACAAGATATGGAAGTTTAGATTGGCGCTTTGAGGCAATGGATATTACAGGCGGACCGTTTGATGCTTCAAAGTATAGTGAAGCAAGTGTAAGTATAAAAACACAATCGTGGACGGTCCCTGGATCGTATGTAGCAGATATACCATCTGACGCTAAAAATATAAGTCTAGAAATTGCAGGAGCAGGTGGTGGCGGAGGTGGTGGCGGTGGCATATTCGCTTCCGAGACAGGAGCTAATGGTGGTAGGGGAGAACTTGTTGTTACTACAATGAAGGTAAGTGGCGTTAGTTCGCTAAAAATTAAGGTTGGTCGAGGCGGATCGGGTGGATTAGTAGGGAAAAACACCGATAATTCAAAAGACGTTTCTAGTGTCTTTGGTGGAGACGGAGAAGCTTCTAGTGTAGAAAATGTTTTGGCAAGAGGTGGTACCGGTGGTGGATGTGCTTATTATTATTTAGATAGTGAAGGTTACGGACATCAAAGAAATGGAACTGCTGCAACATCTTATGGGAATGGTGGACTAGGGGGAGTTGGTGCATCAAGAAACAATAATGGTTCAGCTGGAGATAATGGATGGGTAAAAATATCTTATGGATTATCGCTTGGCGATAATACGACAGTTAATGCATCGAGCACAGATGGAAATATAACCTTGACGGCTTCTGATGATATTTTTGCTAAAAGTGATGAAGGGAGTCTTTTTTCCCTAACTCACTTTTTAGAAACAGATTATAAAAAGGGGATACCAAGCAGTACAGGCGGAAATTTGCAGGTTAGTGTATTACCGAAATCCAATGTCTATGTAGAAAGTTTTGGTTTTTGGGATGGTAATTTTAGTTTGGAAAAATATGATCCTGTTTCTTTGCAATGGGTAAATGTGAGAACACAGAGCGGGAACAGAAGCCAGAATTATAGCTTGACTGAGGAGAACACGTCTGAAAGTATTGCCAGTTACAGAGTTACTTCTACTGAATTTAATACAGGTGTTTGGAGCGGTGAAAACGAGAAGCAGAGAGGCTATATAACCATTCAAAGCATAGGGGGAGATTATACGGGGCATGTATTGATCACTGAATATGTTAGCCCTACAGTAGTGAAAGGGACTGTAAAAAAACAGTTGGCTTCTACAGATGAAACCCGCGATTTTGCTTTTGCTGCTTGGAATAATGAAAAAGGGTATCCTTCTGCAACAGGCTTTTATGAAGACCGGTTAGTATTTGCGGGAAGTAAAGGATTTCCGCAGACATTCTGGACAAGCAAAACAGGAGACTATTATAACTTTGGAACAAGCATACCGTCTGCCGATGATGATGGAATTACGGCCACTTTAAACGGTGGACAAATGAATGGCATTAAGGCAATTATAGCTTTTGGTGAAATGCTGCTGTTAACAGCCGGTGGAGAATTTAAAGTAAGCGGCGGCGGCAAAGCCATTACAGGAAGCAATGTTTTAAGTCAACCGCAGGAATATAGGGGTGTGTCAGATGTTAATCCTGTCACTATCGGCAGCAGGATTATTTATGTGCAGCACCAGGGCAATATCATACGTGACCTTGCTTACAGCTATGATGTTGATAAATATACCGGTGATGATTTAAATTTATTGGCTTCGCACTTGTTTGAAGGGCATAAAATAATATCTATGACCTATCAGCAGATACCTAACAGTATTGTTTGGTGTGTGCGTGATGATGGTTTGCTGTTAGGGCTTACCTACATAAAGGAACAGGATATCTACGCATGGCACCAGCATACCACGGCAGGCGGGAAGTTTGTTAGTGTATGTAATATCGGAGGGTCAACAGAAGATAAGTTATATGCAGTAATTGAGCGTGGCGGGCAGTATTATGTGGAAATAATGGAAAGCCGTGATAAAAGTACTAATGTAGAGGATCAGTTTTTCGTCGATAGTGGGATAACCTATGAAGGAGAGCCGACCGATGAAATATCAGGTCTTGAGCATTTAGAAGGGTATACTGTGGCTATATTGGCAGATGGAAATGTACTTCCTAAGCGAACTGTAGAAAACGGCAAGGTTCTTCTTGGAAATAAATATAAGAAGGTTCATGTAGGGCTGCCTATAGATGCGGAAATAAAAACACTGCCTATAGATTTTACAGCTCAAGATGGCACATATTTAAGTCGGAAGAAACGAATTGCTGCAGTTACATTATTACTTAAAGATAGCCGTGGTGGATTGTTTGGAATGAAGGAGAATGAATTAGATGAATTTAAATGGCGCAGTAATGAAGCCTATGGGGAACCGATTAGTTTGCAAACAGGTAAATTTAAAGTAACGATCAAGTCTGCTACTTATGATGAAACTCAGCAGATAACAATTAAACAGCCTGATCCGCTGCCGATGACTGTATTATCTTTGATTCCGGAAATAGAAGGGTAAGGTGTATTATGGCAAAGTATGAATTTGTAAAGCCCACAAGGGCAGATGCTGAGTATATAGCGGCTAATCTTAAGACAGATAATTACCGTGAACTATTTTGTGCTATTGGCCCTAACGCTCTTGAAGATATTTTAGATGGATTGAAGCACAGTGATGAAATCGGTTGCCTGCATATTGACGGTATACCCGCTGCTGTATATGGAGTGAGAAAAGCTTCGATAATGAGCGACGAGGGTCGCGTATGGCTGCTTATGACGAAGGAAACGGAGAACCATAAGGTATTTGTCGGAAGGCAGACTAAAAAGGCTGTAAGAGGGCTTTTAAAGAGATACGACAGGTTATATAACTGGGTCAACGTTGGAAATGATAATATAATGCGTTGGCTTAAATGGCTTGGCGCAGAAATACATGAACCAGCGCCGCATGGAGTTTATAATCTGCCGCATCACTTTTTTGAGTTTAGAAAGGATGATGAATAATGGGCGTAGCGGCAACAATAGGCGCCACTCTTTTGGGTGGCTTTATTTCGGGCAGAGCGCAGCAGCAGCAATATAACGCTGCCGCTCAACAGGCAGAGGTAAATGCTCAGATAGCGAATCAGAACGCAGATAAACTGCAGGAGCAGGCTGAAGAACAGTCTAAGTCAAATACTATCAATGAAGAAAATAAACGCCGGCGTATGAACGCTATGTTAAGCCAGCAGAGGGCTAATATAGGTGCTTCCGGTATAACAGCTTCAGGCAGTGCGGCAAACGCTTTAGTTGACAGTGCGTATAATATGGAAACAGAGCTTGCTATTGAACGCTATAATTCAAGGCAAGGCGTTGAGAATATTTTTCAGCAGTCTACCGACCTTGTTAATCAACGTGATATCTATAATCAAAATGCACGCAATTACCGTAAAGCCGGTAAGCGTGCACTTATGAATAATATGCTTATGAGTGGGTTATCCCTTGCAGGTAGTTTATACAGTCCTAAGAGCGCAGGAAAGCAAGGTGCTTCCTCGTATGGAAAAGGAAGTGACGGGTATGGATGGGGTAATAGTGGTAATATATCTTTAGGCGGTTATGATTCTAGTAAATGGAAAACTACTTATGGTACAAGCACAGGTTATAACTGGATTTAAGGAAAGAGTACCAAGAGAGTGGTAAGAGAGTGTTGCATTAGTACGAAATGTATTATATAATAAACAAAAAGAGATAGCTTGATATTGGCGTGTCAGCTCTCTCCTGAATAAGTTAAAACTTGAAGAAAAGGCCGACTACACCGTTAGTGGGTCTTTTGTCTTATATAAGTAAAATTATTTACTTTTAGACAAAATGATAGCAACGAGTGTACCAAAGGTTACCATCAAAGATAATGCTTCGTATACAGTCATGCTATCACCTCCCTTTACAGGGAGAGAATCCGACTATCAAACTATCTCGGACAACATTATAACACACCTTTAAGCGCTTAACAATTTGTTAAAGCGCTTTTTCTATACCCAAAAGGAGGCTAGAATATGGCAATCGACATTTTCCAAGTAGGTGCGCAGTTAGGAGCGCCGGCAAGTAAAGTATCTAATGTCCGCTATGATAACAGCGGTCAGCAGGCTGTTGCAAGAGAATCATCCCAGACCGGTAGAATTATTCAGGCCGGTGTTGAGCAGGTAAGAGAGCAGATCATAAGAACCGACATTCTGCAGGCTAATAATGAGTATGTAAAACGTACTAACGATCTAAGAATGCAGTTGATGCAGAAAAAAGAAAAAGGTGCTCTTGACATTGTCGGTGAGTATGAAGCTGGTGAAAGAAAGATCCGCAGCGAGCTTATGGCTCAAAGTCCTCAAAGCGTAAAGTACGGCAAAGGTGCTATGTTATTTGATTACAGCACCCAGCAAACTGATAATGCTAATCGCAGGGTTTTGGGGCAATACAGAGCGCAGCAGTTTGAAGCCTGGCAGAATACTACTTATGAAAACAATCAAAATCAGATTACGACAACGCTAATGCAAAATCCAAATGATCCTCAAGCTTTGAAAGATGCTGTTAACAAAACAATCTTTAGTGTTGAAGATATATTTGGAACATATGGTGAAGAACGTGTTGAATTGGAAACTAACAAAGCGCTTGGTAGACTGGGTACAGCAGTAATTGAACAGGCTATAGTTAACCAAGACTACACAGAAAGCAAAAGACTTGTGCGATATTTTAATGATGTTTTGACACCTGATCAGCGTAATTCTTTTAATGATACAATTAATCAGAAAGAGAAACTCGAAGACAACTATATAATGGCGAAGCAGCTTCTTGAACAGTTTGGCAGCGATGAAGAAGGTGCCAGGGCATTTATTGATAATATGGGAAAATCTTCTGCTGATGGTATGTGGTCAACAGAGGGATCTACATGGATCAAAAAGAATGGAGTTTCTCTAGAAGGAACACAATATGTAACTCGTAATGGTATTGCTGATTTAGGGGAATATTACAAAAAAATAACTGGTGAACCTTTATTAATAACAAGTGGCACCGACAGCGGAAATTTACATGTTCAAGGCGAGCGTAGCCACGGTGGAGGATGGAAAGTCGATGTTGCAAGTGATTGGTTGGAGAATCCCGAAAATCGAGCTAAATTTATACAGTATGCTGAAAGCAAAGGAATTCACGTAATTGATGAATATAGTAACCCTTCTGCAAAATCTACGGCAGGGCATTTAGATTTAGACTTTACTGACTACAAAGACGGTGACGACAGTAGAAGAATAATATCCTTTAAGGATCGAGAATCGATGTTTAAAATGTATAAAAATATGAAATCCGATAGGGAGAATCGGATCAAAGCGCAGAATGATTTATTCTATAAAAACGTTAATGAAAAAATCTATACTATGCATCAACAAGGTGTGCCTTATGAATCGGTAATTGATTGGATAAAAACCACTGCTGGCGCAAATGTTGAAGCTGGAAAGAAAATGATAACCGCAGTGGACTATTTTTATGGTTCTAATAATAGAAAAGTAAGTGATGCCGAAATGAGTATTTTGAAATCTAGGCTTGCAGCAGGAACGTTTCCTGATTATGAATCTTTAATGCAGACATGCGATGAATTGCATTTATCGGCAGATCAAAAATATATCATGCAGGAGGAATATTCTAAATTTAAAGAAGGGAAAGGAATGTATAGGCATGAGTTAAATGGTTATATTGAAAACAGCATTAAAGGAAAAGAAACAAAGGTAAAAAAAGCTATGTGGACAGGAGTAGAGATTCTTTTGCAAAGTTGGATTAATGAGGAAACAGCACGGAGAGGTCGTGAGCCAGCAGTATATGAAATAATAGAAAAGGGAAAAGAGTTCATGGTTAAACAGCCGCTCGGCAATGTTATTGACAAAGATTCGTGGTTAGGTTGGAGGACTGAAGTTAGCTATTCACCTGCAACTTTGGCAATGGCAGGAATTAAAGAGATTCAGCAGGCTGATGATTATTATTTCAGGGTTGTTATGAAAAATGGCGAGATAAAAGTAGTTGATCCTGATGAATTAAAAGAGATAGTAGGTGAATAAGATGCCATTTAATGAAGAAGAGTTAAATAGGGTCACATCAGAAATAAAAAATAGAGTAAATCTCAATATTTATCAACGCAATGATGTTGGTGAGTATGTCCGTACAAAAGATGACTATAACTATGCTTTTTTGCAAGACGATACAAAGTATTCCGAGGAATGGAAAACGGCTACCTCATTATGGAATGGTATTAAAGGGGCAGCGCGAAATATTGCTAATTATGGAATTGCACTAGGGAAATTTAATGAGAGTGCAGCACAAGACGAACAAACCTTAGGAATTAATATGCCGTTAGCATTCAGAGCGTTATATACTGCAGGAAATGTACTTGGCAGTACTGGTAGAGAGAAAGTTGTGTCTTTAGAAGAAGTTGCAAAATCTCCTTTGTTACAAAGAACGCCTGTTAAAGGTGATACTGCGCTTGGGCAGTTTGGACTTGATGTGGCGGAAGCTGCACCATCAACTATTGCTCAATTTGGTCTTGCGTTAGCTGGTGCACCTGTTGTAGCTACAACCTTTATGGGATCACAAATAGCTGGTAGTCAGTATGAACGGTTAAATGCAGAAGGCGTAAAATTTGAAGATATGAAATTGCCTTTAATTACAAATGTTATAGGCCAAGTCATATTAGAAAAAACAGGTATGGAAAAAGTCCTTGATAAAGTTCCTGGCGGAAAAGGGTACATTCAAAAATTTACCGAGATAATTAAACGCGGCGTAGAGGAAGGGTTTACAGAAGCGTTGCAGGAGTTCCCCGAAGGAGTAAGCGATATTATAGCGAAGAATCCAAATGCCAGCATTGGAGAACTTACTGATAAAATAATTAAAGCTTTCCCTGAAATGTCTAAAGATGCTATTTATTCTGGTTTAATTGGTGGTGTGTTTGGTGCTGGTTTTGGCGGGGTGAAAGTTCTAACTGACAATATCAATAAACACGTTGATAAAGAAATACATAAAGAGCGGCTTAATATGCTTGAAGAAGGTGCAGAGCGAATCAAAAAAAGCGGAGCGGAGCCTGCTTATGCAGCGTCTGTAGTAAATGCCAATTTGCAAGGCGAATTTGTTCAGGTGGACGGCGAGACTTTGTATCAGTATGCTCAGACACAAAATATTAATAATGTCGCAGAAACGCTTGGATTAGAACAAGAAGATATTGTCCAAGCAGCAAAGTCGGGACAGACCATAGATATTTTAGTAGGAAACTTTGAAGCAATGGTAGCAAAGAATGCAGATTTTATGAATGCTGTCAAAGATGGTATAACATTTGAAGATGATGGTTATTCAGTGAATAATGAGCGTCTGCAAAAAGAGATAGCTAAGGAATATCAGAAAGCAAAATATAATTTAGATGAATTTGAAAATTGGAAAACCGAAAAGGTAAACGAACTTCGACAGATTGGGGCAACAAAACAAGAAGCATTACAAGCGATGGTGTTGTTGGAAAGTGCCGCAAGAACTCAATATCCTGATGACCCTATGCAGTATTTTAGGGATAACCCTGTAAGCTTCAAGCGTTTTGTCAGTACGCCTAAGGGCCGATATATGCAAACTAAAAGCGCTAACGAAAAATTGCTTGAGGATGAAAATAACTTCGCTGCTAATATTGATAAGTTTATATCAGGAAAATTGGTAGATAAAACTATTAGAGTAATGCAGACACCTCTTGCGTTAGAAGTTGCTGGTGCTAAAATATTGCCGGTAGATATGTCTGTTGAAAATCTTGATAAAGTTTTAAATGGAAAACATAAAAGTGATATGTCTGCTGATATAGTGAAGCAGATACCTAGGGCATTAACTGATCCCTTAATGATATTTGATACCTATGATGGTAAGAATGGTGCAAAAAGAAAAATAGTTGCTCTAGATTTAAAATCTAAAAATGGAGCAACCATTGTAGTGCCTTTTGAGCTTGAAGTAGATAATAAAAGCAATAAATATGTTATGAACGAAATTATAAGCGCATATGGTAAGACTGACAATAAGACAGGCGAACCACGCTATGAATGGTTTGCTAAGCAAATTGAAAACGGAAAATTAAGATACATCAATAAAGAAAAAACCGCTAAACTGATTGAAAACGAGAAGCCCGAATGGCTCATGCCGTTTTCAACAGATAGCGGTTTTGTTAAGACTGACAAGTTGTTACAATCTCCTAGCAGCGATTCCGCTAGCAAAGGCAACAACCTTGGCAGTCTTCTTAATAATAGTATACCAGATGAAAATGCACTCCGCAAGAGACGAGAAGAAATGCAGGGATACTACCAGGCCGAAGGGAAAACTAAAGGTGCTATCACCTGGGACGAAGAAGGTAAAGCAATTATCAGCCTGTTTGAAGGGGCCAATGCTAGTACTGTTATTCACGAGGCGTTGGGACACTATTTGTCAGTGAATATTATGAGGCGCAGTAAGCTTCCTACCGCAACAGAACAGATGCGTAAAGATAGGCAGACACTCCTTGAATATGCAGAAAGCAGTGAAGAAGAATGGGCTGAACTTGATAAATATGATGGTGATCTTACCAAAGAGCAGTTTGACCGCAAAACAGCAATTTATGAACGTTGGGCAACTGGGGCGGAACAGTATTTTATGTTGGGTATTGCACCAAGTAAAGACTTGCGACGGATATTTGCAAACTGGAAAAAGTGGCTACTTGGTATTTATAAATCGATCAAAGATTTTGTTGATGCTAATAAAGAATATGCAAAGGAGATTACTCCGGAGGTAAGAGCAGTATTTGACAGAGCGCTTGCAAGTGAGGAGGCTATCATAGAGCAACAAAAGCTAGACGGATATTTTGCCAAGCTTCCTGCTACTATTATAGATGCCCTTTCCGAGAAGTCTAAAATACAACTTGCTAAAACAATAGAAAATGCCTATGATAAAGCTGTTGAAAGCTTGACGAAAGAGAGCCTTAAAAATTTCACTAAAGAACGTAGTGCGGAAATAAAGGCATACAGAGATAAAGTTACTCCTTCGATTAAAGAAAATGTTCAAGGTCAAAAACTTTATTTAGCGGAAAGACAAATGATCGAAACATTAGGAGAAAAAAGTGCTGCTACAGCTGCGCGAAAATATCAAGAGCTAATTGGTAGAGCAAAGAACTCCGAAGAAGTACTGACCGATAAAGAACAGGAATATATGTTATTGTTTTCTGCAGTGGCAGAGCAAAATGAATATGCTAGTGGAGAAGACTTTGCAAAATCTGTTCTTGTAAATCCTACGGAAGCACAGGCTATAAAAAATGCTGTTGATAAAGTTGTTAATGAGAAGTACCCTGACATAGTGCTTGAAAGACAGGTAGCTGAACTTGCGACTAAGGAAGCTTTCTATAGTGATGAAAGTGGATTGGTTCTAGGGGTTGAACAGCAAATCATTGAAGATGCTGCGGCTGGCATTCTCGCCAAACAGCGTAGCACAGAAACTAAAATGAAACTAGCTAAAGCACGTAGGCAACAAGCTATTAATGCTGCAGTTGAAATGATTGATAATATGTCAATAAAAGATTCAGTAAGAGTGCAAAAATTTATTGTTGCAGAGCGTAACGCCGCAGCTAAAGCTGCTGTTGCTGTAAGAGATGGAGATATGGAAACAGCCTTAACTCAGAAACGTTTACAGGCATTAAACCATGCTCTGGTTATGGAAAGTATGAAAACTAGACTTGCTGTAGATAAGGCGGGAAGAGCTTTAAAAAGGGCTAAGAACGCAAAAAAAGAAACTTGGGTTAATGATGACCATCTGTCTCAAGCAGGAGCATTGTTTGCAAGAATGGGTATAAAGTTAAAAGGATACGATCCGGCTAATAAAAAAATGACGCTTGAACAATACGTTAATGCTATGAATAAGTTTTTAGGAAACGCTGATATTGCTGAGTGGCTATTCGATGAAACTGTTGACATTTCTAATCCTACTGCATTAACGCGCAATCAATACTTTGATGTGGTTGACGCTATAAAAAATATCCGGGCTCTGGCAAAACAGGAAAAAGGCGTAGGCCTATTAGAAACTAAAAAGGATTTTAATGAATTCAAGGAAGAAACGTTATTGCACCTTCAAAAACTGAAAACAACTGAAAAGCTTGTTCCAGGAGAAAACGCAAAAGTAAACCTGATTAAAAAAGGAATAGCTCAAGGGTTAACATCCGACAGCATATATGAAATTCTCGACAAAGGGAAGCAAGGATTCTTTTACAATATGCTTTATCTTCCGCTAAAGCATAAGCTTGACCTTGAAAGCGTTGACTTGGCTTATTTAGCAAATAAGTTTGAAATTGCGTCTAAACGTTGGAAAGAAGCTGTTGGTGATGTCTATGCAAAGGTAAGTTATTCAGAATTAGGCACAGATATAGATGGTGAACCATTAAAGATTGACAGAACAAATCTTGTCAAAATGCTTGTGTATTCAGGAACTCAGGAGAGTTTTAGGAGATTGTGTGATACTCCACCGATTGGGCTTGAAAATTCGCCATTATGGGTAAGGGCGTCTGAGACTGTATCTGATGAAGTTGCAAGGAAAACTACTGCAGAAAACATTCTTAGATTTCTTAGCAATAACTTAACAAGCCAGGATGTAGTTATGGCACAAGAGTTAATAAATATCGCAGAATATAAATGGTCGGAAAAAGCGGAGAATGAACGACAGACTAAAGGCTTTACTCCTAAAAAACAGGAAGCGACACCTAGGGAACTTATTCTTGCAGACGGTAATATTGTGATATTTAGAGGAGGATATTTCCCGCTCGTTAGAGATATAAGGGGAGGAAGTACTCCAGCAGGCAATACGCCGTTTACTGAAACAAATGAACCTCAGTTAAAATATGGTATGCATACTAATACCGGAAGCATGAAAGCAAGAACAGTAGGAGCAAAATACCCTGTTGATCTTACATTGGATGCAGGGATAAGAGAGATTAATGCGTCCATCCATGACTTGCATTTTAGAAAAGTTATTCAGGGTGCTAACCGTATATTTAATGATAAAGATATAACAGGTCTTATGAGAGCTAAGCTTGGCACAGCAACTTTTAAAGCACTAAAAGAGCAAATAGATGTGACTGCTAGGCCTGAAGGTATGTATAATACTTCGGCAGCTGAAACATTTATAGGAGATGTAGCAGATAAACTGCGTGGTAAGGTTATTCCTTATATGATTGGTATGAGCCTTAAGATAAATACCCAGAATCTTGCTAATATAGCGCTTTATGGTAACACTGTTGAAGGATATGGCCATATAGAGGCGTTACAGGACTTTATTACTAATGGAATTATGTTAGGCTGCAACTCGCCACGAGCAGCAAGAGAAATGTGGAATACTGTACAGGAACTGTCGCCAATGATGGCTGAAAGATTCAAAGGCACTGATTTTACAACAAGGGAGCTGATGGAAAACAATAAATTGGATGGCATGACAAAAAAAGTATTGGAATGGTCTAATATGTCAATGGCATTTACAGATGGTTTGACAGCAATGCCAATATGGTACGGCGCATATACACGACAGATGAATAGAGGAAAAACTCAACAGGAAGCCATAGACTATGCGGATAGCATTATTAGAAAAACAATGGGTTCTACAAGAGCGACAGATGTTTCTTCTATGGTAAGAACTAAAGGAGCTACAAAAATATTTTTCATGTTTCAAACTTTTTTCAACACACAATTCAACCAATGGTATGCTACATTTAAACGTCAGGAAATAAACTTTTCGGACAAGGCATATAAAAAGATGGCGAAAGAAATAACTAGTTTTGTCTTTGGAAAATGGGTTACATTTACGTTGTTTTCACTTCTTCTTGCTGGAGAAAATCCATTTGTTGATGATGATGATGACGATTACAATGATTTCCTGTCAGAACTGTTTTCTTATCCGTTTACATTAGGAGGGCCAATAGGGCAGGGAGTAAATTTTGGAGTAAGGAGAATGTTTGATATGCAGACTTTCCCATATCGCATCTCTCCGATAGAGTCTTCGTTGAATACAGTATTTACTTCTACTTCGACTATTGGTGAAGTGGTTAGAGGTGAAAAAGAAAACGAAGAGCTTGTTGAGCCGGTTGTTAATTTAGCTCTTCTCTATAAAGGGTTGCCGAGCCAACTTAGCAAATGGTTCTTTAATGCTTGGGATATTTTATACGGTGACATGACACCGAGAACCGAGGATTTGTTCCGACGTAGACCCAAAAAAGAACGTGATGAATAAAAACAACCCCCTCAAATTCGAGGGGGTTATACTTAAATTAACCCGATGTGCTGAAACCAGTTGCCCAGGATAGACATGGCAAGAAGAACTAAATAAACAGTTAAAATGTTTTTGTGGATTGACGAAAAATCGGCTTTCCTTGAGTAAATAAAGTATGGCATAAAAAAAACAGCGGTAAATATATAATGAAATGTAGTATCATCTAACCCCAATATGGATAAATTCATAAAAAGAATAGATGCTGAAAGTGAAAAATTAAGCAATTTGGTTTCCACGATGTTTTCCTTCTTTCGTTTTTCACAATTATATCACATTTATAAACTATATGGTATAATATAAAAAGTATTTACTATCGTGGAAAGAAGAGCTGTGTATGATTGCAGAATTTAAAAATAAAATATTTTGTTTGCTGTCTAAAAATAAAATATCTATAATTAGTGCATTAGTTATATCGGCTGTTGTAGGTTTATATTATTTTCCTGTTGCTCATAAAATTCTAACAGAAAATACTAATTTCTTTTCATCATTAGGAGCTATAGCAACAGGTATTTCGCTTATTTTCGTTGCAGTGCAGGTTTATTATATAAAGTTAGAAAATGAAACAAGAAATAAACAACTTGCTCAAGAAAATGCTTTTGAAATGGCTAAATTATATGCTACTGATATCCTTATGGAATTACATGCTTTTAATTCATATTTACAAAAAATAGGATTCATTGATGAAATTCTATTTTTAAATAACGAAAAAATAATAAGATTTGATAAAAAAGAGATGGATGGTTTATTTGGCGAAGAAAGAAGAGAATGTCTTATTAATATTTTTCGGAAAAAAGTACAACCTGAAATTTATATAGAAGTTCTTACAATAGGATATAATTTATCTGAAATTGATTTGTATTTAAAGTTTTATGAGTTTAAAAATAAATCAAACGATCTTACAGTAGAATCTATAAATGAATTATGGATTAATGATCTTTACTTTAAAACTGTTTCTATGATGGATAAAGTTTTAAATAAATTGGAATATTTGTGTATGTATTTTAATAATAATCTTGCTGAAAGCGACTATGTATACCCTTCATTACATCAAACATTTTTAGAATATGTAAAAAATCTGTATTTTTTTATAGCTATTAGAAATGATGATCCTGCAAGAAAATATTATACAGAAATTATAAAACTTTATAATAAGTGGTATAATCAAGAGAAAAAGTATAGAAGAGATAATAATTGTTAAAAAAATAAAGAGCGGATTTCCGCTCTTTATTTTTTTTCTTTATTATCATTGTTTTTGCAATTAGTATCTTCGGTTTTATTATTATTTGTATTTTGGAATGAGTTAAACTCAGGTAAAAGTACATTTTTTTTACCTTCTAACAATCCACATGTTCCAGTCCACATATATACCACCTCTATACTATTATATAACTGTTGTTGTTTTTATCTATTATTATACTACTAAAATTATAATAGTTTGTCAATTTAGTTTAGTTATTTAACCTTACTTTAGATTAAGAAAAAATTTTAAAAAGTTTCCGACAAAATGCCATTTAACAAGAGTTAAAATAGTAATGTAAGGTTATTGGATATGAGAGCAGAGGCGATGTAAAAAAATTAAAAATGTATCCGACAAAACCACTATAAAAATGAGTTAAAATAGTATCATAAAGTTAGTTAGAACTTAATAGAAAGCGCTTACTTCGGTAGGCGCTTTTTTATTTGGAAGGAGAGACGATTTATGGAAAATTTAGTGCAAATCATTGACAGGCAGGTAGTTGTTTCTAGTCGGCAGGTGGCGGAGCATTTTGGGAAACGTCATTCTGATGTAATAAAGCTGTTGAAAAACATATCTTGGATTTGCAGGCAACCGGCGTAAAAGTTCGTTGGTTTGATGAACACCAGTACATAGAACAGGAGTGAAATTATGGATAAAGAGGCTATCATACAAGACCAAATAAATTTACTGTTGGAGGAGCAGAAGAAGGCTGCATCTTTGGACGAGAAGTTAAAGATAGCATCAACCATAGCCAGTATGTTAAATGCTACTGTGGTTAAAGATGCTCCGGCCTCAGCAAAAATATAGGGGGCGAGCATATGACGGTACAGAATACGACAGTTAAAGATATTTATGTTGGTAATGGAGCGACAACGAAATTCCCAATAACATTTCAGATGACGGATCATCCTGAATATATAAAAGTATATATTACAGGTGATGATAGCGTTGCCGTAGAAACGGAGAATTTTTCTGTTGATCTTGGAGCTAAAACAGTTACTTATCCAGCTAATGGCGATCCGCTGCCTGATGGTCATAAAATAACTATTTATCGTGAGCTGCCATTGTATCAGCTAATGAATCTGGTTAATCAAGGTCCGTTTTTTGCAGAGAATATTGAATTGTCTTTTGACGATCTAACTTTTATATGTCAGCAATTAAATGAAAAATTGAATAGAACATTATCTGCTGGTGTTGATGTAAATAATTTTAATAATACTTTTCCGGTAAAGGCTGGAATGAGTTTTAGAATCAATGATGCTGGTGATGGGCTTGTACTGACGGAGGACCCTGCTAGGGTGTTACCTTTAGCTAAAGATGTATTAGAGCAAACGAAACAGGTCAAAGAGAGCGCCGTTAACGAAACAACAAATATTAAAAATACTGCAATCGAAGAACTGACCGCTATAAAGGATGCTGCAGTAAATGAGACTACGGAAATAAAGGACGAAGCTGTTGCTGCTAAAAATACCGCTGTTGAAGCTGCGGCTACTGCGGCAGAAGATGCTGCGCAGAAAACAGTTGAGAATATTACTGCTGAAATAGATAGTAAAGTCGCTGCTGCCGAGGATTCTAAAAAGGCTGCGGCTCAATCTGCTTCAAGCGCTGCGGATAGTATGGCGGCTGCGCAAACTTCAAAAGAAGCTGCAGAAGCAAGTGCTAACAGCGCTGCTAGCTCAGCAACTACAGCTACAGAGCAGGCAGACAGAGCGCAGGGTATTGCTGATAGCATAGAAGGTTTAGCTGGTATTACTGGTATAGCGACAACAGATGAAGCCATTGCTGGTGTAGTTGATAACAAAGCAATGACGCCATTAAAGACAAAAGAGGCTGTCGCGGCACAGGTTCAAAAAATAATAGAAGAACCATTACAAAACAAAGCAGACCTTGTAGATGGAAAAGTACCAACAAATCAACTTCCTGAAATGGATTATGTGCCCAATAGCGAAGTCGGCAATGCTGCAAATAAAATACCCAAATACAATGCATCTGGACATTTAGTATTACCAAATGGTGCTGAATTTTGGATAGGGTGATATTATGGCAGAATTAGCAAAGAAATTGAATTTTAAAAAAGATGGCGTGCAACAAATTGCAAAGGCTTACTCAACAACGGCCGAGGCTGGGGCTGAGTATATTGAAAACAAAATCGACGGCGTAAAGTGTTATGTTGCCGTTGGCGACCCGGCAGACAGCAGGGCGATTGTGGGAAAGATCAAGAAAAGCAGTACAGCCGCAGAAAGGGCTATATTGAACAGTGGCAAACCAGCTTATACCGAGATGTCATGGACAACGCCAGGAACATATATCTTTACTGTTCCAGCAGGTGTAACTCGCATACGGGTTGCTTGTTGCGGCGGCGGTGGTGGTTGTTGCTATATGTCCAAAGACACTGACGATAGAAATGCCTATCATTATACTGCTAACACAGGTAGCAACTCAACTTTTGGTTCGCTGATTTCGGCTGCTGGTGGCAGTGGTGGAAGCGTATATTGCCATACAGCTTCGGACGTTACTAATTCTTATGGTGGGTTAGGTGGTTCGCCTAATGGTAATGCTGGTAATTATGTTTATTATGTTGGGTATGACCATACAAAACTTACTTCGTCGGGTGGTTCAGGCTTCTCTTTGAGCTTTAGTAGAACCATTTCTGCAGGCGGTTATGGGAACGGCGGTTATGCTTTCACATCTTCGCATAATTCTAGCGAGACGGGTGAGTTTATTGTTAATGCGGGTGGTGGTTCTGGTGGATACAATACCGGTTATTTTAATGTAACTGCTGGATCTACATATTCTGTTGTAGTAGGGACGGCTGCTAATAATTATAATCCAAAATGGACTGCATACCAAAGAACTAGCTACCCTGCAAAGTCGGGGTTCTTACTAATTGCTTTTGGAGGTGATATTTAATGTCTAAAAATCGTTTTGCACAACCATTGTACGGCAAGATAATTTATATTTATGAAACTAATTTAACAATGGAGCAGTTACCTACTATTTTCGATCCGTCTACCTATTGGATTGATGTAACAGGTTTAGACTGCGAAGTAGGTTATTTAGTTAGTTTCAAAGAAGGCGTAGGGCTTGTTTTAACGCCACCGCTTAACGAAGAATATACATTTGAAGAGTTAAAGGCCCAAAAGCTTGAACTTGTTAACGCATGGACAGCAGATAAAATTACTGGCGGGTTTACTTCTCGATGCACCGGTAGCCCTGTGAGGTATGATAGCGACAGAGATACTCAGCTTACGATGCAGGGAATTGCACTGAATGTCAGCACAGAACGTTTTGCAAACGAATATCCGTTAGGATGTCCAGTCCGGGGCTATAAAGAAGGGGAAACTGAAAAAACAATACAGTATCTTAACGCTACTCAGGTATATACCTGGTGTGCTGATTTATCGTCTCATATAGGTGCTTGCAAGCAGCAAGGATGGATTAAACAGGCACAAGTAGAGGCGGCGTTAAGCAAAGAGGATTTGGACGCTATTATATTAGATTAGGCGGTGCAAAGATGGTTGAAATGGCAATGGCCTCAATAACAATCTTTAGCTTTTTATTTGGCATAGTAGGTTTTGTATTTAAGATTTGGATAATAAATCCTTTGTCTACGGCGATAGAGAACCTGCAAAAGACTGTTGACGCTTTAGCTAAGACTATTAATAGGGAGCAAGAACGTACAACAGATTTAAAAATAAAATTTGCTGAGATTGATCAGAGGGCAAAATCTGCACATAACAGAATTGACGAAGTTGGTGAACGGTTATTGCTGGTAGAAAACAAATGTAATAACTGTTCATGTAAGGATAAGTGATATTTATGTTTGAGAAAATAAAAAACTTAATAGTGAGTGCCAGAAACAAAGTAGCCTCAATGTCGCCAAAAATAATGGCTGTCATTGTAGGCTATTTTATTGCAGTCGTTTTGCTGGTACTGACCTATTACGCTGCGTGGATGTATATGTGGTTGTGGTTGGATAAGATTGTTATGTCTGATCTTCTAGCACTGATAAGAGAGGTTATAGGACCGGCTATGGTTGCATTTGTCACTTTCATAGCTACGAGTTTAGTAGATAAAAACGGGGACGGTGTCCCTGATAAATTTGAACAGGAGGCAGAGAATAATGGGGGCAGTAACAAAAAGAATCACTTTAGATGAGCTACGGCAGTTAGCAGCAAGGGCTAGAGGTAATATTGATAAGATCTATCTACATTGGTCAGCTGGTAATTATCACCAGTTTTTTAGTGACTATCACCTAAACATTGACAGCGACGGCGCTGTTATGGCGACAACCGATGATTTAACTGAATATAAGGCTCATACATGGCGGCGCAATTCTAGAGCTATTGGTATTGCTTTAGCGTGCTGTGTAGATGCTGTAGCCTATGCTGATGGGCATATCGACTTTGGCAACGTGCCACCGACAGAGTTACAGATAGATAGTATGGCGAAAGTTGTAGCTGTACTGTGTGAGGAACTTGAATTGGACATTAATGCCGATATCGTAATGACACATGCAGAAGCAGCAGACTTAGACGACTATGGCCCGGCAACTACTTTTGAACGCTGGGACTTGTGGAAATTGCCAGATGTGCCAGGCGACGGAGAACTGAAACCAGGCGGTGATGTTATTCGCGGTAAGGCTATCTGGTGGCATCATAATTGGTAAAGATTGTATAAGGAGGTGACTAATATGGAAAAACAGTGTATTTTGATTTGGGCTGGTATTGCTCTTGCGATTCTGGTAGGGTGCATTACTTATTACAATCTGTAAGATAAAACCCAGCCACAGAATTAGCCTGTGCGTTGTTTTATCTCTAAAACACTAGAAAATCTAAGTGGGAGTATAGAAAACGGCGCACAGGTTGATTATATTGAAAATAGAACTATCTTAATGATAATGAAATAGAATTTAATTTGAAAGAAGGGCAGAAAGTGAATGAAGAAAAACAAATCAGGTATAGCAAGTATCTTATTATTAGTTTTGCCCTTATTGCTGTGCTTATCATTTTCTTTGAATTGTTTTGCGGAGGAACTTCCGGAAACAATAATGATGTCCAGGGAACAGTTCAACGAATTGCAGACGATAATAAACAGACAGGAAAATCTGTTGATAGGGCTATCGAACACGTTGGAACTGCAGCAGATGAACTCGAACGAGCTGAAGAAGCTAATCGAAGAGCAGCGTTTATCTTATCAGAAGATAAGGAGCGAGCTAATGCTTGCGCAGGAATCATTGTCGAACTCCAAAAAAACAATAGCAGAGCAAAACAAATCCTTGCAGACGTTGAGCTCTCAAATAAAACAAGAAAAGTCAAGAAGTGAATTAAAGCAGAGACAGAAGGCCTTTTGGGGATTTGCAGGAGGGGTATTAGTAGGAGCTATAGCAGCGAGCAGGTGATTATATGGATACTTGCCGTTTGCAGGCAAGAGATTGGCTTTCGCAGTCCACACGAAAGGAATTTGAAGCAATCATTTCAGAAGCCAAACTAACGCCGCGGCAAATAGAAATTATAGAACTCAAATTTATTCACGATCTTAAAAACTATCAAATAGCAATGAAAATAGATACGTCAGTGCAAACGGTCGAAAGAGATCTGCAGCAGGCGTATAATTCAGTTAAGAGAGCATTAAAGGCAGTCACATAATAGTTGTGGCTGCCTTATTTTTTATGCCTATATTAGGGAATTATGAGGGAATGTTGACGGATTATAAGAGCTGATTTAACGGATAATATAGTTAAGATAAATGAACGGAGGCAAGACTATGAGTGGCAATATGAATTTAGGAATTACAAGCAGTTCTGTACTTACTACATATCCACAAACGATGACTTGCATTGTAGATGGAACAAATATTATTCAGGTTGATTTTTATGGGAACAGGCAGAAGATTGGAGTTACTCAAAATGCGTATGATGAGTTAGAAAAAATCAGTAATGAATATTATAACAAGCTTGTTGAACTTAAAGTAATTACCCAACCTAAAACACCAGAACAGCAGATGCAGGAGCAAACGGAACTTATGGCAGATATGCTGAAAGAAATGCAGAATATGAAGCGTGAAATCGAGGTGCTTAAAAATGATCAATCCACAAGCTGTAGCACAAATGCTGAGACTAAACCAGCAGGACACGAACCGCCTTGCGGAAGCATGGGCGACGGCGATGAATGTAGCGAACAAGGTTAATAGTAAGGGTGATGCGCTAAACGCTTTGGCTAAGAATGGTGTTAGTTCAGACATTGTTACTAAGGTCAATGGATATTTAAATAATCCTATGGCTGGATTTATTGCTAAGGCTGCTGGTGTAGATCTTAACAAAGTAAAAAATATAGTCGGTGATTTACAGGGAACCGGCGGAACTGTTCAGCCTGATATTAATCAAGGGCAACAGCCAAATGATAATTTAGCAAGGTTACGTGCAGGGTTACAACAGCTTAAACGCTGATGTGATAAATAAAATATCAAGAAAGGAGTTGTTTGCAGATGGACGAAAAATATTATGGCGGTTTTAACACTTGGGGGATTGCTATCTTCTTGATTATCCTGTTTGCTGCTTTTTTAGGCAATCGTGGTGGTTGGAACAATAACGGTGCTGCTCCTGCATATGGTTGCAATGCTGTATCTAATTGCCAGGTAGAAAAACAGGGAATCATCGACAGCGCGCGTACTCAATATTTGATTGAGAATACTGCTCGTCAAACCCAAGAGCAAACTATGGCTGGCTTCTCTGCACTCGGTACGAAGATTGACTTTTATGAGTATCAAAACCTGCGTGATCAACTTGCTCAGGAACGTACGAAAAATGTCGTTCTGGAAAACCGCGTATACAGTGATGCTAAATTCAACGCTGTAGAAGCTCAACTGGCTTCTATCTCTTGCCGTATGCTTCCGAAACCTGAGGTTACTGGTATTGGCGCAGTTTGCCCGAATGCCGGCATTATCAATGGTTTGGGCATTAATAGCTTGAACGGCGGTTGCAACATGGTTTAAAGGGGTTTAAAAGTAAGGCTCCGTCGTAAGACGTGATACAGGGCGGAGAAATCCGCCCTATTTTTTTATAGGAGATGATAATATGTGTGGAAATAATGGATGTAAAGTATGTCCTAATTTAGTTGCCAGTACTGAGGTGGCAGTTGCTGCTAATGAATTGCAAATTACAATTCCAGCGATGACAATAAATAATAATGAAAAGATTTGTTTGTTAATTGCCCAGGCAATCCCTGCAGGTGCTGATACACTGCCGATAGTTATTTTAAATGGTACAGGCGGTACAGTAATTCAAATGATTAACCGTTGCGGTGACGGAGTAAGAGCAGATCAAATCCGCAGCAGAAAAATTTATAATTTGCGTGTGATGACAGAACCGCCCTTAGCAGTGGTTCGCAGTAATAATCTTTGCTGCACAGCTTTTGTATGGCCACAAATTACACCGCCTACAGTTACTCCATCGTCTGTTACTTTAAAGAAATGAGGCGTTGGCAATGGGCAATTTATTGATTGGCTTTACAATAGCCTTTCTTTCAAGTAGAGAAGGTCAGGAAATAGCTAAAAAGGTTGCAAAGAAAATGCTTGAAAATCTTTCGGAAAAACCTAAAAAGAAGGACGGTGAAGATAATGCATAAGTACGATCATTATGCAGAGCATATTGACGGTGACAAATTAAAAGAAGAACAGGTTGACGATATTGTTTGCTGTGCATTAGAAAAAATCAAAGTCATCGATGAGGAAGATTACGAAGCTATAATGATGAAAATTCATTGTATAGCTTATGGTCCGCACTTTGATGAACACCTTGCTAAAAAGGCCGTTTCGGAAATGAAAAATGTTGACGGTACTACCGGAGAACATTGGACAGTAGAAGAAACTACCCGTGTTATGGATCAGAATGGTGTACATGCCAATAAGTATGACTGGTATTATTTAATGAATATGTTGCATAGCGATTATTCGAATCTCTGGGGAGAAGATGTTGCGCAATATGTAAAATTTGCCAAGGCATACATCAACGATCCTGATGCTGGAGCAGGTAAAGTTTTTTATCTGTGGAGAGCGGGGAAACATCATCATTAATATGTCAAAAGTGGTCGCAGTTTTGGTCGCACTTTAGTGTTTTTTAATGCCATTTCACGACTTCTTACGGCACTATCAAAAATATGATTCACAAAAAATAAAAACCGTCAAAGCCCTTGAAAACTAGGCTTTGACGGTAGTTTTTTATTGGTACGCCCGAGTGGAATCGAACCACCGCACACGGCTCCGGAGGCCGATGCTCTATCCACTGAGCTACGGGCGCATAGTGTTTGGTGCACAATGCACCATAGCGAATTATAGCATAACGGCAAGCTTCTTGCAAGTTTTATACTGGGTTGATGAAATAAAAAATATAATAAAGAAGCAGGAAGTGCAGTAAAATAAATATTAAATTTTTTCTAAGGGATTTACTTAGTTCTGCGTTTTATATATAATCAAATCATTAGATAATATTGGCGGAGGAAAGCTTTATGAGCTACTGCAGATTGTTATTGACGCCGCGAATGACGTTATTGATTGTTATCGGTTCTTTGATTTATTCTGTAGGTTTGAATCAGTTTATAGTGCCTGTTGGTCTGTATAATGGGGGATTTTTAGGTATTGCCCAGCTCATACGACACTTCATGGAAAGCTGGTTCGGTATCAGTTTTGGCAATACCAATATCGCCGGTATTTTATATTTTATTTTGAATATACCGTTGCTGGCGGTTTCCGTGAAACGTTTTGGGAAGGAATTTCTTGCTAAAACCATTTACTGTGTTTGCTGGTACAGCTTGTTTTTGACTGTAGTGCCGATTGCAGATCATTTACTGGTCGACGAACATTTGACGGCCTGTGTAGCAGGCGGTGTGATCTGCGGTATTGGTGCCGGGATGACTTTACTTTCTGGTGGCAGCGGCGGCGGTGAAGAAATTTTGGGACTTTTACTGATGCAGAAGCATTCAAATTTGAGTGTCGGTAAGGTTTCAGCGATACTGAATATTTTTATTTTTGGGACATGTGCGGTAATTTTCAGTATTTCCCAGGCAATTTATTCAGTTTTGTTTACGGGTATCGTTTATTATGTGCTGGATAAGGTACATTTCCAGAATATAATGCTGACGATGCTGATCATTACGAAAAAGCAAGGATTGGAAAAGATAATCTTCGAAAAAGTCAATCGTGGCGTTACAAAATGGAATGCTTATGGTGCATATAGAAATGAAGAAAGAGAAATTCTGATGACCGTAGTTTCCAAAAGTGAATTTCTGCAGCTGCGGCGTCTGCTTTTGGCTGCCGATCCTGAAGTTTTTATAATTATAGAAGAAAATGTTTTTGTTGTTGGTAATTTTCAAAAGCGTGTCAATCAATAAAAAAAGCTCCTGCTTTGCAGGAGCTTTTTCTTTTACTATATTATTTGGGGACGATATCACCAACACCATTTAAAATATAACGGGGACGATAAGCAAAAACCTGCATATTTTCAAGGTCAGTAACACCTGAAAGTACCAGGACCGTAGTCAGGCCGCTTTCCATTCCTGCAACTATATCTGTGTCCATACGATCGCCTATCATGGCAGCTTCATCTGAATGGACGCCAAGCATTCTCAGACCGGTACGCATCATTAGAGGATTGGGCTTGCCTACAAAGTACGCCTGTTTTCCTGTAGCAAGTTCGATAGGAGCAACCAAAGCACGGCAGGCGGGAATGATACCGGTCTCAGTGGGACCCGTCAGATCAGAGTTTGTAGCTACTAAACGTGCACCTTTTTGTAGGAGGCTTACAGCTTTTAAAATCATATCATAATTATAAGCGCGGGTTTCGCCGACAACTACGTAGTCAGGATTAGTATCGTTCATCGTGATACCGGCATCATAAAGAGCATTGACAAGTCCTGGTGCGCCAATAACATAAACACTGCATTTTGGAGACTGGCTTGCCAGAAATTTAGCAGTAGCCAAAGCGCTGGTATAAAAATGGCTTTCATCAACGTCAAGTCCCATTCGCGCTAATTTTTGCTGCAGTTCTTTGGGAGAACGCTCACTGGAGTTCGTCAGGAATAGGAATTCTTTTTCTTCTTTATAAAGCCAGTCGACAAATTCTTTTACTCCGGGCAGTAAACGGTTTCCGTGATAGATGACGCCGTCCATATCGCAGATAAAGCCCTTTTTAGCATAAAGTTCCTGTAAAGTATCTATGATGTTCACTTCCTTAATAATGAAAAATTTAATCTTATATTATAATTATCGACTATTAAAGTAATAATTTCAATGTTTTCAGCTGATGAAATTCGTGTTTCAAAGTAAAATTTATGAAAATTTTTCATTAAAGAGATATTTTGTTATAATATTAAGCAAATATAAGACGTAAGTGAGGAGAAGATTATGCGTATCGCTGTGATAGATGGAATGGGCGGCGGACTTGCCGCACAGGTCGTAAGCCAACTGACCGGCAAGCTTCCGGAACAGGTTGAGCTTATCGGGTTGGGCACTAATGCTTTGGCAACGGCAGCAATGCTCAAAGCAGGAGTCAAGCGCGGAGCCACAGGAGAAAATGCGATCTGTATTTCAGCGGCAGCAGCAGATTTGATCGTCGGCCCTATCGGCATCATCATACCCAATGCTATGATGGGTGAGATCACTCCACGTATTGCGGAAGCAGTCGGCAGCGCTGCTGCTAAAAAAGTTCTTTTGCCCGTGAGCCAAAATCATTTTGAAATAGTTGGCGTGGAGCCTAAGTCACTGGCTTCGTTAGTGAAAGAGGCTGTAAGCAGAATTTTGACTTTGGTTGAAGCCTGATGGTAAAAAGTGGTATAATATAAATTAGTTTTGTTTGAAGAAAGTAAGTAAAGGAGAAAGCCGAAATGATTGCTATCCGTGACCGGGTGCGTTTTGTAGAAACAGATATGATGGGCGTGGTGCATCATGCCAATTATCTGCGCTGGTTTGAAATGGGTCGTGTGGCTTATCTGCGTGCCGCAGGTGTTGAATTACTGGATTTAATGGCACACGGTGTTATTTTTCCGATTACAGAAGTGCATGTGAAATATAAAAATTCCTGTACTTTTGATGATGAGTTTGAAGTACAGACGATAATGATTGAATTCAGCCGGGCTAAAATGGATTTTGCTTACAAGGTGATACGGCTTGCTGATGGCGTGGTGCTGGTTGAAGGCAGGACCCGTAATTTATTTACCAACCAACAGGGAAAGATTATTCGTTTAGATGCCTGTTATTTTGATAAAATCAATGCGCTGTTTCAGCAGGAAACAGCCAAGGAGTGAGAAGATGGAAACAAAATTTGAAATCGTGCCGGTTCCGACACGTATCCTGACCCATCACGACGATATCGTAGAAGCCATTGTTGAATATGGCGGAGATAAGATAGGACCTGATGATGTAGTTTGTGTTGCTGAAAGCGTTGTGGCTATTACACAGGGCGGGGCCAAACGCAGTGAGGATTTTAAGCCAGGTTTGCTGGCAAAGGTTTTGTGCCGTCTATTTCCGTCCAAGGGCAGTATCTCTGGCTGGCATAGTATGCAGGCTCTGATCGATGCTGAAGGCGGAATGAGGGTTTTGATTGCTGTTATCTGTGGCTTTGCGGCAAAATGCGTGGGTGTTTCCGGTGTATTTTATCGTATGGCAGGAGAACAGGCACGTTTGATCGATGACGTTACGGGTACGATGCCTCCATATGACAAGCATATTGTTTACGGACCGCATAACCCCAGTAAAGTAGCCGAGGAAATTACCAGCGGCACAGGTGCTTTTGGAGCGGCAGTAGCGGATGTTAACGATTTGAAGCGTTCCTGTGTTCTGGGGGTTTCCAAGGGTGTTAATGCTGATGAAGTGGCACAGATTTTGATTGATAATCCTTTTGGTAATGGCAGTCAGAAAACACCGGTCGTTGTTATAAAAAACTATCGCAGAGCACGCTAAGGAGGCTAAAAAATGCTTTTCATTTTAAAAGTTATTGCAGCACTGATTTTATTGGCAGTTGTTGTAATCGGAATATATATCTTGCTTCAGGGCAAGGAAGAAATGTTTTTTGAAGTTACTCAGCGTACTAAAGCCAGACTGATTAAACGCAGCGAAAATAAGCTGGAGTTTGAAGTTGAGCTGCCGATGCATAACGATGGCAAAGAAGAAGGCATTATCTTGGATGCATTTATCCGTGTGTATCTGCCGCAGGAACAATATGCTGATGCCCAGCTGCGCGGACGCGTCAATTTAAAAGAAGCGCCGCGTGAAGATGACTATTTCGAAGCAATGCTGCTTGGACCTGGTGTAAAGAAGACGATGGTTGTAAAATTTGAGCTGGTGCCGGAACATGGCGTTACTTTGAAGCAGGCTGTCGAAGGCATGCCGGATGTGGACATTGCGCTGTTTCTGGATTGCCGTGGACGAACTGCGCTCTATACTGTCAAAAAAATTATTACTTTGCATAAAGATGAGCTGCAGGCTTTGCTGGCATAATATAAAAATTCAATTAAAACCGCCGGAAGGCGGTTTTTCTTTTTGGAATAATTTTTCTTTTTGGCAGGTTTTTTCAGTATGGATATGGAATTATAAAATGTTAATGAATGTACGGAAAAGCGGGGTGAGGATATGCTACTGGGAATTGACGTCGGCGGGACATTTACAGATGCCGTGCTGATAGGGAGAGGTACAATAATAGCGCAGGCTAAACGCAGAACAACACATGAAGCAGTATTGCAAGGTATTTTAGAAGCTCTGGATGAGGTTTTGCAGGAGCAGGAAGTTTATAATATTGAACGGGTAGTGATTTCCAGCACAATCGTAACTAACGCTTTAACAGAAGGCCGAACTGATCCGGTATTTTTGGCTGTGATGACAGGACCGGGAATGAATGTTAGTAAGAGCTTTCCTGTAGAGCCTTATTATGTGAGCGGCTATGTCGATCATCGCGGTAAAATAACAGCTCGTATTGACTGGCAGAAGCATCAGGGCTTACTGTCTAAGGCAAAAAACAAAATGGCGGCTGTGTCCGGAAAATTTTCGGTACGTAATCCTGAAAATGAATATGCACTTGCAGGGGAACTGAAAGATTGCGGTTATGAGAAAATTTTTCTCGGTTCGGAGTTATCAGGCGAATTGAATTTTGTGCGGCGTACTAATTCTGCTTATTTTGCAGCTGCTGTTTATAAAACATTTAAAAATTTTTGCCGTCAGGTACAAGACAGCCTGAAGGAACGCAATATTACTGCACCGGTACATGTGTTAAAGGCTGACGGGGGAACTTTGCCGTTAGATATAGCGCTGAAACAGCCTGTGGAAACTATTTTTACAGGACCGGCAGCCAGCGTTTTGGGTATAGAGGCCCTGGGCGCACCGCAGGTGAAAAGTATTTCGCTGGATGTAGGTGGGACGACTACTGATATTGCTTTTTGGGAAAATGGACTGCCTTTGCTAGCCAGACATGGAGCTAAAGTTGCCGGCTATCCGACAGCTGTACGTTCGTTCCATATGCGAAGCGTTGGCATTGGCGGTGATAGCCGTATCCGTCGGACAGAAACCGGTTTTGAGGTTGGCCCTGAACGTATTGGTCCGGCGATGGCAGTGGGAGGCTGTGAACCGACTTTGTCAGATGCTTTGATAGTAGCTGGGCGCGTTGGTTTTGGTGATAAGGCGGCGGCTCATAAGGGGATGCAGCAGCTGTGCCTGATGGGTGAGACAGCAGCTGAGGTTGCCATGCAGGTTGTCGAAGCGGCAGTGTCTGTTATTGAAGCTACGATTAATGAAATGCTGCATGAATGGAGTATTCAGCCTGTTTACACTGTCAACGATGTTATTAAAGGGACTGAATTTGAGCCGGAGCTGCTTGTAGGAGTCGGCGGTGGCGCAGCAGGTTTGATTATGGCTTTGGGAGAACGGATGGGACTGCCTGTGGAAATACCGGCTGGCGCAACTGTTGCTAATGCAGTCGGAGCGGCACTGGCCCGGCCGACTTTAGCTGCCAGTCTGCGGGCCGATACTACGGAAGGATATTATCTGATCCCGGAGAGCGGACAGCGTGAACGGCTGCCCAGTGGCTTCAGTATGAAAATGGCGGAAGAACTTTTGGCAGCATGGCTGCATGAGCAGGCTAAAGCCTGGCAGCTGCCGGGGCAGGAAGCTGAAGTGATCAGTAAAGAGTTTTTCAGAACTATCCATGGCTATTACGACAGTGGTGAAATTATTTCACTGAGGATGCAGTTGAAGCCTGGTATCCTGCAAACTGTCATTGGCAGGGAGGTGGCATTTTGAAATCGAAGCTTGGCTTGATATTTTTTCCGGCTTTTGACTGGATGATATCGCCTACACACCCGGAGCGGCAGGAGCGTTTGTTATATACGCGTGATCAACTGCTGGAAGAGGGGCTTTTTGATTTGCCGCAGATCAGAGAATACCGCCCCCGTTTGGCAGAAATCAATGATTTGCAGCGTGCACATATCGGCGTGCCGTCCATTGCACGTCTTATCACACCGGCGCACCTTACTTCTGCAGGCGGTTGTTTAGCCGCAGCTGATGCAGTAATGTCAGGTGAAGTAAAGCGGGCTTTTGCTTTAGTCAGGCCGCCTGGGCATCATGCAATGCGTGTAGTTCACGGAATCCGCGGTTTTTGCACTGTTAATATCGAAGCGGTGATGGTGGAGTATCTGCGCAGTGTTTATGGAATCAAAAAAATCGCTGTTGTCGATACTGACGTACATCATGGCGATGGTTCGCAGGATATTTTTTATCATGATCCTGATACTTTATATATTTCTTTTCATCAGGACGGCAGGACCTTGTATCCCGGTACGGGTTTTCCTGATGAAGCCGGCAGTCCGGCAGCCTGGGGTACAAATATCAACCTGCCGCTGCTGCCGGGAACAGGTGATGAGGGACTGCACAGATTATATGATGGTCTGATCCAGCATATTCTTGATGATTTTGAGCCGGAGCTGATCATTAATTCAGCAGGTCAGGATAATCATTTCAGTGATCCTCTGGCTTCAATGGCTGTAACAGCGCAGGGATATGCCAAATTAGCCGATAAATTGCAGGCTGATATTGCAGTACTGGAGGGCGGCTATTCTGTAGAGGCTGCGCTGCCCTATGTTAATACAGGTATCATTTTGGCAATGGCGGATATGGACTACAGCAAAGTGGTAGAGCCTGACCAAAGCGATTTGCGGCAGCAGGATGAGCGCTGTAATAAACGTGTCGATCAGCTGATTGCTGAAACAGGTGAATTGTGGCGCAGTCGGTTTAGCACCAGAAAAGAGCTGCTGGCAAAATGCGGTAATAGCTGGAGCAGGAAGAAAAGCATTTATTATGATGAAGAAGGGATCAGAGAAGAACAGATCGAGACCGCTCATTATTGCAGGCAATGCAGCGGTTATCTTACGATCAGGACTGCGGCTGCAGGAACACGCTTCGGAGATCAGAGCGCGTTTATCGTTTCGTTGAAACGCGATACCTGCAGTGAATGCCGGCAAACTGCTTATGACGAAGCACAGCTGGAAAAACGTAATGGCAAATGGCAGTATGTTTTAGTGCAGCACATAGCTGATGGTGAAATAGAAAGTTTGTAATTAAAATAGGCTGATGCCTTCAAAGATTAGGAAACGGAGTAAAGAAAACTAATGAAAGAAATTGTTATTGCAACACGTAATCTCGGGAAACTTGAAGAATTTAAAGTATTGATGAAAGATTTGGAGGTGGAATTACGTTCATTGGAAGAATGGCCGAATGTGCCTGAACCAGAAGAAACAGGGAAAACTTTTATGGCCAATGCCCGACTGAAGGCTGTTTATTATGCTAAAGAAACAGGGCTGCCATGTATCGCCGATGATTCAGGATTAGAAGTACTGGCACTGGAGGGGGCTCCAGGCGTGCGCAGTGCGCGTTATGCCGGCGAGGAAGCTACGGACGAAGAAAACAACAAACTGCTGCTGCAGACGATGAAATTTCAGGTAAAACGTACTTGCCGTTTCCGTTGTGCATTAGCCGTGGCAGCTCCTAACGGAAAAATTTTATTGGAAAGCGACGGCATTTGTGATGGTATGCTGCTGCATGAGCCGTTAGGGACAGAGGGATTTGGTTATGATCCTCTGTTTTGGTCAACAGAACTGCATAAGGGTATGGGCGAAGCTACGATGCAGGAGAAAAATAAAATCAGCCATCGCGGCAAAGCTATTAAAAAACTTGTTGCGAATTGGGGGAAAATGAAGTGAAAATCGGTATTACCGGCGATACTCACGGCAGCAAACAAGCCATCAGGCAGGTTCTGCATGCTGTGCCGCCTGTTGAATATTGGTTTCATACCGGAGATTACAGTCAGGATGGACGTTTTTTAGTTGCCGAAACCAAGCTGCCGTTACTGGCAGTATGCGGCAATACAGATCCCGGCGAAGGGAAAGCAAATGTAGACGAATTTATTACGTTGGCGGGGCAGCGTATCTGGCTGACGCATGGACATCGTTATCTGCATGGGTATCAGGTATCCGAACTGGCCTGGTGGGCACGTAAGCTGGAAGCTGATATTGTGGTTTTCGGACATACGCACGTACCTTTGGTAAAATGGTTCGGTGATGTACTGCTTGTTAATCCCGGCAGCCCTGTTTTACCACGCAGCGAAATGGGAGCTACGTTTGCTGTATTAACTGTTAAAGAAGGAGAACGCCCGGAAGCTGAGCTTTACAAATTATAGTGCCGTCGTGTCAGGCAAGCTTTTAATTTGTAAAAAAACTTAAAATTCTGACGCTTGCTACTTGAAAAAGCAGTATAATTCATTTACAATATTTAGTATATACTAAATTGAAATTACGGGGGTAATAATGTATGACATTACGTGACGATGCTTTGAAACTCCACTTAGAAAACCATGGCAAGCTTGCTGTTGTGAGCAAGGTTCCCATTAAAACCCGCGAAGATTTGGCCTTGGCATACACCCCTGGTGTTGCTGAACCATGTAAAGAAATTAAAGAAAATAAAGACTTGTCCTTTGAATATACCTGCCGCGGCAATATGGTCGCTATAGTCAGCGACGGTACCCGTGTACTCGGCCTGGGAGATATCGGACCGGAAGCAGCAATGCCAGTAATGGAAGGCAAGGCAGCACTATTTAAAACCTTTGGCGATGTAGATGCTGTACCTATCTGTATCGATACTAAAGATCCTTCTAAAATTATTGAAACTGTACGTTTCCTGCAGCCCAGCTTTGCCGGTATCAATTTGGAAGATATTTCCTCTCCTAAATGCTATGATATCGAATGCGAATTGAAGAAAATCTGCGATATCCCTGTTTTCCATGACGATCAGCACGGTACTGCAATTGCCTGTCTGGCAGCAGTTATCGGTGCTTTGCGCTTCGTGAAAAAAGATATGAAAACAGCTAAATTTGTTGTTAACGGCTGCGGCGCAGCAGGCTCTGCTATCGGCCGTCTGCTTATCAGCATGGGTGCTGAAAATGTAACCATGGTTGATCGTTTCGGCGCTTTGTATGAAGGCATTGACGCTAATCTTGACCGCATCCAGTCTTATCTAGCGACAGTCACTAATAAAGAACATAAAAAAGGCACTTTGGCGGATATAGCCAAAGGCGCTGACGTTTTGATCGGTGTTTCCGCTCCTAACGTCTTTACGAAAGAAATCATCGCCAGCATGGCAGATAAAGCTATAGTTTTTGCACTTGCCAATCCGGTTCCGGAAACTTCTTATGTTGATGCTATCGAAGCTGGTGCTGCTGTTGCAGGTACCGGCCGCAGTGACAGTCCGAATCAGGTCAACAACGTCACTGTATTCCCGGGTGTGTTCCGCGGCGCTATTGATGTACGCGCTAAAGCAATCACTGAAGAAATGAAAGTAGCTGCTGTTTATGCAATTTCCGAACTGATCGACGAGAAAGACCTGCGTGCCGATTATGTTGTTCCGGATGCATTTGATCCGCGTGTTGCGCCGGCAGTTGCGGCCGCAGTGGCCCGTGTTGCTATGGAAACAGGCATTGCCCGCATTAAAGTCGATCCAGAAGAAGTGCGTGCCAACACTATGAAACGTGTCGGCAGATAAGGAGGCTATCATGCGCGAGATAAAAGTTCAGGAGATAACTGCTGCTGTCAGTAAGCTTTGTAAAGATTCCTGCTATTACCTGCCGGAAGAGCTTCTGGAAAAATTAAAAGCATCTATCGCCACCGAAGAATCTCCTTTGGGGCAGGAAATATTGACGACTATCGTTGAGAATGCCGAACTAGCAAAAGCCAAAGACGTACCGATTTGTCAGGATACCGGTTTGACAGTTGTATTTATGGAAATCGGACAGGAAGTACATTTTGTAGGCGGAGATCTTTATGAAGCGGTCAACGCCGGTATCGCCGATGGTTATGTTGGCGGTTATCTGCGTAAATCTTCTGTTGATGATCCTTTATTTGTACGTAAAAATACCGGTGATAATACGCCGGCGATCATTCATACAACGATAGTGCCCGGTGAACAGGTCAAAATAACCGTATCGCCTAAAGGCTGCGGCAGTGAAAACATGGGCGCATTAAAAATGCTTAAACCGGCTGACGGCGTTGAAGGCGTTATCAAATTCGTTGTCGACACCGTGCGCAGTGCCGGCCCTAATCCCTGTCCGCCTGTTACCGTAGGTGTCGGTATTGGCGGTAATATGGAAAAAGCTGCACTTTTGGCAAAGTATTCTCTTACTCGTAAGGTAGGGGAGCACAATCCTAATCCTCAGTATGCAGAACTTGAAAAAGAACTGCTGAAACGTGTCAATATGACTGGCGTAGGTCCTTCCGGACTAGGCGGCAGCACTACTGCCGTAGCTGTTAATATTGAATATGCACCGACCCATATCGGCGGTCTGCCGATTGCCGTTAATCTGAACTGCCATGCTGCACGCCGTGCAGAAATGGTATTGTAAGGAGGGGCCTGAGATGAGTGAAGCGATTATCAAATATATAAATGCGCCGTTAAGCGAAGCTACGATCAAAGACCTGCATGCAGGTGATGTAGTACGTATCAGCGGTTACATCTATACTGCCCGTGATGCGGCACATAAGCGTATGACAGAAGCACTGGCCAAGGGAGAGCAATTGCCCTTCGATGTAAGGGATCAGGTGATTTATTACGTAGGTCCAAGCCCTACTAAACCCGGTGAAGTAGTTGGCAGTGCCGGACCGACGACCAGTGGGCGTATGGACAAATATACCCCAACGATGATCGAACAGGGTATGCGTGGGATGATCGGTAAAGGACTGCGGTCGCAGGAGGTTATTGATGCCTGCGTGGAGCATGGCGCTGTTTATTTTGCTGCTATTGGCGGAGCGGCAGCAGTTATTGCAAAATCTATCAAAGGCGAAGAAATGATTGCCTATGAAGATTTAGGGCCTGAAGCTATTCGCCGTTATGAAGTTAAAGATTTTCCTGCTATCGTTTGTGTCGACAGCGAAGGAAACGATTTTTATAAAGTTGGCATTGCCAAATACAGTAAAGAGTAACAAATTTAACAAATCTTTAAGGAACTGCAGAAGCAGTTCCTTATTTTTTGCAAAGGTCTTGACAAGCTTATTTAGTTGAGCTATCATAATGCCAATCGAATAACACACTCTTATCGAGAGCGGTGGAGGGACAGGCCCTGTGAAACCCGGCAACCAAGCCTAGCTATGGTGCTAAATCCTGCAAGAACATTCTTGATAGATGAGAGGAAAGCAGAAGCAAGCGCTCTTTCCTCGGAAAGAGCTTTTTTGTTAGTCCGACCGAGCTAAGATAGGTACTGTGTTAAATTCATTTTAAAGGAGAGATTGTTTATGAAAAAGTTATTTCTGGCTTTGCTGGCAGTGTTCAGCATTGCATTAGTCGTTGCCGGCTGTGGCGGCGACAGCAAACCAGCCGCTAACAGCGGCGATAAAAAAGTGGTGCTGAAAGTAGGCGCAACGCCTGTACCGCATGCCGAAATTTTGAATCTGATCAAACCGCAGCTGGCTAAAGAAGGTGTTGATCTGCAGATCATTGAATTCAGCGATTATGTTAAACCAAATTTGTCTTTGGCTGATAAAGAATTAGACGCCAACTTCTTCCAGCACACTCCGTATCTCGAGAAATTTGCTTCCGAAAGGAATCTGCCTCTGGTTGCTTATACCAAGGTACATATCGAACCAATGGGGGTTTATTCGAAAAAATTAAAAGATTTAAATAATGTTCCAAGCGGAGCCAAAGTTGCAATCCCGAATGATCCTACTAACGGCGGCCGTGCTCTGGCATTGCTGCAAAGCGCCAAGCTGCTCAAGCTGCGTGACGGTGTAGGCATTTCCGGTACGCCTGGCGATATTGTTGATAATCCTAAAAATCTGCAGATCGTGGAAATAGAAGCAGCTTTGCTGCCGCGTTCCATGGATGATGTTGATCTGTCTGTTATCAATTCCAATTTTGCTATGGAAGCACAGCTGAATCCAGTCAAAGATTCTCTCTTTACTGAACCGAAGGATTCGCCGTATGCCAATATCTTAGCAATACGTAAAGGCGACGATAAGCGTCCGGAACTGCAAAAACTGGACAAAGCTCTGACCAGCCCGGAAGTAAAAAAATTCATTGAAGAAAAGTATAAAGGCGCGGTTGTACCCGCATTTTAATGAAAGTTTTGTTTGATTTAAGCAGATAATGATTGTAAGATAGAAGATAAAAATATTCCCCTCTCAGCGGAAGTTGAGAGGGGTTATTTTTTTGCCTGGCTCTATGGGAATAGAGTCAGGCTTTTTGTTGTTGTAGATCAGGTGCTGGCAAGTGAGATTGGAAATATTGCCGCACAGGTACGATGAAAATATAAGTAAAAGCAAAAATGAGACTGAAATATAAAATAAAACGTGCTTATGTCTTGCGGGGGGGGTACAACCGTGGTACAATAATTATGAATTATAGGTGAAATATTTGATTTATTAAATATATAGATGAATAAATAGTGAAAAAACAGAGTCAATAAAAGAGATTATTAAATGTTTATGTAATATATTATTTGTCTAAATATAGAATAAATTCATGAGAGGATGTTGATTTGGGTATGGATGAAGGAATAGGAACCAAGGAAGTTTTAGAAGTGATAAAAGCTAAAAAAATAAATATTAGTGTAATTACGTTACTATTTACTTTTTTATCAATAATATATTGTTTGAAAATTGCGGTGCCTATATATGAATATAATGCTTTGATAAGAATACCTGCAGGGATCGAAAGGAAACAGGTTAATTCGTTAGTAGAAATTCTAAAAAATGATATAAAACCGGACTATATGCTTGAAGATAAATATAATAAATTGACCAAAGTTAATTTATTGCGTGATACATCTTTGATAAAAATTACATGGGAGGGTACTTCTCCAAAAGAAGCAGAGTCTCAAGGGTTAATATATACAAACAATGCTATGGAAAGAATAGATAAAATTATAGTTTTAGAACAGAAAAAAGAATGGGAAAATTCAGCATTTTGGATAATAGAAAAAGACTTAGAAAATATCAAATATAATTTTGCAGATAATAATATAAATGAATCTTTATCTTTTTTAGAAAATGAAATACAACTTCAGAAAAAAGAGATGTTTTTCCAAAAGGCAGAATTAATAAAAAGTTCTTATGTTTTGGATAAACCTGTAAGGCCGCAAATATTATTTTCGGTAATAGGAACATTTTTTTTCTCACTAATTTTAAGTAGCACTTTTTTTATAGGAAAATATTACATTAAAAATAATAGATAGAGTAGGTGTCCTAGTTTGAAAGTATCGCCATTTGTCAGAAAATTAATACTTGTATTTGGAGATATATGTTGTATATATTTTGCAAATAGTTTGGCAATAATGCCTATATTGGGTAGTAGTGAATATAAATTTAATTTTGAATTTTTATCTATATTGATTTTGTTAATGTTTTTTATGTTTAATGTTTATGGATTATTTAGTTTAGTTCGCAAACGTTTAACAGATATTTTTTTAAATCTATTGGTAGCTATATTAAATATTTATATTATATGTATAGCAATAACCTATTTAATAAATGAGTTAGATTATTCGAGTATGACCATTCTAATTTCAGCAATATTGTCTTTTGTATTATTAGGAGTGTGGCAGTATGTTTGCCATAAGTGGGAATGGAATAATTTTCCTAAACATCATGGCGTTTTGTTTGCAAAGGATAATGAAAAAAAGATATTAGAAAATAAATTATCTAAAACATATGGATTGGAAAATGTGCTGCAAGATGTTAGTCATGGATTGAACGATAATCTTTGGCAAAAAAAAATAGATGAAAATTATTATGTTTTTATTGGATCTAGCTTAGATATTAAAGAAAAAGAAGCTATTTTATGTTATGCACGGAGTAAGAAAAAACAAATTTTTTTAGTGCCAACGTTGTATGAACTCGCTTGTAAAAATACAGGATTGTTGTTAGTTGATGATGTTCCAATGCAGCGAGTGACACGGCTACTTTTGACAGATGAACAACGTACTTTAAAAAGATGTATAGATATTATCATCGCTATACTGTCTATTATTTTATTGCTTCCAATAATGATACTTACAGCAATTATCATCAAAGCAAGCAGTAAGGGTCCAATAATTTATTCGCAGGAACGAGTTGGACTATATGGTAAAACTTTTTTTGTACATAAATTTCGCAGCATGAAGCAAGATGCGGAAGCTAAATGTGGCCCGATACTGGCAGCAGAAGATGACAATAGGATAACTAAATTCGGGAGGTTTATACGAGCTACTAGACTTGATGAATTACCACAGCTTTTTAATGTATTAAAAGGCGAAATGAGTATTGTTGGTCCTAGGCCGGAAAGGCCGTTTTTTGTGGAAAAATTTGTTGCTCAAAAACCAGAATATGATTACAGGCATAATGTAAAGCCTGGTATTACTGGTTTAGCACAGATTGCCGGCAAGTATAATACTAATGCCTACGATAAACTGATTTATGACCTTCTATATATACAAGATGTCGGTGTGAAAACGGATCTGATGATTATGCTCCAAACTTTTAAAGTTTTGTTGACTAAAAGCAGTACAGAAGGAGTACAGAATAGTAAATGAAAGGTGAAGAATTAGTTTCTATAGTTATGCCTGCATATAATGTAGAAAAATATATAGAAGAATCAATAGAAAGCGTTTTGTATCAAACATATTTAAATTGGGAACTTATTATTGTCAATGACTGTTCTTTAGATAATACTTACAAAATTATAAAAAAATATCATAAAAAAGATTCGCGTATAAAGTCATATTCTTTGCTCAAAAATCAGGGTGTTTCAAATGCAAGAAATATTGCTATTAATAATGCAAAAGGTAAATATATAACATTTTTAGATAGTGATGATATTTGGTTGCCTGAAAAATTAAGTAGACAAATAAAATTTATGGAAGAAAATAATTATATTTTTACATTCCATGAATATAGCCATTTTGAAGAAATTGATAAACCGAAAAAACTCATAAAGGTTCCAAGAATAGTAGATTATAAATCTGCATTAAAGGGAAATAATATGGGGTGTTTGACGGTTTGCATAGACCGAACACGAGTAAAAAAGTTTACTATGCCCAATGAAAAACATGAAGATTATATAACTTGGCTTAATATTTTAAAAATAAATAGTATCTCCGCATATGGTATTCAGGAAAATTTAGCAATGTACCGAATAAACAATAATAATTCAATAAGTGGTAATAAATTTAAAAGTTGTTTGTGGACTTGGAATATTTATAGAAAAAATCAAAAAATAAATTTAGCGTATTCAATTTATTGTTTTATAAATTATTTTGTAAAAGGGATATTAAAGCATTGGTGAGGAGTGTGTAATAATGGAGATTTGTTTCATAAATCCACCGTTTAAGCCAGAATTTGGAAAATTTTCTAGAGAATCAAGGAGTCCTGCCATTGGACACAGTGGAGTATTATATTATCCATTGTGGTTGATTTATGCAGCAGCAGTTGTTGAAAAAGAAGGTTTTGAAGTTACTTTTGTAGATGCACCAGCAAAGCGGATGGATGTTGACAGATGTCTTGACGTTATAGAGGAAAAATCATGTGAGCCCAAATTGTTTGTTTTAGATACTAGTACGCCTTCTATAAATAGTGATTTAAATTTTGCGAAATTATTAAAAGAAAAATTTAATAAAAGTTTTATTGTTTTAGTTGGAACGCATCCAACGGCTACAGTAGAAGAAACTTTAAATAATAGTGATGCTATAGATGCTATTGCGAGAAAAGAATATGATTACATAATTCGTGATTTAGCAATTTGCTTGAACCAAAATGGCCAATTAGATTATGTCAAAGGGTTATCTTATAAGAATGGTGGAGAAATTATACATAACTTGGATAGAGAATTAATTGAAAATCTGGATGATATCCCTTATGCATCCAAATTTATAAAGAAACATTTGGACATTTACGATTATTCGTTCCCGGCAGCTACCTTTCCTGCAATACAGATTTTTACAGGACGTGGATGTCCAGCAAGATGTAATTACTGTGTTTATCCTCAAGTTATGCACGGACATATTTATAGAAAAAGAAGTGTTGAAAATGTAGTGAATGAATTTCAATATATTGCAGATAATTTTCCAGATATAAAAGAAATAGTAATTGAAGATGATACATTTACAATTGACAAGAAACGTGTAGTTGACATTTGTGATTTATTGATTCAAAAAGGATTGAATAAGAGATTTAGTTGGCTTTGTAATGCACGAGTGAATTTAGATTATGAAACTATGAAAAAAATGAAGGCTGCTGGCTGTCGTTTACTTATTCCTGGTATAGAAAGCTTCAATCAGACAATATTAAATAATATAAGAAAGGGGACAAATTTGGAAGAAATAAAAACATATATTTATAATGCAAAAAAAGCAGGCCTTTTAGTGCATGCATGCTATATGGTAGGGAATAAAGGAGAAACTCAAGAAACTATGGAGAAAACTTTAGCGGCAGCATTGAGATTTAATACAGATACAGCACAGTTTTTTCCGCTAATACCTTATCCAGGGACAGAAGTATATTTTTGGGCAAAAGAAAATAATTATATAAATGGTGATTATGATAAATATTGTAAACTTGATGGAACAATAAATTGTGTACTGAATTTGCCGAATCTTTCAGCTGATGATTTAGTTGATTTCTGTGCTTATGCGCGTAAAAAGTATTATTTAAGAATAGAATATATTGTATATAGATTATGGATGGGGTTGAAGAATTTTGAAGATTTAAAAAGATCAGTAAAAGCTTTTGTAAAATTAAAGGAAAGTATTTTTAAAAGGAAAATATGAATAAATTAGTATATAAAGCAAAACAGTTCATTTTGGTTGTAGCCGCCTTAGTATGTAGGAATTTTT
>ERZ779894.255-NODE-255-length-62767-cov-6.679615_pt1 | contig 62767 bp, 99 predicted proteins | sample MGYA00511587_ERZ779894 | MGnify/ENA primary metagenome ERZ779894 (study PRJEB29588, sample SAMEA2160490) | human gut metagenome | biome: human gut; feature: human-associated habitat; material: faeces | place: Denmark | collected 2008/2010 ... | reverse complement strand
GATGCCATGTTCATAACAGACGACCTAAAATCAACTGAGTAGTTTACAAGTATATGTAAGAATTATCGTATATGACAAGATTCTGCTGAATAGTAAAAACAGATAGTAAAAAGCTGTTATTTTCAGAAAACAAAAGAAATCATGCAAATTCACAAAAAGTTCACAATTAGAAAATGAAAAAAGAGCGCCAGCGGCTTATCCGTTTGGCGCATTTTCTTTGTAAATGAACCGGTGGCGCAGACCGTTTTTGAAGACGATGCTACCGATTTTGCCATCAGTATTGATTGTGATGGAGTCCAGCACAGAATTAAAGAAATCCTTCAGAACTTGCGTGTCGGTGCTGACAGCCAGTCTCCGGTAATTGATGTAGGAGTTCCCGGAAAGTTTCTTTGCAAGAATGAATGAAGTGGCTTCCCGGATAAAGTCTGCATCGGAGATGGAGTGTTCGATAGTGTCATAGCTGGATATTTCTTCTATCCGTGCTTCTGCCTCTTTATATGCTTCTGTGATCCGGTTACGCTCTGTCAGATATTCCTGATCGGACATGGATTCCTCGGAGTACATGTACAGATGCTTCAGACGGTCCATAGCCCGGTCCAGTTTCTGCATTTCACGCCGCAGTTTTGTCAGTTCGGGGTTTACCTTTCTCTTGGATGATTTTCTAAGACCTGACTTGACGCTCTGGGGCAGATTGGAGGAAAGCACGTTGAACATGTCGTTTAGGCTGTCCGGATCGAGATGGTCCACATCGTCAAAGACCTTGCCGTACAGCAAAGAACGCTGCAAGTCATCAGTTGATCGGATAAGCTGGAAGTTTTTCTGTGTGTTCAGCATGTTCATGATGAAGTTGATAACAAATTCTCCCACGGTAGAGTCAGTTGTATCATGGCAGCCGACAGAAACATGACGGCGCTTCGAGGGGCAAAGGTAAATGGAAGGACGCCAGCCGTCTCCAGCCATCTTTTTTCCAGTGCTGCTGGTAAGCATCATCCCGCAGTTCTCGCAGAATATTAGACCGCTGAAGACATGTGTGTTCTTGCGGTTCACGGAATTATGAGCACCTGAACGGGATTTCGTATTTCTTGCTAGTCTGGCGATGATTTTGTCCTGTCGCTCTTTTGGGAAGAGAGCGGGGTGGTGGTCTTCAATTACTACAAAGTCTTCCTTGCGGTTTGGAAGCTGCGTTCCCGTGCTCATTGAGGTCTGATTGTAGACGTATGCTCCGGTATTGAACGGGTTTGTCAGAATTTTACGAACCTGGACAGGACTCCATAGATTTCCTGCTCTGCTTCGATAGCCCATCTCGTTTAGTTTTCTTGACACAAAGAGCAGAGAGTTAGACGATTCGTACAGATCACACATAAGCAGCGCCACCTTTTGCTCCTCGGTGCAGATAGAAAAGATGCGTTCTTCAAAATCGTAGGAATAGCCGTATGGTATTCTGCCGCCGTTCCATTTTCCGTTGGCAGCCCTGGAAAGCATAGTAGCGGTTACACGCTCAGAAGTCATTTTCCTCTCCAACTCTGCGAAGACAAGAATAATCTTCAGCATAGCTTCGCCCATAGCGGTAGAGGTATCAAATTGCTCATTTTTGCTGATGAATGTAACGCCCAGCCTTTTCAGTTCGTCATACATCGCTGCAAAGTCCAGAAGATTTCTGGATATACGGTCCAGTTTCCAAACCAGTATGTGAGAAAACACGCAGGTACGAACTAGCTTCATCATATTCTGGTATCCTGGGCGGTCCGTATTCTTTGCCGAAAAGCCGGCATCTTCAAACACTTCAAAGTCCTCGATGTTCAGGACATATTTTGCATAGTTTATTAGTTCTTCCCTTTGGAGCGGAAGAGAGTCCCTGTCAATCTGATGATTTGTAGAGACACGTATGTAAATTGCCACACGGAGGCGTTTATCTGGGTGAGTATCCATAAGTTTCTTAAAAGCCATATTGATCTCCTGCATTTCGTCCTACGGATAATCCTATGGACAGTCCGTAGGACTGTCACAAAAAAAATCCGTTTTTCATGTTGTGAAATAGATAGTGCTGGCGCATCGTATCATCGGAAGAAAATTTAGCCGGGAAAGCAGAAGGCTGCATAAAACAAGGCTTTCCAGAACCGTCCGTAGGACAGTCCTATGGACGGTCCGTAGGAAAATCCGATGTAACCAGTATCAGCACCATTACCAATATATATAAATAATAAATATATATAGTCCGTCCGGCGGAAAATCCGTAGGACAGTCCTGCGGACAGAATGTCAGCTTACTTTCCCAGGAAGCAGATTGGAAAAAGCTATTTTCCATTCCATCAGCTTTGAAAAGTAGAAGGTATATTCATCTCCGGAGAGCGTGGTTATCTGAATAACCTTACTGAAAAGCCGTTTCTTCTCATGCACAGAAGAAATATCGGAAAGCGGTATTTCAAATTCGTAAGAACCTTGCGTGAGATTTACAAGTACGCCCATAGCGGCGATTTTTGCCAAGCTGTGTTTTGAGTAAATAAAACGCTGGTTTGTCAGCATGCCATGACCGTTTTCTACAAATGCTCCCTTAATGTGGTTGCAGACACCTTGAATGATAATCTTTTCGTCCATAAACAATCCTTTCTGCCGTGACTAGCGGCAGAAGGCAGCCTACATCACGGCGATAAAAAATGAGATGTAAAAATCAGAACTAATGTTCGGGGGGGGTACAACAAAGAGGGATATTTTCTATTGTCTCCTGTAAATCCCCATAAGTCACTTTTGCTGGATGCAGAGACAGGAGAGAATTTAGAGAAATACTCTTCTGATTGCCGCACCTTTGGTTCAGAACTTCCGTAGGAAGAACATAAAATTCCCAGCGCTCCAGTTGGAGTGGGGTTTCAGACCGGTCTTTGCTTGCATAAAGGCAGAAGACGTAAAGGTCAGACCATCTTTTCAGATCGGCGCTGAAATCATTCTCTGCATCCCAGGAACGGGCAGGACGGATACTGAACTGGATTTTGGAAAGACGCTCCGGATTCCAGCTTTGCAGATAAGCAGAACATTTGACCTCGATTTTTCTGCCAGAAGGAGAAAGAAGGTCATAGGCTGTCCAATCCTGGCGGGACACAGTGGTGTCAATGCCGAGTGCTGATGCAACGATAAATTCTGCCAATGCACCTCGCAGCGTGTTGTTCAGTAGATCGGAAGAGTTCCAAGCCCAAAAATCATTGAGGAGGATACCGACCGGCATACCGTCATAAGTGAAATGTTCATTGCCTGTGAGTGTTTGCATTTTTACACCTCCAATCTTGGAAAAAATAAAGGCGGCAAAATGATCTGCCGCCGATTCTTGCTGCTCCAGCGTTGCAATGGTATTGCTGCTTGGGGCTATATGTCCGAAATAGATATGACCGAGTTCATGGAATACCAGATATATAATTTCCAAAAGAGGGAGATTACTGTTATAAGCAATCACATATGCAGACAGACGGTTGCTGTAAAAAGAAAATGCTCTCTCGCTGAAATACTGTTCTATCTGTGCTGCTGAAAGTTCCATCTTCAGGGAAATAGAGTGGTACGCCATGATATGAAGGTCGTGGTCTATTCGTCCTCGAAATTTTTTATGGCATCCTGCCGGGAGGCGGAATCCGCAGATTTCCACTTATCCTGACCTGAAGCCGCAGCCTTGTAATCGGTATCCTGATATTTGTCGAGAACAGCCCAAATTACTTTCCGGTCGCTTTCTGAAGCGTAGGAATAACAGCGGATCAGTTCTTCGTACTCTGCGGAAAGAGACTGCCTCGCCGGGTTTGATGTAAGCCCAAGAAGATAGTCGGTACTTACGTTCAACGCTTCGGCGATCGCAATTACGAGATCAGCACGGGGCATACGCCTTGCGTTTGTTAAGTAGCGTGAAATTGTGGCTTCTGTTGTATTTGCCATCTCAGCAAGCATCCTCTGGCTGATGCCCTTCTGCTTCAGAAGGTTATAAAGGATGTTTGAAAAACTCTGCATAGAATCACCTCTTTTGTAAGGATAATATATGCTTACCGAAAAGTAAACTGGACTTACAAAAAATATAAAATAATTATTGACAATTACCAGACGGTAAGATAAGATGATGTCATAAATAAAACCACAAAGGAGGTGACTTGATGGATACTGCAAGGTTGCGGGAACTCCGAGCCGGTAGGCGAGTATCCCTTGAAACACTAGCAAAAGTCATAGGCAAATCCGTGGTATCCTACGGAAAGAAGGAACGTGGGGAAATGCCATTCAAGCCCAGAGAGGTAATAGCGTTATCTAAATTCTATGGTCTGACATATGACGAGATGAACGCTATTTTTTATGACAATAACTTACCGATTGGTAATTTTGAGGATTTTAACAGAATCCTCACAAGCCTCGGTATCAGCTAGGTTTAGTGTAGCAAAGAAGGAGAAAAAAGAACATGGATGATAGATGTGAGAATACGGGCATAAGCATCTACTTCCAGTGTAGGGTTTTAGCCTCAAAGAACAATGAAAATTTCAGGAGCAGAGAAAGTGCGGCGGAATATTTTGGAGTTTCGGTTTCTTCAATGGCAAATTACGAAAGAGGGATTACCGTACCGCCATTGGATTTAGTCATGATGATGGCTGATGAATATCATGCTCCGCAGCTTAAAAATTTGTATTGCCTGAATCAGTGTCCCCTTGGAAAAGGGAAGCCAATTTCAGGAGAAGTCAAAACACTGGAAGCAGTTACGGTTGGAATAGTAGCAAAGCTGGATAATGAAGACATCGAGGATATGAGAAGAGAACTTCTGGATATTGCAGAAGACGGAAGAATTTCCCCGGATGAAGAAGAGGACTTCAGGGAAGTAACACAAGCGTTGGACAAGTTGGCGGTTTCTATCAGCGAATTGCGGTTGATAAAAGAAAAGCTGCTCAGAAAAGGTGGTGGCGTTTGTGGATATTGAGAAGACCAGAGAATACCTGGAAAGAGAGTTTGGAATCCGGACAGCGCAGGAATTGGAAGATGCTTGTGAGAAGACAAGAGATATAGACATCGGGTTATTCGTAACACCGATATTTTGGAAGGAAAGGAGAGCAGCACAATGAAGAGAAAAGGTCTTTTGTTCGGAGAGAAGATCATAGGCGCTGGTTTTATGATGATTCTTATCTTTGGTTCAGCGCTGGATGGACCGAACTGGATATTCCCACTGGCTATGGTGGGAGTTGGGATTGCAGTAATGGAAGTTGGATGTGTAATAGCAAAAGCGGAGGGATCAGAATATGTGTAGTATTTGCCTGAAAAACCCATGTGACAGCAGATGCCCTAACGCACCGGAGCCTAAACCGATTGAGATTTGCTCAGAGTGCGGGGAAGGGATATACGAAGGAGATGAATACTTTGACAGTTTCTCCGGACCAATCTGCAAGGAATGTATGGAGGATAAGAGCCTGACGGAACTTCTGGAAATTTTTGGGGAAAAGATGAAAATAGCGGAGGTGGCGTAGATGGAATTGAATGAAAAAGGGCTGCCGTTCTTTCCGGAATTAAAGTTTGAGGAAAACCGGCATCTATACATGCTGGATGGACAGATTCTTCCAAGCGTCACGACAGTAATGCGACCGCTGGATAACGCACTTTATCAAGGGATTGATGAAGAGATTATGAGAATGGCGGCTCACAGAGGAACGGCGGTACATAACGCAGTTGAGAATTATGTCCTGTACGGAATAGAGGATATAGAATCGAAGTATGCGGGATATTTTGAAGGATTCCTGAAGTTCTGGAATGAGCAGAAGCCGGAGCCGTTGGCGGCAGAAAGCAGACTATATCACAAAATCCTCAGATATGCTGGAACGGCAGACTTGCCATGTGTGATCGGCGGTAAAAGAATCCTGATAGATTACAAAACTTCGGCGGCGGTAAACAGGATGCTGACCGGAGTGCAGTTGGAAGCATACGCAAGGGCGTATGACAGCCACGGGTTTAAATTTGATGGAAAAGCAATCGTACACCTGAAGAATGATGGTTCCTACCAGATGGTTAGATATAAGGCAAATGACATGGAAAGCTGGGAGGTATTTTCTTCCCTGATGGTGGTATGGAACCATATTCAAAAATACAAGTAGGAGGTCATGGAAATATGGCAGAGAAAGCAAAGTTGGAAATCGTGATGGATGAAAAAGGAATTCGGGCAGAGATTAAAGGCAATCCGGCAGATGCGATGCTGCTTGCAAAGATTGCATTACAGCAGACAGAGAAAGCATTAAAGAAATGTCCAAGGCTCAGCGATGAAGAGGCGCTCAGTTTGATGGATGAAGTGGTGGAATCTTACCAGGTGGAAGCGCATTACGGGAAAGAAATCGCAGACCTCAGAGCGATGATGCAGATTATTAAACATTTATAGGAGGATGGCTATGAGCAGAGAAGCAACGGAAGCAGTAGTAGCAAAGGTGGAGACACCAGCAGAAGTCGTAAAAGAAAAGGAGATTCAGAAAGAGGTCAGCCTGGTAGAGATTCAGGCAAAAGAGATGGTAATTTCCTCGGAAGAAGAATATGAGAAGGCGGCTGAGTTTGGAAAGCAGATTAAAGAAAAGGCGAAAGTGGTAACTGATTTCTTCAAGCCGATGAAGGATTCGGCATATCAGGCGCACAAAGCGATATGTGATAGAGAAAAGACGATGCTGAAGCCGCTTCAGGAAGCGGAGAAAATTTTGAAAAAGAGCATGTCTGCTTACTACCAGGAGCAGGAAAGAAAGCGCCGGGAACTGGAAGAGAAAATGCGCCGGGAGGCAGAAGCTGAAAGAGAGCGAAAGCTGAATGAAGCGGCGGCTCTGGAAGAGGCTGGAAAAGCCGATGAAGCAGAAGCGGCGCTGATGGATGCGCAGGTGGTTGAGTCAGTGGCAGCCAGCGCTACGGTTGTGATGAATGTTCCGAAAACGAAGGGCGTAAGCAACAGTAAAGACTGGGAAATTGAAAGCATCGACCATGAAAAAGTACCGATCATGTTTTCTGGAATGACGATCCGTCCGGTTGATGAAAAGGCTGTCATGAGGCTGATACGGGCATCCAAGGGGACGATTCAGATTCCGGGAATCAGATACAAAGAAACTATCAAAGTGAGTATCAGGAGGTAATGAGGTATGGCAGACAATATGCTGAGTGTAGTGAAGTATGATGCTGGCGGTGTAGAGATTAAGCTGGAGCCGGAGACGGTGAAGAATTATTTGGTTCGTGGAAATGGAAAGGTTACAGACCAGGAAGTTCTGTTCTTCATCCGGACCTGCCAGGCGCAGAAGTTGAATCCGCTGGTATATGGAGAGGTTTACCTGATTAAGTTCGGGAACGAACCGGCCCAGTTGGTAATCGGGAAAGAGACGTATATGAAGAGAGCATTCAAGAACCCGAATTACAACGGAATGAAGTCAGGTATTGTGGTACAGAGAGGAGAAGATATTGTCCAGAAAGAGGGAACTTGTCTGTATCCTTCAGAAGTCCTTCTCGGCGGATGGTGCAGAGTCTATCACGAACTGAACGGGAAGGAGACGGAGACTTTCAAAGAAGTGTCCCTTCAGGAATACCAGAAGTTCAAAGACGGTAAGCCGATGGCAAACTGGGGAAGTAAGCCATGCACCATGATAGAGAAAGTGGCGGTGTCCCAGGCTGTTCGAGCAGCGTTCCCGGATGACTACCAGGGATTATACACGGCAGAAGAATTTGGATATACAGACCGGGATGCTGAAAAGGGACAGGTTCTGGATACAGGAGCCACTGGATCGGAAACAGCAGAAGTGCGTGACGAAGTGGTTTATATTTCCCAGGAACAGAGGCAGGAGTTCTTTGATCTGGCAACAGGATTTTATGGGAAGAGGAAGGGAAATGCAGTTGTAAAGTATATCTGCAACAACATGGGGCTGGAATCTACCACAAATATGACGGTTGAACAGTTTGAAGATGCGATGGCAACGCTGAAAAACGGGATTGAAGCTGATAAGAAAAATGCGGCTCAGGAGGAAACCGAAAGCGAAGCCGGACATGAGTAACAGAGAATGGCGGCGGGGGAACCCCTACCGCCATAACGAAGGTGGTGATGATGTTGGCATGGATAAGCGTTCATGACCATGTAGTGGGCGGGAAACTCCGGGAAGTCGCAAAAGATATTGGATGTTCGCAGAAAGAAGCGCTCGGAATCCTCGTATCTCTGTGGCTGTGGGGGCTGAACAACGCAGACAGAACCGGAAAGCTGCGAAGCTGCGATAGAACCGACATCGCCGAAGAAGTATTGTCGAAGGGGTTGAGCGAGGGGCTGGATAAAAACAGCATAGTAGAAAGCCTGATTACCCACCGGTGGATAGATGAAAGCGAAAACGGCGATCTTTATCTGCATGACTGGGATACCTGGCAGGAGCAGTGGTATAAATTCCTGAAAACCAAAGAATATGACGCAAACAGAAAGAGACAGGAGCGGGCGAGAAGGAGAGCGGAAGCTGCGGGAGAGGAAGAATTTCAGACAGAAAAAAGTCCAGAGGACAATCCGAAGGATAATCCACCGGACAGTCCATCGGACAGTCCTACGGACAAAGCAAAAAAGCCTAAGAAAACCACAAAGAAAAAAGTGGAGAAAAAGCAGTATGCGGAGTTCGTATCTCTAAAGGAAGAGGAATACCAAAAGCTGGTACAAGGGTATGGACAGAGAGCCGCAGATAAGTTCATTGAAGAGTTGAATCTATATAAAGGCTCAACGGGAAAAACATATAAGAGCGACTACATGACAATTCTGAACTGGGTAACAGAGAAAGTAGATAAGAAGTATCCGGGGCTGATACAAAGACCGGCTCCGGCTGCCGTACAGAAAAGTGAACAGACAGAAGTGTCGGGAAATCCATTCGGGCAGTGGAAGGAGTAGATGATTTATGATGGCAGGGATAGCGGAAAAAGTTCTGGACAATATAGCAGCTTCGGGTGCCGCTAAGAACGATGGAGATTACATCGGGAAAGACGGGATGCTGTACTGTGGAAAATGCCACACAAGGAAAGAACGGGAAATTGATTGGTTCGGACAGGGGACCAGAAAAGTTCCGGTTATGTGTAAATGCCAGGTGGAAGAGCATAGACTGCGAGAAGAGCAGATGAAGCGAGAAGAGGAGATGCGGAGCATCCGGAGAGCAAAAATCAGCAGTATGATGGATGACACATTTCAGACAGCAACCTTTGAGAATTTCCAGACAAGGAAAGAAAATGAGAACCATCTGAAGATTGCAAAAAACTACTGCGAGAAATTCCAGACCATGTACGAGCGGAACCAGGGGCTGCTCTTCTATGGGACAGTGGGAACCGGAAAAAGCTATACGGCGGCGTGCATCGCAAACTATCTGTTGGAAAAGAACACATCTGTGGTAATGACATCGTTTGTCCGGATACTTCAAGAGATGCAGGGATTTGATAGGGAGAGGGAGGAATCCTTCTCCAACCGCCTGAATAATGTACGGTTACTGATAATAGATGACCTGGGGGCTGAGAGAAGCACGGATTATGCGCTGGAAAAGGTGTATGGAATCATTGACAGTAGATACCGGGCGAAAAAGCCGCTGATTCTCACAACGAACCTCACGCTCCAGCAGATGCAGAATACCACGGATATTCGGTATGAAAGAATTTACGACCGGATATTTGAGATGTGTTACCCGATGGAGTTCACTGGAGTATCCTGGCGGAAGAGGCAGGCGTTCCAGAGATTTGAAGAAACAAGAAAGATACTGGAGGGATGATATGGACAGTAAGGATGTAGGAAAGTATATCAAGGCTATCCGTGAGGAGAAAAAGATTTCTCAGAGGAAGCTGGCGGAGATGATTGGGAGAGGAGAAAGTACCATCGGGAATTATGAAACCGGAGCGACAGACATTCCATGTTCGGCTCTCCTGGACATAGCACAGGCGATGGAGATTGGACCGGAAGAACTGTTCGGGGTAAAGCAGGATAAGTTTAATCCGGTGGCAGAACTCAGAATTTACACACAGGAAGACCGGCAGATGGTTTCGGGGATTCTGGTAAAGAACGGGTACACGGTGCGGCAGATCAAGGTTCCGAGAGAAAAGGGAAAGAGCAATTATCTCTGTCTTCAGGCGAAGCTGGAGGAATCCAGCTTAGAAAGCCAGTAAGGAGAGTGCGATGGTTAAGTTCACTGTATATGGAGAACCAAAAGCAAAGGGAAGACCACGGGTATCTGTCAGAAAATCCGGAGACGGTGAGAGGACATTTGCCAGAGCATACACACCGAAGCAGACGGTTATCTATGAAAATCAGGTAAAGCTGGAGTATGAGAACCAATGCGGAAGCTACAGATTCCCGGATGATGCCATGCTGGACATCCGGATATTCGCATACTACGGCATCCCGAAAAGCACACCGAAGAAAAAGCGGGAATTGATGCTGGCGGGAAAGATCAGACCGACCAAGAAACCTGATTTTGACAATATCGCAAAAATTATCTGTGACAGCTTGAATGGTATAGCATATCAGGACGATAAGCTGATTGTAGATGGGATGTTCCGGAAATTCTATTCGGAGCAGCCACGGGTAGAGGTTAAGATTTTGCAAATAGGATTGGACGAAAGGAGGGAATAGAATATGTTTGCGTTAGTCATTGGGATTATATTTGGAATTGTAATGGCGGTTCTTGTCGGTGCGTTTTTTGTTGCAATATATGATGCGTGTATTAGCGAAAAAAGTGAAAATATCGTTTCGATTGTAGGAATAATTGCCTGCTTAATAATGCTGATAGGCATACCTGTAACATGTGTAAATTATGATATACACTGCTATAAAAGCTGGACCAATGAGTACAGGATACAGAAGGAGACCATTGAAAGCAGTTTGAAGAGCGAAAAAATAGGTGGGCTGGAAAGAATTGAACTAGTAAAAATGGCACAAGAACTGAATAAGGAATTGGTAGAGAACCAGTATCGCTGTCAGCAGTGGTACGGATTTACTGGAGACAAAGAAGTTCTGAACTTGGAACCGATTAAATTCGAGCAGGAGGATTGAAAAAATGCAAGATTGTAAGGAATTGAGAATTGAAGCAGAAACCTTTGACAAGCTGAGAAGGGACGCAGACATCGTATTGCAAAGGGCGCTGGGAACCATGAAGGAAAAAGAGAGCATGGAAGGAAAGGTAACGATTACGATTGATATTAAGCTGGTTCCGGAATTTATTCCGAACTTTGATCCGGAGGTACAGGGAGAGACAAGAAAAATCCTCAAACCGAAATTCGACCACAAGGTCACGTCAGCAATCAATATCAAGAATGAGGAAAAGGGCAGCGTCAATCCTGAAATGGCGATGGTATGGGATGAAGATAAGCAGGAATATGTTTTGACCTATGTGAACAATACGGAACAGAGAAGCATTTTTGATTCGGATTTCCAGGCAGCCATGAACGCACCAGAGGATAAGGAACCGGGAGTGCCGCTCCTGGAAGGAGAGGTTGTTGACGAAGGCGTCCTTCCTGGACCGATTGATGGAGAAGTCGAGATAGACGATTTCCACGATGATGACGGATACGGGTATGAGGATGCTGTTTAATACGGACCGGCGGGGAGGATATTCCAAACCGCCGGGAAAAGGAGGAATTATATGCGGCTTTTAGAGTTTTTAAAGACCATCCGTAATAAATTTATCCGCAAGAATCCTCAAACGCAGCCAGAGGACACTCAGAGAGTACCAGAGGAAAGAGAAGAACCAGAGAAGGAGAAAATCACAGAAAAGGAAGAGAAGCAGCCAAGCAAGAAAGAAGACGAAAGAGAGAAGCTGATCCGAAGATATAGAGCGTATGCTTATTGCCATAAGAAGCGGAGAATCCGAAAAAAGTACCTGAAAAAGCTGTTTGAAGCGTCTCCAGTAGACAGATTATTTTATATCATGAGAGAGACGGGGTACACGGCAGAGGAATTGTCAAATACCATGAATAAGTTGGCTAAAATGGCACTTTTGAAACAGGAGTGCGGATGGGAGAAAGACCACACGGACAGCAGAACAAGAGGAGGAGTTCGATGAAGAACAGAATGCAGAGCTTCGTAAACCGAGGAAACAATCTTATCCAGAAGGGTAAAACAGAATCGGCTATCAAGCTGATGATGCAGGGATTTGATTACTATTCCAACAGAATTATCAAAGCCATACAGCCGTATGCTTCATCGGATGCCGGGATGCTGGTGATTATCCTTCGGCATCTGGCGGATCAGATAGAGAAGAAGAATCCGGGAGCAAAAGAGTTTGCGGAGGGAATGTCGAAGGTACTGGTGTTCCCAGAACTGGAGGAGATCGAAAGGATAGAAAAACCAAACCGGCATTGAGGAGGACGGGATGTATGAATATGCAGACATAACGGCTTACAAACCGGACAGTGGAGGAACCCATCTGAAGATATTCATTCCTGACCGGCATCTGGAAGAAGCCATCGTAAAGAAAAGAATCAAGGACTGCATGGTCTGGCTGGATGATGGTAGGCATATCAGTGCGGAGCAGAGGAAGAAAGCATACGCAACAATCAGGGACATAGCGGATTTTACGGGATATGCGCCGGAGGAGATGAAGGAGAGGCTGAAGCTGGAACACATTATCCGGACCGGCTGTGACGAGTTCTCTCTTTCGGATTGCACGATGGACACCGCCAGGGAGTTCATCAATACGATGCTGGACCTGGCGCTGGAGATGGGAGTTCCGCTGTTGGATTTCGGCAGCAACAGGACGGATGACATAGATCATTACCTGTGGGCTTGCCTGAAAAACCGGAAATGTGCGATTTGCGGAAGACCAGGAGAGATTCATCACTGCGATGCCATCGGTATGGGAAATGATCGGACAGAGGTAGATGATTCAAACCATAAGAAGATATGCCTGTGCAGAATCCACCACACGGAAGCCCACACAGTAGGGATGGCAGTATTTGAGGAAAGATACAGAGTGTATGGAATCAAGTTCAAGGAGGAAAGGAATGAAGAGAGCGGAGGTCGTAGCGACAAACGGGAATGATGTTATGACAGTAGAAGAATTTCTGAATTGGGAACTGGACGGCGGCAGAGGGACGTATGAATCAGACCTCAAGGCGAATGATCCCAAGTGGGAAGATCTACCAATGGAGGATAAAGTGGCATATATGGCAGGAAGTATCATCGGCGATGTCCTGTCGGAAAATTGGAGATTTGAAACAAGAGAAATCCCGTGTGATAAAAGATAGCGTTTACGAAAATTCGGGAGAGATGGTTTAAGGAGGAGACGAAGGATGACAGTGTATGAACTGATTCAGGAACTTGCACGATTTGATGCAGATACGGAGGTTGAAGTTAGCATATTAGCTAACAGTTTTAGGACGGAGGTTGTAGCAAAAGAAGATGCTGAATATGGAGATTCCATTGATGCGGAGGTAGATATAGATGAATACACAGATGATTTTAGTGTGGAAGACTACCAAAAATATACCGGAAAGCACGTTGTCAGAATTAACGTAACTCTGTAGTAGGAGGCGATTGGAAATAATGTGGAAAATTAAGGGTTGGACACCAACACCAGAAGAAAAGCCTTGCGAAACAATTATGAAAGCAAGGACATCTATAGGGTTGATGATTAAAGTCACATGGCTGAGAATTTTGCACGACTATGTGGAGATCGAGGAGGTGACCGGGAATGGCGAGAGGATATGAACCCTTCAGTAATTGCCGGAGATGCGGGAATAGAATCCTGTGGGTAAAGACACCTGCCGGGAAGAATATGCCGGTTGATCCGAACCTGATAAATTACCGGGCGGTTCCGGGCGGAAAGGAAAGGATTGTTACGCCGAGTGGCGCAGTAATAGCGGGAGAACGGTGCAATCCGGAAGATGCAGACGGGGTGGGATATATTTCCCACTTCGCTACCTGCGGAAAATAAAAAGAGAGCAGCCCATCGGTGAGCCGCCCTCAATATGAGTCACAAGCATATTGTAGCAGATGTGCGGATAAAAGGCAATCAGCAAAAAGGAGGACTTACCGATGGGAAAAGCAAGGGCAGGAGCAACGATCAGTCAGGAAATGGTGGATCGGATCACGGAGAAAGCGGCGGCGGTGGCTGCGGAGAGGGCGGTAGAAATGTACCAGAAACAGGCTGCGGAAGAGGAGAAAGCCAAATTTGATAAGCGGTACAGAAATACGAAGCTGCTTCTGGAACATTACCGGGATTTTTCGGACTACGGAGAGAAAGCCATCTACAGAATATACGAGGAACTGGACGAAGATATTATAGACATCATTGAACTGATGGAAGGGAGGAAGTCGGATAATGACGGAAGGATACAGAGCATAGAGAGAGGGGTAATGAGGACCAGGGTAATCATGAACCATGTAAATACCATGCTGGAAGTCTACAGAAAAAGCTGCGAATCTTCCCCGTATCAGGAGGAAAAGCGCCGGTGGCGGGTGATTGAAGGGCTGTATCTGAACAAAGCGCCGAAATCAGTGCAGGAGATCGCAGAGGAAGAGTTCATCAATGAGCGAACGGTCTACAAGGACGTAAAAGCGGCTTGCAAGCGGCTCACAGCCCTTATCTTTGGGATTGATGGATTTGAACGATAGAATGGAACCACGGGGCTGTCACGGGGGCAAAACGAGGGCATTGACAGTTCAACTTACCAAATGGTAATATGTAAGCCGTGAACAACTCATATGTCACTCCTAAAAATAAGGCATATCCGATTGACACCAGACGGTAAAGGGTTAGAATGAAGATAAAGAACTTACCAAATGGTATCAGAAGGAGAGATGCGGATTGATTCGTAAGAGTGATGTGGTAAGAAGCCTGGTGGCGGATCGGCAGTACAAGAAAGCGCTGCGGATTGCGAAAGACTTCCGGCTCGGTATAACACCAGAACAGTCGTTGCGGATGAAGAAAGCATACGAATGTATGGTCCACGAGCGGTTCTACCTATCCCTGGGTGAAGACACGAAAGCCAGAATAGCTGAAGGAATTGATACGATAGTCAGCATCTACGGAAGGGAGAATGATAAGAATGGCGAAGTTATACACCAGCAGATTCAGTAACAAAGAGTTGGAAACAGGGAAATACACGGTGGTCGGAGTTGTCCGGAGTATGCCGAAGTTCCCAGTGAAGTACAGAATATCAGGAGACATTATCCAGATTGCTCCGCCGGGATACCTCTGGAATGAAAATAACAGAGAGCGGTTCCGGGAACCGTACTTTAGACATCTGGAAAAAAGCGGATACCCAGTCATCGGGGCAATCATCAACGAGTACCTGCAAGCGGGGAAGGATGTAGTGCTTTGCTGCTACGAGGATGTAAGGAAACCCGGTGAGTGGTGTCATAGATTGGTCTTTGCGGAATGGTGGTACGAAAAGACGGGGCAGAAGATTGAGGAACTGCCTGATCCGTCCCCAGTACCAGGAGCCAGAAAAGCAAAGCAGGAGGAGCAAAAGAAGCAGGAACGGGAATCGGGATATGAACAGCTTTCGTTCATGAATGACCTGTACCGGCAGATGTATCCTCATTACAATACCTAACCGCTGATAGCTTAGTGTTAGAGCACCCGGCTCTTTACCGGGAGGGCGCAGTGTTTGATTCCTGCTCGGCGGACCAAAAACAATGCCTCGCTCAGAAATGGGCGGGGCTTTCTTGATGCTTCTGATTGTGCAATATGCCAGTAGCAGTATCCCCGATCACGGGGGTTATAAAATTGCCGATTGGTAAGAATGTACAAGAAACATATAAAAGCGTAAAGCGTATAGTTTATGAAAGCGGCTCCGGAATACTACCGGGGCTTTTTCCATGCCTGGGCTGTTTTATAGAGCAATCCAGAGGCTTTACTGGTCCAGGCAATAAAATATACAGAACAGAAGGAGGGAGAGCCTATGGCGATGTTTCAGAATCCAGGGGCATTTTTCCTTGGAACACTTGTCCCATCGGAGCAGAAGTTCCTGAAGGTGCTGCTGGAAAGCGCCAGAAAGAGCGGTTATACAAAGTTCGTAGAGCCATGTGCCGGCGCTTTTGCTATGTCACACCTGGCAGTCCAGTCCGGATTCAAACCCAGCGAGATAGAATCATCCGATGTGTCCGTGTTTACGTCCATTATGGGATACGCAGTGACCGGGAAACCGCTGGACGAACTGGAGATTCACGCAAAGGGATTCACGGATGAAGAATTGCTGGACCCGGCAGTGGCGATGTACGCCTGGAAGTATCTCAGTACGGTAAAGAACGCCGGGAAGGAATACTTCTACAATTTCATGCTTGATCTGGCTGGCAGACGGGAAGAACACATAGCGAATATCCGGGAGCAGTTGGAGCGGGCGAAAGGAATCCTGAATGGCATGAACTACCGGGCGTTAGATATGTGGAAACACATGGAAGAGGTGCTGGATGATGAACACTGCGTTGTTATCGCAAACCCGCCGACTTATACCGCCGGATTTGAAAAGTATTATGATACTGGCGGGATGATGACTTGGAAGGAACCGGAGTACGGAATCTTTGATCCGAAGACTGGTCTGAAAGAATTTATGGACATGTGCAAAGATGCAAAATGCTTGGTTCTCTGCTATGAAGAGAATGAACCAGGGAAGACAGCGGGGGAGCCGGTATTTGCCAGGTACGGAGTACGGAGCGGTATCAATGTGTACCTGACAGCGAACAGACCGGATGAAGCAACGGACCTTGCTCACGGAAAGAAGATTGCAAGACCGGGCGAGAGCAAGCTGACATGCCTGGAATGTAGTATGCTGCCGAGAGACTATGAGATTACGGAGAAGACGAAGGTACAGCTTTGCCAGATAGAAAGAGCAGAAGCACAGTATTACCGCCAGCTCTGGACACATAATTTCGTAGGCTCTTCCGCTCCGATTAACATAGCGGTTCTGGTTGACGGGAAAATAGCCGGAGTATTCGGCGTAGATAAGTCAGCATTGACGATGGGAGCGTTTGGTACTCAGGTATCAGATGCTCTTTTCCTTATGTACGGAATGACCGTACCGCACAAGAAGTACCGGCTCGGAAGGCTTCTGACGATGCTGGCACAGAATAAGGGATTTGTTTTCAAGATATGCAATGACCTGGAGAAAGAAAAAGTCGGACACCTGAAGACGGTTCAGATGACGAAGTATCCGGAAGCAAAGGAAATGCGGGGAATCATGAAGCTGACAAAGAAAATTCCAGATCAGAAGATGGGCTTTCGTCTGACCTACGAATCAGAACTGAAAGACCGTACAGAGAAGCAGACACTTCAGGAATGGTTAAGGAGGGAAGAAAAGTGGCGGAAGGAAAGAGCGAAAGCCAAAGCAAAATCCGATATGAGCAAATAGCTGATATGGGTTCCGGGCTGATTATTGCGAAAGTTCCTGCTGAGTGTATCAGAGAGCAGGACATCAACGCTCGGATTATGAAAAATGAAATGCAGCGCCAGTTGACCGATAATATCAAGAAAAGAGGTCAGCTTGAATCGCTGCCTTTTTGCGCCCTCACTGAAGAGGGGACCAGAATAGAAATCATTTCCGGTCATCACAGAATCCGATCCGGGAAGGATGCGGGAATCAAAGAGTTCTTTGTCATTCTGGATGTGAGCGGGCTGAACAGATCAAAGATTGTGGCAAAACAGATTGCTCACAATGCTATCTCCGGGTTTGACGATCAGTCCACCCTGAAAGAATTGGCGAAGATGCTGGAGGATGTGGACGATATGATAGAAAGCTATGCCGGAAAGGATATTCTGGCGGAGCCGGAGGCAGAACTGGAAAAGTATCTTTCTCCGACAGTGGAATTTGACTGGAAGAACCTGACGTTCACATTTCTGCCGCATCAGATCGCAGACTTGCAGAAACTCATTGACGCTTTGGAGAGTACGAAGCCTGATTTTCTTGGAGTGGCAGATATTGAACAGTATAAACCGTTTATGGAGACACTGGCGAAGTATCAGCAGTTCGCCAATGTCAAGAACACCGGAGCCGCCATCCATGCCATGATTAAATGCACGGAGCAGATGTTTGAGGACATCGGCTATGCAGAAGACAGCGAGTGGGTGCAGCTTACCGGTATCTTCGGAAGCAGCGCAGTCCCGGCTGAATCTGCTGAGATCATACAGGAGGCGGTAAAGAAAATGGTGGAAGATGGCGTGGTTGGACCTAAGAATAAGTGGCAAGCCATAGAATACTTAGCGGCTGACTATTTAGCCGGAAAGTAGGTGTAACGCATGGCAGCACCGTTGAAATATAACCAGGCATACCACGATGACTGGGCATGGTCCTTGGCTATAAAGGGTGCTACCGATGCAGAGATAGCGGAAGCCTTTGGAATATCAGTCAGAACACTGAACAGATGGAAAAAGGACCATGACAGCTTCATGGCTGCGCTCACAGCCGGGAAAGACCAGGCAGATGCCAAAGTGGAGAGGATGCTGTATGAACGTGCTGTTGGATATAAGTACACGGAGAAAGAGACAGTTTTGGAGATGGACGCAGACGGAAACCGGAAACCCCTGAAGGTAAGAACGGTTGAAAAACAATGCCCTCCGGATGTGCTGGCTCAGATGTACTGGCTGAACAACCGGAAGTCCTCATACTACAAGCGGAATCCGGAAAACTTCATTAAGCAGGAAACCATAGAAGCGGAAGACGATGTAGTATTCTATCTGCCAGATAACGGAAGGGACGGAGAACAGAATGAGTAAAGGGAAAATCATCATAAAGCCGCAGCCCGGACCGCAGGAAAAGTTTCTTTCCACATCTGCTGATGTTTGCATATATGGTGGCGCCGCCGGGGGAGGAAAGACATACGGATTGCTGATGGAGGCGATGCGGCACAAGTCGGACCCGAACTTTGGTGCAGTGATATTCCGAAGAAATTATACGCAGGTTACGGCGCAGGGAGGTCTGTGGGATTCCAGCAGAAGTCTTTACCGGTATATCCGTGGAGCAACACCACGAAAGACACCGAAGTTGCACTGGGAGTTCTCCAGCGGGGCGAGAGTAAATTTTGCACACCTCGGAAGCGATGATGACTGTGAAAGCTGGCAGGGTTCGCAGATAGCGATGGTTGGATTTGATGAACTTACACACTTTACCAGATACCAGTTCTTCTACATGCTTTCCCGAAACAGAACTGACGCAGATGTTAAACCGTATGTCAGAGCCACATGCAACCCGGACGCAGACAGTTGGGTAGCAGATTTTATATCATGGTGGATTGATCCGGATACCGGATATCCTATCCCGGAAAGAAGCGGGAAGATACGCTATATGGTTCGGCTCAATGATGAAATTATATGGGGAGACACCAGACGGGAACTTGTCGGGAAAGGCGTAGAGGAAGGTGACATAAAGAGCGTCACATTTATAGCCAGTACGCTTCAGGATAACCAGATTCTCATGAAGAGGGACCCTGGATACCTTGCAAACCTGAAAGCGCTGCCCCTGGTTGAACGAGAGCGCCTTCTGTACGGGAACTGGAAAATTAAACCGGCAGCCGGGCTGTTCTTCAAGAGAAGCCAGATTGGAGAGTTTCTGGAGACGATTCCGGACGATGTGGTTCTCTGGGCGAGAGGATGGGACCTTGCGGCTACCAGTGAAGATGAAGACGGCGATCCAGCATATACAGCAGGAGTTCTTATCGGAAAGAGAAAGAATGGTCGGTATGTGGTGGCAAACGTCACGAATGTACGTCTGGACGCTGGAGATGTTCGTAAGCACATCAAGAACACCTGCATGATGGATAAGAAAAAGTACCGCCGTGTTGTAGAAAGACTTCCGCAGGACCCTGGACAGGCGGGAAAAGACCAGGCACAGAGTTACATCAAATTCCTTGCTGGATTCATAGTAAAGGCAATTCCGGAGACTGGAAGCAAAGAGTCCAGGGCAGAGCCTTTTGCGGCGCAGTGGCAAGCCGGGAATGTAGATATAATCATCGGGGAGTGGAATGAAAGCTATCTGACACAGCTTGAATCCTTCCCGGAAAGTAAATTTAAGGACATGGTGGATGCGAGCAGTTCGGCATTTGCGGAGATTGAAACCAGAAATGCGGCAACACCGCCGCCGGGAGTCCTTGGAAAAGAAAGTTATTGGAGGAGGTGATAGACAATGGCACGGACAGACGAAATTGGTCGGATAGGTCAGAAACGGTTCGGCGGTACATTCTACGAAGAGTTTCTGCGGGACCTGCGAGGGAAGAAGGGCATAGAAACCTACAGAGAGATGGCGGAGAACGATGATACAATCGGAGCCATCCTTTTTGCTATTGAAATGCTTATCAGGCAAGCCTCCTGGACAGTAGAACCGGCGGGAGACACGCCGAAGGACAAAGAAGCGGCGGAGTTCGTAGAACAGTGTATGCACGACATGCAGGATACCTGGACAGACACAATATCAGAGATTTTGTCATTTCTGACATACGGCTGGTCCTTCCATGAAATCGTTTATAAACGGAGGATGGGAAAGACCGCAAATCCGAAGACACGGAGCAAATACAATGACGGGCTGATCGGATGGAGAAAACTTCCTATCAGGGCGCAGGAGACGCTGTATCAGTGGGAATATGACGATCAGGATAACCTGATTGCCATGACGCAGCTCCCGCCGCCGGATTATGGTCTGATAACGATTCCGATTGAAAAGGCTATGCTCTTCCGGACCAAAAGCAGGAAGGGAAATCCGGAGGGCAGGAGCATCCTAAGAAATGCTTATCGCTCATGGTACTTTAAGCGCAGGATTCAGGAATACGAGGGAATCGGAATAGAGAGGGACCTTGCCGGTCTGCCGGTATTCACAGCGCCGGAGGATACCCCGATATGGGATGACACTGATCCGGATATGGTAAAGCTGAGAACCGGAATGGAGGATATGGCAAGGAAAGTCAGGGTGGATGAACTGGCTGGAATTGTAAAGCCTGCCGGATTTGAATTTGAACTTCTCAGTTCCGCCGGGAATAAACAGTTCGACACCAACGCAATCATCCAGAGATATGATACGGGAATGGCTATGACGGTGCTTGCTGACTTCATCTTTTTGGGGCATCAGCAGGTCGGCAGCTTCGCTCTCAGTTCGGATAAGACAGAATTGTTCGCTATGGCAATCGGGGCATATCTGGACATTATCTGCGAGACTTTTAATAGCCAGGGAATACCACCACTCATTGATATTAACGGTAGCCACTTTGAGGGAATCACGGACTATCCAAAGTTGGCACATGGAGATATTGAGAATGTGGATATTCAGAAGATGGGAGCCTACATCAAGGATATGGCTGGAGTCGGCATCCTTGTTCCGGATGATGCTCTGGAGGACTATGTTCGGGAAGCTGCGAATCTGCCGGAGAGAACGACAGATACCCGTGTGGTAAATCCTCAGAGGGAAAAGCAGAAGAATCAGAATGAACCTCCGGCAGTATCTCCGGAGGAGAACATGGAAGAGGAGACGGGAGAAATACCGGAAGAAAAGGTAAGGGCAGCTAAGAAGCGCCTGGGAAGGAGCGGATAATGTTTCTTTTCAAGCAGAAAAAGGGGAGAAAACTCCTGAAGACTCAGGCAAGTATAGAAATCCTGGACCGGCTGAACGGTTATCTGGAAGATAATACAGCAGAGCCGGTAGAGTTTCTGGTTAGCTTCTGGAAGGACCAGGAAGATGCCTTTACCTACAAAGAAATCCGTCAGGCAATCCTGGACGGGACAATCTCAGAATCAACGCTTCGGGACTGGATGCAGGACTATTCCATTATGGTATCTGAAAAGATGTATCCGGTCTGGCAGAAAGCAATGGTCGGCGGCTCTCACGGGCAGCCGATTATGGATGCCTTTGCCGAAGAATTTGTATTTGACCTGAACACCCCGTCTGTTATGGCATGGATTAATGAGAGAGGTGCTGAATTTGTTACGTCAGTTACCACAGAACAGAAAAATGCCATAAAAGCGATGTTGAGTCAGCATGTGAACGGGACCTACACCGTGGATGAATTGTCCAGAGTTATCCGTCCGTGCATAGGCTTGACGGAATCCCAGGCAAAGGCAAATCTCAGGTATTACAACACTGTGAAGAACAAGCTGTTGGAGCAGCATCCAAAGATGAAGCCTGAAAATGCCAGAAAGAAAGCTAGAGAAGCTGCTGTAAAGTATGCAGAAAGGCAGCATAGGCAGAGGGCATTTGATATTGCACAGACAGAAATGGCTTTTGCATATAATAAAGGCGCTGACGAAGGAATACGGCAGGCGCAGTCGCAGAATCTTCTGGGTGTCATGGAAAAGAGGTGGAGTACATCGGGAGATTCCAATGTGTGCAGTATATGCAGAGCGCTGGACGGAACGCAGATCGGAATGGACGCAGAGTTTGATTTCAAAGGGAAAGTCCTGTTCGCAGGGCAAAAGCTGACACCACCGGCGCATCCGAGATGTGCATGTGCAGTTCAGTATATTGAAGTATCTCCACCGGTTATCAAAGAGTGAAGGGAGTGGTTAAAATGCTTGTATTCAGCGATATGGTCCACACGGTAACAAAACCACCGGACAACAGTTCAAAAGGAACCAGAGGCGAATCAGAAGTTCATAAGAGCGCTATTAAGGGGCGCTTCAAAATACACAAGTCTGACGATGATGAAATGCTTGCTTTTGGGTGGGCGAATGTGGCGATTACCACGGATGGAGAGACTGTCACAGACTTGCAGGAAGATATTGTAGAGCCGGAGGTTCTGGAACAGGCAGCTTACAATTTCGTGGAATTATACCGGGAAGGTGGGGAAATGCACGAAAGAGGAGGCTGCGGCGTGCTTGTGGAAAGCATCGTCTTCACGAAAGAAAAGATGGCGGCGATGGGGATTCCGGAAGGGATTGTCCCGGAAGGATGGTGGATAGGATTCAGAGTTACTGATCCGGATGTATGGGAGAAAGTAAAGTCTGGCGAGTATCCGATGTTCTCCATCGAAGGAGAAGCTGTCAGAGAAGAGGTGGAAGAAGATGGCTGATGCGCTGGCTGTAATTGCCGTATTTACGATAGGTGTAATGACCGGAGTGGTTCTAATGAGCCTGATGGTCGCTGCCAAGAACAATGATATAAACCATGATAATCCAGAGGAGCGTCAGTGATGGCGTTCTTTTTGATTATAAAAATCTCAGGAAAGGAGGAAGCGGAGAAATGGCTACAAAGCTGAAAGACCTGAAGGTTACGAAGGTCGATTTTGTGGATGTCGGGGCGAATCCAAAAGCACATATCAAGCTGTACAAGAATGAAAGCGGTATGGCAGGGGAGCCAAAAGCGGAGACAGAGCAGAAACACGAGAGTGTTCTGAAAAGATTCTTTTCTGTTATAGGAAAAGCTGTAGGAATGAAGCCTGAAGAGATAGATGCTACTGTAGAAGAAATTGAGAAAGGCGGGGCAGAAACCTTTGGTGCGAAGCTGGCAGAACGTAAAATGCGCCAGATCAACGATGAAATATGGGATATGTGCTATGCCTTACAATCTTCCCTATGCTCGATTGTCTGCGATGAAGAAGTGGACAATAAGCAGGAGTTGATGCAGGAAAGTCTGACTCAGTTTGAGGCTACTATGTCACAGGCTATTGCTCAGTGGGCGTCCGGAAGTACGGCAAGCGTAATCAAAAAATCATCGGAACCGGTATCAGAGGAGGCACTGAACTTCATGCGGTACAGCAAAGAACGCATAGAGGATATGATTGCCAAAGCTGATACAGGGAGCGGTGAGTTACCTGTAAACGCCGGAGACGGCAGCACAATAAACAATGAACCGAAAGGAGAAGAAGAAACCATGATTGACAAGAGTTTACTGACACCGGCAGAGCTGGCATTTTTTGAAGACATCGAAAAGAGATGCAGCATTGACTCGTCCACTGTCGGAAAAGCAAATACCGGGGGAGGAAAGACGAATACTTCCGGAAGTGCGAACGATGATGACGAAGAAGAGGAGGAAACCGCAAAGGGCGGAGCCGGATGCGGAAGCGGCGGTAAGAAAAAGCCTGGAGTAAAGAAGTCTGCATCCGAGGAAGACATCTACGCGGGACTTCATCCTGCTGTGGCGGCGGAATTACAGCGGCTCCAGAAGAGAGCAGATGAAGCTGACGAGAAAGAACTGACCGAGATTGCGAAAAAGTATGAAATCATCGGTAAGAAGCCGGAGGAACTGGTTCCCGTACTGAAGAGCCTGAAAAATGCAGGAGGAACCGCATACGCAGACATGATTAGTGTGCTGGATGCCTCTGTAGAGGCTGTAAGCAAATCCAGCATGTTCACTGAGATCGGCAAAAGTGGAGGATACGGCGGAAGTGAGCCGGACGCATGGACGAAGATTGAAAAGAAAGCCGATGAAATCCAGACTGCGAACCCGAACATGAGTAGAGCGATGGCGATTGACGCTGCCTGCCAGCAGAACCCGCAGTTAGTCCATGAGTACGAGAACGGAAGATAGGAGGTAAAAGTGATATGGCAACTTATTTAGGTACAACGATCAACGAAAGCCCTACCATTACGTTACCGGCGGGGGCAAAAATCGAAGCGGCACAGGGAAAAGCAGTCATCATTTCGGATGGGACTGCAAAGCTGGCTACAGCCGGTGCGAATGCCATTGGCGTAATTCCCCTCTCTGAAGATGAAGTAATTGAACAGGGAGAGGATGTTACGATTCAGGTAAAGGACATCGGCGCATGGGTAGCTGGAGAAGCAATTTCCATTGGCGATGAACTGACATCTAATGCTACCGGACAGGCGGTGAAAGCAACGGACGGTTCATTTATCACGGCGGTAGCACTGACAGCAGCTGCGAAAGCAGGAAGCATCATCAGAGCACAGATTATCAAAGCTGGCTACAAACCAACAGCCAGTGGCGGAGAAAGCTAAACTAGAGGTCAGAAAAATAAAGGAGGTAAAGATACATGGGTAACAGAGTAACCACAAACGGAGATATTCAGGCAAGGATCATGAAGGGATGGAAACCGAACAGATACCTTACCAACATGAGCCAGGCTTATTTTGCGAATCCGGGAGATTGGGTATCAACCAGAATCTTCCCGATTTGCCCGGTACAGCTTACGACCAGCTTCTACTACACATTCCTGAAGGGTGATCTGGCAAGGGATAATGTGCGGAGAAAGCCTGCATACGGAAAAGTAAATCCGGCAGTAATGGGACACACCGATAACACCTACAAGTGCGAGGTGGACCAGATTATTACCGGTATCGACCAGATTGGCACACTGGATTATCAGAGAAGCAATTCTCCTGCATCCATTGATCCACGCCGCTCCAAAGTACGATTTGTAGCAGAGCAGATGAATCTGCATCTGGATGTTCAGTTCGCAAGGGATTTCTTCCAGCCTGGTGTATGGGCGAATGAGATGGAGGGCGTTGACAGCTCTCCAAGCGGAAATCAGTTCCTTAAATTCAGCGATGCGAACTTTGATCCGGTGCATTTCTTCAATGCCCGCCGCAGGGAGATTAAGCTGAGTGGGCGCAGGGAGCCGAATAAGCTGGCGCTTGGATATGATGCTTATATCGCACTGACAGAGCATCCGGACATCCTGGAAAGAGTGAAGTACACTGGCTCCACGGCAAACCCGGCAGTAGTAACCAAACAGGTGCTTGCTCAGATTCTCCAGATTCAGGAAGTCACGGTTCTGGAAAGCACCTACAATGTGGCTGAGCCGGGACAGGAAGACGATATGCAGTTCATATGCGACAGCACAGGCGCTCTGCTTTGCTATGCTACGCCGACACCGGCTATTGACGAGCCGTCTGCCGGATATATCTTCACATGGGATATGTTAGGAAACGGAAGCTGGATGGCAACCGACCAGTTTGAAGGAGAAGGTGGAACGCACACAGAGTTTATCGAAGGTCTGATGTCTACGGATATGAAAAAGACTGCGGATGACCTGGCTTGCTACATGAAGAACTGCGTGTAGGAGGTGCTGTATGAGCGAATTTGTTTGTAAGAAACCAATTACTCTGTCCGGAAGGACCTTTTCGTATGGAGAGGTAATTCCGGACGGATTTGTTTTACCAGGAAGGGCGCTGGCGCTGATTCGCAGCAATTATATTGCAGAGATCGGCGGCGATGTTCCTGTGGCGGAATTATCAGAAACGGCTACACGCACATTCCAGAGCGAAAATGGCTCTACCCTTATCACAATACCGATTGAGGCTAAAGAAGGCATCCTGGAGGTAACCACGAGTTCTCAGACGGTAATATCTATCTTCAAAACCTTACAGAAAAAGGTGGAGGATGCGAAGAAAGATATTGCAGAGATGGATGACCTGGATGCACTGCTGATTCTGAGAACGGTAGATTCCAGAAGCGGTGTTCAGAAGGCTGCGGAGGAGAGAGCCGCACAGATTACCGCCGGTCAGGATACGGAGGAAACAGAAAAGGGTGATGTCTGATGGGAAGGACGTACACTTACGAGCCTGAAAAGATAAGCGAGAACGGAAAAGACCGTATGCGCTTTGAGTTAGGCGATACAACGACTTTGGAAGCATTGTTGGCAGTCGCAGATGAGCTTTCTGAAGAAGGCTTCACAAGAGATTACGGCTGCCATAGAAATGTTTCCGAAGAAGTGGAAACGGGCAAAGCTGGCTCTGCTGGAAAGTATATGCCGTAGATTCGCCTATGAGCCAGACACAAAGACAGGTCCGTTGTCCTTCACTTTCGGAGAGAGGGCAAAGTTGTGGCGGGAAGACTATGAGAAGCTGAAGAAAGAGGTGGAAAATGGCTCCCTCACAGTTCCGAGATATGGAACTGATCCGGACGGAAGGTCAAAACCGCCGTATTTCTACACAGGAATGATGGAAAACAGGGAGGCGAAGGGATGATAAGGTCGATGATGTATCTGCGTCCCGGAAACCTCCTGAAAGATTTTATCGTAGAAGAAAGCAAGACTGACGTAAGCCCCACCGGAAGACCGGCTTTGACTTATAAAGATGATGGTGTGAAGATGTTGAGAGGGGTGTTGGCAGAAGCCGATCCACGACAGAAAAGACGATGGGAGCAGCTTCAGCACCCTATCACTCATACCATCGTCCAGACAGGAAGACCACGGGCAAAAGGAGAGGATAAGCTGGTTATGGGGAACCGTGTATTTCTGGTTCAAGGGCTGGATGATGCCGGGGACCTTGGAGTCTGCACAATCTATTACGTGGAAGAAAGGATGGATGTGAAATGAGTTATGGTTCATCGCTGAAAATCGCTGTGGATAAGGTTGTGGAGAGTGTGAGTAAGCAGGCGGTGTCCAGAGGAACCAGAGCGGTAAATGCCATCCGAAATGCAGAGCTGGATGTTTTGAAAGGGCAGAGAAGCGGAAGGGTTTACAGAAAACCGCACAGCAAAGCCACCTATACGGCATCGGCTCCGGGAGAACCGCCAGCACGAAGAAGCGGTGCGCTGCGGTTGAACTGGCACGGGGAAGTAAAAGGCGGTAGCGCTGCCGGAGGAACTCGGATTATCGCAGCACTGGAAAGCGAACAGAGGTACGCCGGGTATCTGGAAAACGGAACAAGCCGGATGGCGCCACGCCCTTACAAAGACAGAATCACAGAAAAAGCACTTCCGGAAATCCTGTCAATCTACAACGAGCCGTATGATTAAGGAGGGCTGAGATGGGACTGATAGTAGATTCAGTATCAAAAGTGTTTGATACCGCACAGATAGAAAAAGGGTATCTGGTCTATGCGAAGCATCGTACATGGACTGAGGGGAAAGCTGGATTCGTAACAGCCATTACAGATAAGCAGATTACGGTCCAGTATCATCCCGGAATTGCGAATGTCACGAATCACTTCTTCCTGCTGGCAGATGAAGTTGCATCCGGAGAGTGGGAAGTAAGATGGTCCAAAGATATGAGTACCGTGGAGGAATATAAAGCAGAGGACGGTGAGGAGAATGACGCTGGAGGAACTGATTCATAAGTGGTTCACGGAAAACAAAGACCTTGCCGGGCTGCTGACAACTTTTGCGGGAAGACCGGCGGTATTCTTCCAGTCTGCACCGGCGGACAATCAGAAAGGTTGGGGACCTGCAGGGCAGTACCCAAGAATCGTATATGCCATTGATATGCAGGCAGACCAGGAAAGAAAGAGCGCCGGGACAATGGAAATTAGCCTACTCTGCGATGAAGCTGGAACACCGCCGGAAGGGATTGAGCCGACAGTGAAAAGATGTCTGAAGGATTTGCTTATTTTGCCGGACGGGGGATTCCCCTACTGCTTTGCATGGGCGAGGACAGATTCTTTTGAAATTTCTTCCAGAGAAACCGGTACGGACACCAGAGTAATAGGCATGGAGATCAGGTTTGACATTCTGGAATATGTCAGTCAGGAAACAACTGATCCGGACCCGGTAGTGGCACTGAACCAGTACATAAAGGCAGAAATGCCGGAAGTATTCGTACTGGGGGCAGACCAGATGGCACATTTCAGGGTAGCGGAGACAAAGAATCCGGTCTTTTATTGCAGACTGGATAGCGTGGAGAAGAGCAGAGAAACCAATACAGTAGCATGGATGGACGGTAAAATTGCCGTCCATGTTTTATGTCCGGCGGCAGACATACGGTTAAAGTGGATGATGGCTCTGGCGAACAGCCTATCTCTTGCGGGAGAAGTTGTTATGCTGGACAAATCTCCGATGAAGATAAACCGGCTGCAAGTAAACACGAAAGCGGATTATTTGAAAGAAGGGCAGCTTCTTGTGACGATCCATTATGGATTGCTCAGATACAAGAATAAGCCCCACATTATCACAGAAGTCAACACAGACTTCAGTTAGGAGGAGCACATGGAAAAAAAGACGACTGTATCTGAAAAGCAGACTCCAAAAAAGAAAGGCTCTGAATCTGTCTACACAGTTCAGGAATTGGTAGATAACGCAGAGTCTGTCTTTGGAACTGGAACAAAAAGAGAGTGCGTAAGGGCAGCCTTCCGGTTTGCTGGGAAAACCCAGGCAACACGGGAGGAAGCAAAGAAAATCGTTGAGAGTTTTTTGAAGAAGGAGGTTAAGTAGATGGCGGGGACATTTATGATTGGAGAAACCAAAGTCAGACCGGGAGCGTACTTCAATCTGAACAAAAAAGGCGATGGTGCGCTGGCTGGCGCTATTAACGGAATTGTCGGCGTTCTGTTCAAATCTGACTGGGGACCGCTGAATGAAGCTGTAGAAATCAGCGCTGACGATGGCTATTATTCCACCTACGGAAACGGTGGGAGTACAGACGCAATCGGTCTTGCATTTGAAGGCGGCGCAGTTACAGCGGTATGCTGCCGTGTAGGAAACGGAGGAACTCAGGGAAATGTAAAGCTGAATCTGGAAGAAGGAGACACAGAGGCGGTATCTATCACATCGAAGTATGTGGGTTCCAAAAAGTTCACAGTTTCCGTAAAAGATAAGCTGTCTGATGAAACTCAGAGAGAGTGCATTATCTATGATGGAACGAAAGAATTTGAAAAAGTGACCTTTGCAAAAGGAGATGACGAAGTGGCTGCTCTGGTAGCTGCTTTTTCTAATTCTAAGAACTTTACAGTAGCGAAGGTTGGAGATGCAAGCGGAGAACTGGCGGCGGTAACGCAGACTGCTATGACAGCCGGTACTGATCCGACAACCAATGTGGAAGACTACAGCAAAGGATTCGAAGCTCTGGAGCCTTATTTCCTGAATACTGTCTGCGTAGATACAGAGGATCAGGCGGTTCATAGCTTGCTGGATTCTTTCCTGGATCGCATTTTTGACGTAGGACAGTTGGCGATGGGTGTTGTCGGAGAGAAGAGTACCGTAGACCTGGAAGACAGGATTGCTCATGCGGCGGCGTACAATTCCGAGAAAATCATCTCTGTACTGAATGGTTCTGTATCAAGCACTTCCTACGGGGAGATTGACGGATACCAGACAGCGGCGAAGATTGCCGGAATGGTTGCTGCTTGTGCGGCGAATACATCTCTGACGCATACGGTCCTGGATAAAGTCACAGAGTTGAATGAACGCCTGACACCTACCCAGATGACAAGGGCGGAGCAGTCTGGATGCCTTGTCCTCAGTGTGAACAAGAATAAACAGGTATGGATCGACAATGCCATCAACACGCTTGTTACACCGGCGGATAACCAGGACGATGGATGGAAGAAAATCCGGAGAACTAAGACCAGGTATGAAATGATTACCAGAATGAACGATCAGGCGGATTCCCTGGTAGGAAAAGTGGACAATGACACGAATGGTCGAGCGACTATCATCAGCCAGCTTCAGGGCATCGGAGATACGATGATCGAAGAAGGAAAGCTGACTGCTTGCTCGGTTACGGAGAGTACCGTATATCAGGCGGATGGAGACAGTGCATGGTTTGAGATTGACTGCATTGATAAAGATTCCGCAGAGCATATCTACCTGATGTACTATTTCAGATTCAGCACAAACGAAGAGTAAAGGAGGAGTGAGTTATGCCTATTAACGTAAGAGCAGCCGGGGATTCCAGACATGCGAGAACCGGAAAAGACGGAGCATTCTACAATAAAGACGGCGTAATGCTGGCAAGCGTGGAGACGTTCACATCCAACGTGACCTGGAACAATGCAAAGTACAATGTTCTGGGCGATCCGCAGGAGCATGAGACTTCTGCATCCTACGCAGTAAACCTTACGATGACGCAGGTTGTCGTAGAGGATGATGCTTTTATTCAGGAATTGTTTGAGGCGATGGAGTCCGGTATCACACCATGCTGGGACTTCCAGGGAACACTTACCGGGTTGAACGGTTCTGAGGAGCGTGTTGTTTATAGAGATTGCCTGCCTTCCGGACAGGTTGATTTGCAGAATATCGCAGTAGGCGATGTTATCAAGAGAGCATGGAACTTCTTTGTGAACAGACCGCCGAAACTTCAGAGCCTGCTTTCTATTGGCTGATAATGACAACGGACAGGGTATTGCATACGCAGTACCCTGAAATTTTTATTTCAGGAGGAAAACCAGAATGGAAAAAGAGAAAGTAACCGCACAGGTGGAAGAAAGAGAATTTACAGAAGAACAGAACAAGGCTCAGACCAGAATGTTTGAAGGGGACTTCATTCAGGGACTTCTTGCGGCGGCGGACTATAAGACAGATGAAACCCAGAGAATTGAGATTGTCAGAAACGGTACACTGTACTTCGCTTTTAGCATCCGTGCCCTCGGAGAAGAGGAATACAACAGATGCAAGACGAAGCATACAAAATATGTCCGGAATAAGCAGCTTGGTATTAAGCTGCCGGAAGACACCAATACGGTGAAATACAGATCAGCGCTTATCTATGAAGCGACTGTCCATTCTGACAGAGAGAATCTGTGGGATAACAAGAAAATTTGGGACGCTCTGAACCAGAAGGGATTCCAGATCATGAATGGTCTGGATGTTATTGAGTACACGCTGAAGAGCGGTGAGAAAGATCGCATCATCGAAGCGATTGATAAACTCAGCGGATATGACAGCGACAACCTGGAGGAAGTAGCAAAAAACTCATAAAAGCCGGAGGAAAGGCTACGTTACTGCATCACATCTTCCAGAAAACAGGTATCACACCTGATGAATTTTACCAGAAGCCTGCCGGGGTGCGGGCTTTTTTGTTTGCCTCGATGGAGGTAACACTGGAATCCTACAAGGAAGGAGGGGAATAAATTGGCAGAGACAGTAAGGATAGAAATTCCCATTGAAGTCACGGATGGGACCGAGCCGGAGTTGTCGAATATTACGGATAACCTGGAAAACATGGAGAAAGCGGCTAAGAACGCAAAAAGTTCCGTAGAAAAAGCCGGGAAAGAGGTTTCCAAGTTCGATAAATCATCAAATAAGATGCAGAAAAGCCTATCCAGTTGGGCGAAGCAGAAATATCAGCTTCTTCTTGAAGCAAAAGATAAAGTATCCCCGATACTGGATAAGCTGAAAACCGGGCTGAAGACCATAGGCGGGAAAACATGGAATGTTACCATGAAAGCGATTGACCTGGCAACGTCTCCGATCCGTGGAATTATCAATCTGCTAAAGAACCCCGTCTTCCAAGTAGGGGCTGTCCTTGGGGTAAGTATAAGCCTGAAGGACACGGTAGATACCTACGCAGATTTTGAAGCGACCATGAGCCGGGTAAAGGCGCTGGCAAATGCGAATAACCAGGAGATGGAAGCGCTCACGGCGAAGGCAAAGGAGATGGGAGCGCAGACGAAATTCTCCGGAACAGAGTCGGCTGAAGCATTTACTTATATGGCACAGGCTGGTTGGCAAGTACAGGATATGATAGACGGTATCGGCGGAATCATGAGCCTTGCTGCGGCTGACGGGCTGGACCTCGCCTCTACCACCGATATTGTTTCCAATGCGCTGACGGCTTTCGGAATGACGGCGAAGGATACTGCGGAATTTGCAGATGTTCTGGCTGTGGCTTCATCCGCCACGAATACAGACGTATCCGACCTGGGCGAAGCATTTAAGTATATTGCACCTGTAGCGGGGGCGATGGGGTATTCTATCCAGGATGCCTCAGTCGCCCTCGGTCTTATGTCAAACAATGCGGTAAAGGGCAGTATGGCTGGAACCGCATTGAAGACTGCCCTGGCAAATATGGCTGCCCCGACAGATAACATGGCGGCTGCTATGAAGAAATATGGAATCAGTCTCACTGACAGCGAAGGAAATATGAAAACCCTGAAGGGTGTCATGGATAACCTGAGAAGCAGTCTCGGCGGGCTGTCAGAGACAGAGCAGACGGCAGCAGCGAGTACCATTTTCGGCAAAGAAGCGATGGCTGGAATGTTAGCAATCATCAATACCTCCGAAGAGGACTATAAGAAGCTGACAGAGGCTATCAACGATTCCCAGGGAGCTGCAGACCGGATGGCAGGGACAATGCAGGATAACCTGAAAGGCTCGCTTGAACAGCTTGGCGGTGCGATTGAAACGGTGCAGCTTAGTTGGGGAGAGCGTCTGAAGCCATACATTATTGCCCTGTCAGATATGATTCAGGAGAACATGCCGGCAATAGAGGAATTTGGGCTGAAAGTATTTGATGCGATTGACAAGAAAATTGCTGAAACGAAAGACAAGATTGACGAGTTTACAAATACAGATGAATGGGCTAATGCTGATATTTTCGGAAAGATTGGAATTGCCTGGGATGAACTGATTGCTCAGCCATTCTCTGAATGGTGGGATACGAAAGGTCATGACTTCTTTGTAGGAAAAGCCGGATCGCTCGGTCGTGGACTGGGGACAGCTCTTTCCGGAGGAATCCTGACCTTGCTCGGCGTAGATGCTGATGGAATCCTGGATGAAGGACAGAACATTGGAAGCGCCTTTGCAAAGGGATTTGCTGACGGGTTTGACACGAAAGTAATCATGAGCAAGCTGTCGGAAGCAATCAAAGGCATCTTCTCCAACGCAGCGAAGATACTTCCGGGCGGAGAGGAAGCAGACTTGTCCTCATGGTTGTCGGCGGCTCTGATAGCAAAGATAGGGACACCGCTGCTCAGTACAGGATTCGGAATAGGAAAAGGAGCGTTCAAGCTGGGGAAAACTTTGTTTGGAAGCACAACTACCACTACCGCAGGTGGAGGAACTACGGTTGTTCCTGGTTTGGGAAGTAGAATTATCGGAAGCGCCGGTGCCGGGACGGGAATACTTGGCTTCGGCGCAAATACGGCAATCAAGTTAGGAGCCGGAAATCTGGCTGGAGGTGCATCCTTGTCTGCCGGAGCGTTGTCGGCTCTGGGACTCGGCGCAACTGCCGGAGGTGCGGTCGGAGGAGCTACGCTTATCAGCGGCGGCATGGACCTGTATAAAGGTTTCACATCGGACAACAAAGAAGAAGCGTCTGCGTACAAAGAATCCGGCGCATGGAAAGTCGGAGGTGTGGCTGCCGGAGCGGCTACTGGCGCAGCACTGGGAAGTGTTATCCCTGGACTGGGAACTGCGGTTGGCGCTCTGATTGGAGCCGGAGTCGGCGGCATCGCTGGCTGGATCAAAGGAGACAGCGCCAAAAAGGAGTACGAAGAGAACCTGAAAGCTGCGCAGGAAGAGGCAGAAGCCCTTGCTCTGGCAGAAGAACAGGCAAAGTACGAATCCCAGGATTTGAAGGATGCGCTGGCTGATACGAGCATGACAGCAGAAGAGTTCGGTCAGTTATTCCAGAAAGCTGTCGGAACAAACCTGAAGGACCATTTCGGTGACATCAAACTCTCCATGCAGGAAATTCAGGATATTGCGAAGCAGATGACTTTCGGAGAGAACATTGAAGCAGTCACGAAGTTTGCGGATGCGTCAGAACAGACTGAACAGGCATACAGCAATATGGAGTCGGCTATTTCCAACATGGATAAGCTGAACTGGAAAGCAAGCCTTGGGCTGGAATTTGACGATGCTGATATTCAGGAATATGTGAATGGCATCGACGCTCTGATTCAGAACGCAGCCGATTATGTGGAAAGCAAACACTATGAGGCGAAAGCGGCGATTGACCTGCTGATTGAACCGGATTCTGATGTGGATATGACTTCCGGACTTAATGCGGCTTACGCAGGATTGCAGGAGCAGATTGACTCTCTCGGCTCACAGTTGACAGCAAAGGTAAATGTGGCGCTGGAGGATGGAGTTATCACACTAGACGAACAGGCAGAGATTACCAATCTCCAGAACCAGATTACGGAAATCACGCAGAAGGTTGCAGACATTCAGACCGAAGCGGAGTTCAAGGCACTGAAGATTAAGTACAGCGGTGCCGCCCTGGATGCAGATTCCTTCGCAGAACTTCAGGCGGAATTGCAGGAGCAAGTGGAGAGCGCTACGTCAAGCTACGATGAAGCGCTGAAGGTTGGTATCGCCAGCCTTGAATTGCAGTTGGACGAAGGTGCTATATCTCAGGATCAGTACGATGAACAGCTACAGTCACTTGCAGACGGGTATGACGCAAAAATTTCTGATATGTCAGTTACCGTGGAGAATTTTCAGTTAGAGGCGATTGCAGAAGCGTATTCGGAAGAACTGGATGGGATTCTTCCAGAGTTGTCCGGAACCACGGCAGAAAAGCTGCAACAGGCTCTACATGAGGCGATGGCAAGCGGCGTGGATGTGACATCATGGGATACGGAAACGGCATCTCAGTGGCTCGGACTGGACAGCCTCAGTATGGAAACACAGGCAGCGATTACAGAAATGATGAGCAGTGTGGCAGAGACGATTCCTCAGAGTATGCAGGAGCAGATTACAGCGGCTTTCAGCAGCGTGGATATGAGCAGCGCATATTCAGGAATTGATTTTGTCGGTCCATTCTCCAACGAGTATTATGAGCAGATGGCGGCGGCTGATCTGTCCGGTGCGTATGCGCCGCTGGTAGAGAATATCAGCACAGGTCTTCCGTCACAGCTTTCGCTTATTGATTACTCCGGTATAGGTACAGCGGTAGGCAGCGGAGTAGGAAGCTCCATTCAGAATACGGATATGGGACCGATCAACTCAGCCATTACTACGCTGAAGGGAAATACCGGTACAGCGATTGATACGGCTTTTGCTCCGGGATTCAATACGACTACGCCGGTTACAATTACGGCAAACTATAAGCTGGCGAATCCGTCAGCTACAATCAGCTTCTCAGGCGGCGGCTCCGGAACGGCAACGGTCAGTGCGAGTATCGCATCCAACGCAGAAGGCGACATCATAGACAGCCCGATTCTTTCATGGGTTGGAGAAGATGGACCAGAAGCAATCATTCCCCTTGGAGGGAAAAGGAGAAGCAGAGGACTTAGCCTGTGGGAAAAAGCAGGAGAATTACTGGGAGTCAGAAAATATGCAGACGGAGGGCTGATTGGAAATCCGAGATATAGCCCAAATCCGTTGCAAAATAACGATGACCTAAATTATATCAACGACACTCTTTCAAAAGCACCACGGGGCAATAACGAGTTCTCAGAGGATACTACAGAGGATACACCTATCACGGGAGAAGTCCCGGTAAAGGCGGAGCAGGATGACGGCGGAAGAAAGACAGAGGTATCTGTAAACGTAACCTTGAATCCTACCTTCCAGATTAACGGAAGCGGCGGAAACGAGGCGGATATTGTCAGAGTCTTCCGGGCGCACATGAAGGAACTTGCAGATGAAATCGGCGGCGAACTTGCAGAAAGGCTGGAGATGGTATTCTCTAACATGCCGGTAAGAGGGGAGGCGTGAAGATGGATATTTACCTGAATGAAGTAGAGAACAAAAGTTCCAGCTTCACGTTTCCGGTTCTTCCGGAAAAGATAAAGACGAAGTTTGGGGCGAATTACCAAAGCTATGACATTATCGGAAAAGGCGCAGTGAAAATCCCAAGAGGGACAGAAGCGGAAAGCGTTTCCTGGGACGGCGTGTTTTTCGGAAAATCAAAAAGAAATGAGGTGCTGTGCCGGGAATGGACAGCACCTTCTGAATGTGTAAAGAAACTCCGAGACTGGATGAAAAATGGTACGGTTCTGCGGCTCATGGTTACGGAAACCACAATCAACTATGATGTGACAATCAGCGAGTTTGAGCCGGTGGAGACAGGAGCGTTTGGCAACATAGATTACTCCATCAGCTTTGTTATCAACAAAGAACTGAAAATCTACACCACATCTGAACTGAAGATTGCAGCATTTGTGAAGAAGACGGTTCCACGACCTACGCCAGCGCCAAAGAGTACCTATACTGTCGTAAGCGGAGACACCCTATGGGGGATTGCATCCAGAAAACTCGGCGGAGGAAGTAACTGGACAAAGCTGTATGACGCTAATGCCTCGACCATAGAGTCTGTGGCGAACAGCCGCAGGGGAGGAAGGGGCAGCGACCACGGACACTGGATTTATCCGGGAACTGTTTTGACATTACCATAACGGAGGTGCTGCATGATTGATATATCGAAAATCAAGTACCGTCTGGTGGTAATGACGGAAAGCAAGAAGCAGTATAACATCAAGGAATTTGTGGAGGACCTTGGATGGGAAGAAAATGACGGCGAATTGGCTGTCAGAATTTCCTTCACAGCAAAAAATGAAAAAACAAGCGCCGGTCTTATATCATCCCTGGCAAAGCCGGGATGCTTGGTCGGCGTTTTCGCTACAGATGGCTCCATAGATGAAGAGGTAGCAAGAGGATATGTAACAAATTGGAAACCGCTCCTGTCCGGGAGTAAGAATAAGGTGGACATTACGTGCTATGACGAACTTTATAATCTGGAAGAAAGCCAGGACCTTATCTATTATTCTTCCGGGATTGGCACGAAGTCGGCGATTACTCAGATATTTGATAACTGGCAGATACCGACAGAAAAGTATGACGGTCCGGATGTAACACACGGGAAACTGGCGTATAAGACAGAATCCCTGGCAGATGTGCTGCTGGATATTCTGGATGATGCCAAGAAGAAAGGCGGCGGCGATTCCTTTATCCGGGCAGCGAAAGGGAAAGTCAGTGTTCTCCAGTGGGGGAGCAATAAGACTGTATATCATTTCGAGGAGGACAACACAAAACAGGTTTCCCATAAAATGAGTACAGCCGGGATGATTACCAGGGTAAAGGTTATCGGGCAGGAAGACGATGACGGACGCTCCAGCGTAGAAGCCGTAGTAAACGGACAGACCAAGTTTGGAATCAGGCAGAAGATATATGTCCGTGGAAAAGATGACAGTGTAAGCGATGCTCAGTCGGCGGCACAGGAAATCATCAATGACAAAGGACAGGTTGATGAAGAAATCACAGTGCAGTCTCCGGATATTCCTTTTGTAAGAAAAGGGGATCTGGTCCATATTACTGTCGGAACTCTGAATGATTATTATTTCGTAAAGGGAATCCGGCATGATGCGAGCAACATGTCGATGACGATGGATTTGAAGAAAGCAGTTGCAGAGCCTGTAGTACAGAATCATCAGTCAGAGTCGAAGTCCTATAATGTCGGGGATATTGTAAATTTTAAGGGAGGAACGCATTATGTTTCTTCCTATCCGGATGCGAAAGGGTACAACGCCAGGGCAGGAAAGGCAAAGATAACCATAAAGAATGGCTCCGGAAAAGCCCATCCCTGGCATCTGATCCACGTAGACAGCGGAAGTAATGTGTACGGCTGGGTAGATGATGGAACGTTTGAATAACAGGAGGTGAGGAGATATGTCATATCAAGGAAATCCGGGTGCAAGTAAACTCGGAAAAGTTCTGGCACAGAGAATATCAAAGCAAAGCGAATCCCAGCTTGTCCTGGATTACGGAAGCATTGAAGCAGACTACAGTTTGAAGACGAACACATTCCCTTTGCCGATACCGAAGTCAGATTATACAGTGTGCCGACATGTTGGCGGTTTATCCCTCGGAACAAGCGGAGGGGAACACGGCGGGCATGAGTCCGGAAATGGCTATCATAGCCACACAATCCCTGTGCCATCAGTAAAGCCTGGGGACCGTGTGCTGGTGGCGTGGGTTCAGAACGAAGTAACTGTCATTGATGTCATCGTTCCTGCCAGCAGATTGTAGGGAGGTGCGGGATGTCAGAAAATTATTTATTTCCTACCGTAGAGGTTCCGGAGCTGATTCAGGAATCGGAGCAGTACGATGAAAAATATAAGCCGAGCGTTGCGTGGGACCTGGAAGCTGGAGATTTTGTCCGTAATGGGGCGAATCAGCTTATGGAATGTGACGGGCGGGACGCTTACCGCGTCTGGTGCGTGAAAGTAGTAAACACGGAGCGGTGGGCTTGCCTTGCCTATCCGGATTCCATCGGGACAGAGATGGAATCGGCTCTAAAAGAAAAAACAAACGCTGCGGTGGAATCTGCTGTAGAGCGAACCATCACAGAAGCGTTGCTTGTAAATCCCCGCACAGAATATGTTCGGGAATTTGAGTTTACCTGGAATGGTGACGAACTGTTTTGCAGTTTTACTGTGAAAGGGATTGACTGGGAAGAATTTCCCTTATCAGTAACCATAGGAAACCGTGCAAGGAGGTGAGAGAAGTGGCAACAGAACAGTATGAATTTGTAGCGCCGGATTTTGTGTCGGGATGTACCCCGGAGGAAATACAGGAGCGCATGATGGAGAATCTTCCAGCCGACATAGACGATATGCCTGGAGGGTTCCCGTATGACTTTACCATGCCTACAGCATATGAGAAATCAGAATTGATCCAGTTCCATTTGGTTCGGACACTCATGCTTATGTTCCCGCAGTGGGCTTGGGATGAATGGCTGGACTATCACGGGAGACAGAAGGGAATTTACCGGAAAAAAGCAAATAAAGCCAGTGGAAATGTTACGTTTGAGGGAGTCCCAGAAACAAGAATTGCTTCAGGGTTCATAGTATGCACTCCGGCAACGGATGTAGGACCTTCTATTGAATTTGTCACAGACGAAGAAGTGACGATACCAGAGAAAGGAAAGGTCACAGTATCGGTAACTGCGGTAGTTGGCGGTATCGCATCGAACACAAAAGCGGATACAGTCATTCTGATGTCTACGCCGATTGAGGGAATCACCAAACTGTACAATGAGGAAGATATTACCGGAGGAACGGATGAAGAAGGTAATGAAGCATATCGTGAAAGAATCATGGAGGCGTATTCATCCGAGGGGACCTCCTACATTGGAAATGATTCTGATTATAAAAGATGGGCGAAGGAAGTTACCGGCATCGGAGATTGTATTGTAGTGCCAACTTGGAATGGACCGGGTACTGTAAAGCTGGTCCTGGTAGATTCCAACGGAAGACCGGCGAATGAACGGCTGGTTCAGGCGGTGTACGACCATATTGTTTCTCCAAACGACAGAGAGAAGAGACTTATGCCGACAGGAAGTGCTGACCTGACTGTGGTTGCGGCGGATACGAAGCTGATAAGCTATTCCTGCACAGGCTTGTCTTACGACAGCACCACGAATCTGGAGCAGATAGAGTCAGACTTTAAAGATGCAGTTATGCAATATTATTCAGCAGCAAAGCTGGAGAATGTAATCCGGTATAACCGCGTACATGCTCTGCTTACAAATCTGCCTGGAGTTCTTGATTTTACAGACTTCAAGATGAATGGGGCAGAAGACAATATTACGCTGGAGCAGGACGAATACCCGGAAACGGATGAAATTACATTTGCGTAGAAGGGAAGTGAGAGTATGAATTTAGAAAACTTCCCATCCAGTGAGTCTGCTAAAAGGATGCTTGAATCGGTAGACTCTGGCGGATTTTACGATAAGTCCTATGTCGGGAAATGGATTTTTCAGATCATGGGCTTAGAAATGGATGAAGCCAGGAAGTTCATAGAGGAATTGCCTTATCAGGCATTCCCGGAAACAGCAACATGGGGATTACGATACCACGAGCAAAAATACGGATTGCCGGTGCGGGAGTGGATGCCCCTTGAAGAGCGCAGACGAAGCATTTACAGCAAGCGTGATGAACGCTCTCCAATGAATCCATATCGCATGGAAGTGATTCTGGAGAATATCACAGGTCGTAAAGCGCATGTGGATGATGAATCCGGTCCAGTAAACACGTTTACCGTAAAGCTGGAATCCGGTGATAATGCTGTAGATGTCGCTGCGGCTATTAAGAAGCTGAAACAAATCAAACAGTCTCATGTATCGTTTACGCTTAGCTTTACTTCATTGGCAAAGATAGAAATATGTGGCAAAACGCAGCGGTGGAAGAATCAGTACACACAATGCGGTACAGTTCCTATAGTAAGCACAGGGCTACGAATAGCGGAGACGGGAGTACGGATTTCAGCGTCTGCTGAAGGATACAAGAGTGTATCGCCGGTAGCTGGAAATTCTGGAGAAGCCGGACAATACCCCAAAACCAGCACGGGACTGAAAATTATAGAAGGCGCTGTCGATATTGAAGGGCATACGGAAAAGTATCTGGCGAATTATCCAGAAGCCAGCGAGAACATAGAAACCGGAACATATCCCAATGTCCAGAAGCAGGCAGTATATTCCGCAACAGAGATTCAGGCGGATGTTGAAGGAGAAGGACATAAATTCCAGAATAAGCTGACCGGAACTGAACCTGTTATAAGCATCCGGATGAAAGAAGCAGCGGCGGACACAGAAATTCTTCCCAGTACAGAAGCAACGAAAGCTGTATATGAGATGACCGGGAACACGGAAGCAGGAACCAGACCTGGAATATCCACTGGGGTATCGGGATCTGAAAAAGGTGTGGCTCCAGAGGTTACTACAGAATCGTATCAAGTAAGATACCGGCTCTGTGGAGATGCCTTTGAGATATAAAGAAAAGGAGGTAGGCAGATGAAGCTACTGACAAGCAAGGCAATTCAGGGCTACCGTGATTACACGAAGCGCACGATTGCCTATGCGAAGTACAAGATTGGTTCGACCTATCATAAAGCGAAGATCGAATCTGTTGAAGTGAACGGAGACGGGCTTGTGGAAATCATGTTTAAGATTGAGACAGCATCCACGGGAGGCGCCACCGTCACGGAAATCCAACTGTTTGATACGAATAATGATTTGTGGCTCTCCAAGCAGGAATCTTTGAAGATGGATTCCGTAGCGGAGGGCTTTTATTATATCTGTCAGTTGGAAATCAGCGAAAGGGAGGTTGAGGAATAATGCGAGAACTTGTGAACTGGAAAGATCATGTAGTCCAGTATCCGGGAAGATTCCAGGAAAAAGACCTGGGAGACGGGCTGATTCAGCATACGGCATCGCCCGGAAAAGTATTACAGCAGGGAACACCTCAGAATGCCACAAATTTCAACCTGATGGACCTAGCAATCCTGGAAGCGATGCTCATGGCATCCGAAAACAGTCGGAATCTTCTTCAGGTAAACCGGGAACTGGAAAGTTTGATTGGAGAAAAGATTCAGGTTACGCTGACGAACTCTCAGCAATATCCGCATAACAACTCCAAGAAGACAGTCCAGCTTACTACACCGAAAAATAACATGGACTATACAGTTGAGTGTGAGGTGGTGAGTGTGATCGGCGGGGCTGTCGGAGAATTTGAGTTCAGCGATAAGCTACTTAACGGCTTCAAGATTGCCTTTACCGGATCGGCAAATCAGGTGGTTGTGAATTGCTATGTGAGAGGAGGTATCTAAAGTGGCGAATGTGATTATCAAAAATGAGGATCGCAGAAAAGAAGCGGAGCATGTGATGAAAAGCTATGGCGTGGACAGGCATGATCCGGCTATGCGGGAAGCTGCGGAGATTGCGGCGGCACGTACCAGGGAAGCAGTGAACATGGCTCAGAACAGAAGGAGGTATTTCTGATGAAAGTAATATATCTGCCGGAAGGCGGTAAGAAATTTATTCCCTATGAGGTCATGGGGAAAATCGTAAGTTTCAATGACGGCGATCTGATGTTTGATGTGTCGAAGAAGGAAAGAGACTACGAGGTAGTTATTGACATCTGCCAGGACTACACGGGCGGTCTGGTAATGGGCGCTTCGCAGGGAGAGCGTTATGTGGCGCAGTTGATTGTTCCGGCGAGAGAGTACACGGAAACCACGGAGGAAAATCCAAACTACAATCCGGAAGTGGAGATGGAGAGCATGGAAACTCCGACAATCACTACCAGAAATGCGATTCCTTTTGACATTGATAAGTGTGAACTCAGATTATGGGAAATGGAGGTTTAAAGAGATATGCCGAATTTTGATGATTTTAAGTTAGCGATTGAAGCAATGTCGGGCGGTAAGAATACCGTCCTTTTTGATGACATGGAAATGCCGTCTGTTATGGTTCCCTTCCCCAAAATGAATATTTCCGACATCATGGAGGGAGGTAGCCAGAATGTCCATCCGGGATTCAAAGTAGGAGGCATAGACAAGGATAAGATTTATGTCGGGAAGTACCAGAGTATTGTCCTGAATGACCGTGCATACAGTCTCCCGATGCGTGATCCGAAGACCTATGTGAATTTCGACCAGGCGTTGACATTCTGCCGGAACAAAGGGAATGGATGGAGCCTGGTTCCATATTCTCTGTGGTGTGCGATTGCCCTGTGGTGCCGGAAAAATGAAACTATGCCGAGAGGGAACAATAACTGGGGTAAAGATGTTTCTTATCCTCACGAGAAGGGAATCCCGACATCTTACGAAAGTTCCGGACATGAAAGCCATCCGAATGAACCAGCGAGATGTGCTACCGGCTCCGGACCGGCAACTTGGAATCATAACTGGATGCCGGACGGAATCGCAGACCTCAACGGAAACGTGTGGGAGTGGTGTGCTGGTATGAGATTGAACGGTGCTGAGATTCAGATCATCCCGTATGCGAACAGTATGTTGGCAGAAACCAATATGGGAGCACAGTCTACGGAGTGGAAAGCCATCAAGAAAGACGGAACCCTTGTTGAGCCTGGATCGGCAGATACCCTGAAATGGGATTGGGTATCCAGTAAAATTCAGCTTACGAGCGGTACTCCAACATATAAAACAGATACAGGCGTTGGAGGTCAGTACAAAGATATGACGCTTGCCTCCGGGCTGAGCGCAGCCCCGGAACTGGCAAAAGCACTTCTGCTGTATCCGGATGAACCGGGTGGAGACTATGGCGGAGATTATCACTGGTTCAATCCTGTTGGAGAGCGTTTGCCGCATTGCGGCGGCGGTTGGCACAACTCTTCCGATGCGGGCGTGTTCAGCGTGCTCCTGGGCAGCCCCCGGTCGAACTCCTACAGCCACATCGGTTTCCGCTCCGCTTTCTGTGAACTGTAACACTGAGACACTGATTGCTCTGCGGTAGCAGAGCATTTGCAGCTTTTGAAGGAGGAATACCGTGACACTTACAGAGAAGAATGAAACGGCAACAGGGGAGCAACAAGCAGAAAACCTGAAAATCCGGATGAAAATTATTGACATGATAGAGTACGCACTTCCCCTCATAGAGAAATGGTCGGTTCCACACCAGAAATTGCTGGGAGACAAGATGGCTCTCTGCATGGAAGAAATGTTGGAATTGGCAAGTGAATTGGAGTGGGCGTATTCAAAGAAAACGCCGCATAAAAATCTGGATATGAAAAACAAAGCATTGCAGGATTTCATAACGCTTGCGTACCGGATGAAATATCTGAAAGGCTCTTCGTCTCATGCAGAGTGGACACGGCGTTCCAAAGAGATCGGCAGTATGCTCGGCGGCTATAAGAAGTGGCTGTATGACGATACGCCGGCCAAGAATAAGAAAGGTTATCAGCCCCGCTGAAAATGGCGGGGCGATTCCTTTGGGGATAGGCTATTGCGTTTGCCGCATTGCGGCGGCAGTTGGAACAACACTTCCAATGCGGGCGTGTTCAACGTGAACCTGAACAACCCCCGGTCGAACTCCAACAGCAACATCGGTTTCCGCTCCGCTTTACTCTCATGTGCCAGAGGCTGGATGATTTACGAATCTCCGGACAGTGCGAGAGGATAAAGGAGTCTATTTCCACTCCGGGCTGAAAGGCAGGAGAAAAAAGGCTCTGCTCCCGAAAGGTGGGTAGAGCCGTTTCCGGGGAGACACACAAACCGGAAACGGCTATGGAAGCTGCAAGTAGCCCTGGCGAAAGCTGCAACACATAGATTTTGTAAAGAGGTATTGATGAAAATTAAGAACGTTTTCGATACCATATTTTCGATGGACAATTTGTACCTTGCCCTGGAGGATGCCTCCAGAGGACGAAGATATAACAAAGATGTATTGATTTACAACCTGGATTCCTGGGCTTTGCTGAACGAGTTAAGACAGGAAATCTTGAATGGCACTTACAAAATAGACAGATACTTTATATTTTACATCTATGAGCCTAAGAAAAGAATGATTATGTCAATATCGTTCAGGCATCGTATCATTCAGTGGGCGATTTACCGGGTAATCAATCCGATTCTGGTAAAAGGATACATAGAGGATTCCTACGGCTGCATACCTGGTCGTGGTTCTCTTAGTGCTATGAACCGGCTGAAATACTGGCTGGAGCAAGTGAGCCGTAAAGATGGACAGTGGTTTTATTTGAAACTGGACATCAGCAAATATTTTTACAGAGTATCCCACCGGGTATTGAAGAAGATTCTGGCAAAGAAGATTAAAGACCAGAGATTGCTGGATGTGCTGTACGGAATCATAGATTGCGAACATACGCCATTCGGCTTGCCGCCGGGGTGTTCACCCGGAGATGTGCCGCTGGAGGATCGCCTGTATGATGTCGGGATGCCGATTGGAAATCTATTGTCGCAGGTATTTGCAAATTTATATTTGGATGCGCTGGACCAGTTCTGTAAAAGAGTCCTGCGTATCCATTTTTATATCCGCTATATGGATGATGTGATTATCCTTGGTAACGACAAAATGCAGCTTCGCTTTTGGAAAGATCAGATTGAGAGATTCTTGTTGGAAGAACTGGAATTGAACCTGAATAAAAAGACCTGTATTCGCCCCATCAGCCAGGGGATAGAATTTGTTGGATACCGCCTGTGGGCTGACCATGTGGTAATCCGCAAAAGTACAAGTCTCCGGATTAAAAGAGCGCTGAAGGGAATGTCTGTAAAATATGTCAATTACGAGGTTACGATGCAGAATGTCACAGATACACTTCAAAGTTACCTCGGTATGCTGGAGCATTGTGACAGCGATGCTCTGATTAAAAGTATTCTGGATAACCTGGTTCTTACCCATGAGAAGAACCGGGAGGAGGTGGCTTATGAGCAGTCAGGAATTGCTTGAACTACAAAACTGTATCATAGAGTCTCAAAACGAAGTAATCCGCAAGCTGATTGCTGAGATCGGACACTATGAAAATTTCATTATAAGCAGCGAGGTAAGGGAATCTATCGGTAAGATGGATTCCCTTCTGAGTAAACTGGGAGGAGAGTGAGGACAATGAACCGGATTAGAGAAGAGCCGTGGTGATGGGAAGGATGGGGCAGAAAATATGAAGAAAGGGAAAGAAACGTGGACGCTGTTATTGAAGTATTTGGAGAACTGACGGTTGCGAGCGTGATTGTCTGCGCTGCCGCAATTATCTACATGAAAAAGCTGTACAACAAGTGGAAAAAAGAGGTAATTGCACAGCACGATACAGAGAAGGAGCGAGATGAAAAAATCCAGACCTGTCTCGACCAGATCAGCCACTATCCACAGTGGAGAGAACAGAGCATAGATAAGCAGCAGGAGTTCACGAAGGCTATCGGGACTTTATCAGATACGCAGAAAAGAATTATAGATCGCCTGGAAGAAATCGAAGCCGCAAACCAAAAAAGAGAGAGGAATAAGCTGCGGGACAGGCTCTTGCAGTCATACCGCTATTTTACCAGCAAGGAGAAGAATCCGATGCTGGCATGGTCGGAGATGGAGGCAGAAGCGTTCTGGAAGATCTTCAAGGATTATGAGGACCTGGACGGGAACGGGCATGTTCACTCTGAGGTTCAGCCAGCTATGCGGAATCTGGAGGTCATACCGATGCACGAGGTAGAAAAAATCAGTGAACTGATGCACAGCCGAAGGTAAGGGCTATATGCCTTTATTTTCGGCTTTTATCATGCAGGCAAACAAATCCTCATTGAGAGGAACAAAACGCAACCAGACAACAATCAGAGGCTCACAGAGCCTAAAAAAGAAAATTATACAGGAGGTAAGTTTTTATGAAGAACATTAACTGGGCGAAGAAGCTGACAAGCCGCAAGTTTTGGGCGGCAGTGGTTGGATTCGTAACACCGATTATGATTGCGGCGGGGGCTACCGACAATTCGGTCACTCAGGTTACGGCAATCATTATGGGCGGAGCAACACTGATTGCCTATATCATCGGAGAGGGCATGACGGATGCGGCGAATATCGGCGCAGAAACCGAAGTTACCATTGAAGAAAATACGGATGAACAGTAAGCGCAGCCCCGGAGAAATCCGGGGCGCCTTTTATGGAGGCGAACATGACAGAAAAAGAATTTGTTGAGAAGATCGGTCCTCTTGCGGCACAGGATATGAAGACGAGTGGAGTGCTGGCATCTATTACAGCGGCACAGGCTTGCCTGGAGTCCGGGTATGGCAGCACGGAACTTGCAGTCAACGCAAATAACCTGTTCGGAATGAAATGTTCCCTTTCCGGGAATACGTGGGATTCTGTATGGGACGGGGTAAGCAAGTACACAAAGAAGACCAATGAGCAGAAGCCGGACGGGACAGTCTATACCATTACGGCAGACTTCCGGAAGTATCCGGACATTCTGACAAGTATCAAAGACCATTCATGCTACCTGAACGGCGCTATGAATGGCAGCAAGAGAAGATACGAAGGGCTTTCCGGAGAGAAAGATTACCGGAGAGCGGCAGAGTTGATTAAGGCTGGAGGATACGCCACAGACATCGCCTATGTGGACAAACTTTGCAGCCTGATTGAGAGATGGAATTTAACCAAGTATGACAAGGAGGACGAAGGTATGAGTAACAGTAGTTTAGTAAATTGTACAGTGAAAAGCCCTAACCACAGCGGCGCAAGAACACACGCCATTGACCGGATCACACCGCACTGTGTAGTTGGACAGCTTTCCGCAGAATCTATCGGAGGATGCTTTACGAGTTCAAGCAGACAGGCATCCTGCAACTACGGTATCGGCAGCGATGGTCGAGTGGTGCTGTGCGTAGACGAAGGCAACAGAAGCTGGTGTTCTTCCAGCAACGCCAACGACCAGAGAGCGGTAACAATCGAGTGCGCCAGCGATACGACTGATCCGTATGCCATGACGGATGCTGTTTATGAGAAGCTGATTGCACTGTGCGTTGACATCTGCCGCAGGAATGGGAAGACCAAGCTGCTTTGGTTCGGGGATAAGAATACCGCCCTGAATTACAGCACGAAGTCAAACGAGATGGTCCTGACCGTACATCGTTGGTTTGCAAATAAATCTTGCCCCGGAGATTGGCTTTACTCCAGGCTCAGCGATGTGGCAAACCGGGTAACAGCGCAACTCAGCGGGAGTTCCGGCGGAGGAACAACCGGTGGCGGAAGTACAGGCGGCAGTTCAGGAAACTACAAGACCGGTATGTACAAAGTCAATGTCGCAGACCTCAACATCCGCAAAGGACCTGGAACAAATTACGGCATCAACGGCGTTATTACAGACAAAGGAACTTACACAATTACTGAAATCCAGAATGGCTCCTGGGGTAAACTCAAATCTGGAGCTGGTTGGATTAACGTCAGCACAGCATACTGCTCCTATGCTGGAGCCGCATCAGGGGGATCAAGTTCTTCTGGCGGCAGCACTTCTTCTGGCGCTTCTTATAAGACCGGAACGTACAAGGTCAATGTGGCGGAACTCAATATTCGGAAAGGTCCTGGGACCAATTACGGAACGAATGGCTCTATCAAAGACAAGGGCGTGTACACGATCACGGAGATTCAGAATGGCTCATGGGGGAAACTGAAGAGCGGAGCAGGCTGGATCAATGTGGATAAAGCCTACTGCACCTATAGAGGCGCAGCTTCTTCCGGCGGAAGCACAGCGGCATCTTCCGGAAGTTTCCAGGTACAGGTCAGCATCTCTGACCTGTATATCCGCAAAGGACCTGGCACGAACTACGGAAATAATGGATTTTGCCCGAAAGGAGTCTACACTATCGTTGAGACGCAGAGTGTTGGAGGATATACCTGGGGACGCTTAAAGAGCGGAGCGGGCTGGATTGCCCTGGAGCACACGAAGAGACTGTAAATGAATAACAAGATACCCCTCTGTCGGAATTGACCGGCGGAGGGGATTTTTTTGTTGCAGTTTCCATTTTCCGGGAAAAGTGATATAGTTCTGTACAAAAAATGGAAAGGACATGAAAACAGTGAAGTATGTCTTGCTATTTTTTATTATTCTTGCGGGAGATTTTGTAGCGCACTATATTTGCAAGTGGATAGACGGCAGAACACGCTCCTGAAAGCACTAGAAATTAGCAGATGAGTGTGTTATAATCCGTCTGTTGCCTCCCCTATACTGGTAACAGAAAGGGGGTGCTTCTGATGGAGATACTTACACCTATTATCATCGCTGTCGTGGCGGATTTGATTAGCCTTCTTATCCGCAAATGGCTGGACGACGATGAAAAGTAGGCAACCAGCCTATGGGTTTAAGCCTTCCCATAACCGAAATTAGGAATAGAAAATCCCGGAGGTCGCATCTCCGGGATTTTTGCTTGTTGCTCCTGATGGAGTAACTCACACCTATTAGCCTACTGGCATTATAGCATACGCAGATTTTCTTTTCAATATGCAAATTTGAAAAACGTCCATAGGACAATCCTACGGACAGTCCGTAGGAAAATCCACTGTAACCAGTACCAGTACCATTACCAGTACCATTACCATAAAAAAGAAAAGAATATATACGCAAACCGCCGTCAGCGGTTATGCTTCTTGCACACACATCTACATGTACAATCTGCACAAATTTCAGAACGATTTTTTGACGTATCGAGTCCCAGTCAATCCTACAGAATTTTTCAATATCTCCTTCGGCAAAAGAATAAAATGAATCCAGAAGCATTTCAGAGGCTCTCAGAAGCTCATCCTTCCAGCAGTTTCTACCTTATATAAAGCATATCGTTTAGTTTCAAAAAAATCAAGCAGAAATAAATTTTATGATTGACACTTACCGTTTGGTAAGATAAGATAATGACAAGATAAAAATTACCAGTTGGTAAGGAGGACGAATACATGAAAAAATACAAAGCAAAATTTTGGAGGAGCAATCCTCAGTTAAAAAATGGCGGATATGAGACAGAAAGAACCATTGATGCAAAAACAATCCGTTCAGCGGAAAAGAAGGCAAGAGAGATCGAAAGCAAGTGCCTTTATGGAAGTATGAGTCTTATAAGCGTAGAGGAGGTGCAGATTTGAAAGCCTATTACTTTACCTTTGGAAGCTGGAGATTATACCCGTATCAGAATACATATCTCGTTATAATGGCTGCTGATTTCAATGATGCGGTTAGGGAGTTTAGAAATAAATACCCGGACGTTCACGAAAACTGTCTGAATTGCAGCTTCTGGTATGACAAGGAAAGGTGGGAGAGAATCGGAAAAACAGGGTATGACGGAAAATTACCAGCAGAAGTTATCTGGACAGAAAGTTGCTGGGGAGAAAAGCAGGATGGATACGATGATGTTTTTATATATGTTCCGGAGACTCAGGAAATCATCCGAATCGCAGAAGAGAGCGGAGATAATCTTCTTCCGGAAGATATTGAAGACGGATATGTGGATTACATTTATTATGAGCAATACAAACTAGAACCGGAGATACCGGAATATGATGGCGGACAGATTCTCTTGGAAGAAATGTTTCGTGACAAGTATAGATGCACAGCGGATAGCATACCTGATGTGTTAAGTATGGCGTATGGCAGCTATATGTATGATTGCATGATATTACCACGGAGGAGTGAAGATAATGACTTTGAAAAGAAAATTCATTAACGAGGTGTATGAGGGGAACTACAAAAAGTATCTGCGGGAGCGCCGGGATGATTATTGCAGAGTGCAGTACATCTGGTCCTGCTGGATTGACAGTCTCTGCAAGAACGGGGAAATCAATCAGAGACAATACGACAGAGCAACATTTTAGGGAGGATTAGAGATGACAAGATATTACAGCACACAGCGTCCGATTCTTCCGGGCGGATTCCCGAACAGGGAGAAAGTTGAACAGATCAAGAATTTTGACACAAAGATTTTCTGCGAGGAAATCGGAGAAGAGGCGTGGGGATTTGTAGATTACATAGAGCCGCTTAAAAAAGAACAGGCGGATGCCTACGAATTGATTCTTGCCGGAATGAAGACGTATTGGTGTGTCACTACTTCGGTATATGACGATGGCAGAGTCATCGCAGCTATCACGAACAGCATCCAGGCGGTAAAGGCTCCGAAAAATGAGTCAAAGTCACTGAGACGTAAAGATATTTATCATGACTGGTTCGGCAGCAAGGAAGAAGCGGATCAGTTCGTAGAAGACGCAAAGAACGCATGAGAGGAGGATGCCTATGATAACAATCATTAAAGAGGCTCATACAGAGGTTCAGGAAGAAATGTATTTGGAGTACATATACCGTGAATGTCCGGATGCCGGATTTGCGTTTCCCTGGAAAAACGGGAAGGTGCAGTTAAATCCTTGCTCTGAGAAGAACTACAAGTGGTGCAAGGATCATCCGGAAGAGGTTGAGTGCCTGGGAGTTGTGGAAAGGAAAAATTCATGCAGAGTATCGGCTCTGGCAAGGTGCGAATGTGGAGAAGAGTTCTATCTTACTGGAAACTATTACGGATGTTGCCAGTGTCCAGGATGCGGCAGATGGTATGCAGAGGGCGGATATGAAGTGAAGCCGCCGGAAGAGTGGGAGGAAGATTTGGAGGAAGACGAATGGTAACATGGACTATGAGAGACACGACAGGCTGCATCCGGAGAGGACAGATGCCGGCATCGGAGATTCAGAAAGAACTGCTGAAATTTGAGAGAGATGCAGCCGAAAAGATGAAAGAAACTGGAGCAGATCATGTCCTGTACGGTACGAAAATATATGACAGTAATGACCGACTGGTTACGGTTCAGTTCTGTGTACAGCCGATGGGAGATGAAGAATTTTACCGGCTTACCGGCAAGGCAAGAAACGTCATGATTTATGCACTTCATAATCACTGCAAAAGCAGATATTCCCTGTAAAATCCTGAAATCTATAAACTTTTCGATTGACACCAGAGGTGGGTGGGATAAGATAAGATTATAGAAAAAACTTACCAGACGGTAAGGATGGAAGGGAGGATTTGATGGGAAAGAAAAAGAAGAAGCCTAAAAAGCAGACAGAAAAAGAACTGCTTGAACAGCAGATTCTCAAATACCAGAAAGGTGAGTGTATCGCAAACATCATCTTAGCTGTCATCTCTATCATTTCTGTGATAGTAACAGCAATTCTTAACTGGTTTGACTGACTGAACAAGCAGTTCTCAGCGGATGGGGAGCGGGAACTCCCCTCCGTCTGCTTAGTATAGCATAGAGAGGAGCGGAAGTAAATGAGAAGAGCGAGAAGAATTTTGGTTATCATGCTGGTGTTTCTGATCTGTATTGCGATACAGAAGGGGCTTGGTGTTTTCAATGCGGCGGCGATAGTAATTGATGCGGTAGCGGTTATTATCCTGGCGGCCATTGAATTGAGGAGAAAGTAGGTGGAGAGGAATGGGGGAAAAGCTGGAATATAACAGAAGGACGGAAAATTTCATAGAGATTGCCCGGATGTATGTTGAATTGGCGATAAAACATCCGAAGCTGACAGACATAGACAGCATCACATGGAATCAATATTTTGTGGACCTGGCAAACCAGTTTGAGGAGGAGAATCCGGATACGGACTGGAAAAGCGAAGATTACCTTGAAATGATTGAAGGTTATGCGAAAGAAAAGATTTTAGAGTTCGGAGGTGTAAAGAAATGAGTAAGGAGAAGCAGGAAATTATTACGGAAGAACAGTTCAGGACGTTCTGTGGAGCGACTTTGCCGCATTTGAATGATCTGATCGGAGAGTTGAGAAAGCTAGGGCATCACGGCATGGCGAGTTTTTCTATCGCTGATGATGGATATTTTTCATTTAGCATCCACGATAGCGAGTGGAGCATGAACAGGCTGGATGGATGTCACGATGCTCATATGCGCAGAGACTACGGGGAACCGGTTGGCGTTGTTCAGAAATCGTAATGGAGGTAATTTGACATGGGAAAGAGCGGAACGGTTTTAGAGGTCAGTTTTAACGTGCTTGTTACGGACGAAGATATTGACGATATTATGGTTTCGGTATTAGAAGGCGGTATCAATCATTGGTGTGCAGAGGCATTAGTGCAAGGAGAATACCTTGGAGAGTTTGCAAGCGACCAGATCAGCCGGGGAGGAACACTTCTTCTGTATGATGTAAAGGAAAGAAAGTATGAGGAACTGACAAAAGAGAAATTTCTGGCTGGATTGAAACGTTATCTGGAGGACCCGATTTATGATGATACCGTTTATCCGGGAGCACATGAAGATAGATATTTGCTGGACTGCACCCTGATTGATGCACCGGCTTCGGACATGATTATCCAGTATGCTTTGTTCGGGGAGATTGTTTATGGCTGAAGAAAAGAAAGAATATCTGAAAATCGGAGAATACATTCCAGCAGATGAAGAGCGCAGCACGCCAGAAGTAATCGACAGAGGTTACTACAGGCAAGGGTGGATTTTCAAAGACGAAGAGGCTTACCTGGACAAAGAACATCCGGATCGCATTTGCTATATTCCAGAACTGAGCGATTCTTTATATAGCAGACAAGACTTTTTGGATATGTGCAGAGGACAGACGGAATTTGCGGATGAATTATTCGAGGGATGCGATTGGCAACATCCGGAATCTTTGATGAATGATTGGTTTGTAAATAACGAATGGGTTGAGTGCCGATATTGTGGAAAACTTATCAATTACGGAGATGGATGCAACGACATAAAGTGTCCGAACTGCGGAAAGGAGTGTGAAGAAGATGGCATATCACAGTGAGGATAATACCTATTCATGCGACTTCTGTGGATTTCAGAACGGGTGGGACACATCTGACGATCTTCACGGAGAATTGTGGGGATGCGAAAAGTGCGGCAGGGTATTCTGCTCGAAGTGCTTTACAGATAAGCATGGATACAAGCGGTATATGGATATGATGCAGGGAAGCGATTTTATTTTATGTCCGGATTGTTGGGAGAAGAAAGAGAGGAATGAACATGTCGATTGAAGATGCTTTTAAGAGCGAGTTGGGAAAAGAAGTTATCAGGCTGCGGAAAGAAAATCAGGAGGTTCACGCTGCCGTGGTTCGCAAGCAAAAAGAACTGCTGAAGATTAGAGGGAGCCTCGTTACGGAGCAGTGTCCGGAATGTGGCAAGGAGAGTACGATTGCATGGAATGTAGCGAACCAAGGCTACCATGCTTTCTGCCCGAACTGTGGTTTTCCCCTGATGTTATGTGGAGAGTGTTTGGTTGATTCCGGCTTATGCGATTGGAATGGAGAAACATTACTCTGCTATAGAATGGTAGAGGGATTCTGGAAAAATCTATCGGATGTGCCGTTTGCCGAAGATGAAGACGGAAGGCTCATACTGGAGAAAGAATACAAGCTGATGTTCGGCAGCAGAGAGATAGCCGTATTCCCAGCCGGTACAGACCGTGAAGAAATCTGGCACTGGTTTGACGAAAAGCATCCTAAAGGCGTGGTTTATCTGATGAATGGGATAGAAGCGGAGACAAGCGATAAATACTATTCCATTGAAAACGGGAATGATGTCCAGATAGATACCGCATATACCGAAGAAGACGGAATCCGGAAGTGCATGGAGAATCAGGATGCAAAAGAGGTTTTCGCCTACAAAAAAGTAGGGGATGATTATGAACTTCTGGGATGCGTTTTCAGCAAAGAAGACGAGGATGAAGAGTGAATGACGGTCTGGAATTATTATGAAAATGGAAAATCAGAAAGGCATACTCTTAGCGACCTGGAAGATTATTTTGAAAATAACGCTGGATTGCAAGAGCAGAAGGACCAAGGTACTGACTTTGATTCCTGGTTAAATGAAATGGAACGTATGCAGATTTTGATACCGGAGGTGAAGAGGGACAATGGTTAATTTAGAATTAGGGACTGTAGATAATGGAAAAAGCATGTCAGAAATCCTGAGAGATGCCCTGGAAGCAAAGGGATATTCTCAGAGAGAGTTCGCAAAGAAAATGGGATGGACACCTCAGAACTTCAGCCAGCGCCTTAAAAAGAACTCTTTCAGCGCAGAAGAGTGGAGAAAGATGGCGTACATGCTTGGATATGAAGTGCGTCTGGTGGAACTGGAAAGTGGAATTGAATTTGAGAGCCGGAGAAAAGGGCATGGGCGCAGGGTGCGGCAGGTTATCAAGGGAGTGCTGTATGACACGTATAAGGCAGATATGCTCTGCGGTAATTTTTATCGTGACGGAGAGCATGAATATACGGATGGAATGGCGTTTGAATTGTATGTAGATTCTTTCGGCAGATTCTTTGTTGCACGATATACGGAGTGGGAGGATGGCTCAGACAGCATTACGACAATCGGAAAAGAATATGCCGGGAAATTATATCAGAAGTATGGAGATGGCACTATGAAGGGCAGCATCTTTATTTAGTTTTGCTCTAAAATTACCAATCGGTAATATAAATTGTATTTTGGGTAACATCCTGAAAAACGATGGAAATTACCAGACGGTAAGTTAGAATGATGATGTAACAAAAAACAACCCCTTCTGACGGGCATCAAAAGGGGCTGCAAAACGAGCTGGAAGCTACGGTTTTAGTAATAGCAGATTTAGTATAGCATAACCGTGGCTCTGGCGCAAGAAGCAAAGGAGTGTGAAGATATGCAGAATTTGGAGAGTTGCATCATCAAAATGAGCGAAGTATCAGCCCTGATCCGCATGATTGATGATACGTTCGTGGATGGACGTGTCGGATTCTCGGACGATGAAGACGGTAAGCAGTTAGAACTGTCTTTGAATCTGCTGAGAGAAGCGTTTGGAAGAAATTTGGCTGGTCTTAGAGCGGCGTATTACGGAGGTGCGGTATGAGCGGATATGAGTTTGAAGGAAAGAATTGTTTTGTTTACACAGATGAAAGATTCGGGGAAATCCGGACGGTTATTGATTCTGACGGAGAGCGGAGATTTGTCGGGATTGATATTGCGGAGTGTATGGGATTTGAAGCCCCGACAAAAGCGGTAAAGAGAAGTAACATTCCTGGCAAAATGGTAAAAGTTCCGTGGGTATCCGGGAATAGGAAAGGTGAGACAAATGCCCGGTGTTTCAACAAGAGAGAGGCAGATAGATTTATCAAAAACGGACTGATGCCGCCGAAAGGATTTAAAGACTGGTTTGAGATGATTGCTTCTGCGGAAGAAGGACCTGTAGAAAAACCGGCTCCGGTCCAGAAGCGAGAAAACAATATTCCGAAGAAGCCGGTTACTACTGGAAACGTGAATATTGCAGGAGTTTTTGACCGGCTGGATGAAATTGTTTTGGAAATCATGATGCTGAAGAAAGAATTGTCTGCATCGCTGGATAAAAGTATGTGAAATGGTCCGGAGGGTAACGCCTCCGGATTTTCCATGTAAAGCTAATGATTGATTATAGAAAATTTACCAAAATAATAAATTTTATGATTGACAATTACCGATTGGAAAGCTAAGATGATACCAAGATAAAAATTACCAGTTGGTAAGAAAGAAGGTGTAATATTTGACAGACAGAAGTAACCATCGGCTGAACGCAGAGATCGAAAGACAGATTGATGCATGGGCTGGAACCATACACGGTCGTACTATCAAAAATATGTATGAAAATGGATGCGACTATGCAGACATTTGCGAAGTAATGCAGATCGACTATGAGGATTATGAGGAGGAAGCGATATGCTGAGAAAAGGAGTTACAGTAAAAGAAGCTGCTGAGAAATGGGTTTCTGAGTTCAGCAAATTTCCACAGGATATGATTCAGAAGCTGATGAATTTAGAACCGTGGTCTTGGCGGGAGGTGACAAAACCGTCATATGGCAGAAGAGTATATGTTTTCAATCTCCCGGATGGATGCGATGATTACAGCAGCTACGGGGAAATTGAGAATTACCTAGGCGAGCAGGATATATACCTGATAAACCTTGATGATGGGAACACGGTTGAGGTCGGGATAGACGATTTTGAAATGCAGGACTGCGGCGAACTCCCGATGTGGGGCTGGCTCTGGCAGTTTGGAGATTCCGCTGATGACTACTGGATGGAGGAGTTAGACGGAATACAGGTTATGTCAGAATGCGGATTCCGGATTTATGAGAGCGATGACTGGGGATATTTCTTCGGGATTGATGGATGTGGATATGATTTTTACGAGGCTCATTGGATACCGGCGTACAGAAAAAGAGGTCTTCAGTGGCATGATCCAGAAACGGAGGTAGAGACACATGAGTAAAATCAGACTGACAAAAAAGTCCCTCAATATGGACTATTGGAACATTTTAGGAACTGGGTACTGCAACTTGCAGTTTCTCTTGAAATTTCAGGAGCCGTTCGCTTACAGCACAAGGGCAGAAGGGTGGGCTTGCGATTACTACAATGTCGATGGTGTTTTGATTTCCACTGGCTACTCTCCGCTGAAAAGTAAGAGAGTGAGAAGCCGCTACGAATTGGAACATGAATATGACGATATTGCGAAAGAAATACTGGAAGACAGCGAGATTAGCTGGGAGGAAAAAGAGGAGAAGGTAAATAAACTCTTGCGGCAGTTCGTAGAGAGGATAAGACGATGAATAAAGAAAACCTTGACCGGATCGTGGTAAGCAGTAACGAAAAGATGGGGAAAATTATAATGTGGTATCTGGATAATCAGTCTTGGCTCGACATGAATGAGTTCCGCCCGCCGATGGATACAGGGCTAATAATACTCGAAGAAGAAGAAATAGAAGTTACCTTTGAGAGCAAGCCGCCGGTAGTTGAACTTGCGGTGTACCCAGATTCCGGAACTATACCAGTTATGACTTATGACTATGATCCAAAAACGAAAGAATATAGCAATTACAGATTTCCGGCGCATTTGCCGAAAGAAAGATTGCAGATTCTCCGGGCAGTATCGAAGGTTGACCGTACAGACTATAAGGAAGCCATCAAGTATCACTCGTTGATGATGTTTGCGGCGCACTATGAAAAGATAATTGAGGTAGATGAAAGTCAGACAAAGCGCCGGACAAAGCATGAGGCGAAAAAATTGAGGAAGAGAGCGGATCAGCCGATTTCGTTATTTAGAAAAACCTATGTGGTAAAGGAAGTCGATGAAAAAAAACTGACACAGTACGGAGAAAAGCGTCACTATACCAAGCCGGATAGAGAAGTACAGGTCAGAGGTTTTTTCAGAACCAGCAAGACCGGAAAGGTTAGCTGGGTAAGACCATTTTCCAGGTATAAGGAAAAGGGAAATAAGAAAAGCAAAGAGTACAGAATTTAGGAGGGACCATGAAGAAAACAGCAAGGGTAATCGTTACATTCAAGTGCAATAGGAAATGTCCGGGATGTTGCAATGCAAATCTCCCCAAATACAGAATAATACGCGCAGAAGAAGAACTGTTGGATTATCAGGAAGTTGTAATTACTGGAGGAGAACCGATGCTGATTCCGGGTAAAACACTAGATTTTATCAACCGTATGTGGGATAAGGGATACCGTGGAAAGATGTATCTATATACTTCCCTGTGGAACAATAAAGGAATCAGCAAAGAGATTCTGAAAGAACTTGATGGATTTACATTTACACTTCATGCAGAATGTTCAGATATGGATATTATGGCTCTGAAGAACCTGTCGAACAGCGGAATCCTTCAGAACAAGGATTTCAGCAGCAGATTGGTTATTGATAAGAGGGTGTACGACAGATATGACCTGTCTAATATCAATTTTTCCAGATGGAGCGTCATCCGGAAATTGGAGTGGAAAGAAAAATGTGATCTGGCGGCGAATGAAGACCTGTTGGTATATGATCTGTAAATCGGCTCAAATACGGCTGATTTTTATTTAGACAATCAAATTACCAAACGGTAAGCCAAAACGCAACCAGAGGGCAATCAGAAAGCCCTATGGCATAATAAATCAATTTCACAAGGAGGAGATGCAGATGGAAGTTATTTGCACAAGGAATTGCAGGAATGCAGTAGAAAACAAATGTAACCTGAAAGAATTGAAGATTGATCCGGATGGGTTTTGTACCAGCCATGCAAAGCCGGTAGAATACTACCGGGAAGACAATGTGGTAATCTATGATGATGCCGGCTTGCCATCAATTATGGTTAAGTTTACCAGACCGCAGGACACAGAAAAGGTTCATCCGATGTTCTTTATCGGAGGAGATGTATATGATGAAATCTTCATCAGCAAGTACAAGAACTGTATCATTGATGGGAAAGCATACAGTCTCCCGATGCAACAGGCAGCAACGAATATTACGCTGGAAGAGGCGGAACAGGCATGTTTCTCAAAAGGAGAAGGCTGGCATCTTCTCACAGCGATGGAAAGAGGATTCCTGGCGAACTACTGCTATGATAATAAGACACTTCCGCATGGTAACACGAATTATGGTAAATGGCACGGAGACGAAAGCGAGAAGTGCCAGACATACGATGGCTGCCGGATGTTGACCGGCTCCGGTCCAGAGACGTGGATGCACGACCATACGATTTTCGGAGTAGACGGACTCTGCGGGGACATTTACGAGTGGTTCCGTGGACTGCGGCTCATGGATGGCAGATTGGAGATTGTGCCGAATAACAATGCCGCTATGAACATCAATCTGACAGAGAATAGTACACTTTGGATTCCTGTAGAAGCTGGAGAGGAAAGCGTCTATGTTACCACGGAGGACGGAATCATACGCTTTACCACTGAAGAACCAGAAGGAAAAGATTACGATGGATGCAGATGGGAGCAGGTAGAGTTTGATTTTGAAAACTGCAAGACGCTCAAAAACCTGGGGCTTTTTCCAGGAGAACCGAAAGCATATCTCTATGCAGACACAAACGGAGAGCGTTTGCCGCGTTGCGGCGGCGGTTGGAGCAGCGCTTCCGGTGCGGGCGTGTTCAGCGTGAACCTGGGCGGCCCCCGGTCGTACTCCAGCAGCGGCATCGGTTTCCGCTCCGCTTATTACAGAAAACGGAAAAACTGATAACTGGGTTACTGTTGGGCGGCTGGTAAGCCGCCCTTTATAGGAGGACTTATGAAAAGTATAGATTTAGACAGGCTGTATGATTATCTGCATGGAATTGGCGGATGTGATGCGAGTGATGATTGGAGCAAAGGTTGGGATGAAGCAGTCAATACGATGATCGACCAGGTTGAAGAGTGGAGAAAGGAGCCAGTTATGATTGTAAAATTTCAGAAAGCAATATTCGGAGGAAATAAGGTTTTGGTCTATGACCGGAAAGAGACGTTCTTTCAGGAGATTCCTATGACAAATGACTTGAAAAAGCTGTTTGCCGGAAGACTCAAGATGTATCGAAAGTGTTCACTGGATAAATCTGGAACATTGCGTATCGGGCAGGAAGTACACGCACACTTTTAAGAGAGGATGGTAGATAAAGTATGACGAATATCGCAAAGAAGATCGCACAGGACAGCAAGAATATTCTCCGGAGAGAAGATTATCGCCGGGTAAAGAAAATGGACAGAACCCAATTTGAGAATTTCTGCAAAAGCCTTTATATGCAGGGATACCAGGACGGAAGGGAGTCTGTACCGGGTATTGATATTTCCCAGGTAAAGGATGCGATTGCGGAAACGAAAGGAATTGGAGCAAGCAGATTGGATGCTATCATGAAAAGCATTGAAAGTAGATTCGGAGGAGAAGAGGATGGAAAATAAAGTGTATCGTGGTGAGATTTATTATATCCATGAAACGGAGGTAAGCGGGAATGAACAGGCTGGAGGAAGACCTGGAATTATCATCAGCAATGATGTAGGAAACGAGCATTCCCCGGTGGTGATTGTGGCTTATCTGACAACGAAAGAGAAGAAACCACTTCCGACTCATGTGAAAATCAACACGGCGGAAAAGCCCTCAACTGCTCTGTGTGAGCAGATTGAGACAATTTACAAAGGTCGAATCGGGAAGTACATAGGTCAGATAACAGATACCGAGCAGAAAAATCTGGATAAAGCGCTTGCGGTGAGCATAGGGATCGGACTGAATTTGAAGACAGCAAAGTTCGTGGGAACGTGGTTGAAAATGTACTCGGAAGATACTTCAAACACGGTGATGGCAGATGCTTTGAAGAAAGCAATACCGAACGGTGAAACCACAGAGAAAGTATCCCAAAACGTGCATACGCCGGAAGAAATTGTTCGGCTGGAAACAGAACGGGATGTCTATAAGGGAATGTACAATGAACTTCTCAGTTATTTTACAGAGGGAAATCGGAGGATACTTGCATGAAGAAAGTAGTCAGATATAAATGCGAATACTGCGATAAGCTGGCGGCAAAGCCGGAAACGATACTGAGGCATGAAGCAGTGTGCATCAAAAATCCAGTCGGAAAGAATTGCTACATGTGCGAGATGGCATATATGGGCGATTATGAGTATGACGATGGTTACCGGGGCGGCACGGTAAAGAACCAGTGTATGTGCGCATATAATGAAGATGTTGTGAGCGCTGTACTTGGAGGCGGTGAAGGAAATTATGCTCCGAAATGCTGCATGTTCCATCGGGCAGAAGATGGATATTGGTACAGGAGTTACGAAGATGCTGAAAAGAATATGGAGAAATACGAGGTGGAGAATGAACAAGAATCCTGCTAACCAAATAAAAGATACTATGTGGACATTCCTGATGGATCACGGTCAGAAGTCAAATATCCCGGCTTTGAAGGAATACGTTTATGACTTGATTAAAACGACAACCCAGAAGGATGCAGGGCAGAGAAAGGCAAAGGGAAATATAAGCTGGGATGAACTCGATATGACGCTTATGAGCATAGTGATCGAAGCAACAGCGCTTGTGTTATCAGGAGACTTAGATCAGGATAAAAGTTCTGAAGAATGGGTTCCGATAGATGAACGATTGCCCGAAGACGGCGAAGAGGTGCTAATAACATACAGGGGAATATCGGGAGAGCATTATGTGAGCGTGGATGAATATGATTCAGATCTCGGATGGGATTCCGGTTGGGATGATGATATTGTTGCGTGGGCGGAGTTGCCTGAACCATATTGCGGGAAGGCGTAGGTATGGAAGACAGAATGACGCTTTCTTTTAATATTCAGGGAGAATTTATTACCAGACTTGTCAGGGAATGGTTCTTCTACGAAGGAAGAGAGATTGAAAAAATCATGGATCTGTTGCTGAGTTGCATGGGCGGGACAGATATGAAACCGGAAGAATTAAAAAGATACGCCGAAGATGTCCTGCTGGGAAGAGCAGATTTCTCTGGTAACACAGCGGATGGAACATTTCACATGACAACATATGATCCGTCAGAACAACCGGACATACCTGAACAGTTTGATATTTTCCGTAGACTATCAGCAGAGATTGCGAAAAGGAAGAAGGCAGAAGAGGAGCGGGATCGTTATATGGAATGGTATTCCACGGCTATGGAGCATATGCCAGAGTATGCAAAAAATGAGGTGCTTGAAGAAACGGGACAGCCTATAGAAAGCAGACACGGAGACGATATGCTCGGAAGTTTCATGGAACGCATGATGGACGAAGAAGAGCATTCCACAGGGGATTATGGGTGGCTAGAGCCTGACGGAACATTTCACGAAGTTGACTGGGGAGATCATCAGGAATTTGCAGAGAAGTATATACGAGAAAACATGACAGCGGATGACTGGATTGCTGCCGGTGTGCATGTACCGGGGCAGTTCAAATCCGACGATCTGTATTCCTTTGGAGACTATCTTGTGGAACGGGGATGGGTTTTGCTTCATAATCCGTCCCAAGGAATAGCAATCCCGACCAAGAACCCGGTTAAGAGGTACACCAAGAAGCAGCAGGAGTTTCTGTATGATTATTACATGGAACGAGGGAAAGAACGGGAGGCAAATGCTGTGTACGAAGAGTAAAGCGTGGGTCAGATAAATTACCGGAGGGTAAGAGCAGATAAAAGATAGAAAACCCGGAATCGGTGAAATTCCGGGCTTTTCCTTGCCTGCCGCAGAGGTTGGTGGTATAATCTTAACCAGCCAGAAATGACCAGGATGGAAAGAATGGTAAACCGTATAGTTTATTTTAGGTGCAGACCCGTGAGTATAGGGGATGCCATG
>ERZ779894.250-NODE-250-length-63312-cov-22.313151_pt1 | contig 63312 bp, 70 predicted proteins | sample MGYA00511587_ERZ779894 | MGnify/ENA primary metagenome ERZ779894 (study PRJEB29588, sample SAMEA2160490) | human gut metagenome | biome: human gut; feature: human-associated habitat; material: faeces | place: Denmark | collected 2008/2010 ... | reverse complement strand
ATATAATATATTTAAAATTGTAATGAAAAATAAATGGAAATAAGATTTGTATTTCCTGTAAAATATTGATAATTAGATGTTTGTTTGGCTTTATTATTATAATACTAATTATCGGGAATAATCGAAATAATTATTAGTAATTATTTTTTGTTGGTGATAAATTTCCCTTGTTGTATTGAATTTCTAACTTTGATTGGATTGAAGTCGGTCGGGTAACAAGAATGTATTTAACGTAACTACCGAAGTATAGAAATGAAAAAGCCGGTCAATCACCGGCTTTTCTTGTTTTTAATAAGATATCGGACTTTCCATTTGTGCTTTTTCAAGTCCTTCAAGAGTACTTTATTTTTTATCTGATAGTCGAGATGTATCGACACGGATTCTTGTAAGGACTCTTCCGCATTTCGTATGCTGTTCCCGGATGCGGCTAAATCGATGGAAGGACAATAGGCGATATAGGCATTAGCTTGTTTGAAGATGTAGATGTGGAATACTCCTGTAACTAGATTACCGGAGATTTCTATTTTATCGGTACGAGGTCGCATAACGTTCACGAGTCAATTTGTTTATATATGATTTCGGGCGGAATAGCCGATATTTTCGAGAAGGCGAAAAGTTTCTTTCCCAAGTCTTTCAGCGAAGCGCCTATATGGTAGATTTCCCCATCGATGATTAGGAACCGATCGTGCGCCTTTGTGTATAACTTGACCTTTATAGGCGAATATTGAGCGTTGAATCGCTTGATGTCGAGCTCTAATTGCGGAGTGATCTTATCCGTATAAATCACCACCGACACCGATTTTTCTCGTTTCCCGAATAAAGTCAAGACAGATTCGTCTATATAGTTGTCGAAAAGGACGATACTCTTTCGGGCTGACTTGACAAGATCGCAAACGAATTTGTAGGCGTCGAATATCTGGCCGGCAAAAAATATTCCCTCTATCGGCGGTAAGGAATGGCGGACGAAAAAATCTACTTGGTTGCTGAGCCTTTGTATTTCGGAGTCGTGTTCTCTCAGTCGGTTATCAATTCTTTTCTCTAAACTGTCGAGCTTTTGATTGATGGAATAACCTTTCAGCATGTATTCTTTTAGAACAGAATTTGCCCAACGTCTGAAAAGTGTAGCGTTTTTTGAGTTTACCCGATAGCCTATCGATAGAATAGCATCTAAGTTATAGACTTTTGTTTTATAGTTTTTTCCATCTGCGGCAGTTAGTTCCAAAATGGAACATACTGAATTTTCGTCTAACTCATTACTGGCAAAGATGTTTTTTAGATGTTTGGTTATAGCTTGCCTCCCTGTTCCGAACAGTTCAGATATCTGTTGTTGTGTCAGCCATACGGTCTCATTTTCTAAGCGGACTTCCAGACTTACAGAACCTTCTGGTTGATATAGTACGATTTCACTCTTTTGTTCCATCTCTGAATAGTTTTTGCAAATGTACATAAATAATTAAAAAACAGCGATGAACTTCTGAGATATGAGTTCACTGGGTATTGGTCTCGTCGCATCAATTCTGAACATCGTATTATCTACACGGTTCATGATGATATTGTGACCGTTTCAGTCTCCATGAGATACTATTGTGCAAAGTGAATTTATAGAAATTCTATTTTGCTTTTATATTAGCAAAATCAATGACTTGATGATTAGCAGTGTTTATTTTTTCGGAATCAAGATCTGTATGAATGTCTATTAATGCAATTACCGAAAGAATGATCGAGAACTATCGGTGTAACAACTTTCGATATGCCTTATGGATTATTGTCGTCCGGCTATGGGGAGTAATATAAGTAGTATTTTTGTACGAAATTTGCACGGTTTTGCAACCGAATGCACCGAAATGAGACAAAAATATACAAAATTTCGAGAGTTTATATATGCTTTTAAGATTGGGTATAAAAGAAAAGCACTGATAATTGATTAATTATCAATGCTTTTATAAATCAGTCGGGGTGACAAGACCTTATTCAAGGGAAGAGGGTTATATAAATGATTGATTCTCAATAACGATTTTAAAAGAAATACAGGGCATTTCTCCCGTATTTCTCCCGGTAGAACGATATGTAATTTATTAAAATTCATACCATTTCTTTTTTCTTGGCTTGGGAGGTTCTTTATAATAAACGTCTAAAAACATTTGATTTTGAACTTTTAATTGTCTCATTACTGCAATGTTCCCGCCCATTTTCTTCGTTTCTTTTTTTATGATATTTTCAATTTCTTCTTTTGTTGAATTTTGGGGAATCTGGACACCAAAATCAAAACCAATAGGAAGTAATCCTAAATAATGGATAGAGGACTTATCAAGAAGTATAGCATGTATCTCAACCTCTCCAATGGAACGAGGAACGTCTAATAAGGGTTCTTGTAATTTCTCTTTATATACAGAATCGGCAATATGGAACCCATCATTAAGACCATTACTATAAGCCTTTGTAAGATCTATTTTGTGATGTGGGATAATAGAATAATTAAGAACAATATAAAATGATACAAAAACAGAAAAGGCTCCGGTAAGTAATCCAATCAATAAATGTTTCAGTTTGTCTGAGATTTTAATTTTAACTTCTATATCTTCGTTTGAGGATTCCATAAAATTGTTTGTTATTTATAGCTACTTATACACTTTATATCAATATCTATACTTTCTACATTCTCCTCGACAATCTCACCAATTTTATCTATACAATTTATTCTATAACGTTCATTCTCTTTCATTCCTCGAATTTCATAATATTTACTTTGTCCAAAAATTCTAATATGTGAACCGTCATAACTATACAAAGTAAATACTTCTCTATTTTCTTTATTCATAGGAACGTATATTTTCACTGGTTCATACTCCATAGAACTATAAAGAGTATATGCCTTATCTGCATTGAAAAAATATAACGTTAGATCATAATAGTTAGATGGATAGAACCACAATTCATAATATTTTTCTTTTTCGGGTTCTTTGGGTTCGTTTTCTTTGGTATTATTGCAAGACAATAACAATAGAGGTAAAAGGAATAAAACTATTTTTTTCATAACGGTTATTTTTTGTTGGTTAGTAATTCAATCATTTTTTCTTGTGAATCAATAATTTTTTCAAGGTCTTTTATACGTTGTTTTAGGGCCTTTACTTCGGGAGATGTAAAAACGATTCGATTGCCATTTCCTATACCTCCTATGTGGTTTTGATTACCCGATACAGTTACAGAACTGGCATCGTCAAAAAAAGAGGACGGAGAAACACCTAACAACTCGCAAATTTTTTCATAAACAGAAATAGTCATAGTACCTCTTTGAATAGATTGATGGAAACCTGTCTCTGACATTCCTACTTTTGAGGCGCACTCTCTAATCGTTAAATTGCTTCCTTTTATTGCATTTTTTAAATTGTTGTAATCCATACATTTATAAGTTTGTGTATACGAAATAACGTAATTTAACTTACGAAATATCGAAAACAATTACTAAATATCTACATTTGTCGTGTGTAATCCTACACAAAATAAGTAAAACGACACAAAACAAGCAAAAAAAATATGAAAAAGACGACAGACACAACAAACAACGACAGGCTGTTAGCGTGGATTTCGACAATCCCGGTCGGCATATTCCCGGAAATCAGGGAACAGATCATGCGGGATTGCGGAATATCTCGCTATGTGCTCTCTTATTGGCTGAGTGGACGCACGAAAATTCCCTATCTCGCCATGCAGAAGATAGAGAATATCGCCGGTAAAAGAATATTCGAATACTAACCAAATTACTAACCAATAAATTATTAAACGTATGAAAATTATTGACTACAAAAGAGGAAATGACGAAGGCGGCATCCTCATTAACGGAAAAGACCAGTATATCGCGGTCACGGTGAGCACAAGCAAGAAATTCAAATCCTTGCGGGGTGCTCAAAAGTTCTTGGAAAGCTACGGGTACAAAGAAGTGAGAGGTAAACATTCTATCGGAGGAACTCAGTACAGATCGAAGGATCGCAATAGCCGGGCAGAAGTCTATCCGGGTGGGCAAGATGAATACGGGAGAGACCTTTACCGGGTAGAATTGAGAGAGGATAACGGGCATGTAGAAGAACTCTACATGACAAAAACCAAGTTGAATCGATGGCTGGATCAATTCGGATTTAAGCCGGATAATCAAGTCGGACAGGCTCGCAAATCGAAAAGATCGCCCCGGTTGAGAGGCAGATCGGGAATATTAGTATCATTCCATAGGACCAATAGAGGATTGAAATTTGAAGGAGAAAAACCATTCTCTCAAATAATGAGTGAAAACTCGGAATACCTATATACCGATGAAGACAATATCACAAGAGACGAAAACGGAAAAATCGTCTCGGAGGACGACCCGAACGGAGAAACCGGAGAATTAGAGTTTGAACGCTCGGACTATTATTATACAAACAGAATATACGAATATGGCGACCTGTCAGCTGATGAGATAGATGCCATAGAAAAAGTAAGGTATATAAGTGACGAACTTAGAGATATTATAAATTAACATTACCCTTAACTGTCTGACACTATTATTATGGAACCATCGAAATTATACAGAGGCAGAGACGCCGCGGGAATCTGGCATTACGGATATTTCGTTGAGCAATGGATTTACGGCGTGGAAAAGAAATACATACAGGTGGACGTTGCCACCGTTGGAAAAGCCATCGATGTGGAAGATAAAACAGGAACCCCCATCTATACCGGCGACACTTTCGAATACAAGGGATATAAATTCGTAGTCGAGTACGACAAGGACGGAGCCGGGTATGTCGGCAAAGGAATCGACAACCCCACTTACCAGATATCCGGCTATGACTTGAAACGAATGATCATCACCGGGAATATTCACGATTAAAGTTCTTAAAAAATGGAAAAGGTAATCTCTATAATAGACTTGATTTTAATAGGATCTATGGCAATATATATAGTGCTCGCTATCATAGCAATATTCACATTACTATACTTAATTTTTAATGAAATAGATAAATAACATTATGGAAATAAAGAACGAACAAAATTTAACTGATTTATTAAACGATTTCATAGACCGAATGACAATAGGTAATAATGTCATATCATCTCTTATATTGATAGAAACAAAAGAAAGTCATTTGAATATATATGTAAAAGGGACTGAAAAGAACCTTTTTTTAACATTACTTAAACTTTGCAAAACGATTCCACAGTTCAAAGAAGTAATGAAAACCGCATTGGAAGTATCGGAACAGGCAAAAGCAACCGATGAAGCGAATTAAAGTACTATTTATCCTTCTTTTCCTCGCGTCCTGCATACCGAAGGAAATACCGGAAGAACCGCCTTTGCCGGACAACGAACGTCCGGGAATGAACATCACCATAGACACGACCGAAATTGTCGTTAAAAACGATACCATTCTGTTATGACACGATTAGAAGAATATCTCAATACCCGTTTGGCGAATATCGGGCTCTCCGCCGCTGAGAACAAGCGAATCCTATACTATTCCGGGCAACCGAAGGAAGTACCCGTTATCGGGCTGAACGAGCGCAAACAGGCCATTACTTTGCCCTATTGCTCCCCGAACGGAGAAGTCGCCACTTATGAATACGAAGGCCGGCAAATCCCCTTCGAGCGTCTCCGGTACATGGAACCGCAGGAGTACGAGGACAAAGACGGGAAGAAAAAGACAATGCGGTACAGCCAGCCGCCGAAAACCGGTGTATATACCTACATGACGCCCGGCATAGTCAGAAGATACCGGTTAGCCGAGAAAATAAAGACACTGTTTATCGTCGAGGGCGAAATCAAAGCCCTTTCCGGAGATGTGCTGGGGCTTCCCATGATAGGGATAGGCGGTATTCAAAACATCAAGGATAAGGAGAACAACACGATCGACGACTACATACGAATGATTATCGATCGCTGTAAGCCCGACAACGTGGCGCTGCTTTTCGACGCCGACCTGCTCGATGTGAAATATTCAGAGGATAAAGATCTGGCTACCCGCCTGCAAAACTTTTGCTCCGCCGTCATAAACTTTATGGAGTATATGAAGCCCTTCGATGTCGATTTGTATTTCTCCCATATAGCCACCAAATACAGCGAATCGGCAAAAGGGTTGGACGATTTGATCGCCACGCTGAAACCCAAGAAGAAAACAAAGCTGGTAGAGGAACTGAACGACTTGATTACCGGCAGGAAAGATTTTATAAACTGCATGGCTCTTTCGCCCGGTATCAAATACAAGCTCGAAAAATACTTCTTCCTCGACAACGTGGCGAATTTTTACGAGAATTACAAAGCCATATTGGAGGATAGGATATTTAAGTGGAAAGGAGCCTCTTATTACTTCGACGGTAGCAAGGTAGTTCGGGACAATCTCACCAAAGCCAAGATGTTTATCAAGGTGGCCGATCAATATTACCGAAAATGTATCGTATTCGACGACGATCACGACAAAGATCACAAACAGCCCATTATGAAGCTGGTAAGATATAACGAAGGAACCGTAAAACAGGAAGTGAAGGATATTTCGCTTATACCCCGTTACCAGATGTTTTTTAACGAGCCGGAGAACACGAATAAATACAGGAGGATAAAGAGAGAGGTTTTCGAAGGCATAGAGACAGTAAGCTATAACCGCTATAACCCGGTATATCACGACATAAAACCGGGGAGCTGGAAAACGATAGAATCCTTTTTGCGGCATATCTTTTCCGATACCAATTTAGCGGGGGAAACGATGTATGAGTTCGGATTGGATTACATACAGCACACCTTTTTCGAACCCCGAAAGAAAATGCCGGTTCTCTGTTTCGTGTCGAAAGAACGGAATACGGGAAAATCGACTTTCCTCTACCTTATGCGGGCTATATTCCAAGAGAATGTTATCGTCGTCGACTCTGACCGGTTAAATAGCCAATTTTCAAGCGTATATTCCGATAAATTGATTGTAGGTATAGAGGAAGCCTTCGTGAGTGAAAAAAGGACGGAGATAAAGGAAAAGATAAAGAACTGGGCGACCAACCCCAACATGTTAATGGAGCAGAAAGGGAAAGATGCCAGCGAGATAAAGAACTACATGCACATCATCGTATGCTCGAACAACGAAACGAACTTCATGCAGATAGACGAAGGGGAAAACCGTTATGCCGTCCTCAAAGTAGGGGTTTTGGAAAAAGACGATCCTTTTATCATGAGTAAGATGGAGAAAGAGATCGGGGCCTTTCTCTATTACCTTTCGAAAAGGGAATATCATTACGAATGCGGAGAGTCGAGAATGGGATTCAATCCGGAAGTATATATGACGGAAAGTTTGATCCGGGTACAGGAACGCACGGAAAACAAAGCCGTTAAAGAGATAAAGGACTTTATCCGGCAGAGCTTTATCGATTACGGAACTGTTGAATTATATTACTCTCCGAAAGATCTGGCGATAGAAATCAACCAAGTGGGAGGATTCACCATATCGAAGTCGACGATCATCGATTTTCTGAAATACGATCTCAACATCAGGCCGGAACCCATGATGCGGTATGACTACTATGTGATGAAAGCGGATCCCAATACAGGGACGATAATACCGGAAAAGGGTGGAACCAAGACCGGAAGGCCCTATAAATTCGAACGGAAAGATTTTATAAAGGAGGAATAAAAAATGAACGAAAAAACAATTGAAAAGAGTTTCGATGAGTACATGAAAAAGAATTATACAGAAAATTATCTGTCTAATTACAAAAGAGAAGTCATCGACAACCAACGTTGCGATTTCGCAAACGGCGTGGAATACTATCTGAAAAACACATGGCATGATAAGAGCAAAATTCCGGAATACGGCAGGCGTATATTAGTGAAGACGAAATCGTATGGCGTATTTGTCGGAGGGAAAAACCTATCGGAAAAAGATTACAAAACCTTTGTCAAAGAGGCAGAGGTAGAAAGCTGGGCATACATAGAAGATTTATTAACCAATAAATAGGAGGAATAAGAGATGTTTATTTTAAAATGGATAAAAGCAAAGAAAAACGGTATACCATTATATATTAAAGACAAATGGTATAATTATAGGGCGATGATGACAGAAAGTGAAGCGAAAACAACAGATCATATACAGATATACGATGACAATGGAAAATATATCGTCCCCAAAAAAGGAGTTACTGTTAATGTTTTTTTCTCAAAAAAGAAAGTTATAGCTACTTATGTAATAATAGGGATTCATGAAGAATCGCGGAATAAGGATTGGTTATATGCTTACGATTGGGTAAATGTAGATTTATTTTTCGTTGGAAACATAAAAAAGATATGAGAAAGGAAATAAGCCATGAAAGAAAAGGAAAAAATCGACTGGTTGAAATCACATTGTTTTTCTGAGTTCGCCAGTATGTACGGAAATGTGTTCGATGATTTGTCCGAGACTCAACCTATATTTTGCGTTTGTGGAAAACTGGCAACCGGTCTACATGAACGAACCTGTAAAAAATTCAACAACAAAGTAGAAAGAGAAGTTCTTAGTAGACTCGCACACTTATTACCCTATTACTTAACACGTAAAAAATTAAGATATGGAAGTAAACGAAATCATGGAAGCGGTACGCAGGATGCGGACCTACCAGAAGAAAGCCGCCGGTAAAAGAAATGATTACCAATTCCAAGACGCGAGGCGACAGGCCGAGAAGGAAGTGGACCGGTTAATCAAAGAATGGGAGGACAAAGAATTTCATAAACGGCAAACACAATTATTCTAATTAATGTAATATGAACAGGTCAAAGTTTTGTAAGGAATGTCCCCACCGATTTTTATGTGAGGTTCTTAAAGTGTACAAAGATTGTCCTAACAAAGGATCTTCTTTATGTTCAAATATTAGCGATATAGGTAGAAAAACTTTTAATACAATAATTTTTATTCAAAAAAAAGACATTTTTCTGAAATAAAAAATATATAACACACTAAATAACATTATATGAAACACAGATTTTTTTTTGCCTCGCGCTGCTGGTGGCAGTGGCAGGCTGTAAGAGCAAACAGAAGTTAGTCAAGTCCGAGTTTATCGAGAAACAGACCATCGACACGATACAAGTACCGGCCGAGCGCTCCACGCTTACCGGTACTTTGTCGTATATACCCGGAACAGGAATTGTATTTACCGGAATAGACCAGAAACAAACAGCGGGGATCGAGACCTCTGTCTCCATCAGCGGCGACACGCTGAAAGTGGAAACACGGACACAGGAGAAAAATATCCCTGTCGTCACCGCCTCGACTACCGTAGAAAACAAATATGTGGAGGAAAAAGAAAACAACGTATTTAAAAAGATCATGGAAGCAATAGGATTAGTAATCGTGCTTTTTCTTATCATTCTGCTAATTCGTATCAGTCCGAGAAAAGGATAAAAAAAATTTTTGACTGAAACTTTGTTACATTTGTTACATTTGTTACAAAATAGAGATAATAATATGATAATAAAGATATTATATAATAAAAAAGTTGTAACAAATCTTGTAACAAAATCGGAAATTGTAACAAATCGATTTTTGCGTTCCCGGATTGTAACAAATTTTTGTTACGATAAAATCTCTTGTAAAAAAGTTTGTTACACCGTGAAACGCTTTACACATCGTCTTTTTGAAAGATTTCACCCATCATGTAACAAATGTAACAGGATTTTCGCGCAAGTCACGGGATTTTTTTTGGACAAAAAGAGAATATAACGATAAAAACACAAAAGATTTTCAATAGATTACATTGTTTTTCTCAATAAATTCATTAAATTTGAAAAATCGTAATGGCTTTATTATTAGTCATTTAAAAATTAAGTTGATTTTTGCAACCATTTTCGGACATAAATAAAACATTAAAAAAACAAATATCCATGCAAATCGATATTGTGACGAACAAAGAGATAGCGCGTCGGTTGAAGATCAGCGAGAGCAAAGCGTGCCGGTTGGTACGTCTGTATCGCGATGCGCATTCTTTGCCCAAATATTCGCCTGTCGAATGGGTAAAGTTCTGCGATTTTCTCGGTTTGGAAGTTAAACCGAGTTAAAAGACGGTCAAAAATTTCATAAATTGCAATTCTTGCAGCCTCCGGTAAGAAGATACCTATATTCGTTCCGCATGATAATGACGAACGAATAATGAGTGCTCTAAAATGGCTTATCGGAGGCGCTGCCCTTCTTTATTTATATAACAAGTTTTCCACGGCAACGGCATTGATGAAAACGAACATCGAAGTCGTGGGATTCCGTTTTTTCTCTATCAAGTGGGATTATACCACGGTAGATATAGATTTCCAACTGCAAAATCTTTCGCAGAACAGGGTAGTATTGAACGGCATACAGTTTAGCCTGTATTTGAACGGTACGTTCGTCGGATCGTCGAGCCAAAGCCTCAATAATGTAGTTTTGGAATCTTACCAGACTGTGAAGGTCCGGGCGCGGGTAAGCCTGAAAACCTCTAAACTGCTTAGCCTCCTGAATGCTTATTTAGCCACGAACGCCAGCAAATACCACATCGATGTTTCGATAAACGGACGGCTCGGAGCCAACGGAACCAGCTACCAGTTTACCCCTTCTTTCTACGTGCGTATTCCTTCGCTGGTTTCTCTTGTGGAAATGATTAAGAACCTGTTTTCGAGCGGCGACAAAGTTACCGATGTCGCCCATGACAAAGACGCGGAAGTAACCGAAATAACCTCTACTACGGAATGATCGCACAAGCAGAACATAAAGACACGATAATCAATCGTCAAGGAAAAACGAAGGATATCATGCAGGCAGTCGTCGATTGCTACAACTCCGACTATTCCCAAGTTCAGGAGCTGGCCGATAACCTTCCGGGAAATGATACCCTTTCCCGTTGCCGGGCTGTTTTCGATTTCGTCGATAAAAACATCAAATATCAGATCGACCCTTTGCAAAAGCAATGGATCAGAACCCCGGCGAGGTTATGGAGCGATGGCGAGGGGGATTGCAAGAGCTTTTCGATCTTCATTTGCTCGTGCCTCCGGTGCATGGGTATTCCTCACTTGTTCCGGTTCGCCGCTTATGAAGGCAACAGCGATCCTACGCACGTCTATGCGGTAGCCATCGACGAAAGCGGAAAGGAGATTATCGTCGATCCCGTCTATCGGGACGAAAACGGAAAAGCCGTCTTTAACAAAGAATGTCCATATACAAAAAAAATAGATATGAAAGGAACCACAGAAATAAGCCGGTTATCCGGTCCCGGAATCGGTTATTTTACCGAAACCGAAATGATCGAGATACAGGGCAAGGAATATTTGCCCCGTGTGGAGCAAGATTTTTTAATCAACCTGAATGCGTTGAATACCTTGTATAAGGGAGCCGTCACAGCGAAAGACGAAGCATTTGCCAACCGTATAGAGAACCTTATGGACGTGGCGACGGTGGCTATCATGCTGTACGAAAATGCGGATAACGGAATAGTAGATGCGGAGAAAGGCATCTCCTGCCTCCGGGTAATGTACGACGAAGGGGCCTTTAACCAGCCTGTCGGGACGACCAACGATCAACGTTCACAAATGATGAACATTAGCCTCGGAGCGGTTATCCAGCAATCGCCCTCTGTCACGGCTAACGAGGACGATATCGATTACCTGCTCGAAGCTACCGGTATCAGTACGCCGGGATTCGACGCTACAAAATACCTCGGATCCGATGTAGCCGTAGGTAAAACTTCGTATCGTCAGATGCGTTCGTCGGCTTTATCCGGTACTTCAATAACGCAAGATCAAATCAATAGCATTCAAAAGACTCTCGAAGAATCTGCGGAATACTTTATGTATTCATTTATCCCAGAATCGAAGATAGGAGAATACCCAGCTATTGTCGGAGAGAAGCGAACTTATTATAAATCGGTATATCAAGATATTAAAAAATCAGGAGCCATGCCAGAATCTGAATGTCTCCGAATTATCAATAATGCGATTGCTTCTCGCTATAATGGTATATCCGGTGAATTATTCCTATATAAAGTTAAGACCGGGGAGATACCTGTTATTTCTGGCTGGATCGCCGTTGTTAGTACAATTCTTGCCGCTCTTGCAGCAATAGCAAAAGTCTTTAATGTCATATTCGGTGACAGCGAGGAAGAAACAAATGAAAAATTTAAAATCAATGCACCTTCCACGACAGATGGATTTGCCGGTATTGTCTCCGATGCAGACGACATTATCATTCCAGATACAGGAAGCGGAAGCACCGACAATCCTCTATTCGATTACAGCCAGCCAACCGGAACAGTAGCCAGCTCGAATCTTCTCGGTATTCTACTGGTAGGCGGCGTATTGATGGCTTTGATATTCGGCGGAAGCGGAGACAAGAAAAAGAAGAAAAAATAACTTTTATAAACCCTCTAAAAAATAAAGAAAATGGCAAAATTAAAAAAGTACCCCAAACAACCGAAGATGAAAAGCTCGGTAGAGGTTTGGAAACGCTACGAAGAACGTTGTCGTGAAGTGGACCGCTACAACAACGAACTCAAACGTAAGGAAGCGGAGAAGAAACGTATCATCGACAAAGTGCGTAAAATGAAGTAAGTAATTAACAGGTAAAAAAGATTGTTTTATGAAAAAGAAAACGAAAACGGACAGAATCGTTAAAACTGTCCTCGGTGGAGCCGCAGGCGGCGCCATCTGTCAGGTGGTGAAAGGGACCATCATGAAAGGAAAGAGTTCTTTATATACCGATTTGGGCTCTATCGCCATCGGTGCGATCCTTCCTTCCCTTGTGAAGATGGACGGTATCGGCGAATTGGGCGCTGGCATGATCGGAGCGGGAGCCGCAGGCGTGATCGCAAGCTCGGTTCCTTCGTTGTCCGGTTTAAACTTAGCACTTAGTGGAAATCAGACGAATTACCGTCAAAGATTGATTTCCGGTCCACGCTCTCAAAAAAAAAGCTCCCCAATGAGCTAAAAAAGTCAATTAAAATCAGTGTTCCATTATCTTAATTAGAAAAAAAATGAATCAACAAATAGTACCTTTTCTGAGAAAATATTTCTTGGAAATTTCAGGGGAATCGCTCAAATACGGACCTTTGTATACCCCTCAATCTTCTTTTCTCCGAATTGACAAAGTTTTGGTAAATAGTCAGGGACGCGTTGTGTTCGACCCTCAAAAAAGCAATAAGGAAGAAGGCGTTTATGAACGTCTATTGCTGAGAAACGATATCTTTATTGCCGTAGGTATGAACCTTGCCTATTATTATGCCCCAACGGCTAAACCGGGAGCCGGGTTTACCGCAAACTCCTTGCAGGATTTAAAAACCGGATTAACGGCATTCGGTAGCAATCTCGCAGATAAAGTAACCGTAGATCTTGAAGCCGTATACAATGGCTCTTTGTCTTTGACGACAGGAACCGTCGTGACGTTCGAAGGCCTTCCGGCTTGCAAGATGAAACAAAAGCACCAAGCCGACACGAATACCATCACGAGCGACCCCTCTGAAAATATGCTCTATCTTCCTGAACGTGTCGAGATTTCCGGCCGTAGTTCACAGAAATTCGAATTGACGTTCCCGACTTATTCAGGAGCGGTATTCAATCCTCCTGCCACTACGGATCCATCGTTTACCCCAGACGGTGAAATCGGAATGTCGCTTTATCTGGACGGATTCTTAATCAAGAATTTAGCAGAGCAGTTGACTATCAAAGGTAAAGAGTTCTTGTTCAGCGACAAGTAATATTTTCCATAGTGTCAGACAGTTAATTTCCCGGAGAGTAATATTCTCCGGGAAATTCAAAAATCATAGCTCATGAAACCTTTATTTATACATAATATAGATTGTATTCAGTTATTATCCCAACCGGAAGATGTGATATCTTATTTCCCTGTTTCGACTCATCTAAGGGGGAAAAAGATACATACAATGTACCTTAATCTCTATCAAAACGGCTATGATTTATCCGGTAAATATTTACTCGCGCCTTCTCTTGACGCGTTTATATCCCTCTATGATGCCGAGGGGAACTTGTTCATCGATAAATTTCCCTTGATTTATTTTAATCCTACATTCTCATCACAAGTTCCGATTATAGATCGGGAAATCGATTGGGAACGTTCTTTTATATATTGGAATCGTCCCACCGATCCTTCTTATCAAAAAACATTTTGTTTCTTTTTCTCTGTTTTTATCAACGGAGAAAAATTTCCCGTACCGAGTTTAAAGAACCGGTATACCATAACCATTCCGGTAAATTCTTCTTTGCGTGAATTTTCTTTTTATAATAAAATGCAAGCTCTTGCAGGAAAGAAAATAACAGCCGTCTATTCTTCCGAAAAAACGGATTTAGTGGGCGGAATGAATGCGTATCTGTATCTTGTACCGGAAACTCCATCAGACAGATATATCAATTATATACCGATTGCATTCTTAGAGAATGGGAACACCCGACCATTGTCTCCCAATTCCCCTAATCCATTCGGATTTTTACAAAATATATTCCTTGATCCGGTTTGTATCGATTTCAACCGGAGCAAACTTTTTTTCAGAATGAGTCTTTTTCCTTCAACTTCAATAAACTTAACTTTTTGTTATGAAGAATAGTATACAGAATCAGCCATTTACGGGAGCATACAGCATTAAAGTGGATTTAACTCCTTTTCATGCGGGGGACAGAGTGTATTTGCCCGATACTCCTGTTTTACAAGATAAATATATAACTGCCATCGGTGTGTATTGGAATGCATCGGCCGTACAAGACCCAGACGGAGATAATATAGGCGTAAACGATCTGTCGGATATGTATCTCACATTGGTGGGATTGGATAACGTGAACTTTTTCCAAGATATACCGATGGGATATTTCCGACAGAAAAACAGGCAGTTGGATATCAATCGATATATATTCCTGCCGAATTGCTATATTACATTGGGAAATCCTACCGATAAGAATTTTTTGCTTATGACATTCTTCTATACTGACAAAATAGATTGTAATGTATTGCCCGATGCGAAGGAAACCAATATCCAACCTCTCGAAGTGCCTGTGTTCGATTCTCCTTATAACCAATTTTATTTGCCGGATAATAGAATATTGGTAAATAGGAAGATTAGAAATATTTATTCCTCCTATATCGAAACCAAAGCAGGACAGCCCATATCTTCCTCTCCGAGCGGTTATACTTTGGTTGACCCGAAAAATACATTTTTGACGATTATTTATCGGAATGATATTGTAATCTATCGAATGCCTTGTGCATTTCTCCAACAATTCGATTCCAACTTCGAACTGAGGTTCGATAATGTGTCTTATGATCTTCCGAGTTCTTACGTCGAGTTGTCTAAGGACGTCGCGGAGAATGTGGGAAATAAGGCGTGCTATTTTAATTTCGAATACGAATCTTAAAACTGACTGACTATGATACGCGGAAAAGAAAATCTAATCGAATGGGTGAAATCGACGCCGAACGTGAAACAGATACAGATTCGTACCTCTCCCGGCGCTGACGCTTTCCAGTTCCAAAGCGAAGAAGGCGAGAATAAAAAGACGATGGAAGATCGGCTATCCCGAACCCTCGAATATTTGGAGCCGGGAAAATATTACATCGAGATGTCCGACGGAAACTCCCGTAGAAACTGGTATCGGGATTACTTCGTGCTGGAAGATGATGTAACGTCCGTTTCCTCCCTGACGGGAGCGGCGAATATCGGCGGTGTTCCTTCCGATGAAGTGGACCGGAGAATCGCCGCAGCACTTGACGCTCAAAAGAAAGAGTTCCGTATCGCCGAGCTCGAATCGAAGGTAAAAGAGTATGAGGAAGAATTAGAGGAACGGGAAAGCCCTTTGCAGTCAGCGATCGGCCGTGTAGCCCCTTATCTTCCGGCTATTCTCGAAAGGTTCTTCGGGCGTCCGGGCATGCAGGTAGGAGTTGCAGGAACTTCGCAGCCTATCCGGGTCCCAGCTCCGGATCCGAATACCGACGACAACTCCCGGATATTGCGGATCGCCGAACGGCTGGCAGCCATCGAACCCGATTATCTGGATCTGTTGGAAAAACTGTGTGACAAATTGGAAGAAAACCCCGCTCTCTTGGGCATGATTAAACAATTCGCTTGATATGAAATACAATCCTAATTTCTTCAACAAGGGCGTTTTTCCCCGATTTACCGGTGTTTCGGTATATTCGCAACCTTCATATAGTTCGGAGTTGCTTTACACGGTCAACGGGTTTGTCGGTATGTCTGACGGCATGTTTGAAACGGTGGACGGCTGGACTTGGTATCGGCTGGCTGCCATCGATGGCGTTCATGTGTGGGGGTGGGTACGTGAGGATTATGTGGAATTGAAATCGGTTAATCCTGCCGAATACAATACGGCACAAGCCCGGTTAAACTTGATTATCGAGAACGATATGAATAGTTTAACTTACCTCCTTATCGGTGCTGAATATTGCCGTCGGTTAGAGGCAAGAGGCTATAATGTAACATCTTATAAGATAAAGATTCGAAATCTGTATAATGAAATTATAGAGAGAAACGAATATCTAAAAGATAGCGGGTTGGTAGAAAATGTAAAGGAAGGACAAAGTACATTGACACAATTTGCCCCGGCATTGTTATCTATCGTAAATAATACGGCATTTGTCGGAGTGGTAATTTCTACTACGGCATTGGTTACTCTTATTGTCAGCGCCGTAGTTATTTCTGTCGGAGCGACAATTTATTATTTCTCGAATGAAGCCCGATTAGAAGAATCTAAATACACCTATAAGGAGAGCAAAGAATTAACCTCAGTTCTTGAAAATGTAGACCCGGAAATTGCACAATCTATTCGCAACGATATCAGTCGTCAGGTTCAGGAAGCCGAGGCGCAAGGGCATACGAACGGATATTGGAAAGGGGCTTTTAATCTGAACTTCTTTTCTATCCTCAAATATGGAGTCATTGCCGTAGGTACAGTGCTCGCTGTCAAGTGGATTAAAAACAATATTTGATATGTTCTATTCCGATGCAATATATAATTCTGTTTGGTGTGATTTTTTCAACGAGAAAGAATTACAAGCTCTATTAACTTCTGCTAATCCGCCTAAGTTAACCAATCAGAATTTTAAAATAAATACTTGGAATTATTCCGCCGAAAATGTTCCCCATTTGACCGCTGACGATTTAGATCATGAATGGCCGGACAGTACTCCGTTTTGGAAGTATATCGAATCTTCCTATAAGAATGCGGCAAAAGGATTTTCAAAAGAGCTTGTTGGTAAAGATGTAACGCGTCTCTGTTCTTACTTGAATCTCCGGGCTCGTCCTACCACTGAATCTATATCTATATATACCATACATGCGAATCAAATGATTTCGCACATGTACAACCATCAAAAAGGATTTGCATCGGAATGGGACGTACCTTATCAAATACAGCTAACCGGTCAATTTGTCGATATGCCGGACGGACGTTGGCATTATGTATTTATCAAAGATGAATTACGGCTTAATACGTCTCTGTTTTCATGGAGATTCCTTAAACGGGATTTTGTGGAAAATGTATTTATCAAAGAATTTGAGGAAATCTTAGGTCGTAAGCCCACTTCCGAAGAAATAGAAGCACAAAAAAATTCTTCTGTCGGATTTAAATTCGCTTTCGTCCGGGAAGATCTTATCGGAAAACTTATTTATCCCGAATTTTTCGATAGTGAATATTTAAGCCAATTTATCGATTCTTCCGTGTTGGAGGATGCCGGTAACTGGATTGATTATTTATATAAGGAATATCCATATTGGGAAAGAAAAGATGCAATAGAAATAACCTATGACGAATATGGGGCTGAGATCCTTAACATAGATGATCTGGCATTATCTTTACTTCCAAAATCCGATCGAGAAAATATCAAATCTCAAAGACAATCATTGGCTGCCACGTTCTCTCACTATCCGGGATATTGGAAACCAGCCGGGGAAGCGGCTTATCTGGTAAGAAAACAATCCCGTACTCGTGGAGATTGGGCACAAGAAATATTTAAGATAGTAACAGGAAACCCCTATGAATTATTGTCTTATCGGGAACGATTAGATTTTTTTCGAGAACTCTATCCGGGACATCAATATCCGGGATATTATGAATATGAATTTGAATATTACGAGAACGAAGATAAAGGTTATTCTTATCTATACAATTTGTTACCGGCTTATGATTTGAAGCATTTGAAAAATGATAGTTATATAGCTCTTTTCAATGAAGATAACCCTCGTAATCGTGTCAACGCCTACCAAAATGGAGGCGACCCCGATTTTATGAAGGATTGGGCCGACGAAATCAAAGCCGATTTGGATATCGAGAACGGGACTTCGGACCATAACCCCTCTACGGAAGTCGTCGAGAAAAACGTATTGGCCGGGGCCGGTGTATTGGCTCTCGGTCTGTTATTGTTGAAAAATAATATGTAGCGATATGGAACGGAAAGACAGAAAAAAAAGAATCATCATGCCGTCCCGGTACAATGCCGTGCTTCAATCCCCGGAAACCTCGGACGATGGCGCCCTTGACGGTGGCGGATTCGATGACGTGGTAGTCACCGGTCAGGATTTGCGATGGAAAAAATGGGCCGTTGCGATCGGAGCGGTAGCCCTCGTTTGGTTTTTAGTCATTCAGGAAGAATAACAATATAAATAGCTATATATCATGTGGTTCGAAAATAAAGTTACAAGCAATAAGGAAGCATTCTTGCAGAAGGTACGAATAATCTGCGCAAAGCTGGGTATAGAGCCCGATTGGCTTATGTTCGTCATGAACTCGGAAAGCGGTTTGAACCCTGCCGCTTATAATCCGAACGGCGGAGCCTCGGGCCTTATCCAGTTCATGCCGGACACAGCGAAGGGGTTAGGCACGACGACCGAAGCCCTACGGAAGATGTCGAATGTCGCCCAACTCGATTACGTATATAAATATTTTTATCCGTATCGGGGCAAGATGAACTCCTTGTATGATCTTTACCTCGTTACCTTCTTCCCCGCCGCTCTCGGAAAACCGGATAGCTATGTGTTGCAAACATCGACACTCCCGGCGAAGGTGATAGCCGACGCAAACCCCGGTATAGATTTGGATCATGACGACCGTATCACCGTAGGAGAATTTAAGAGGTGGATCGATCTAAAAAAAAAAGTATGGGGTTAGAAACTGGTTTCAACGTATTTGTCATTGCCGGATCCATCATTTGCGCCGGTATAATATTGTGGTACATTTTTAAACGAGACAACGATGATTAAGCCGCTAAAAATCATATATAAGAACACGATCCGAACGTCGAACGGGACGATCGAGAACGAGGGTACAAATTCCCCGTCGATTATCATATTCCGCAATCAAGGCACATCGATAGCCTATGTATTGGGAAACGTGAAGATATTCCCCGGTGAATCGTGGCAGTTGAAAAACGATCCCGGAATCGTGATCGAAAACAGCTTTACGGTGACATTCGACACCTCGGTTCCCGGCTTGGAGAACAATTTAGCCGTTATTCGCGGATATTATAAAGATTAAAAACATTTCTGTCATGAACGAATATCAACCCTTAGATATAAATAGGAACCCGATCGGGGTTTTGCAGCCCGGAAAGCAATATTACATTGAAGGAAGCGGGGATTCGGTAGAATTGCCCGAAGCCGGTGTGTATATGTTGAGCGTTGAAAACGGAAAAGTCATACAAATTGATTACCCGGACGGCACAGACAGCCGGTTAGTTTTGGCTACCGGAACGATTATCAGTTTCTATTTCCCTGCCGGAACGACTATTAGCGTCGGTGATGAAGATTTGCAGCTTAACATCAATAAAATGCGGTAAGCCATGAGTTTAGGAAGATTAGGATTGATACAAGCCGGGCAACCGTCGAAGCAGTGCCCTACGCTTGCGGAGATGACAGCCGATGCCACGGCTACGGCTGAACAAATCGCAGAGGGAGCGACGGCCTACGTCAAAGGGGAAAAAGTTACAGGAACCTACGAACCGGAACCATGCCCCACATTGGCGGAAATGACGGCCGACGCTACGGCCACGGCTGCCGATATTGTCGAGGGAAAGACGGCGTATGCACGGGGCGAGAAGTTGACGGGCACACTCGTACCCGTTACCAAAATCGACGTGGCAGCTGAGGGTATTAAATTTGCTTATTCTACGTTCGAGGAAGTACCCGAAGTATTCGATTTCTCGAATGTGACAGATGCAAAAGATTTACTATCTTATAATACTAATCTTAAATCTATCCCAGAGGGCATCGATTTTTTGAAGATTACAAATGCACAAGGAATTTTTGTGTCATGTACAAGTCTCAAAATAGATATAGATTTAAACTTCCTGTCGTGTCTGAATTTTTCTTACGCCTTCCAAAGCTCAGGTATTCTATCTGTCATATCCATATCTTCTCCTGTTGCTAACAATGTACAATCTATGTTTATCAATTCAGCCATTAAAAGCGTATTATCCATTGATTTTCCTGCCCTTGATAAAGCTAACAATTTTTTTCAAAATTGTAAATCACTGGTAACAGTACAGGGTCTGAATATGCCTGCTTTGACTTCTGCGAATGGATTTTTGGCAGGTTGTAATTCCTTACAATCTATTGACAGATTTGATTTCTCTAATATGACTTCTACAATCGATATGTTTCAAGATTGCTCGGCCTTGTCGTCGATAGGCGATGTTATCTTCTTACATACCTCTTTATCGCTGGCAGATTCCCCGAATATCGATGAAGATACGTTAAGACGATTCGGAGGATTTGCCAATGCTGCCGGAGAAAGCGGTGTAGCTCCTTTAAAAACTTTGGGACTACCGGCCGCTACGTTGACATTTAACACGGCTGTACAAACTTATTTGGAAACAGAAGGTATCATAGCGAAACTGACAGATGAGAATTGGACGGTTAATTTCGCCGATTCGATGTAAACGGGAAAATGAACAAAAGAACACAATCAAACAAAACCTCATAAAAAACAAATACCCATGAATATAGAAGAAAAGACCTATCAAAAGATTACTCCCGCAACGGAAGGTAATTACCTGACTACCCACCAAGAAGGCGATGATATAAAGACTTACGAGGGAGTAAAAGCGATGTACACGCCGGCAGACTTCGACGCTTCGTCCGTAAGGGAGATTACACCGGAAGAACATCTAAGCTACCAAAAAGCCAAAGAACAGGCTTTGCAGGAGGAAACAGAACAGGGAAATAATGCTTAATAACATATATATGCAGGAAAGAAATGTAATATCCGGCATGTTGGCAAGTTGGCTGACTTCGTTTATCGAGTTCGTAGAGCCGGTGAAATGGTTCATCGTGGCAGCCCTATGTTTGATTATCGCAGATTTCAAATTTGGGATAGAAGCCTCAAAAAAGAGGGGAGAAACTATACGGAGGAGCCGTGCGATCAGGCGCACAGTCAACAAAATGATCGATTATATATGTTGGATATTGGTAGCTACCAGTTTCGGGGCGGCATTCGGTCAACCTTTCGGGATTCCCATACTCCCGGCTATTGTCCTTTTCGTGATATACGGTTGTGAGATAAATTCCTGCTTCAATAATTATTTCGAGGCTCACGGGAAGAAGTTGCGGATAAATGTGTTCAAGTGGGCGAGAAGCAAGTCGGATATTATAGAACCGGAGGAAAATAAAAGCGATTAACCGTTTGCATAATAAAACGATACAATATATATTTGCAGTAGGATTACAGATATTTATATAACAATAAATAAGAGCGTGCGAAATCACCTAAAACTATCCTGTGTGAGCGTGATCTCCTTAAACTAAAAGAAACGAAAGTAAGAACGTATTTAACGGAACTACCTGAAACACGAAAATGAAAAAGCCGGTTAATCACCGGCTTTTCTTGTTAGTATTAAAAATCATCATCTTCTTCCATACGTTCCTCGTAGAGTCGATCTTCTTCTTCCTCCTGTAATATAGAGAAGTTCCAGAGCTTTATCAAGACAGCTTCCCGTTCTTCTTCCGTCCCTTTATCGGCAGGATCTAACCAGTTTATTTGCGTTACTCCCCTCTTGAAGGACTCGAATGTCGAGAAAAAGAAATCCAGCTTATTAGGAATTAAAACAAAACAACGGGGAAATCCCAAATAAAGCAATCCTACTTGATCGGCGTGATCGAGAATATTGTCACAGTACCAACAGGCGGAATAATCGGTATCGATAATTACATCTTCCATAATTAATATTTATAAGGTTGTTTTAGAATAAGGCACATCGAATAATATATGAAAAAAATCTTTTTTCGTTAATCCTAAGTTCCTAAGTGCATTTTTTATAACAAATTCGGGAACTGGATCGACATGTGTTTGGACTATGATCGGGCGAAGTAAATCCTTTCTTACCCATTTTTCGTGACCTCCTTCTATTCCCGTCTTTTTGCACCCGCATTTCAGCAAAAAGGAACGATAATCTTCTAATGAAACATTACTGAGTTTATGTGTAGACATAGTTTAAACGGGTATTTCGACAGGAGTATCGAATTTTTGATATTCCTTGTTTTCCAATATATCTAAGAAATCTTCGTTGTGCAATAAGTCATCGAATTTCGGAGCTTTGATTTTCTTCTGTTTAACCCCCCGAACATTCCACCCATGATTACGCAAGTCTTTTAGAAGCGTATTTTTATTTAACGCATAATCGAAATAAATCATCAGTGTTTTTTCCATTGAATCTTTGGCCTCGTTGATATCGTTCCCGCAACCGGAAAGATCGAGAGAGGGACAGTAGGAAATATAAGCGTTATCTTCTTTAAATACATAAACCGATAACTTTATGAATATTCCATTATTCCTTTTTTTCAGTTCGTCGGTGAAATTAAAGTTTTGCATAACTATATAATTAAAGTCAGATATATTTTGGAGCAAATATAATACAAATTAGTTGTGTAATATTACACAAGAACGATAATATTTTAAAAAACAGTGTCGAACTTCTGAATAATGGGATTGGCTTGCTCGATGTCATGCGGCGTATATATATCCGTGATGAGAATCGAGGAATGCCGGGCTTGGTCCCGAACCGATATGTTATCGATCCGCGCCCGTAACATCGAAGTCACCCCGGTATCTTTCAACGAATAGAATTTGTATGATGCAGGGAAATCGAGGGCTTTTCGAACAAAGCGAATCCAATAGTCCCGGAACTGTTTACTATCGCGGAAATCCTTACCGGGTATAAAACCATTTGAAAACAGATAATAATTGCCCGGAAAAGAGAACACATTTAGGTCTACCAATAGTTTAAGCACTTTATTCGGCAACGTGATAACGGCATCTTTCCTGTTTTTGGAATTATCGGCATGTAGGCGGAGGGTCCCGGACTTAATAGAGAAGTCATTTATTTTTATCAAACTTATTTCTTTTGGCCGGACGAAACAATAAAATAAGAGATAGCAACCTAACAGATAGTGCCGGTTATGGGTATTCAAATAGTCGAGCAGCCGGATCAGATCGTTTTCTTCTATAAGTTTCCGTTCTTTTTTAATACTCCGTTTGGAAATATTATCGATACCGTCGGTTAGCTTGTGTTCTGTATATCCATGTTTTAACAACCACCCCGAAAATACCCGTAGCCATGTCAGATAATTATTCCGAGTTTGCGGACTGTTTCCCCGTTCTATATAGATATGATCGAGGAACTCGGAGATATAAGATTTTGAAAGTTGATAAATGTAAGTGATCGGCAGCTTTTGAGAATCGTTGTATTTGAGAAAATTCCGCAAGTAGGAAACATATCCTATATAGGTATCTTGCCGAATGATTCCGTCGGAAAAAAGCCGGTCGATGTAGCTCCGGTATCTATCGCATACGTCGGAGAATAAGGCTAAACCTTTACTATTTCCGTTTTGATTGATCCACGGATTCCAACCGATTCGGAGCTGGTTATGTAGACGGGCAATCAGATCGGCGGCATACTTTCGCCGTTCTGAAATCTTTTCGATGTGATTTAACTTGATTCTTTTTAGCCGTAGAGTTCCAGCCAAAGGATCGAAGGCTTTAAATCCGATATACCAGTCATTACCCTTTTTTCCGGTATAAAGTTTTGGAGGCGTATAAGAAATTACCTCCGAAGTCAGAAATTTTTTTTGAACAGACATTTTTTTTTAAGAAGAGATTATTTTTCAAATCTCCCCTTGAATTAAACATCTCCCGTATTTCTCCCGGTCGTATTTAAACGACCAAACCTAACTTATTGAATTGCAATAAGTTAGGTTAAAATCAGTCGGGGTGACAAGATTCGAACTTGCGACCACACGCCCCCCAGACGCGTACTCTAAACCGGGCTGAGCTACACCCCGCTGAATTGGTAGTGCAAAAGTAGTGGTATTTTCTATACTGACAAAATTTTGAACAACTTTTTTACTCCTGTTTTTCTTCGAAATTTCCTAATTGCTTGCAAGAGAGTCGGTAGGGGTTATAATTTAAATAGGTCGCGGTATAGGTCGAATGCTACGAATATTTCTTCCTTGTCGATGTGACAGTCGATGACCGGTTTGCCGATGGTTTGCAATAATGTGAAGTTGATGTATCCGGCTTCGTTTTTTTTGTCGTGGGTCATCAACTCGTAGAGTGTTTCGTAGTCCTTACAGGTAATGGGAAATGCTCTGTAATGGCGATAGATGTATGCTGCTAATTCGGAGATTGTTTCGGACGGAAATTTCAGATAACGGTGGGAGAGTAGTAATTCGCATATGAGTCCCCAAGCCACGGCGAATCCGTGAGATATGGGAGTTTCCTGCTTGTGTGAAAGGCTCTCGAATGCGTGGCCGATAGTATGACCTAAATTCAAGGCTTTGCGTATTCCTTTTTCAAAGGGGTCTTCGGCGACGATACGTTCTTTGACTTGTATCGATTCTTTGAGCAGAGGCAGAAGTTTTTCCCAATCGGGCATGGACAAGTCGAAATCGAGCAATGAACGGTAGGTGGCCGGATTGTCGATAAGTCCGTGTTTCAACATTTCGGCGTATCCCGACAGTAATTCGTTCTGTGGCAGTGTCTGAAAGAATTGTGTAGAGACGATGACCGTATCGGCCGGGCGGAAGGCTCCTATTTCATTTTTCAATCCGTTGAAATTTATTCCTGTTTTTCCTCCTACGGCGGCATCTACTGCTCCTAATAGGGTTGTGGGGATATTGATGAAACGGATTCCTCTTTTGAAACAGGCTGCGGCGAAACCTCCCAAGTCGGTGACCATACCTCCTCCCAAGTTGATAAGAAGCGATTTTCTGCTGGCTCCCTTGTGGCTCAGTTCGTTCCATACATGAACGAGTGTTTGGAGTGTTTTATGGGTGTCGCCGGCTTCGATCGTAATATATTGGGCTTGTGTGGATATGTTTTTCGATATTTCGGGTAGGGCGAATTTTTGGGTATGTGTGTCGCAGAGTATAAAAAGGGTATCGAAAGAAAAGTTTTCGAGCATATTTTTAAGGGTTTCGCCGGGTGTGGCTGTGAATATGATTTTTTGCGACTCCATACAGATGATATTATCGGGTGATTTTTAGCGTGTGTATAAGTTCGTCGACATGATTGGCGAAATCGGGCATGGACGGGAAAACCATATCGGCTCCGGCTTCGATGAGCGCTTGTGCCGGAATGGGGCCTGTGTTGACTGCTATGGTAAATATTTGTGCTGCCGTACCGGAGACAACCCCTAAGGGTGCGTTTTCGATGACAATCGCTTCGTTTGCTTTGACTCCGGCTTTGGAAAGTCCCATTAAATAGGGTTCGGGACTCGGCTTCCCAATCTTTACGTCGTATGCCGTCACCTTATATTGTTGTTCGAATACGCCGGGATAATCGAGGTCTAACCGATCTAAGAGAGAACCTTGTCCCGAACCTGTGACCAGTACAGGGCGTATGCCGTTATCGATGATTCGTTGCAGCATAAGGTCGGCTCCCGGCATGGGAATGATTTCTTCCAACGCGTTGAAATGTTTTTCTTTGATTTTATAAATCTCGGCACACTCGTCGTCGGACACCTGTTTCCCGAAATGTTTGTCGAACAAGTATTTAATTGTGCTGGTTCCTGTTCGTCCTTCGTATAGATAAAATTCTTCTTTGGAACATTTGAATCCCATAGGGGTGAGTGTACGATACCATGCTTCGACATGATTTTTCATTGAGTCGTAGAGAACTCCGTCCATATCGATAAGCGCGGCCTTAGGAGTAATGCAAGGCACGTTGTGTTGTAAAAGATAGTTTTTAATAGCGATATTTTCCAAAATGTCGTGTTTCTTGTTTTATTCTACAAAAATAGAGCTTTTGAGATAATTAGCCAAAGAAGTGATGTTGAAAGACTTCTATTTTGTTTGAGATTGGATATTGGGTTTATTTCTGGTTTGTTAAAAATTTAACAAGATGTAAAATTAAGGCATAAATGTTTGTATTCTGTGATAATCCATTATTTTTGCAATAGATACGAGAATAGGTCGAGTTTCGGCATTACTAATCGAACTTGTTTCTGCGTTGGGCTTGTACTATTTTTGTTGCAAATATGGAAATGGATTGTATTTCGATATTATCAAGATTTGTTTTTGTTTTTTCTGTTTTTTGAAATGAAATAAAGTTATAAGGATATGAAGAGACTATTATGTAAGTGGATTCCGGTGTGTGCAATGGGTGCTGTTTTATGTGCCTGTGGGGGTGGAGTAGCCGATGGAGATTATGTCGGTGCATTTAAAGAATATGTGAAATCGGAGTTGAAGTCTGGGACGTGGGTTCTATCGGCCGATGAAAACTTATCCGCAGAGAAAGTCGATTCGATTCAAGTAGAAATTCTCCATGAAGTGACCGTTGCCGATAGTCTTCGAGCCGGTCGTCAAGAGGCTATCGATAGCTACGTTTCTACCGAACAACGTTTGAAATATGAGATGGAGGTAGCAGAACATAATTATAAACTCGATGAGAACAGCCAGTTTGCTCGTCGTGCCGATTACGAACGAAAATTGAAAGAGGCTATGCGTTCACATGGGAATGACCGTAATTATGCTTCGAAAATAGAAGGATATAAACAGGCTATGGAGCGTTTGCCCAAAGATCATGAAGCCTATGTAAAATTTGACAAGGATAGAGATTTTTCGTATATTCGAGAATATGAGACCGCCAAATCGGCTTATGATCAATTTGTCGCCACGAATGTAGATGATTATATACAATCGTATGATTTAATCGCTCGCTATGTTGGTCGTGATACGACTGAGGTTTTGGGGGTTGCTGCTCAGGTGGAGTTTATTACTCCGGACGGGAATCAATCTGCTATCGTTTTGTTTAATGAGAAACCAACTTTTGTGAAAACTATCTTAACGGATGCTCAGGCGTTGGAAGACGATGATACAGAAAGCGATGTCGTAGAGTATGAAGCAGAATAATTAAAGATCAATTAGGAAAGAGTTCGGTTTTGATTCGGATTCATTTCGTTTAGTATCAATGTTGTACAGTCATTGTTGTAGTAGGATTGAAGCTATTTTCAATCTATTCTCGTGGTCTATTGTCGGGATTTTAAAAATAATCGGACTGTTGAAATAAAAATAAAACGAGATTATCTTTTGGAGGTAATCTCGTTTTATTTTAAATGTGAACGTTTTAATTATATCGACTAAATGTTGAATCCGATTTTCGTTTTGCTCGTTTCTTCGTTATCGACAGATGAATTTTTGACAATAGTTACCACATCGCAACAAATAAATCCCTTGCTTCAATGAGATGGAGTTATCTCCCTCAACACCTTGAACTTGGGCTACGATTCGACCTTGTAGGTCGCTGATGATAATTTCTTGGGGTACAAGAAGTCGTATAATTGTGTTGCCGGGATAGGAAATAACCTTGATCTCTTGGTTTTCTCGACGGGTATTGTCTATATTCGAGGGAACGGGAACTTCTGTCAGTTCTGTCCATTGAGATTGGTAAAGATCGTCGCCCACTACCGCATAGGCGCTCATGCGAAATGCAAATTGGTCTCCCCATGCTTTGGGTAGATCTGTAAAAGTATAACTGTTTGTCCTGCGGCCTTCGACGAGGGTATAATCGTAGTTATAGCTAAACCGGTCTCCCTTTGAAAGAGTTTGAGTCATTGTGAATTCGTCGAGATAGATTTCTTTGATAGGATCGAGTTGCCTGAAATATAATTCGATATACATTTGTTCACTGCTATGCTTAAAGTCTATTGTCAAATTATTATAGCCTTCTTGTGTGAGAAATTTGGTTATTTTCTCGGGAGTACCTTGTGAGTAGTAGTTGTTAAAGTCGATTTTATCTCCTTTGGCTCCATATACTCGTACGTTGACTGTACAACCATTTGTATTGGTTGTGCTGATGACGGGGGTCTGAATATTGATACCACTGAGCATGCCTCCTGTCCAGCAGCCGAAATTAACAGACCAGTCAGGGACAGTTGTATATTCGTCGTAATTCGTTGTACCGTCGTCTTCTGCCGGAAGATCGATTGTGCCTCCCGTAAAAGCATCGAAATTTTCGTGGAGAATGGTTTTTGTTTCATCTCTTTGGGCAATGTGGGTATAAACATTGTAAACGACATATCCGTTGGACCCGATGACTGTGTTCCAGTTGGCTGTATATTGCCCCCCTTGAATATCGGTGAATTCTTTGAGTACAGGTTTGGAAAGGGAACCTGCATATCCGAATACATCAATCATATTTGATTCCAAAGAAGTTTCAGAGTCGTTGGTGCTTTTTACCGTGTAAAAATAATCGGTATTGTCTTTGAGTCCGGTTACGGGAGCTGATGTTTCTGTGATTCGTTTGTTTTCGACAAGATAATCCCGTGTTTTTACGATACCGCCATAAGTATAACTTATTTCGTCAATAGCCGTGGGACTGTTTAGATATGGATTTTCATCGGTATAAATCATTTTGAACTGAATACACCCCACCGGGATATTGGCGGAAAAATCGGCTATTCCTCCACTGCGATAACTGATTGTTGAGGCTTCACCAAGAGAGTGCCATTGAAAGCCGTCAAATCCGTAAACTGCGACTGTGCCAGTGGCATTGGCGTTTTTTATCCAAAACGAAAATTTCGAGGCGGGAGCCGGTAATACAGGGGTAACAATCGAATCGCCTGTGGCATCGAATGCAAGAGCTATTTTCCCCGAATAAACAGATGTGGTATCTCCGGCGACATTGGTCGTATATAATTGGCGAATAGAGCCGGTATTCACGTCGATTTTCCAATTTTCGGGGAATACGGATAGGTTAGAGTCTATGTATTTATTTTGTTTTGACCCGGAAGAACGAGGCACTAATCCCTCAAAACTTTCTGTGACTTTTACTGCTTCTGTCCCGCAATCTTCCATTTTATAGGCAAAAACATTCAAATTGTAAGCCGAAGCCTGAGATACAGATTGCCAGTTTGCGGTAAAGGAATTTTCAGTAATATCGGTTGCGGGTAGAGCTTTGGGGACTTCAAGAGCGGCATGGGAGAGTGCAATTCCCCATAACGATAAAATAAGAGTAGCTAATCTTCTCATGATCTAAGGGTTATGTTTTATAGGGAGTAAAGATATTAAAAATATATAGAAAAATTTATTTGATAAGATATTTTAAAAGAACAGCCTGCCGAAAAATTCGGCAGGCTGTTCCTACATTTACGTTATGTTTAATTAGATACGAGCTTGTATGGCTTTACTTTCTTCTTCGTAACCGGGTTTATTGAGCAAAGCGAACATATTGCGTTTGTATGCTTCAACTCCCGGTTGGTTAAACGGGTTTACGCCCAAAATATAACCGCTAATGCCGCAGGCTTTTTCGAAGAAGTAAATCAGTTGTCCCAAATAGAGCTCCGATAATTCGGGTATTTCTATTTTTAGGTTGGGGACTCCGCCGTCTACGTGAGCTATTTGAGTCCCAAGTTCGGCCATTTTGTTTACTTCGTCCACTCTCTTTCCCGACAGGAAATTTAGCCCGTCCAGATTATCCTTGTCGGAAGGGATATTTACCGTATGTTTCATTTGGGCAACCGAAAGAACGGTTTCGAAGATGGTTCTTTCACCTTCCTGAATCCATTGTCCCATCGAATGTAAATCGGTCGTGAAGTCGACAGACGCCGGATAGATTCCGAGGTTTTCTTTTCCTTCGCTTTCTCCGTAGAGTTGTTTCCACCATTCTGCGAAGAAGTGTAATTTAGGATTGAAGTTGACGAGGATTTCTATTTTCTTCCCGCTTTGATATAAAGCATTTCGGGTGGCAGCATAAATCGCTGCGGGGTTTTTCTCGAAAGGAATATCTTCTCCACACGCTTTTTCCATAGCTACCGCTCCGGAAACCAGCGTTCTGATATCGAATCCGGCTATGGCGATAGGCAATAGTCCTACGGGAGTGAGTACCGAGAAACGGCCTCCTACGTTGTCGGCAATGACAAAAGTTTTGTATCCTTCGGTGTCGGCCAGTTTACGCAATGCACCTTTTTTTGCATCGGTTATGGCGATGATACGATGTTTGGCTTCGTCTTTTCCTACTTGTGCTTCGAGCTGTTCTTTCAACAATCGGAAAGCAATGGCGGGTTCTGTCGTCGTTCCCGATTTTGAAATGACGACGATGCCAAAAGATTTATTTTTCAGGAGGGTTTGCAGTTCAAACAAATAGTCTTCGCCGATGTTGTGTCCGGCAAACAGTACGAGCGGATTTTTATGTTCCGAGCGAAGAAATTCGAATGAGTCGGATAGAGCCTCGATAACAGCTTTGGCCCCGAGGTAGCTACCTCCGATACCAATGACTACTACTATTTCGCAACGGTCTTTCAATTGTTTTGCAGCAGCTTCGAGGTCTGCTAAATGGGCTTCTGTTATTTCGGAGGGTAGATGCAGCCACCCTAAAAAGTCATTTCCTTTACCCGTACCTTTGTGCAGCATTTCCATGCCGCTTTTCGCTTTGTCTTCCAATGCGAATACATCGCTTTTGGATACAGTGCCTAATGCTTTTTCAATGTTCAATTCGATTGATTTCATAGTTTCACTATATTAGTTGTATTACAGAAATGTATCATATATACTTTCAATGGCGTGCCGGGGCAATACTTTTTTGTAGAGTATATCATAAACACATTGCAGTATGGGCATGTTCACCTTGTATCGTTCGTTTATTTCGTAAATACACTTCGTACCGAAATATCCTTCGGCAATCATCTCCATTTCCATTTTTGCGGCACTGACGGAGTAGCCACGTCCTATCATGGATCCGAAATTGTGATTGCGGCTGAACCGGGAATAGGCGGTAACCAAAAGGTCTCCCAAATATACCGAGTCGCTGATGTTTCTGTCCCGACATGGGGAGACTGCCTGTAAAAAACGATCCATTTCGTTCAAGGCGTTGGATACGAGCATAGCTTGAAAATTATCTCCGCTCTTCATACCATGACAAATCCCGGCGGCTATGGCATAGACATTTTTTAATACGGCAGAATATTCAATGCCTTTTACATCGGAGGAGATAATGGTTTTCAGCTTGGGGCTCGCCAATATGTCGGCGAAACTTCTCGCTTTTTGCAGATCGTTACACCCGATGGTGAGATAAGAGAGCCGTTCGAGCGCTACTTCCTCGGCATGGCATGGCCCCCCGATTACGGCCAAGTGGGATTCCGGCACGTGATAGAAATTTTGCAGGTATTCGGTGACGATCATATTTTCGTCGGGAACGATTCCTTTTATCGCTGTCACGACAAATTTTTTACTGATGTCGGCCGACAGTTTCTTTAAATGAGACTTCATGTAGGGCGATGGAGTCACCAAAAGTAATGTGTCGGCCGCATCGGCGATTTCGTTGATGTCGGAGCTGAAATGTATTCGAGATGTGTCGAATGTGACATCGGACAGATATACAGGATTGTGACCTGTTTGTTTGAAATCGGCGATACGGTCGTCTCGACGCATGTACCATAGGATATTATCGGCATTATTAAGCGCCAGCTTTGCCAAAGCTGTCGCCCAACTGCCACCTCCCATGATCGCTATTTTACCGGGTATAGGCATGGTCGATTATCGTTTTGCGTTTTCTACCCATTCTTTTACATCGTCGATCGTGGGGTTAGCCAGTTCGAGCTTGTATTTTTTGTTAATGCCACAGATTTCTTGATGCATTTTGTTCGGATTGGCTTCTGCTACGTCGGCTACGGTGAGGTATCCTGCTTTTTGAATGGGTGCGACCCATTCGGCAGGAATGTTTATGGTGGTATAGGCCGCTTCGTTATCTCGTTTTTGAACTTTCTCGGGGCGCATTTGCGGGAAGAGGAGAACTTCTTGTATGGTGGTTTGTCCGGTCATGAGCATGACGAGCCGGTCCATTCCTATTCCCATACCCGATGTGGGAGGCATGCCGTATTCGAGAGCCCGGATAAAGTCATTGTCGATGAACATGGCTTCGTCGTCTCCTTTTTCGGAGAGGCGGAGTTGTTCTTCGAAACGCAACCGTTGGTCGATGGGGTCGTTTAACTCGGAGTAGGCATTACAGAGTTCTTTCCCGTTTACCATTAGCTCGAAACGTTCGGTCAGTTCGGGGTTGTTCCGATGACGTTTGGTAAGCGGCGACATTTCGATGGGGTAATCGGTGATAAAGGTGGGCTGTATGTAATGGCCTTCGCATTTCTCGCCGAATATTTCGTCGATGATTTTTCCTTTGCCCATTGTTTCGTCGACCTCGACCCCGATTTTTTTGCAAACTTCGCGCAATTGTGCTTCGTCCATGCCGCTGATGTCGATACCCGTGTGTTCCTTGATAGCGTCGAGCATAGTGATACGTTTGAACGGAGTTTTGAAATTGATCGTGTTCTCACCGACTTTGACCTCGGTAGTACCGTTTACGTCGAGGCAGATTTTTTCTAACATTTTTTCGGTGAAATCCATCATCCAGTTGTAGTCCTTGTAAGAGACATAGATTTCCATACAGGTAAATTCCGGATTGTGCGTTCTGTCCATGCCTTCGTTGCGGAAGTTTTTGGAAAATTCGTACACTCCTTCGAAACCTCCGACAATCAGCCGTTTCAAATATAATTCATCGGCGATACGCAAATATAGAGGTATGTCGAGTGCATTGTGGTGGGTGATGAACGGACGGGCGGCCGCACCTCCGGGTATCGATTGCAGAATGGGTGTTTCGACTTCCAGATATCCACGAGAGTTGAAATATTCCCGCATGGAGGTGTACACTTTGTTCCGTTTGATGAATATATCTTTTACTCCTTCGTTTACCACCAAGTCTACATAGCGTTGACGATAACGGAGCTCGGGGTCTTCGAAAGCGTCGTAGGCTACCCCGTCTTTCATCTTTACGATGGGAAGGGGGCGTATCGATTTGGCGAGTACTGTCAGCTCTTGTGCGTGGACCGTTATTTCTCCCATTTGGGTGCGGAATACAAATCCGCGAATACCGATGAAATCGCCGATGTCGAGCAGCTTTTTGAATACGGTATTGTATAATTCTTTATCTTCTCCCGGGCAGAGGTCGTCACGCGAAATATAAACTTGGATACGGCCCTCCGAGTCTTTCAACTCGATGAATGAGGCTTTACCCATGATACGCCGACTCATAATACGTCCGGCTATGGCTACCTGACGAGGAGTTTCCGCACCATCGACGAAATTATTTTTTATTTCCTGAGAATAGGCGTTTACAGGATATTCGGCAGCAGGGTAGGGTTCTATGCCCAATTTGCGCATTTCGTCGAGACTGTTACGACGAATGATCTCTTGTTCGCTTAGGTCGAGAATATTCATAGGTATATGTTTGTAAATTTTCGCAAAAATACAAAACTTTGAGCTAATCCGGCTATGTTTGGCGTAAATTATTGTTATCGAGCGACTGTTATCCCGATGTAAAGTTTATGTTTTCGTGATATCGTTTTCATCGTCGGAGGGGACCATAATATTGGACTTGTTTTTTAACCATTTGAAGATATTGATTCGCAGTTTGCTTCCCCGGGCTTCGAAGTAATTGTTGAAACACGAATTGATTTCACAGCCATACACCACTAACAGCACGAGAGCCGGTAATATGGGAATCCCGAACGGTGTGCCGAACGCTTCGCCAAAACTCGTGGCGACCAGTATCCAGCAAAGATAGTCGATGATTTTGTTTGCGCTTCGGCGTATTGCCCTGCTTTTGCGTATGGTTTCGCCCCGATGCCGTGCTGCTTCGATCCCGAATTTCAAGTCGGCCAAAACCAATGCGAATGCAGCTAATAGAAACCAACGTATGGGTGAGATAAAATCGGCGGCCCAAGAGAGATACGACACGAGCGAGCCGTTGATGAGATTGCGTTCGTCCATAATTCAAAATTGTATTCAAATGTTTCGACGGCAAATTTCGTATCGGGAAGCGGGGAATACATGTCTTGTTTATAAAAAATGAGAAATAAAAGTTTCTTTTCTTTTCGATATGTGACTATTTTGTTATTTTTGCTTTTGTTTATCATTGCATTTTACAGAGTAATAATAAAATAAAGTTAACCTTATGAACATTTTCCAAAAGTGCATTTCTCTTTTTATTGCGGTCATGACGGTATTTGCGGCCCAAGCTAAAAATTATGAAGTAGCTTCGCCCTCAGGAGATTTAAGAGCGGTCGTATCGGTAACGAATTCCGGGACGACTCTAAGCGTGTTTGCCGGAGAAACAGAGGTTTTGGCTCCGTCTCCTATATCCATCACGATAAAAGAAAACAACGAGTCTCGAACAAAAGTTTTATGGGGCATGAATTCCAAACAGCCCAAAGTTCGCAGGAGTTTTGTAGACGAGATGATTCCGGCTCCTGTTTATAAACGTTTTCAAGTGAAGGATCGTTATAATCAGATGGTTTTGACATCGGGAAAACGGGGGTTGGTCGTGCGGGCTTATGACGATGGAATAGCGTATCGATTGACCTATAAAAGTAATATCCCTTATACGGTATATAACGAACAAGCCGATTTTACATTTCCCGCCGATTATCCGATGTACGCTAGTTATGTGAAACGTGGAGACGATGGCGATTTCGAGTCGCAGTATATCAACTCGTTCGAGAATACTTATGAACATGAATCTATTACCAAATTTAAATCGTCGCGCCTTTTATTTCTTCCTGTGTTGGTAGAGTTGCCTCATGGAATGAAAGTGTGTATAACCGAAGCCGACTTGGATAATTATCCGGGTATGTATTTGGTGGGTGGAGGCGATACTCCGGTCCTTACGTCTCACTTTGCGCCGGTTCCGAAAACGACGGTTCAAGGGGGACATAACATGTTACAAAAGTTTGTTACTTCCCGAGAAGAATATATTGCTCGTGATGCCAATGCCCAGCTTCCGTGGCGGGTGATTGCCGTTGCCGGTAATGATGCAGAGTTGGCCGCCAGTGATATCGTGTTCCGTTTGGGGAAACCTTTGCGTATCGCCGATACTTCGTGGATAAAATCGGGTAAGGTGGCTTGGGATTGGTGGAATGCGTGGAATCTCTACGGGGTAGATTTTCGTGCCGGAATCAATAACGAGACGTATAAATATTATATCGATTTTGCTGCGGAGAACGGGATAGAATATGTGATTCTCGACGAGGGGTGGGCTGTGAATAAAAAGGCCGATTTAATGCAGGTCGTTCCTGAAATAGATTTGCCTGAATTGGTAACGTATGCCGACGGGAAAAATGTCGGTTTGATTCTTTGGGCCGGATATTGGGCTTTCCATCGGGATATGGAAAATGTCGTGAAGCATTATGCCGATATGGGGATAAAAGGGTTCAAAGTAGATTTTATGGATAGGGACGACCAAGAGATGGTGCGGTTTATCAATGAGGCTTCGGAATTGTGCGCCCGTTATAATATGTTGGTGGATTTTCATGGAATGTACAAACCTACGGGAGCGCAACGTACATGGCCCAATGTGATTAACTATGAAGGCGTGAATGGTTTGGAACAATTGAAATGGAGCCCGAAAGGATATGACCAAGTGACTTACGATGTACAGATTCCTTTTATTCGTCAGTTTGCCGGACCTATGGACTATACGCAGGGAGCTATGCGCAATGCAATCAAGAAGAATTATAATCCGGTGAATAGTGAGCCGATGAGTCAGGGCACACGCTGTCGTCAGTTGGCTACGTATGTTATTTTTGATTCTCCGTTGAATATGTTGTGCGACAATCCTTCGAATTACAAAAGGGAACCGGAGTGTACCGCTTTCATAGCCCGCATCCCGACTGTGTGGGACGAAACTTTGGGGCTTGACGGGAAAGTGGGCGAATATATTACAATGGCGAGGCGCTCGGGCGATGAGTGGTACGTAGGAGGTTTGACAAACTGGGATAAACGGGATATAACTGTCGATCTCTCATTTTTGGGAGAGGGCTTTTATGAGATAGAGCTGTTCAAGGACGGTATAAATGCCGACCGTGCCGCTTGCGATTATAAACGGGTAGTAATGCCTGTTCCCGAAGACCGACAGTTGAAGGTTACTTTATTCCCCGGTGGCGGTTTTGCCGGCCGTATCGAGAAACGATAGATAGCATGAAATACGACAAGCGGAGCTTTTTCTCGAAGCTCCGCTTGTTTTTATTGGGTTTATAATTATAAATCTTCTCCATCGGCGTGATTGTATTCATTGTCATAATACATAGTGATGTAATATTTTCCGGCATGTTCGGCGATCATAAACCAAACAGAATTATTAATCATAGCAAATAGGTTTTGCAGGCTAATATCCAGTATATTATTGCGATAATTAAGTTGGATTGCAGCTGATATTTCTTCTGTCGGATTGTCCAGTTGTTCTTGTGTATATTTGTCCAGCAGAGATTGTTTCGATTCATTGTATATGGCTACGGTGTCCAATGGAGAAATTTGGTAAAAAACAGCCTCATACCGTTTGTTGTTTACAGTCATTTCATAGGAAAGGTCTTCGTCGTCGGGAATTGTTTGTTCCTTGTCGGTCATGACCTTATATTTTTTGTTATTTTCGAATTGTCGGCAAAGTTTGTTAAAACGGATTTTTATACCTGTTTCATCTTGAGTGATTTTATCAGCCAACATGATTCTCCAAACTTTATTGTTGTTGGTTACGATGTGTACATTGACATCAGATCCATTGAACTCGCCTTCCAAGATATTTTTGTCCCATGTGGAGGGTGTGAATCCTTTGTCTTTAAGTTTTTGTATCATTGCAGTTTTAGTGCCATCGACAGGAATTCCGAGAAATTTGGTTACGTCTTTTTGTGCATATAATGCTGTTGAAAAAACAAACAGCATCACAACGGTCAGTAAATTTTTCATGATTATATTGTTTTAAAGATTAGTAGAATTTTGAGTCGGATTTATAGGAATAACAAGCCGTTGGTCGGCATCGATAGCCCATTGCACTTGCCACATTCTGCCATCGTGTTGGTCGAGGAGAATGAATGTGTACATGTTTTTTGTGGAATAAAGGGTGAATCGCCCGTTTCCTGCACTGTCGTTTCCGGCAAGGTAATTTTCGTTTAGCACGACTTCCATTCGGTCGTCGCCTTGAATGTCGTATTGTACTTGCCACATGCGACCGTTTCGGGTATCCAATTTGATAAAAGTCCACATATTGGTGGTGGGGAATAATTGGAATGCCGGGGCAGCATTGTTTTGTTTTTTCGGCTTGTCTTCGGGTGTAGAACAAGCCATCAGTCCTGTTAAGAACAAAATGAATAAAAGGGTTGTCTTTTTCATAATTATATAGTTAAATGGTTAGAAATCTATTGTATAGGAGGCTTTGTCGCTCCCTCTATCGGGGAATGTACCGGATTTTAATATTGGAATAATTCTTTTCATTTTTTTCGATTGGTTTAAATATGGAAAAGGCGTGTAACCATTCTTCGCTTGTTTTCATCTTTGGTTACCGCCAAGTGACCATATTCCACAACAAGCACAGAACAGCTCACGCCTTTGAAGCGTGAACTTTCGATCTGCTTGTTCTCGTGGAATGAATATTTGGCGGTATTCAAGATGAAAGAGAACAAGAGCTGAAAGCTCGATTTTATTTTAAGTGTCCGAACGGGAAACGCTTATCCGGGTGTTTATACATCGGGTTAATTGCATTTATGAGGATTCTATACTGTCGTACACAAATCCCGTTGTTTCGTTCGTGTTTTTTTTATTTGTTTTCTCCTTTCTTCTTTTAGGGTTTATATTCGATTGAATGATTTCAAAAACAGTTTATTAACGACTGTTCAAATACAAAAATAGAAAAAAATGATAAAATAGTATCTGTATCGCTTAATTTTTTTGCAAATACGGTTCGATGTGGATATTGACCTGCGTCCTTTTCCCGAAAGTGGTTTTGAGCGATTCTTCCACTTGTGTGGCGATGTCGTGCGCTTTGACGATAGACGAATCGGGGTCGACTTTGATGTGCATGTCGATGATGAATGTGTTCCCGTTTTTACGTGTGCGCAGGTGGTGGAATGCGATGACTCCGGGTGTCTGTTGTATTTTCTCGGCAATATTTTGTTCCACTTCTTCGGGGAGGGACATTTCGAGAAGTTCTTGTATGCTGGGGCGGGCGAGCTTATAAGCGACTCCAAAGATAAATATTCCTACGACGAGTGAGGTTATGGGATCGAGCACCCGCCAGCGTTCACCCAGAAACATGGCTCCCGATATGCCTATGAGGGTTCCTATCGAGGAGAAAGCGTCGGAACGGTGATGCCAGCCGTTGGCAATGACAGCCGGACTGTCGATGTTGCGCCCGATTGTGATCGTGTACCAATATAAGCCCTCTTTTACGATGATGGAAACAGCTGCCATAGCGAGTGCCAAATAGGTGGGACGTTCGATAATTTCCCCGTTGAGGACTTCGTATATTTTGATGCTTCCCGAATAAAATATTCCAATGGCGACGACGAAGAGTGCAAAGCTGATGAGCATGGTGGCAAAGGTTTCGAATTTGCCATGTCCGTAAGGGTGGTCGCTGTCTTCGTTTTTCGATGAGATTTTAATGAAGATGATAACGATGAAATCTGTGATAAAATCGGATAAGGAGTGTATGCCGTCTGCAATCATGGCACTACTTCGCCCCCATATGCCGGCTATGATTTTTGCGGCAGACAAGATGAGATTGGTAAAAAATCCCACCCAAGTGACCCGTGCGGCTTTTTTCTCCCGGATTACATTCGAGATGTCGTCTTTTCCGTCCATAATGGTGTAGTGTTGCTGTACAAATGTAAGGCGTTTCGGGGTTATTTCGTATCGTTTGCTCTGTGTCATCGTTTAATTTATAACGGTTCTACTTAGCCTGTTTACTGTCGTAACAGTTCGAGACCATGCGAAAAGAAATGATTGCAAGAGCGTTTTTTGTCGGTGAAACTTTACGATTTGTTTTGAACTACGGGATTGAATTTTTATATTTGACAGAGATTTAATCGTATCTGTATGCACGTCGAATCGTTTCATATACGCAGGCGGGTGATGCCGCCTCACCGGGGCGCGTTGTTGGTGGCGGAGCCATTTTTGGACGAAGGGTGTTTCCGCCGAGCGGTTATTTGTTTGGCCGAATATTCGGAGAAGGGTGCGGTGGGGTTTGTGTTGAATAGCCCTACGAGATATGTTCTGAGTGAATTGTTAGAGGGAGAGAACGATATACCTTCCATTCCGGTTTTTTGTGGAGGGCCGGTAGGAACGGATCATTTGTTTTTCTTGCACGATATAGCGTCATTGCCCGGTGCAGTGGAGGTTTCGACGGGGTTGTTCGCTAATGGGGATTTCGATATGCTGCTCGTTTTTTTGAGAAGCGACTCTACGGTGCAAAAGCATGTGAAGTTTTTGATCGGGTATAGCGGTTGGTCGGCCGGGCAGCTCGACGGGGAATTAAAACAGGAGTCGTGGGCTGTGACGACTATGACTTCGCCGGGCGATTGTCTTGCGGCCGAAGATGATGCTTTTTGGAGAGAGATAGTAAAGGGTATGGGTGACGGATATAAGTTGTGGCTAAATTCCCCGCAGGAACCTTCGCTTAATTAGAGTCCTCTGATGAATTAGTCGCTTATTCCCGATTGAATTTTTGAAATATCAGAGCATCGGCATATCCCTGAGGTAACCGTATCCAATCTTTTAAGCGTGTGCTTTCGTGAAATCCGCATGTTCTGAAAAGCGCTATGCTGGCTGTGTTACAAACGGGAATATGTACATATAATTGATGCAGGTGTAAAAAACGGAAAGCATATTCTACGAATGTTTCGAGGGCATCCCGTCCGAATCCTTGTCGTTTGTGACCGGGATCGATGAGGAGACCTATCGCTGCTTTACGGTTTGTGGTATCGTAGTCGAAACAGTCTATCGCACCGATAACTTGGCGACTCTCTTTTCGCATGATTATGAGCCTTAATTGTTTGTCCCGAGTGATGTCGGCCGTATAGTTTTCGATGTATTGTTTCAACAGATAACGTGAGAAGGGCGATACGGTACTTCCGTATATCCACAGAGACGAATCATTTTCCCAGCGGTAAAGGGCATCGAGGTCTTCGGGTTCTACCGCTCGCAGTTCTATTTGTTTGCCGGTGAGGTAGTTCATGGTTTCGTATAGGTTTGTTGGGGTGAAATGATGATTTCTGAGTCGGGAGTATAGATGAGGAAATGGTTACGGACGTCGCTTTTTGATTGTATGGTTTCTATGATTTCCCGATAGGAAAGTAGTCCCGAATCTAATATGATATGTCGGTTGTCTTGTCGTTCAGATGACGACGGAATTTCATCGGCTGACCATATAGGCGTGTAGTGTTTTATACCCGGAATCAATCGGGCTATGGTTTGCGGGGTGCGGGAGAGAATATACCATTTTCCTTTCTCTTTCTTATCGGTTTTTCCATGCTTATGAAACGGAAAGGAGACGGCTCGGTAAGCAGCGGCTAACGAGGCTCGGAAGAATATAGAGAATTTTACGGCGAGGTAATACCCTTTGCTGTAATGCGGGTAATGCTTTTTGAAAAAAATGAGCATGGCTTCATAAAAGACACGGACGTATCGCAGGCTTCCTTTTTTCGTGCTCTCTCCTTTGTAATGTATAATAGGAGTCGGCAGGAAGTAATTGGTGTATCCTGCAAGGACGAGCCGATAGGAGAGATCGATGTCTTCGCCGTACATGAAAAAACTTTCGTCGAGTAGCCCGCTTTTGTCCAGTGTTTCACGTCTCATGAACATGAATGCACCCGAAAGAATGTCTATGGGGTGGCATTCGTCGGGAGAGAGGTATTTCATGTGATAACGGCCGAAAATGCGGGAATGGGGGAATAATGCCGAGAGCCCGAAAATCTTGCAGAACGATACCCACGGAGTGGGGAATCCTCTTTTGGATTCCGGTAGAAACCGTCCGTCACCATCGAGCATTTTTACCCCGGTTCCTCCGGCTTCGGGGTGAGCTTCCATAAATTGGAAAACTTCGAATAACGTATTTTCGGCTATTACAGTGTCGGGGTTAAGTAACAGAACATATTTCCCGGTGGATTGTTCGATGGCTTGGTTATTGGCTCGTGCGAATCCTACGTTTTCGGTATTGGCGATGAATCGGACTTCGGGAAACCGGGGTATGAGGTAATCGAGCGAGTCATCTTGCGAGTGGTTGTCCACGACAAAGATCTCGACTTCCATCGGGTATGTCTTTAATGCAGCCCGTACCGACCGAAGCGATTGCTCCAAAAAGTATTTTACACGGTAATTGACAATAACGACACTGATTTTTACCACAAGACAGAATCTCTAATATTATAATGTATAACGGCAGTCTAATGAAAATAGTATAATATTATCCTTTGAAACTTTCGCTGAATAACGTGCGGTTGAGAATGGAACGCCCCAATGTGATTTCGTCGGTGTATTCCAGCTCTCCGCCTATGGATACTCCTCTGGCGATGATGGTGATTTTAACATCGAACGGAGCCAACTTCCTGAATATGTAGAAATTGGTCGTGTCGCCTTCCATCGTGGCGCTGAGTGCGAGTATTACCTCTTTTATTCCACCGGAGGCGACTCGGTCTACCAAACTTTCGATTTCGAGGTCGGCCGGACCTATGCCGTCCATCGGGGAGATGACCCCCCCCAATACGTGATAAAGCCCGTGGAATTGGCGAGTGTTCTCGACTACCATCACCTCTTTCACATTCTCGACAACGCACAACGTGGAGGCATCGCGCGAAGGGTCGCCACAAATGGTACAGGTATCCGAGTCGGATATGTTATGGCAAATGTGGCAACGTTTGATTTCTTTGCATAACTTGATAATGGTATTACCGAATTTTTCGGCTTCGCCCTCTTCTTGTCTTAACAAATGCAGAACCAAACGTAAAGCCGTTTTCCTACCGATACCCGGTAGTTTGGCAAATTCGTTTACCGCATTTTCGAGAAGAATAGAAGAATATTGTTGGTCCATAAGGGTTGTTCCTTTTCACGAGTTTGCAAATATAGTAAAAGGTGAGTGCAGAGGCAAACCGAAATCTTATTTCTGACTTGACTATGTCGAACCGCATCCTATATTCGTATCTACAAATATAGGAAATATCTGTTAGTTATTGTTCTGTATGTCATATTTTGAGACAGAGAAAAAACAGCGTTGTCGTCAAATCGGGAAAAATGAGTATTTTTGCATGGATTGTCAAAGTTAAATAATATATGGAAATAAAAAACGCCCGGTTTGTGATTAGCAGCAGCCATGTGAAGGACTGCCCATCGCACGGATTGCCCGAATATGCTTTTATCGGACGTTCCAATGTGGGAAAGTCGTCGTTGATAAATATGTTGACTTGTAAGAAAGGGTTGGCGATGACCTCTTCTACACCGGGAAAGACGATGCTTATCAATCATTTTTTTGTCGATGATAGTTGGTACTTGGTCGATTTGCCGGGTTATGGATATGCCCGCCGAGACAAAGAGAGTCGAGAGGCATTGCGGGAAATGATAGAGGGGTATGTGCTTTATCGCAAGGAAATGACTTGTCTTTTTGTCCTGCTCGATTGTCGGCACAAACCTCAAAAGATAGACCTCGAATTCATGGAATGGTTGGGTGAAAACAGCGTGCCTTTTGCCATTGTATTTACAAAAACGGATAAGATTGGCCCCATAGTACTGAAAGAGCATATCGAGTATTACAAACAGGTGCTGCATGAATCTTGGGAAGAATTGCCTCCCATTTTCGCTACATCGTCGGAAAAAAAACGGGGGCGTGAAGAGTTGCTCGATTATATCGATCGCGTGAATAAAAGTTTGAAAGAAGCTTAAAATAGGGACATACTTTTTTAAGTATATTTTTTTCGTTGAATCTGTTTTGTAACTTTGCAAGTAATGCAAAATAGACAATATACAGTGCAATCGAATAAATTCGTTTTATTCATGTCGTCTTTTTGTAGTGAAAGTGAGAAATAGGCATAGTTATAAGCGGAGATGTGCAGCCCTTTTTATTTGCTCTCATTGAAGACTTTATAAATTAATGTGAATTGTTCTTGACGTATGTGTGAAAAAGAATCATTTATGAGAGAGGCTATAAAGTTGTCTCTCGATAATATAGATCACGACGGGGGGCCGTTCGGTGCGGTGATTGTGAAAGATGGAAAAATCATAGCGCGGGGGGCAAATCGTGTGACGGCATCGGTCGATCCTACGGCGCATGCAGAAGTAAATGCGATTCGTGAAGCTGCCCGGGTATTGGGGACATTCGATTTGAGCGGATGCGAGATCTATACTTCTTGCGAGCCTTGTCCCATGTGTTTGGGAGCCATTTATTGGGCGCATCTCGACAAAGTGTATTATGGAAATACGAAGGCGGATGCCAAGGAGATAGGATTCGATGACTCGTTTATTTACGACGAATTGGCTTTACCTTTGGAAAAACGCCATTTGAATGTAGTCCCGATGATGCGCGGCGAAGCTATCAAGGCTTTTGAAAAATGGGAAAACAAGAGTGATAAAATAGAATATTAACAACCGAGGGTGCAGGAGCACCTTCTTTTTTGAATGCAAAAATATGGCTAATTGGTTTGAGTGCAGAGTTAAGTACGATAAAATGCTGGAAAACGGCATGCAAAAAAAAGTGACAGAGCCCTATTTGGTGGATGCTTTATCGTTTACCGAAGCGGAAGCTCGTATTATTGAGGAGGTATCTCCGTTTATATCGGGGGAATTTTCTGTTTCGGCGGTAAAGCGCGCTAATTTCAGCGAGCTTTTTTTCGATGAAACAGGTGATCGGTGGTATAAATGTAAGCTCAATTTTATCACTCTCGACGAGAAAAGCGGTATGGAAAAGCGTACGGCATCGTATATGCTTGTGCAAGCCGCAGATTTTGAAACGGCATTGAAAAACTTGGTGGAAGGCATGAAAGGAACAATGGCCGACTGGGTGATTGTTTCTATTACAGAAACTCCGTTGATGGACGTTTATCCGTTTGATCCCGAAAGAAAAACAAAAGAAGAAGATCGTCCGCAAGAATGAGTGATATAGCCCGACATATAGAGCGAATTCGTCAAGAGTTACCTGCTGGAACTCGGTTGGTGGCGGTCTCGAAATTTCATACGGCCGAAACCATAATGGAGGCTTATGAGGCGGGACAGCGTATTTTCGGGGAGAGCCGAGTACAGGAACTTGTTGAAAAATATGAGGTTTTGCCTAAGGATATAGAATGGCATTTTATAGGTCATTTGCAAACCAATAAAGTGAAATATATTGTCCCGTTCGTTTCTCTTATTCATAGCGTGGATAGCGAAAAGCTCCTTTCGGTTATAGAAAGCGAGGCGGCCAAATGCGATCGAGTAGTCGATTGCCTTCTTGAAATCCACGTGGCGCAAGAGGATAGTAAATATGGCTTTACGCCTGATTCTTGCCGGGAATTGTTACAAGGCGGTTCCTCGGAGAAATATCCTCATGTAAGGATATGTGGATTGATGGGTATGGCCACCCAGACAGATGATGAGGATTGTATAGAGCGAGAATTCGGTGCTTTGAAAAAATTGTTTGATGAGGTGAAAGGTTCGAGCTCGGTCAATTCTTCGGCATTTTGTGAATTATCGATGGGAATGTCACATGATTATCCGTTGGCTTTACGACATGGCAGTACGTTGGTGCGTATAGGAACGTCTATATTCGGGGAACGTGTTTATTCATGTTTTTGAATGACAATCTGAATGTGAGTTTTGAAAGTTTTTATGCTCAAAAACATGCTGCTATCGTATCTGTTGATGGATAATTAACATTACTTTTGCTCTCAATTTTGTATTTTTTGATGTGCAAAGGGTAAAATATCTATTGTAAAAGAAATAAAACACACATAAATTCATTAATTAAAATCTTATAAAATGAGTACAGAGCAGAAAAAGAACTATGCACTTCCCATTATAGTGATGTTTGCATTGTTCGCCATGATTTCGTTTGTGACAGGGCTTCAGAATCCGATGGGAGTCATTGTTAAAAGTCAGTTCGGAGCCAGTAACTTTATGTCGCAGTTGGGAAATGCGGCTAACTTTATCGCTTATGCCTTTATGGGAATTCCGGCCGGTATGCTGTTGCAGCGCATTGGTTATAAGAAGACCGCGCTTCTTGCCGTAACCGTCGGGTTTATTGGTGTAGGTATTACTTTCTTGTCGGGTATCGCCGAAAGTTTCGCCGTGTATTTGGTGGGCGCTTTCATTTCCGGTTTTTCCATGTGTATGTTGAATACGGTAGTGAATCCTATGTTGAATACTCTTGCCGGCGGTGGAAACAAAGGAAATCAATTGATTCAATTAGGTGGTTCGTTCAACTCGATTAGTGCGACTATTGTACCGGTGTTGGTAGGTTATTTGATCGGTGATTTGGCTCAGGCTAAAATTTCCAATGCCGACCCTGCCTTGTTCTTGGCAATGGGTATTTTTGCTTTGGCATTTGTCGTTTTATATTTTGTAAATATTCCAGAACCTCATATCGTAAAAACTTCTGCCAAAAAGGAGAAGAGTAAACATAGCGCACTTTCTTTCCGCCATTTTGTGTTGGGAACTGTTGCTATCTTTATATATGTAGGTGTTGAAGTCGGCATTCCTAATTTTGCCAATTTGTTTATGACTTCACCTGAGATAAACATCGATCCAACGATTGCCGGATCGGTTGTAGGGACATATTGGTTCTTGATGATGATCGGTCGTTTGTGCGGGGCCTCTATCGGAGCGAAGGTGTCCAGTCGCGCGATGTTGACGGTTGTATCGACAGTGGGTATCGTGTTGGTATTGGGTGCGATATTCTGTGCAGATAATATATTGGTAAATATGCCTGTATTTAAGTCCGATATTTCATTCGGCTTTGCCCAAGTTCCTGTAAACGTGATGTTGTTGATTCTTTGCGGACTTTGTACTTCTGTGATGTGGGGCGGTATTTTCAACCTTGCAGTAGAAGGGTTGGGCAAATATACAGCAGCAGCTTCTGGTCTGTTTATGGTTATGGTTTGCGGTGGCGGTATATTGCCTTTGATTCAAGGCGGTGTAGCCGATTTCGCTGGATTCTTGAATAGTTATTGGGTAATTGCGTTGGGATTGGCTTATATTTTATTCTATGCTGCCATAGGTAGTAAGAATGTTAATACAGATATTCCGACCGACGATTATGAGGCATAACTATTTATTTAATAGATAAGATTTAGTAAAGAGGGTGAAGATGATTCTTCACTCTCTTTGTCTTTTTGTGAACTTTTGGCGGTTTTTGTGTTTGTATACTCGTGAATTGTATTATTTTTGTAAAAAAATTCCCATGAACGATACGAACTTATTAAACAAATCGGCCGACAATATCAGAGTATTGACGGCGGCGATGGTTGAAAAAGCCAAATCGGGTCACCCCGGAGGTGCTATGGGGGGAGCTGATTTTATCAATGTGTTATATTCCGAGTTTTTAGTGTACGATCCGGCGGATCCGAAATGGATAAATCGTGATCGTTTCTTTTTAGATCCCGGGCACATGTCCCCGATGCTTTATAGTGTATTGGCTATGTCGGGGTTTTATACGATGGACGATTTGAAGTCGTTTCGTCAATGGGGCAGTATAACTCCCGGCCACCCCGAAGTCGATGTAATGCATGGTATTGAGAATACTTCGGGACCTTTGGGCCAGGGACATACGATGGCTGTCGGCGCTGCTATTGCCGAGCGTTTTATGGCTGCTCGTTTCGGCGAATGGTGTAGTCATAAAATTTATGCGTTTATTTCCGATGGAGGTATTCAAGAGGAGATTTCTCAGGGTGCAGGTCGTTTGGCCGGATTCTTGGGATTGCATAATTTGATTATGTTCTATGATAGTAACGACGTACAACTTTCGACTGATACAGATGCGGTAACCGATGAAGATACTGCTGCGAAGTATAGGTCGTGGAATTGGAATGTCGTGGAAATAGACGGAACCGATCCGGTAGCTATTCGTGATGCATTGGCGTTGGCTAATCGTGAAACTGAACGTCCGACTCTAATTATAGGGAAAACCATTATGGGACGTGGGTGTGTAACGGTTACGGGAGAGAAATTCGAGGGAAAATATTCTACGCATGGACAGCCTTTGAGTAAGTCGGGTGCATCTTATGAAAAGACCATTGAGAATTTAGGCGGAAATGTGGAAAATCCGTTTGTGATATTCCCTGAAACCGCCGGTCTGTATGCCCGTCGAGCAGAGGAATTGAAAGCGATTGTCGCAGAACGTAAATCGGCGCAAGCTGCGTGGGAGAAAGAAAATCCCGAATTGGCCAGAGAGTTGCACGATTTTTATGCCGGAAAACTTCCTGCGCTTGACTTCTCATCGATAGAGTATAAACCGAATGTCGCTACTCGGACTGCTTCGGCAAACGTTTTGGCTTATTTGGCAGAACGGGTGAAAAATATGGTCGTTTCTTCGGCCGATTTGGCAAATTCGGATAAGACAGAGGCTTTTTTGAAGAAGACAGGAGCTTTTGCGAAGGGTGATTTCCACGGAGCATTTTTACATGCAGGGGTCGCTGAATTGACTATGGCGGCGATTATGAACGGTATATTGTTGCATGGAGGAATGCAGGCTGCTTGTGGAACATTCTTTGTTTTCTCTGACTATATGAAACCGGCAGTTCGTATGGCGGCTTTGATGGAATTACCCGTGAAATATGTTTGGACGCACGATGCTTTCAGGGTGGGAGAAGATGGACCTACTCACGAGCCGGTAGAGCAGGAAGCTCAAATACGGTTGATGGAGCAGTTGAAGAATCATAGCGGCAAAAATAGTGTGTTGGTTCTGAGACCGGCCGATAGCGCCGAAACTCTTGTTTCTTGGAAATTGGCTATGGAGAATAAGGATACACCGACAGCATTGATTCTTTCCCGTCAAGATGTCCCCGATTTACCGTCGGCTTCGGGCAGTCGTTATAACGATGCATTACAAGCAGAGAAAGGCGCTTATATATTGATGAAAGATGAAACTCCCGATGTTGTATTGGTAGCCAATGGATCAGAGGTTTCTACCTTAGTCGGCGCTGTAAATATATTGCATGATAAGGGGGTACGGGTACAGATCGTCTCGGCTCCTTCGATAGGTCTATTTTTGGAGCAGCCTTTATCGTATAGAAACGTGGTAATACCTCCCGGGTTGCCGGTGTTTGGGTTGACGGCCGGTTTGCCTTCGACTCTGTTCCCGTTGGTGGGCAGTGAGGGTAAAGTGTATGGATTGGACCATTTCGGTTATTCTGCGCCATATAAGGTTCTTGATGAAAAATTGGGATTTACCTCGGATAATATCGCTCGGGAAATTATTGAATTTGTAGAGAAATAAGTATTTAGAGAAATTTAAGCAAAGTCGTTTTTCTTTTTTTATAGAAGAACGACTTTGTTGTAAATTTAAATAAAATTTGTTTGTCGAATAAAATAAATCAATTATCTTTATCCCCAAATTCAATTGGGTCTATAAAATGATTGATTTTCATATCTTTTATATGCTGGTCGATCGAATGTTAAACATATATTAATTAAAAATAATAGTAGTATGAAGAAGACTGTATCTGCAATTTTGCTTACAGGTGTTTTTGCAGCAATGCCGGCAATGGTTGCAGCAGCTTCCCAAGAGGAGGCTAAGACAGAACCTTCCAAAGAAATTGTCTTGAATAAGTTTAAAGACAATTGGATGATTTCACTTGAAGGCGGGGTTGATTTTAGTTTAGGGAGATTTGATAGCCATGCCGATTTTGGTAAGCGTATTGCTCCTGTGTTTGGTCTTAATGTCGAGAAATGGTTTTCTCCTGTTATCGGGTTGCGTTTGGGCGCTGATTATTATGGAATGAAAGGAGCTGCTTTATGGGGTAATGGCATGAGTGGCGAGATGCTCGACAATACTTATTACAAACAATCGTATGCTTTAATAACGCCGGCTCTTGATGTGATGGGCGATTTGGCAAGTTTGTTCTGTGGATATCGCGAGCGCGTTTATTCTCCTATTTTATATGTCGGTATGGGAATTCCTGTTGCGGTTTCCGGTGATGGAGATATTGCCGATTGTGTCAATATGGGTATGAGAGGCGGTTTGTTAAACCGTTTCCGTTTAAGCGATGCTTGGGCTATCAATTTGGATCTCCGTTTCGATGTGTTTGAAGCGACTGTTGCCGGAGAAGGAAATCATGCTAAGACTCTTTCTGCTTTGGTGGGTGTAACCTATAAGTTTAAGGGGCGTGGTTGGAATGCTCCGGTTGTGCCTGTTGTAGCTCCGGTTGTGGGTAAATACAGCGATGCGGAAGGCGATGCTCTTGTCGCTCAATTGCGAGATGCCAATCGAAAAATAGCAGACCTCGAACAACAATTGGCCGAATGTAAGAATCGTCCGGCAGAAAAGATCGTTGAGGAACAAGCTCCTGTGGTTACCGTTTATTATAATATAAATAGTTCGGAACTGCAAGGGAAAGACAGAGTCGTGTTGAAAGCTGTTGCAAAGGCTATTAAAGCCAACAAGGATACGAAGTATGTGATTACCGGTTATGCCGATAGCGAAACAGGTACGGCAGCCTTCAATGCTAAGTTGCGTAAAGCTCGTGCCGAGAGAGTCTATGATGCCTTAGTATCTTATGGCGTTAGCCCCGATCAGTTGGAACAAAAGACCAGCGATGCGAAACTCGATCGTTTCGGTTCTTATATTCTCGATCGTGCAGCAACGATTTCTCCTGCGAAGTGATAACTAAACGAATAAATAAATTAAGAGAGATTATCGAGGCTCGGTAATCTCTCTTGTGTTATATAGGTATTTCTAATGAAATATTATTGTGTTTGTTTATTATAGGAGCTTATAAGTGGGGAAGATACTTCTTTGAAATAATGTTAAAATAAAAAGTAATAAACACTATCATATTATAAATTGCAAAGTCGGCTTGCCAAAATAGTGGTGTTTTATTATCTTTGTGGCCTGTTTAAGAGAGAAGCCGTGGAATCGTTTTATAGAACACACAAGTATCTCGTCGAGCATGTAGAGTCTCCGGTGAAACGGGACTTAATGTATCAAATCGACAGAAACAGCCGTTTGGTAGGTATAAAGGGTAGCCGAGGGGTAGGAAAAACCACATTTTTGCTGCAATATGCCAAAGAAAATTACGGCTTAGACCGGTCGTGCTTATATATAAATCTCAATAATTTATATTTTACAGAGCATACTCTGAGAGATTTTGCAGAACGTTTTTATGGACAAGGGGGACGGGTATTACTGATAGATCAGGTATTTAAGTATCCGGGTTGGTCGGAGGAATTGAAATATTGTTATGATCATTTGCCCGAATTGAAAATAATTTTTTCCGGTTCGTCGGTTATGCGATTAAAAGAGGAGAATCCGGTATTGGCCGGATTGGTCGATTCTTATAATCTGCGAGGGTTTTCATTTCGGGAATATTTGAATTTGATGGCTTCGACTCATTTCCCTTCATATTCACTTAGCGATATTATAACTAATCATAGAGCTATCGCTCAGGAAATTTGTGCGCAAGTAAATCCATTAGATTATTTTCCGGGGTATTTGCATCATGGATATTATCCGTTCTTTTTGGATAAATCGAATTTCTCGGAAAATCTGGTTAAAAATATCAATATGATTATGGAGGTGGATATTCTGTTGATTAAGCAAATAGAATTGTCCTATCTCCCGAAGGTTCGTCGTTTAATGTATTTGTTGTCGGTTCATTCGCCGGCTCCCACTAACGTGAGTCAGTTGAGCAAGGATATTCAAATTTCAAGAGCGACGGTTATGAATTATATTAAAAGTTTGAAAGATGCGAGGCTTATTAATATGCTTTATCGGGTAGGGGAGGAATTTCCTAAAAAACCGGCTATGGTGTATATGCATAATACGAATATTATATATTCCAATCGGTCGGTTCAGGCAGATCCTCAATCGATTCGCGAAACCTTTTTTTATAATACGTTGCACAAGGATCATCGTTTGAATATGGGTAGTAAAAACGCTCAGTTTTTGGTGAACCGAGAACTTTTGTTCAGAATACAAGGGAGTGTGCCCCGCAGTCGTATCAACCCTCATTTTTATTATGCGGTAGACGATTTGAAAATAGGTAGTGAAAACTTAATACCTTTATGGTTGTTTGGGTTTGTGTATTGATTTAGAGATGAAAAAAACAATATTAATTACTTAATAACAAGAAAAGATGAGTAAACAGAAAAAATTTTTAACTTGCGATGGTAATCAGGCCGCAGCGCATATCTCGTATATGTTTTCTGAGGTTGCAGCCATCTATCCCATCACTCCGTCATCTACTATGGCTGAGTATGTAGATGAGTGGGCTGCTGCCGGACGTAAGAATATTTTCGGGGAAACCGTCCTCGTACAAGAAATGCAATCTGAGGGTGGAGCTGCCGGAGCAGTTCATGGTTCTTTGCAGGCAGGTGCATTAACGACAACTTATACAGCGTCTCAGGGACTTCTGTTGATGATCCCCAACATGTATAAGATTGCCGGTGAATTGTTGCCTTGCGTGTTCCATGTATCGGCACGTACGTTGGCTTCTCATTCGCTATCCATCTTCGGCGATCATCAAGATGTGATGTCGACTCGGCAAACGGGATTTGCCATGTTGGCCGAAGGGTCTGTGCAAGAGGTAATGGATTTGGCCGGTGTAGCTCATTTATCTACGATTCGGTCGAGAGTGCCTTTTGTGAATTTCTTCGATGGATTCCGTACATCGCACGAAATACAGAAAATAGAGGCTCTTGAAAATGAGGATTTAGCTCCGCTTATCGATCAGAAGGCTTTGGCCGAGTTCCGCGCTCGTGCATTGAATCCCGAGGCTCCGGTTATGCGGGGTATGGCCGAGAATCCCGATACCTACTTCCAACATCGTGAGGCTTCCAATAAATTTTATGAAGCCGTTCCTGCTATCGTAGAAGACTATATGCAGGAAATCAATAAGATTACTGGTCGTGATTATCATTTGTTCAACTATTATGGAGCCGAGGATGCCGATCGTGTAATTATAGCGATGGGGTCGGTAACCGAAGCTGCTCGTGAGGCAATCGACTATTTGATGGCAAAAGGCGAGAAAGTAGGTTTGGTCGCTGTTCATTTATATCGTCCTTTCTCGGCAGAACATTTCTTGTCTGCCCTGCCTAAGACGGTTAAACGTGTGGCTGTGCTCGATCGTACCAAAGAACCGGGCGCTAATGGCGAACCTTTGTATCTCGATGTTAAAGATGTATTTTATGGTAAAGCCGATGCTCCGCTTATCGTTGGCGGTCGTTATGGTTTGGCTTCGAAAGATACGACTCCGACACAGATTTTGTCGGTATATGAAAACTTGTCTTTGCCTGAGCCTAAGAACCACTTTACTATCGGTATTGTCGATGATGTCACTTTCACGTCTCTTCCTCCGAAAGAAGAATTGGCATTGGGCGGCGAAGGTATCTTCGAAGCTAAATTTTATGGTTTGGGAGCCGATGGTACGGTAGGTGCTAACAAGAACTCTGTAAAGATTATCGGTGACAATACCGATAAATATTGTCAGGCCTATTTCTCCTACGATTCGAAAAAGTCGGGAGGTTTCACCTGTTCTCACTTGCGTTTCGGCGATACGCCTATTCGCTCTACATATTTGGTGAATACGCCCAGTTTCGTGGCTTGTCATGTTCAAGCCTATTTGCACATGTACGATGTGTTGCGCGGAATTCGTCAGAACGGTACGTTCCTGTTGAATACGATTTGGACCGCCGAAGAGCTGGTTAAGCATTTGCCCAATAACGTGAAACGTACATTGGCACAGAAAAATATTTCGTTCTATACGATCAATGCCACGAAGATTGCACAGGAAATCGGATTGGGCAATCGTACGAATACGATACTTCAATCGGCGTTTTTCCGCATAACAGAGGTGATTCCCGTGGATTTGGCTATCGAGCAGATGAAGAAATTCATCGTGAAGTCCTACGGTAAAAAAGGCGAAGATGTCGTAAACAAGAACTATGCTGCCGTAGATCGTGGAGGTGAATATGAGAAGGTGACGGTAGATGCTGCATGGGCAAATCTACCCGATGACGAAAAGGCAGAAAGCAAAGCTCCCGAATTTGTAGAAAATGTTGTGAAGGTTATCAATGCACAAGCCGGAGATGACCTGCCTGTTTCTGCATTCTCTGGAATCGAGGACGGAACTTGGCCTGCCGGAACCGCTAAATATGAAAAACGCGGTGTTTCTGCTTTCGTTCCTGTTTGGAACAGTGAAAACTGTATACAATGTAACAAGTGTGCTTACGTTTGTCCTCATGCTTCTATCCGTCCGTTCGTCCTCGATGAAGCCGAATTGGCTGCTTCTCCTTACAAGGCTGGCGAGACTCTCGAAATGAAAGTCCCTGCTGCCATGAAGGGTATGCACTTCCGTATGCAGGTCGATGTCCTCGACTGTTTGGGCTGTGGTAATTGCGTAGATGTTTGTCCGGGCAATAAGAACGGTAAAGCTCTGTCTATGTCCGATTTGGAAAGCCAGTTGGGCGAGGCTCCCCGTTGGGATTATTGTGCCGAGAATGTGAAGAGCAAACAACACTTGGTAGATATTAAATCGAACGTGAAAAATTCGCAGTTCGCTACTCCGTTGTTCGAGTTCTCGGGCGCATGTTCGGGTTGCGGTGAAACTCCCTATGTAAAATTGATTTCTCAGCTTTTCGGCGATCGTGAAATGGTATCTAACGCTACGGGTTGTTCTTCGATCTATTCGGGTTCGATACCTTCTACTCCTTACACAACGAACGATAAAGGTAAGGGTGTCGCTTGGGCCAATTCGTTGTTCGAAGATTTCTGTGAGTTCGGTTTGGGTATGACGTTGGCCGTTGAAAAAATGCGCGAGCGTTTGGTGAAATTGATGAATCAAGCCATCGAGGGCGATAGCTGTCCGGCAGAGACCAAAGAACTGTTCGCAGCATGGATTGCCGATAAAGACAATACCGAACGTTCTATCGAGCTCGAAGCTCAGATTACACCTATCGTGAAAGCCAATGCCGATAAGTGTGAAATATGTAAAGAGATAGCTTCATTGAGTCAGTATCTTATCAAAAAATCACAGTGGATTATCGGTGGTGACGGTGCTTCGTACGATATCGGCTTCGGTGGTCTCGACCATGTTTTGGCATCGGGTAAAAATGTGAATATCCTCGTTTTGGATACCGAAGTATATTCGAATACCGGTGGTCAGGCTTCGAAAGCTACTCCGGTGGGAGCTATCGCTAAGTTTGCCGCAGCGGGTAAACGGGTTCGTAAGAAAGACCTCGGTCTTATCGCTTCGACCTATGGATATGTATATTGTGCACAGGTGGCTATGGGAGCCGATCAAGCTCAGACCTTGAAAGCTATCCGTGAGGCAGAAGCCTATGATGGTCCTTCTATCATCATTGCTTATGCACCTTGTATCAACCACGGTTTGAAGGCCGGTATGGGTAAGGCTCAGGCCGAGGAAGCTGCTGCCGTAGCATGCGGATACTGGCACTTGTGGCGTTACAATCCCGAATTGGAAGCCGAAGGCAAGAATCCGTTCACATTGGACAGCAAGGAACCGCAATGGGAAAAATTCCAAGACTTCCTGAAAGGAGAGGTTCGTTTCGCTTCTGTCATGAAACAATATCCTTCGGAGGCTGCGGAACTGTTCAAAGCTGCCGAGGACAATGCTAAGTGGCGTTACAATAACTATCGTCGTTTGGCAAAACAACAATGGGGTGTTGAACAGGAAGATTAAAATTCAGTCTTTCACATAATCGAAAAAGGGGCTTGCCGTGTGCGAGCCTCTTTTTTTATGTAACAAGCTATTCAACCTTCTCCTCCCCTATCCCTCCTGCCTGTCTTTTCTAACCCCTCCGTCCTTCGGACACCTCCCCTATATGGCTAATGCCATACAGAGGAGGAGTGCGACACATTTCATACTTTTGTTACAGTTCGGCGAACTTTTATGTAACAAGTTATTCAACTTCCTCCCCTATAATTGCATGGTAAAGCACCCCGTAAGGCTACGGGACACGGCAGGGAGGAGGTTTAATCTCTATTGAGTCGCTACTGGGCATTGCCGGATAACGATATAAAAACGGAGCAGTAGAGCTGCTCCGTGGAATAAAAATGGGATAGGGGTATGCTAAAAGTCGTCTTTGCTTGTGCCGAGTAACATATCTTTTAATCGGGACCGGTCTAAAATGATGATTTCTTTTGCATTGTAATCGATGATACCGTCTTCTTTTAATTCATCGAGGGTAGACAGGAATACCGACCGTTGCACACCGAAGAAAGCATATAAATCTTTTTGTTTGCAGATGATGCGTATGTCGACCGATTTTTGTTGTGTGAGACTCAACACCCAAAATGCCAGTCGTTCTTTGAGGTCGTTGGACGAAAGAGCCGTAAAACTTTCGAGTGCCTTTTGCGATCTGCGAGAGAGTATATTCAACAAATTGATGAGGAAGATAGGCTCTTCTTGTAACATTTGTATGACCGAGGATTTTTCTATTTGCATGATTCCTACGGTTCCTACGGCATAAAGATTGGCTGGGAAATAAGTGTCGCGGCCGAATAGATGGTCGGGAGCTATTACATTAGGAGCTTGTATCAGCTCTGTAATTCTCATTTTCTCGTTTTGTGTAATCAGTTCGGAGCGAATTTCTCCCGAAATGAGAAATTTCAAATGATTGCATTCTTCCCCGCTCGTGACGATTTTTTCTCCGTCGGGATATTTGAGAAAATGAAATTTCATTTTCTCGATTAATTCCGAAATTTTATTTCGGCTGACTCCTTGAAAAATAGGGAGCTGTAATAAAACATCATACATGCTGTCCATACGCTATACGATTAGATTCTTCAAAACTAACAAAATTTTTTTACTATGTTTCGTTATAAAAGCTAAAACATCTTCTTTGTTTAGAAACTATTCATTTCTTTTTTTTTCATTAACTTTGTACCGGATAAGATAGAAATCGTGTAAATGTGAGTGTATATAGACTCTTGTATTTACCTTGTCGTTGTACACCTTAAACTATGTAGAATATGGAAATAATATCGTTTCGTTTTCAGGATTTCCTGAGTGCTTTTATTATTTTGTTTGCTGTAATCGATATAACGGGGCTTACTCCTATTATTATCGATATGAAGCAGAAAGGACAAAATATTATCGCTTGGAAAGCGGCAGTCTATTCGTTGGTTACATTCCTCGCCTTTCTGTTTATGGGGAATATGATACTCAATCTGTTTCAAGTCGATATTTCTTCGTTTGCCATTGCCGGCGCGCTAGTTATCTTCGTGATGGCCATAGAGATGTTGCTCGGGGTGGAGATTTTCAGGAATGACGGGCCCGAGGGGGCGGCATCGATCGTACCGATCGTTTTCCCTTTGATTGCCGGCGCCGGCTCTTTTACTACTCTGTTGTCGTTGAGGGCTCTGTATGGGTTAGGTAGTATTCTGGCCGCTTTGTTCTTGAATATTCTTGTTATTTATGTTGTTATTCGCAATGTCCATATTTTGGAGCGTGCTTTGGGGAAAACGGGGGTTTATGTATTGCGCAAGTTCTTCGGTATTATTTTATTGGCACTTTCGGTTCGCATGTTTTTGCAGAATCTTTCCATTGCTCTCGAATCATTCTGATGCATACCGATTATATATTTGAAAAGAGGGGTGGCGATTTCGTCACCCCTCTTTTTATGAGATATGTAGATGGAATAGCCGGGCATATCGTTTCGATTATCGATCCGACAGAAGAAATTACAGTCGTGGATATGTCGAGACTGGTAGCCGGTGTTTATTTGGTGAGGACGGGAGATAAAGTCGTACGTTTGGTGAAACTATAAATAATTAGTCGTTATGAAAAAGGTTCCGATGAAAATCGGAACCTTTTTTGTTTTAGAACGGTTATAAGGTGTTGATATATTGTCGATTGTAACTATATGTTTAAGAACATACCATTTTCGCTGTCAAAATGTTTGCATTTTATTTTCTGTTATGTTAAATTCGTAACAATATTAATAGCTTATTTCAAATTCTTTGAAAACTTGTAGGTTGTGAACATTTACGATTATAAGTTCGTTCGGGAATTTTTAGAAAGGAATAAGAGAAATTTGATTGTAAGATATGAGTTATCTGAAATTTGACAAGAATCTGATGATAAATCTCGAATGGTCTTTGCCGAAAGAGATGTTGCGGACCAATAAGTCGGGGGCCTATCATTGTACGACAATCGTTGATTGCAATACTCGAAAACAGCATGGGTTGTTGGTTATCCCGATACCCGAGTTGGACAAGGATAATCACGTGATGCTGTCGTCTTTGGACGAAACCGTGATACAGCATGGAGCGGCCTTTAACTTGGGGTTGCATAAATATCGAGGCGATTGTTTCAGTCCTAACGGACACAAATACATTCGGGAGTTTAATTGCGAATCTGTCCCGCAAACGATGTATCGCGTGGGCGGGGTAATTATGACCAAAGAGAAAGTGTTTATTTCGCATGAAAACCGTATATTGATCAAATATACTCTTGTCGATGCTCATTCCCCTACGGTGTTACAGTTCCGTCCGTTTCTGGCGTTTCGTAAGGCCAACGAGCTGTGTGTCGAGAATTACGTACTCGACCAACGTTACGAGGAGGTGGCGAACGGAATAAGTTGTTGTCTGTATCAGGGGTATCCCCGGTTGTATATGCAATTTAATAAGGCTCCTCAGTTTATATTCGATCCCCATTGGTATAAAGGTATAGAATATATCAAAGATCAAGAACGCGGCTATCCTTATCAGGAAGATTTATATGTGCCGGGGTATTTCGAGCTCCCGATAAAAAAGGGCGAGAGTATTATTTTCTCGGCCGGTACGATAGAAGCGAAGCCGCGTTCGTTCGCTCGTACTTACAATGAAGAACTCGCCAATCGTCACATGTGTCGGTCCAGCTTCTTCAATTGCTTGAAAAATTCGGCTCAGCAGTTTTATTTCAAAACAAAAAGAGGCCACTATTTATTAGCCGGTTATCCGTGGTTCGGGGTAAGGGCTCGCGACCAGTTCATCGCTTTGCCCGGATGTACGTTGGCTGTCGGAGACGACAAGACTTTTGAAGATGTGATGCATTCGTCGGAAAAAGCGTTACGTCACTTTATGTCGAGCGGAGAGCTCGATGAAAATATCGGAGAAATAGATTTGCCGGATATTCCTTTGTGGGCGTTATGGACTGTGTATCATTATGCCAAAGAGAAAGGTATGGAGATTTGCCGACAGAAATATGGGAAGTTTGTTTGCGATATTTTGGATTATATCGTGAAAGGTGGGCATCCCAACCTGTTCTTGCACGATAACGGATTGCTTTATTCCAATGGAAAGGAACGGGTAATTTCGTGGATGAACGCGGTTGTCGACGGACGTCCCGTGAATCCGAGAAGCGGCTATTTGGTCGAATTTAACGGACTATGGTATAACGGATTGAAGTTTGCCGCCGCACTCTTTGCCGAAGACAAAGAGATGGCATCGAAAGTCGAGCAGTGGAACGCTATCGCCGATAAGACGGCAGAGTCGTTTGTACATACTTTCTTGAACGATTATGGTTATCTGGTAGACTATGTGGACGGTGCGATGTCCGATTGGAGCGTACGTCCCAATATGTTGATAGCTCTGTCGCTCGATTATTCTCCGTTGGACAAACGGCAGAGGAAACGTGCATTGGAAGTGGTTACACGGGAATTGCTGACCCCCAAAGGTATCCGCACTCTGAGTCCTAAGAGCTATGGCTACAATCCTACTTATGTAGGGTCGCAGACCGAACGCGAATATGCTTATCATCAAGGACCTGCCCGCCCGTGGTTGATGGGAGCGTATGCCGATGCTTATTTGAAGATATTCGGTATTAGCGGGGTATCGTTTTTGGAACGCATGCTGATAGGGTTTGAAGATGAAATGTCTCAAACTTGCATTGGCTCTATCTCCGAGCTGTTCGACGGGAATCCACCTTTCGCAGGCCGGGGAGCTATCAGCTATGCCGCCAATGTCGGTGAAATATTGAGAGTATTGAATTTATTGAAAAAGTATAACATGTAAAGCCTGATTCCTATCTATGAAAGCGCTTATGTTCGGTTGGGAGTTTCCTCCTCATATCTTGGGTGGTTTGGGTACGGCCAGTTATGGGTTGACCAAAGGCATGGCAGAGTGTGGCGATATAGACATCACGTTTGTCATACCTAAACCATACGGAGACGAGGATAAAACTTTTGCCCATATTATCGGAGCTGCGAATACACCTGTCGCATGGAGAGACGTAAGTTGGGATTATGTACAGCAGCGTTATGGCTATTGTATGGATCCCCAAGAATATTTCGATCTTCGCAGCCATATTTATGCGGATTTTAATTATCTGAAAACCAATGATCTGGGGTGTATCGAATTTTCGGGACGTTACCCCGATAATCTGATGGAGGAGATAAATAATTACTCGATTGTAGCCGGGGTGATTGCCCGTACGGTTCAGTTCGATGTCATTCATTCCCATGATTGGCTCACCTATCCGGCCGGTATTCATGCCAAGCAGGTGAGCGGTAAACCGCTGGTTATTCACGTGCATGCGACCGATTTCGATCGAAGCCGGGGTAATGTAAATCCTACGGTGTATAATATCGAACGGGACGGTATGTTGCATGCCGACCATATTATTACGGTAAGTAATCTGACTCGTCAGACGGTTATCGAAAAGTATCATATCGATCCGGCGAAGGTGACGACCGTGCACAATGCCGTAGAGCCTTTGAGCGACGAGATTAAATCGATAGAAGTTCCTCACAGTCCGAAAGAAAAGGTGGTTACTTTCTTGGGACGCATTACCATGCAAAAAGGCCCTGAGTATTTTGTGGAGGCTGCGGCGCGGGTGTTGAAGAAGACCAATAGGGTGAGGTTCGTCATGGCCGGGAGCGGAGATATGATGAATAAGATGATTCTACTGTCGGCTCAACGTAATATATCCGACCGTTTCCATTTTACCGGATTTTTGAGGGGAAAGCAGGTTTATGAAATGTTGAAGGCCAGCGATGTGTATGTGATGCCTTCGGTTTCGGAACCATTCGGTATTTCTCCGCTCGAAGCCATGCAAGTGGGTGTGCCTTCGATTATTTCGAAGCAGTCGGGGTGTGCCGAAATTTTGACTAATGTCATTAAGACCGACTATTGGGATATCGATGCTATGGCCGATGCTATTTATTCTATAATCACTTATCCTGCTATCTATAAGCAACTGCGCGAAGAAGGAGAGCGGGAGGTGAACGAAATCAAATGGAAATATGCCGGACAGAAAGTAATCGATATTTACCACAAGGTAATGCACAATAATAACTAATGAAAAAACTCGACCTTATATGAAAACTATTTGTTTCTATTTTCAAATTCATCAACCGTTTCGATTGAAACGATACCGTTTCTTCGATATAGGTAACGATCACTATTACTATGATGATTTTGCCAATGACGATATTATCACTCGCATAGCTCAGCGTTCTTACCTCCCGGCAAATGCGACATTACTTGAAATGATTAAAAATGCCAATGGTAAGTTCAAGGTGGCTTTTTCCATATCGGGGGTGGCTTTGGAGCAACTCGAAGTTTGTGTGCCTGAATTTATCGACAGCATGAAAGAATTGGTCAAGACCGATTGTGTGGAGTTCTTGTCCGAAACTTATGCGCACTCGTTGGCATCGTTGTGCGATCCGGAGGAGTTCAAGATGCAGGTGAGACAACACGACGAGAAGATAGAGCAGCTTTTCGGCGTGAAGCCCAAAGTGTTCAGAAATACCGAGTTGATATTTTCCGACGACATAGCCTCTATGATAGCTTCGATGGGATTCAAAGGCGTTATTACAGAGGGAGCGAAGCATATTTTGGGTTGGAAGAGCCCGAATTATTTGTATAGTTCGGCTGCTGTTCCCAAGCTGAAAATGTTGTTGAAAAATTACAAAATGAGCGATGATATTTCATTCCGTTTCTCTAATTACGAATGGAGCGATTATCCTTTAACGGCAGAGAAGTTTATTTCGTGGGTGAAGAATTATCCCGAAGAAGAACCTATCGTCAATCTTTTCATGAATTACGAAACATTGGGCGAACTGCAACCTCGCGAATCGGGTATTTTCGAGTTTATGAAAGCCCTTCCTCGTTTTGCCGAACAAGAGGGTGTCGGGTTCTGTACGCCGACCGAGGCGATCAGTAAATTGAAACCGGTCGATATGCTGTCGGTTCCTTATCCGATGTCGTGGGCCGACGAAGCACGGGACACCAGTGCATGGTTGGGAAACACGTTGCAGAACGAAGCGTTCCGCAAGCTCTATTCAGTTGCCGAGCGCGTCCGCTTGTGTGACGACCGTCGTCTGAAACAAGACTGGTATTATTTGCAAGCCAGCGATCACTTCTATTATATGTGTACGAAGTATTTGTCCGACGGAGCTGTGCATAGCCATTACAGCCCTTACGATAGTCCGTATGAGGCTTTTACCAATTACATGAATGTGCTCAGCGATTTTATCGTACGGGTGGAAGCGCAATATCCCGAATCGATAGAAAACGAAGAGTTGAATGCTTTATTGACGACGATTCGGAATCAGTCGGCCGAAATAGAGATGTTGCAAAAGGAGCTGAAATCGGCTCGGATTGAGCGACACTCTAAACGAGCGGAAGCAAAAAAAGCGAAGGAGGCAAAGGCTGCTGAAAGTTCAAAGAAAGTCGTTTCTAAGAAAGATTGAGTGGAAATTTGTATATATCGAACCTTTTTTTGATAGAGAGTACGGGTGTTATATCTTAAAGAGATTTTTTTATATATAATTAGAATAAACCATTTCGAATATACAGATTTATATCTGTATATTCGTTTGCTATCACGCAATGATGTGTTAGTATAAAAGAAGAAATATATGAAACATTTTCCAGAATCGGAGTTTATTATCAATGCAGACGGTAGTGTATTTCACTTGCATTTGCAGCCCGAGCAGTTGCGGGATAAAATAATATTGGTGGGAGACCCGGGACGGGTCGATTTGGTCGCATCGTTTTTCGATACACGTGAATTTGAAGTTTCGAGCAGAGAGTTTCACACGATTGGCGGTACTTACAAGGGGAAACCGGTGATGTGTTTGTCGCATGGTATCGGAACCGATAATATCGATATCGTAGTGAATGAACTCGATGCTTTGGCGAATATCGATTTTTCCACTCGGTATGAGAAACCTCAGTTTCGACAGTTGACTCTGGTGAGGGTAGGTACTTCGGGAGGATTACAGCCTCATGTACCAATCGGGACCCCTGTAATAGCCGAGAAATCTATCGGTTTCGATGGTGTGCTTAATTTTTATGCCGGTCGGGATAGGGTCTGTGACCTTGATTTTGAAAGAGCTTTTTGTGAGTTTGTGAAGTGGAATCCTTTATGGGCTGCTCCTTATGTAGTAGATGCCGATTCGGAATTGGTCGCTCGTATCGGCGGGGAAGATATGGTGCGAGGTGTCACGATTTCTGCCAATGGTTTCTATGGGCCACAAGGCAGGGAATTGAGAATTCCTTTGGCCGACCCTGAACTGAACAAGAAAATAGAGGCTTTTAAATACGGTTCGCAGGTCGTGACTAATTATGAAATGGAAAGCTCGGCATTGGCAGGTTTGGCTAAACTTATGGGGCACAAGGCGATGACTGTGTGTAGTATCATTGCCAATAGGGTAGCACATCATGCTAATCCTAATTATAAAACAGCCGTATCGGATCTTATTCAAACGGTTTTGGAAAGAATATAGACGGAGGGGATTTATAGCTGCGGTTTTAAAGAATATATTCTTTAAAACCGCAGCTTTGTTGTGTCTGATGGGATAAAAGATTTATAATATATAATTTTTCGTTTATATATTATTTTAGTACATAATTTTTGTGAATTTTTGTATTTT
>ERZ779894.236-NODE-236-length-65318-cov-21.433967_pt1 | contig 65318 bp, 54 predicted proteins | sample MGYA00511587_ERZ779894 | MGnify/ENA primary metagenome ERZ779894 (study PRJEB29588, sample SAMEA2160490) | human gut metagenome | biome: human gut; feature: human-associated habitat; material: faeces | place: Denmark | collected 2008/2010 ... | reverse complement strand
GGCACTCCCCCTATATTCCCTTACGGAAACACAGGGGGAGAGGAGGGTTAACTCTTCCATTGCAGGTATTTTTAACCCCTCTCCTCGTCGCTACACTCCTCAGCTCTCCCCTATATTTTGCGTTACAAAACACAGGGGAGGAGGGTAATACCAGCTTCGGAAATGAAGTCGGGTTTTATTGTTTTGCTGTACGTACTCCGTAATGCTACGGGGCAGGGGAGAGGTTAAAGCGGTTCTTTTGCTGTTTAAGCAAGGGTGGGGTATAATATTCTTATTTTTGAACTCGACGAGGTGTTAGATTTGAAAGGGGGAAAATAAAAAAGGACTGTAATTTACAGTCCTTGTGTAGTTGCGGGAGCCGGACTCGAACCGACGACCTTTGGGTTATGAGCCCAACGAGCTACCACTGCTCCACCCCGCGATGTTTGTGAGTGCAAAGGTATGGATAATTTTTTAAATAGCAAATGTTTTGAAGAGAAATATATATAGCTTGTTCTTGGATTTTTGTTAAGTTGTTGAATGACAGAAAATTATTTTATTGTTAAAAATGTAAATACCGTGGTATGAAGGAAAAACGGGGTGCATACTTTGGTATTTCATGATAAAAATGTGTAATTTCGCACAAGTTTTGTACAGATGTGCAGATAGATGAATTAGGATTATGGTTCGTACACGAGAATTGCTTATCGATGTTGCCCGTCAGTTGTTTGCCCGTCAGGGTGTGGCCGCTACGACGATGAACGATATAGCCGAGGCATCGGGAAAGGGTCGCCGTACGATTTATACCTATTTCAAGAATAAGAATGAGATTTATTGGGCCGTCGTGGAAGCCGAATCGAAGCATTTATACGCTCGGTTGGAGGGGCTTACAAACCGGGATTTGCCTCCCGAAGAGAAGTTGCTCAACTATATCAATATCCGTTTGGAGGCTGTGAAAGAAGCTGTCGTGCGTAACGGGACATTGCGAGCGGAGTTTTTCAGGGATATTTGGAAAGTGGAGAAGGCCCGGAGGAGTATAGACTTGCGAGAAGTGGCCTTGTTGCGGAGTATATTGAGCGAGGGCGTGGAGCAAGGTGTATTTCATATTCCTAATGTGACGGCTACCGCTTCGGTGCTTCATTATGCGCTTCGGGGACTCGACGTCCCTTATATCCGCAATAATTTTTCGGAATCGGGAATAGACCGATCGAGATTGAAGGATTATATATTGGATTTTATTTTATACGGAATAAAACGATAGAAATATGAACCAAAGGGACGAGGCGCATGTCTTGTCCCTGTATTATGAAAAAAAGAGTTATGAAATTACTTGAAGGAAAAGTCGCTGTGATTACCGGCGCAGCACGGGGCATAGGAAAGGCTATCGCCCTGAAATTCGCTTCGGAAGGAGCTGATATCGCATTTACGGATCTTGTTATCGACGAGAACGGTAAAGCTACCGAAAAAGAGATTGCCGCTTTTGGCGTGAGAGCCAAAGGGTATGCTTCGAACGCAGCTAATTTCGAAGAGGCTCACAAGGTGGTGGAAGAAATTGTAAAGGATTTCGGCCGTATCGATGTTTTGGTGAATAACGCAGGTATCACTCGTGACGGTTTGATGATGCGCATGACGGAGCAGCAATGGGATATGGTTCTTACCGTGAACTTGAAATCGGCATTTAATTTTATCCATGCCGTAACTCCTATTATGATGAAACAAAAATGCGGGAGTATTATAAATATGGCTTCGGTCGTCGGTGTATCGGGTAATGCCGGACAGTGTAATTACTCGGCTTCGAAAGCCGGTATGATAGGTTTGGCGAAGTCCATCGCCAAAGAGTTGGGTTCTCGCGGCGTGCGTGCCAATGCTATCGCTCCGGGTTTTATCATTACCGATATGACGGCGGCTCTTTCGGACGAAGTGAAAGCCGAATGGGCTAAACAAATTCCTTTGCGTCGAGGCGGTACGCCCGAAGATGTGGCTAATGTAGCTACTTTCCTTGCCTCGGATTTGTCGTCGTATGTAACGGGACAGGTTATCCACTGCTGCGGCGGTATGAATATGTAATCCAGTCTGCACGACAAGATATATAGTACAGGGGCTATATCTGAATGATATAGCCCCTGTATTGTTCCTATATTTATTTCCCGGCGGCGTTTACCGAGCCGCTGTTGATCGAGTTGTTGATTCGTTGTTGTCCGGCTTCGTGTTTCCGTCCCCAATTGATATTCCAACTTATGTCGAGAGTTAGGAGTTGTTTAATCATATTGGTTGTCGTTTCTCTGTAATATCCCGCATAGCGGTTCCAGTTTTCGGATTTTACTTTGTAATTGTTGATGAAGGGATCGAGAACCATGATCCCGAAGTTCCAGTCTTTGTAGGCATAGGATAGTTTAATTCCGTGTACATTTTCACCTCCTGTGAGGGTTTCTCCCCAAAATCGATTGAAATTGGTTTGGAGTATGCCGTTGAGCGTAAATCCCCAATGGGAAATATCGATACTGGCATCGATGAAAAAATTGTTGTAGGTATGTGTGTAGGTATTTCCTCGCATCCAGTATCTATGCCAACCCGGGGCAGCACTGAGGGTGAGCCAGCCGGGAATGACATTGATGCGTGTGTTGAGGTAGAATCGTAATTCTTCGGCATTCTTTTGATTGTCTACCCGGCTGAGTATTTTGTCCCCGACCCAGTATTTTTCGGGCATGATCGCACCGGGAGCGTGGGTATAGAATGCGCCGAGTTTTCCGTAAAATATTCCTCGGGTGTATTGGTATTGCAGTTCGTATTTGTAGGTGGCATAGGGTTTTACATCGGGGTTGCCGGTCGATTGTTGAATCCCGTCTATGTCTTGAACGACCGGACTGAGCATGTCGAGGGTGATTACGCTGCCCATGCGGACAAAGTTGAATCGTAGGGAGGAATAGTCGTCGATGGTATATCGGGCCGTGAACCGGGGACGCCAAATGGAGTAGGTGTGGGACTGCCTGTTTTGTGGCGCATAGTGATAGAGGCTGTATCCGAGTCCGACCGACCCATCGAAATGGTTCCCGAGGCGTAACCAGTATTCGCCGAAAATATAGCTGTTGCCTTGATTCATGCGATCGATGGTATTTTGTTCGACATACTTGTTTTGTATCCATGACTGCGTGTGTCGTATTCCGGCGGTAAACCGGCTATTTTTCCAAGTTTTCTCGTAATCGACTTCACCGAGTACCGAGAATGTTTTCCCTTTGATGAGATTATCGATGTTTACCATAGGGGCGTCCGTGGCTAAATCGTTTTCATTGTAAAGTCTGTGACTGTGCGATGCTTCATAGCTGGTCACGAGATTTGCCATGATGAGTTGGTCTTTTTTCAAATTATTTTGGTAGTAGAGGTTGAGCGAAGGATGCAAAGATATGTATTTTGTGCGGTCGTACATGTTGTTTTCGATTCCTCCGAGACGCTCGTCGGTCAAAATGCCTTTGTATTTGTTTTTATAATTGTTATTATTGAGATTGAGCGAGGCATTGAACATTTGTTTTTGAGGGTCGAGGAAGTTGTAGTTCAATGTGTGTCCGTTGTGCCAAGCCTCGAACCCGCTTCCTTTTTGGCTTTGCTCGGTGCGGACATACTGGGAACCGTCGGCAAGTTCGTATCTTTCTGTATTGCTACGACCCATTTCCAGATTCCAGCGTGGTGCGAACCAACCGGAATAGGAGAATTCTGATTTGCCGGTGTTGACTTTGACCGAAGTCCAATATTGTCCCCACCCTCGGTTTAGCGAAGGTGTAAAATTCCCCATGAAACTACCACCCGAAGTGGGCGTTTTAATGATGAAGTCGAGTACGGCTCCTGCCTCGCCATAACGTATTCCCGGATTATCGATGTATTCTACCCGTATGATTTGCTCGGGAGAAATGCCTTGTATTTCTTTTTCCGTGACCGGACGTCCGTTGATACGGAGACTTAATTCGCTTTTATCGGTCAACGATATACTATTGTCGGTGGGGTTGATGACGATGCCCGGTATTTGCAGTTTTTGCAGTAATTGCAATCCGTTTTTCGATTGTTTTATCTGTTGGGCATTGGGGAAAAGCAGATTGCGATCGGCTTTACGTACCCAAGCGGAGGCTTCTACGGTTACTTCGTCGAGTTCTATGTGATCTATTGAGGCTTCTATGGAGTCGATGTCGATTCCCGTTGTGTCGGCATAAACTACTTCTATCGTATCGTTGTCGGTTGCGGGATGCGCTTTTGTCGTGGAAAAGACCGCTAATATACCTGCAAGGAGGAGTACTTTTTTTATCATTGTATGTGTCGTTTTCTAAAAGAGACGTAATTTCTCTACATTCGGTTGCAAAAAAACTGTGCAAAAATAAATTTTTTTTATCGTCCTGTCTTTGGTTATAAGTTTTTCTATATATTTTAATAGGGGGCTCGGTCGGGGCAAGAGAAGTGAAGGTAAGGTAAGCTACGATTCGATAGGAAAAACGAAAAGTTCGTTTTGTCTTTTTTTTTGGCTTGCGCTATTTTGCAAGGCTTGCGAAGAAATAGGCGGAGTCTTGATATATCCAAGCACATTTGTTTCTGCGCTCGGTTTGTACTATTTTTGCACAAGATTGAAATTTGTGTAAATTATGGAAGTCCTTTACGAAGACAATCATCTGATTATTGTCAATAAGAATTGCTCTGAGATCGTGCAAGGCGATAAGACGGGAGATACTCCGTTGAGCGAGATGTTGAAGGCGTGGTTGAAAGAGAAATATAATAAGCCGGGTAATGTCTTTGTGGGAGTAACTCATCGGCTCGACCGTCCGGTGAGCGGGTTGGTAGTGTTTGCCAAGACGAGCAAGGCACTGGCGAGATTGAACGATATGTTTCGTAACGGCGAGGTAAAGAAAAGTTATTGGGCTATCGTGAAACGAGCTCCTGAAAAGGAGAGCGACGAACTCGTACATTATTTGGTCAGAAACGAGAAGAGTAACAAGTCGGTAGCGTACGACCGGGAGAAACCGGGTGCGAAACGTGCTGTATTGGATTATAAGATTTTGGCTCGGGGCGATCGTTATACCTTGTTGGAAGTGGATTTGAAAACAGGCCGGCATCATCAGATCCGTTGTCAGCTTGCCAAGATAGGCTCGCCTATCAAGGGGGATTTGAAGTACGGAGCGGAGCGTTCCAATCCCGATGGGGGGATTTCGTTACATGCCCGTCATATCGAGTTTGTTCACCCGGTTTCGAAGGAGCTTGTGAGCGTGACGGCTCCTGTCCCGTCCGATAATTTGTGGCAGGCGTTCGAAAAGATGGTGGAAGGGAAATAGAACGTACTTTTCAGTACCCGAAAGAAATCTTTACTTTTTTCCCTTTTATCTTTTCGTTTTTGAGGCGGGCGAGTGCTTCGTGCGCTTTGTCGCGAGTTACAGCGACATAGCTGTAATGGTCTTTAATCTCGATGAGCCCTATCTCGTCGGCTGCGAGCTTTCCTTTCTGAGTGAGGAATCCCACGATGTCTCCTTTGCTTATTTTTTCTTTTTTCCCGGCTGCGAAATGGAATGTGGCCATTGGCGGAGTTTGCAGGAAGTCGGCTTTCGGGTCGATTCGGAAGTCGGTCGCCTCGGTTGCGTATTCGGGCATTTGTTCTGTGGGGCCGAGAATGATAAATGCTTTTCCTTCGGCATGCATGCGGGCAGTGCGTCCATTGCGATGCGTGAAACTTTCGAAGTCGACGGGCAGGTGGTAATGTATGATGTATTTGACTTCGGGAATGTCGAGTCCCCGTGCGGCCAGATCGGTAGAGATACAGATGTAGCTGCTGTGGTTGCGGAATTTACAAAGCGCCCTCTCTCGGTCGGCTTGTTCCATGCCGCCGTGGAAGGCTTCGGCGATAATGCCCCGGTCGGTGAGGAACTGCCGTACACGGTCTACGCTTTCACGTTGGTTGCAAAAGATGAGGGTGAGTCCCGGTTTGAGGTTGTGTAATAGGGCAAGCAGCGTTTCCAATTTGTCTTTTATCGGCGAGTCGATTCGGTAGAGCGATAGTCTGTCGGTCGGCGTAGTCTCGTTGTCTTTCCGTGAGCCGAGGAAATTGAGCTTTACTGGTTTTTTCAAAGCGGTGAAGGCCGGTAGAGATTCACTGTCGGTTGCCGAGGTGAGAATCTTTTTCTTTACGTTTTTCAGGGGAGCGATAATTTCTTGCATTTCGTCCTGAAAGCCTAAGGCGAGGCATTTGTCGAATTCATCGAGGACAAGGGTATCGAGCGTTTCGAGTACGATTCGTCCCCGGCGTATATGGTCGGCGATTCTTCCGGGAGTTCCCACGATAAGAGCGGGAGCTACGGCGAGCGATTTACTTTCTTCCCGTACGGAGTGGCCGCCATAACAGCAAACTATTTTTATACCTGCGGCGATTTTGCGCAATACGTTGTCGATTTGTAAAGCGAGCTCGCGGGAGGGAACGATGACGAGCGCTTGTACTCCGGCAATTTTGGGGGAGATTCGAGACAGTACGGGCAGAAGGAATGCTAATGTTTTTCCCGAGCCTGTGGGTGAGAGCAGTATAATGTCGTTTGGCCGTGTAGCCGTTTCGAGCATTTGCTTCTGCATGCCGTTCAGTGAGTCGATATTCAAGTTGCGACACGCTTTGTCGATAAGAGCCGATGTTTCTTTCATGTCTGCAAAGATAATGTAAGCCGAGGGTCGAAGCAAATTTATTTGTTTATGTCGGGTCTCTTCTATTTTTTGTGTCGTCGGTTCGTGGGAAAAAGCGTTGTTTGTCATTCAGGTGGGAAAATTTTGTTATTTTTGTAGGCATCAAACTCATTGTTGATGGCGGGAGATAATAAAAGTGGCAGATGCATGATCAATTCTTTGACATCGTTGCGGTTTATTTTTGCAATGATGGTTTTTGGCGCACACTGTTATATAATTGATGATTTTTTCGATGCTCATTTTTTTAAAGAAGGATTTGTCGGGGTCAATTTCTTTTTTGTGTTAAGCGGTTTTATCATAGCATATACCTATCAGGAGAATTTATTAAATCGCAAACTCGATAAGCGCACCTTTTGGGTGGCTCGTATGGCGCGTGTCTATCCGTTGCATTGGTTGACATTGTTTATTGCCATAGTCGTAGGAGATGGGATCGTGACATCGGGAGCGCTGGATTGGTGTCAGCATTTTTTTGCCTCTTTTATATTGGTCAACGCTTATGTGCCGAGGGTGGATTATTTTTTTTCGTTCAATAGTCCTTCGTGGAGTTTGTGCTGTGAGCAATTATTCTATGTGCTTTTCCCGTTTTTATTGCCGCTAATTTCAAAGAAGGTCAACTATTTGTTTTGGCTTTTTTGCGTTATGGCTGTGTTGATGCTTCTTGGCATGTATATTACACCGGAAGCGCAAATAAAAGAATATTGGTATGTTAATCCAGTCTGCCGTTTTCCTGATTTTATTATAGGCATGCTTTTGTTCCAATTGTACGGAAAGTTGAAAAACAGGCGGATCACTTTTGTTGGGGGAAGTATGATTGAGATTTTGTCGATCGTCTTGTTCTTCTGTTTTTATTTTTATGCGGTCGAGGTTCCCAAAGTGTATCGATATTCTTGTTATTATTGGTTGCCCGTATCGATGATATTGCTTAGTTTCTCCCTTCAAAAGGGCATAGTTTCACGTGTTTTGTCCAATCGGATTTTAATAAAGGGTGGAGAAATCAGTTATGGTTTTTATTTGATACATTTATTGGTATTATCGTTTTATGTCGACTGGGAGAAAGATACGGGCATTTATATAGTCCGGTATATTTCTATCCCCATACTATTCTGTATCATAGTTTTGTTGAGTTGGGTCTCTCATTATTATTTTGAAAAACCGATGAATAGATGGATAAAAAAATATTTAATACATAATCAATGGAACAGATTACAGTCAAGAATCCTCGTATCGAGGTTGTGGATGCTTTACGGGGCTTTGCCGTAATGGCTATTATTTTGGTTCACAATTTGGAGCATTTTATTTTTCCGGTTTATCCTACCGATTCGCCCGATTGGCTTCATGTGCTGGATCAAGGAGTATTTCATGGAGTGTTTTCTCTTTTTGCCGGTAAGGCTTATGCCATTTTTGCTCTTTTGTTCGGCTTTACATTTTATGTGCAGAGCGATAACCAGAGGTTGGGGGGAAAGGATTTCGGGTATCGGTTTTTGTGGCGGCTGGTGTTATTGGTAGTTTTTGCTACTTTAAACGCTGCTTTTTTCCCGGCCGGAGATGTCTTGTTGTTGTTTGCCGTTGTCGGTCTCGTTTTGTTTATCACCCGTCGTTGGAGCGATAAGGCTATTTTCGTGACAGCAATCTTACTTCTTTTACAACCTATTGAATGGTATCATTATATCGCCAGTCTGATAAACCCCTCGTATCGATTGCCGGATCTTCGCGTGGGAGAGATGTATGCCGAGGTTGCCGAATATACGAGAGCCGGGAACTTCTGGGCATTTATCGCAGGAAATGTTACTTTGGGGCAGAAGGCGAGTTTACTATGGGCTGTAAATGCCGGTCGATTCGTGCAGACTGCCGGATTGTTTCTCGTGGGTTGTTATATCGGCAGGAAACATCTTTTTGTGTCTTCTGACAAGAATCTCCGTTTTTGGGTGAAGTTGTTGATTGTTTCGGCAATCGCATTCGCTCCTTTATATACGCTGAAAGAGCTTGTCATGGGAAGTAACGATGCTATTATACAGAAAACTGTGGGAACGGTATTTGATATGTGGCAGAAGTTGGCGTTTACATTGGTCTTGGTTTCTTCTTTCATTTTGCTTTATCAAAGTAAAAGGTTTCGCCAAGTCACCGATAATCTGCGGTTTTACGGTAAAATGAGTCTTACGAATTATATAACGCAATCTATCATAGGGGCGTTTCTCTATTTCCCTTTCGGTTTGTATCTTGCTCCCTATTGCGGGTATACGGTGAGTTTGTTGATAGGCTTTTTCGTATTTCTTTTACAAGTGGGATTTTGCAAATGGTGGCTGGCCGGACATAAGCAAGGTCCATTGGAATATATCTGGCATAAATGGACGTGGATAGGAGACAAACGTTGATAATTTAAACATGAATTTTGTTGATGGAGAGGAGTATATATGGGGTTGTGATAATTGATAGAGGCATATGCATATATTCTAGATGATATTCCTGTGATACTAAACGATGTTAAATATATTAGAATTATGTTTGAAAATTATGTTGTATAACAGAAAATTCATACATTTGCAATGTGTTTTTCATAGTATTAGATTAAGATTAAGGTTAACAAAGATTGGTTGTCGTGAGACAATCAATTTTTTTTTTGCCTATTCGTTATTTCATATTGTTTGATAGCCCCTTTATTATTAACAGTAATAAAGACTCCTAACTATTTTCTAACCTCTTCATCACTACGTGCCACCTCCTCTATATTTTGCATAACAAAACACCCCGTAAGGCTACGGGACACGGCAGGGGGAGAGGATTGGAAGTGGCGTTTCGGTTTCGGTATAAGGATACATTGTACACTCCTCCCCTATGTTTTGCATTGTAAAACATAGGGGAGGAGTCCGAAAGCCGGAGGGGTTGAAACCAAACAAGAACTTCATTCACAAATCTCGGATATATAAACCAAAAGCCTCCGGTGAGAGTGCCGGAGGCTTGCCACAATGTGTGATACAATGGGAGAAAAGTTCCTTTATGGTTTATTTGCGTTCGCATTCGACATATACGTTCCAACCCAAACTTATAATAAGTCTGTCGGCGTGTTTGTCGCTTTTTCCATAAGGCTGAATATTGCCGTCATAGGGATATTTACCTTCCAAGATAGACTGGTACAATAAATAATAACCTTCGATGTCATAGTTGTCTTGTTCAAAACAGTATTCTCCTCGAAGAGACGCTTCATCACGCAGATAGGTTAATTGATTTATCGTACTTACGGTATGTTCTACGCCGTCTACGGTAACTAATGGGACAGGTTCTTTAAAAAAGAATGTCGCTGCATCGGAAGTTATGTCTACATAATCGAACTCCATAGGAATCTTGTATTTGTCGGGTATATGTTCTTCCTCATTTTTATCCATTAAGTAATCGCTTCCTGCCTTTACGCATTTCCATTGTCCGATGACGGTTGTCTCGAATTCTTCTGATGTAAGACTTAATCTTTCTTCATACTTTCCTTCTTCCGAGCAAGATTGAAAAGAGAAAGCAAAAGCCCATATAGACAGAGCTATAATGAATGGTTTTAATATTCTGTTCATAGTGTATTGTTATAAATGTATGATATATATTATGTCCAAAGATATGAAATATATTTGTATTTTAAGAATATAGGTCTTTGAATTTGTTTATGTGGGCGGTATATCCAACCGGTGTTTTATTTAAAGTGTGTTTTCCCTTCTCTTATTTTAATTACAGTAGTTCATTTTGACGCAGAGGGACATATGGGGATTTAGATTTCTATACTTGCCCTGTATCGGCTGTGGGGGGAAACCGGAGTGAGTGCGAGGTATCCGCGCAGGAGTTTCCCGTCGGTTATGCGGGGTGGATTTGTTTTTAGTCGGGCGATGTGGTCGTTGTGGAGTTCTCCCGGTTTGGGATAATAGTCTACACGGTATCGCCCTTCCGTCTCCGGCGGCAAAAAGCGGTCGGCGAGTTTGCGTGCGACCATACCCATATTCATGCGTAGATTGAGTTCGACGAACGGGTGCAAGAGTGTGTTTCCTCGTTTGTCGCGATAGGTCATCATATCTACCCCGAAATATCCGGTGTAGTACGGGGCTATGCGTTCGGTGAAAAAGTCGATAAGCGATTCTTTGACGGCAGTAATGATTTCGAAGCCGACGGCATAGGTCAGTTCGAGTTCTAAAACGGCATCGCTTGCCAATCGGTTTTCTTTATATGCTCCGTGACGGTCGGTGAGGAACGAGGAATATCCGGCGAATTTTACTTCGAATCCGTCGCTGTAAAACTCCATAGCCCAGTCGCTGATTTTGTCATAGACCGGTTCGCCTATAAGCATACCTTGTTTCTGCAATACTCCGTTGCTCCATTGAGCCAATGCTGTGTCATATCCGTAAAGATTCCAATAGAGTCCGCGCCCGCTACCCGACCACGGGGCTTTCAGGATTTTACGATCGGATTGTTCTGTGAAGGATCGAATCTCGTCGGCCGTGTGTAGTTCTACCGGAAGTTCGGGAAAGGGATAATCGATGCGGTTGCGAAGGTATTTCCCGATTTCGGCGGAAAACTTTCGGTGGGATAGTTCCCGAATGGTATCGCATTGTCGTGCGGACGGTAATAGGGTTTTATCGATTCCCGCTAATCTCAAACGTTTTATCAAATCGCGGTTCCACCCCCAAACATGTATCTGTTTTACTTGTGCTCCATCGAGCCGGTCGGGTGTTACCGTAGAAATCTTTAAATTGAGTGGGGCTAATGTGTGAAGAAAATCGGACGGTAATTTATCGGGTATGTATACCGTGGAGTCGTCATCGGCATACCAAAGGGGAAGGGCGGAAAGTTCTTTCCCGATGAGTTGCGCTGCCGGTGGAGGGGTGTAATTTTCTCCACCGAAGGCTATGGCCAAGTCGTTTTCGGGATTGAACAGATAGAGGTTCATGATATGCCGTTTTTTATGGGGCAAAGATACGGAAAAAGGGAAGAGACTTTATCGAACAAATGTATTTGTTTTCCCTGTCGGATTGCTTACGCCCTCGATTTATACGAATATCGGGCTTTTCCCATTTGTCGCAAAATACCGATGAATGTTGTCATATTTTTTTAAAAGAAGATGATTGTTATATTTTTTAAAAAAAATAATCAAAGAATGATTGCAGATTGTAAAATAATAATATTATATTTGCATATAGATAAGATTAAATTCGACTATGTAAAACTCAATTTTCGTTGTTTTCGGTTGCCTGTTTTTAGGAGTGGGAGAATAGAGAGGCTTTGCATTCGAGATGGCATTTCGATAGTTTTTGAATAAAAGATGCTTTTTCTTCATATTAATTAAAATAGAATAGCTATGAAAAAAATTACTTCTGTTCTTTTTCTTTTCTATTATTTTTCGGTAGGGTGGGCTCAGACAGTTCCTCCTTGTACGTTGGAAATAACCGATGCCGAGACTTTTGCTCGTGATTGGACAGTGATCGATGTCAATAGCGACGTAAGTGCCAATACGTGGGCCTATAACGATGGCAATGCGATGTATGCGCAAGATACGAGAAATGCCGCCGATGATTGGCTAATCGCTCCGGCGGTGACCCTCGAAGCAGGGAAAGCCTATAAGGTGTCGGCTTATGTGAAGCACGACGGTATGACATTCGATAAACAAAAAATAGAATTGAAAATAGGAACGGCGCCTACGGTAGAAGGGCTGACGACCCGGTTGGTTTATGACGAATCTTTTCAAAGTAAATTGTTCGTGGAAAAATCGGGGACGTTTTCACCGGCGGAGAGCGGCGTTTTTTATGTGGGATTGCATTGTTCCAGCGGATCGTATATGGGTGATCTCTATTTCCAGAAGATCGTTATCGAAGAGGCTCCCGTTTATCCGGCACAAATTACAGACCTTTCTATCGTTGCGGGGGAGAGGGGAGCGATGTCGGCGACTCTTTCATGGACATGGCCTTCGTCCGACCATTTGGGCGGTGCGCTTTCGAGCCTTTCGGGCGCTAAAATATATCGGGGGACAGATTTGGTCGCTACTCTCGACACGGCTACTGTGGGAGGAAAAGCTGGTTGGATAGATTCTTCTATCGAGACAGCCGGAATTTATAAGTATAAAGTGGTCGCATATAATACGTTCGGGGATGCTCAGGGCTCAGCAACGACCGTTACTTCCCCGTGGATAGGGAATGATACTCCTGCGGCAGTTACCGATTTGGTGGCTTCGGCAGAGGATGCGACTGTGAGCCTTTCGTTTACGCCACCGACAGTCGGAAAGAACGGTGGATATATCGATACCGAGGCGCTTACGTATGAAATCGGCCGTACCCCGGGTGGTGTCTTGTCCGAAAATTTTTCGGGACCCTTCCCTTATATCGATGAAGTCCCGGAATTGGGCAGTTATGTTTATACGGTCGTCGTAATGTTCGATGGTAAAGCGAGCGTATCGGTCACTTCCAATAAGGTTGTTGCCGGAGGAGCGAAAGAATTACCGTATAGCGAGAGTTTCGATACCGAATCATCGCTCGATTTGTTTACTATACTGAGTGCCAACGGGGATAATTCGACTTGGAAATATGAGAGCTCGAAAAAAATGGTTCAGTATTGGGGCGGTAGTGATGCCGATGAATGGCTTATTACGCCTAAATTGAATTTGGTGGCCGGGAAGAATTATAAACTACTTTTCAAAACCGGGCTTGAAAATGCGGCTTCTGAGGAAAGTTATAAGGATTTGAGCGTGACGATTGGTCGGGCCGCCACGGCGGAAGCTCAATCTACCCGATTGTTCCGGGATACGATTCAGTCTGCTTTGATGGAAGAGAAAGAGGTTGTCTTTTCTGTTTCCGAGTCGGGTGGATACCATATAGGTTTCCATTGTTACGGACAGACCAATTGGTATGCTATATTCATCGATGACCTGTCGGTGGACGAAACGGTAGTTGTCCCGGCCGTCGTTTCCGATTTGACCGTTGCTCCCGGTGAACGGGGTGCTATGTCTGCCACGGTTGCATGGACCAATCCTTCTCTTTCGGCTGCCGGTACGCAACTGCCGATGTTGACGAAAATGGAGTTGTATCGGGGCGAAACTCTTATTTATACACAAGAAGATCCGATAAAAGGAGGTTCGGAACAAGTGATCGATGAAGATGTGCCTGTTCCGGGCAAATATGAATATAGAGTCATCGGTTATGTCGAGGAGAATGCCGGTGAGGCCGCCGTGGTGGAATCGGCTTGGATAGGTGCAGATACTCCGAAATCGGTAACTGATGTGGAATTGACCGATGTGGAAGGCAAACCGCAAGTTACTTTTAGAGCTCCCGCAGAGGGTGTGAATGGCGGATATATCGATGTGGAGAATTTGAGATACAGAATCGTTCGTAATCCCGGGAGCGAGATGTTGACGGAAAGTTTGACAGATACGGTTTATGTCGATAGCGATGACCTTTCTTTGGCTTTGTATCGCTATACGGTAACGACGCTGTCGGGCGATATGGAAAGCGAGTCGGTAACCTCGAATGCGTTGGTATTCGGCAGTGCATTGGGACTTCCGTACGAGACGAGTATGGATAGCGCCGATGAGATGGCTTTATGGACTATCGTCGATGCCAATAACGATACGAAAAGTTGGGTATATGATGCTACTGAGAAGGAGATGAAATATACGGCCTATTCGGCTGCCGACGACTGGTTGTTTACGCCGCCGTTCGAAGCTAAGAAGGGTTCGCATACGCTTGAATTTAGGGCCCGGGCAGAGAAATATCGTTATCCTGAGTCCATTGAAGTGACATTGGGCAGTGATGTTCTACCCGGTGAAAGCCAAACGGTGATTGCTTCGTACCCGGAAATCAATTCGACTTTGTCGGAACTTTATACAGTAGATTTCAGTGTTCCGTCTGACGGTGTCTGGTATATCGGTTTACATGCTACTACCCAAGATCCGTGGGGATTGTATATAAGTTCATGTTCGATTATCAGTAATGTCATTTCCGGTATCGATGGTTTGGAGTGTATGAATGAAGTTTATTTCGATCGTAGTAACCATTCGTTAGTTTTTGACAAGGGCGGCGATATTCAAATTATCAATGCGGCAGGGGTAACGGTAGTGTCTTGTGAATCGGAAAGCGGACGAATGAATCTGTCCCAACTTTCGGCCGGACTTTATATCGCTCGTGTCGTGACCGAAGAAGGGAAAACGATACAGATAAAATTTATCAAATAATAAATAGGAAGTGTATGAAAAGTTTTATTTCAAGCCTAATCTTAACAGGTGTTCTTTGGGTGAGTATACCGATGAGCGCTCAGCGGCCGATGAATGAGAGAGTTCACGATAAGGTCGCTACGAAAGAAGCTCCCCGTATTCAATTCGTGGGGAAAAAACAGGGACCGAATTTGTTTCAATCGGCTACGGCGAGTGTGACTGCCGATTTTAGTTGTCAGAGTGCCGGCAGTGCTGTAACTGTGTGGGAAGAGAATTTTGACGACGGAACAGATGGCTGGACATTTACCAATGCTGAGGATTTTTCGTGGACTGTGAAAAAAATCACGAGTACGACTGACCCCAGTAGAGATTTTTCTACTTATGATCCAGACGATGTTCAATCGTTGTATATAGAGGGCCCTTATCAGTCTTTCAAACGAGGAATCGCTACGGCGACAAGTGGGCAGATCGATGTCCCTGCAAATGCTATGTTGAAAGGATATATAGGGTTTACCCAAAATATGGACGATTACTGTCGCTTGCAGATCTCTGTTTCGGCAGATGCTTTTGAGACTTCGGAAATTCTTTGGAATAGCGCCGATGAGGACGGAGAGAAGCCGTGGCGTTGGCATGAGTTTTCGGTTTCTTTGGAGAAATATTCCGGTCGGAAGATTCAGATTCGTTTTACGTATGGTCCCGGAAAAGACGATTCGTTCGGAACTGGTGGTTATATGGGCGATTTCGCTATCGACGGTTTGAAAATTACCGGAGTATCGACCGTGGAACAAGTCGAGGCGGCTACGGGCGAGGTGATTGCTTTCGCCGATATGTCTTCGGGTTCGCCTACGGCATGGCAATGGTCGTTCCCGGGCGGAACGCCGTCGACATCGACCGACCAGAATCCCCGGGTGTTCTATACGCGAGACGGCGTTTACGATGTGACGTTGACGGTAAGTAATGCCGATGGGAGCGATACGAAGACCCGCACGGGATTCGTGAAGGTTACCGGATCCGCACCGCTTGCGCAGATATTACCACCGGCTACATTCCGGTTCAGCGAAACGCGTTTGCCGATGGTAGCTCCGCTGGTGGGGGTGCAGTATCGGGACAATTCGACCAATTATCCTACTTCGTGGGAGTGGACTTTCGACGGTGTCGATCCCGAACCGTATGCCCGGGTGACGTCGCACGAGGAAAACCCTATCGTAGGGTATAGCTATATGCATAAACAAGGGGTGAGCCTGCGTGTGGAGAACGAACATGGCGAATCGAACGATACCGTAGAGGTGTCGGTCGAGTACAGTGGGTTAATTACGAATTTAGAGCCGGGGGATAGGGCTGCGACGTTCGATTTGGAAGATAGAGGAACTTTCCCCGGGACGAATAAATTGAATATTACTGCTTATGCCGAGAAGTTTTCCAAACCGTCCCGTCCGATATTGGTATTCGGAGCTTATGTTTATTTTGTGAGTGCTTCGGCTGCGAGTATAACCGACCAGATTGCCGATGTGGGCGTGCATCTGTATACCAGCGAGAACGGATTGCCGGGCAAGAAACTCGACTCGATGTGGTGGAGGGTATTCGAATTGGAAACCCCTTCGGGCAGTTCATTGACCGCTACGGAATTTGAATTTGACCCGACGGTGATCGACGACGAGTTTTTCATTGTGGTGGACGGTATTCCCGAGAAGAACGACAGTGTAGATGTGTCGTTCGCTATGGCCGATTTCCGGGACCACGGTAACACGGCTTATATGTTGAAAGATGGAGAGTGGCGAGACGTGAGCACTTATTTCCCCGCGGGAGCGAATCATACTTCTTATATGATTATGCCTTCGATCGTTCATTCGGTTATGTCGCCTATGCCGGTAGACCGTGAACCGCTGGTGGTGGGTAAAGCTGCCGGTACGGTTAAATATCCGTTCTATTCGATATACGGTTATGAAACTCCTATTCGGAGTGATGCCGAGTGGTGTCGGGTCGTGGGCAAGCCGAATGGCTTGACACTGGATACCTTGCAAATTTCCTATGACCGTTTGCCGGACGGTATTGAGGAACGTGTCGCTACGCTCACGGTCTCGGATAGTATTTCGACTTATGACATTAAAGTCACTCAAAATGTGAACGGAGTTAGTTCGGTAGAGAAAGTTACGGAAGAGAAGGCTTCTATTTATCCGTCTGTTTTCAACTCCGAATTTATTGTACGTGTTCCTGAGAATACCCGAAGTATTTCCGTGTTGGACGAAGGCGGTCGGGAGGTGTATCGACAGCGTGTCGATTCGCAGGCTCGTCTTGTGACCGTAGATGCTTCGGCGTGGGCTCCGGGTACGTATTTTATCCGGGTCGTCAAGAAACATGAAATCACAGTCGTTAAGGGTGTGAAGAGATAGTTGGGTAACATTGTATGGTTTAACCCCTCCGTCACTACGTGCCACCTCCCCTATATTTTGCGTACAAAACACCCCGTAAGTCTACGGGACACGGCAGGGGGGAGAGGTTTGAAAGTGTCATTTCAGTTTCGTATAAGGATTAAGGATAGCATTGTGCACTTCTCCCCTGTTGCATTAGCAATAGGGGAGACACCGAAGAAACGGTAGTTTCTGAGGAGAGGGGTTGAAAGGTTGTTTATTTGTTCATTCTTCTCAACAGCGAGAAGAACGAACCAAGAAGCGCCGCCGCAGTTATCGGGCTTTTCGGCTTATCGCCTCGGTCGCCGTTGGGGTCTGTGGAACTCGCTCCGCTCGGACAGTCCTCGCCCTTTTTCCTCCGTCTCCCTTGCGACTTCACTGCCCGATAAAGGCGGGTGTTTTCCCGTGCTTTTGATTTCTTTCTAACCCCTCCGTCTTTCGGCCACCTCCCCTATATTTTGCCGTGCAAAACACCCCGTAAGTCTACGGGACACGGCAGGGGAGGAGGGTGAAAAAGCTACACCTGATAACGGAACATAAATCTCTTGGTGGCCTAATGGTTGACTTTTTTATTTTTCAGAATACAGGTTGAGGAGGTTTGACGGTGGTTCCTAAGGGAAGGGTGGAAAGTTGCGGATTGTAATTACAGAATCTGAAAGAGCCGTATCATTACTCGAAACAGAGTTTGATACGGCTCTTCTTTTTTGGAGGCTCAAATTCCAACTTAAAAATCTTTGGTAAAATTGAGTTTTGGCATACCTTCTTTCGATATTTTTTATAATATTATTATAATGTTATCCTTTCTTAATTTATTAAGAGTCTGTGTTATGTTTTTAGTACTTTTCCGTCTCTTTAATATACTTAAAAATTAATGTTTATGAAAAAGTTTTTATGGATAGCGTTTTTGTCCTTCTGTTTCAGCGGTGTGGCTGCGGAATCCGATTGGAATGCCGATAGTGTGCAAGTCTATTTTAGCCGGAGTGTGACTCCTGTCATTCAGAAAAATTGGAAGGACCATAAGTTGATATTGAAAACATATCGACAGTTCCTCAAAACTTGTGAATCTGTGCCAGATTCTGTCTTGAAACAGTGTTCGTGGTGTTTTATCGACACATATTACAATGTGGCTTGCTGCGAATCCTTGATGAAACGAAAAAAAGCGGCGGTCGATGCCTTTGAGAAAGCTATTCAATACGGTTATTACGATTATGCCCATGCCCAAAAAGATAGCGATTTGGATAACGTGAGGGACGACAAACGTTTTCAGAAGGCGATGGAGCGTTTGCGTGAGGTAGGCGACTTCGGATATATACTCCGAAAATCACCGGGGTATGACGATGCTGCATCTACCGACTCTTTGTCGGCATTTACATATATGAACCCCAACGACCGCGATTTGGTACGGGTGCGCCGATATTTCAACTTGGACAGTATTGCGGGAGCCGGTGACGAAATATCCAAGATAAAAAATCTGTTGGCGTGGGTACACAATACGATTCGTCACGACGGTTCGTCCTATAATCCCGAAGAGAAAAATGCGATAGCTCTATATGAAATTTGCAAGAAGGAGGATAGGGGCGTTAATTGCCGTATGATGGCACAGATGTTGAACGAGTGTTATTTGGCTATGGGATTCAAGTCCCGCTATGTGACTTGTCTTCCGAAAAGCTATATAAACGATTGCCATGTGATCAACGTCGTTTATTCCAACACTCTCGACAAGTGGTTGTGGGTAGACCCCACATGGAATGCCTATGTCATGGACGATAAAGGTAATTTGTTGAGTATATCGGAGGTCAGAGACCGATTGAAAAAAGGTGAGTTCGTGACGGTTAACGAGGACGCTAACTGGAATCATAAAACTCCGTGTACCAACGATTATTATTTGGATTATTACATGAGCAAAAACCTTTATTATCTGCAATGTTCCGATTGCAGTGGCTTTAACAATGAAACCTATGTCGAGGGAAAACGGCATCCTGTGTACATCACGCTGTCTCCGACGGGCGAACCTTACGATAAACGGTGGAGTACTTCGAATGAGTCGTGGTTCTGGGCTTCTCCATATAAATGATATCGACGGGAGATATTGGATGCTGTTTTAAATTTATTGAGAAATAATATTATCATTTCAAGCAGGTCTGTTCCGGCCATATTGAGCCCCTGTCTTGGAATAAATTTAAAACAGCTTCTAAAATTTTTTTAATTCGGTGTACAGTCGTTGTATAGGCAATCCCATCACGTTGTAATAGCTGCCTTTGAGTCCGGTCACGCCGATGTAGCCTATCCATTCCTGTACGCCGTATGCTCCGGCTTTGTCGAGGGGGCGGTACGTCTCCACGTAGTAATCGATTTCATCGTCACCGAGGGCGGCGAAAGTGACTTCGGTGGAGACGGCGAAGGAAATCTGTTTTTGCAGAGAGGTGAGCGTGACACCGGTGATGACGGTGTGGGTTTTTCCCGACAGAGCTTGCAACATGGCTTTGGCATCGGCAATATCGCGAGGCTTGCCGTATACTTTCCCATCGAGCCAGACGATGGTGTCGGCAGTAATAAGGAGCGTATTATCCTTCATAAAGCGGCGGTAGGCGGCTGCTTTTTCTTGCGAGATGTAGAGGGGAATCTCTTCGCCCGAAAGGGTGTCGGGGTAGGATTCGTCTACTTCGGGAAGGGCTGTTACCCGATAGTCGATGTCTAATCCGGCGAGAAGTTCCCGGCGGCGGGGTGAATTGCTCGCCAACAGAATTTCGTATTTTTTGAGATGCGATAGCATGGTGTTTCGTTGTTTTGTGTGGTTACCAGCCGAAGGCTGTTTTATCGGACATCCATTTGCCTTGTGTCCTCAGGATTTGTTCGATGATGTCCCGCCCACAACCTTGTCCGCCGCCGAACGGCGAGATATAGCGGGCTATCTGTTTAATTTCGGGGGCGGCATCGGCGGGACAAGCCGGCAGACCGGCTATCTGCATGACCTCGTAGTCGGGAATGTCGTCGCCCATATACATGACTTCGTCGGGGCGCAGCCCGCACTTGTCCAGCCATTTTTTGAAAATTTCGATTTTTACGGCGGCTCCCATATAGACATGGTTTAATCCTAATCCTTCGAAACGTTTGCGGACAGCCTCGGTGCGTCCGCCGGTAATAATGGCGATGGGGTAGCCCATTTTGGCGGCGAACTGCAAGGCGTACCCGTCTTTGATGTTGACGATTCGCATGGGTTCGCCCGATGGATGCAGGGGTATCGTATCGGGAGAAAGGACACCGTCCACATCGAAGGCGAAAGCCTTTATTCGTGAGAGGTCGAAATCGGTTCGGCTCATAGTCGTTGTTTTTAATGTTTGTTGGTTTCGTGAATACTCCGGCTCATCAGGTCGTAAATCTGCCGCATGGTCGGGTCTGAAAGCAGAGCCATTTGCTTGTCTATGACGTTTTTGTCGTATCGGATTGCCGGTCCGGTCTGAGCTTGTGCCGGCGGTATGTCGGCGACTTTCACGGCAGTCTCCCGTATGAGCGGCAGCATGGTTTCGAACGGCAGCCCGTGTTCCGACAGAATGCGGTCGCACAAGGCGTAGAGGTGATTGGTGAAGTTGCAGGCGAATACGGCAGCCAAATGCAGGTACTTGCGCTGTTCGGAGGTCGCTTCGTAAACCTTTGTCGATAACCGACCTGCCAATTCTTGCAAACGTTCGGTATCGTCCGTATGGTTCGTTTCGACAAAAATAGGAATATCGTCGAAGTCGGTTTCCCGTTCTTTGCTGAATGTCTGCATGGGGTAGAATACACCGTACCGTGCGGTATACGGGGCGAACACTTCCATGTCCATGCTTCCCGCCGTGTGTACCCAAAGGCCTCGATTGGAGGGCATGCGGGAAACCAAATCGAGCAGAGCGGAGTCTTTCACGGCGAAGATATAGAGATCGCCGTCGGTGGGGACTCGGCTGATGTCGGTGGAATAGGGCACATCGCGCAATCGTTCGCTCAGCTGTTCGGCCGATTCTCGGGTACGACTGTATATATAAGCCGGAGTCATTCCCTTTTTTTGTAAAGCGACCGCTAATCGCGTAGCTAAATTACCGGCTCCGATGAGAATAATCTTCATGTCGATGCAGGGGATTACCATTTGCCGATGTGAACTTTTTCCCACATCATTTTTTCTTCGTCGAAAGGCTTGCGCTCTTCGTCTTTATGTCCAATGGAGAGAATGCAGAGCACTCCCATCTCTTCGGGGATTCCCAATGTCTCCCGCACAAAATCTTCGGCAGGTTCGTCCATAGCTCCGAATCGTCCCCGCACCTGTATCCAGCAGCTTCCCAAACCGAGGTCGGCGGCTTGCAACTGCATGAGAATGGCAGCGATAGAGGCATCCTCGATCCACGTATCGGTGAGGGTCATGTCGGCGGTGACGACGATAGCGAGTGCAGCTCCGGCAATGGGTTTGGCTCCCGAAGTCTTGCATTCGGACAAACGGGCGAGCGTTTCTTTGTCTTCCACCGCAATGAACTCCCACGGAGTGCAGCGTTTGGACGAAGGAGCGAGTAATCCCGCTTCGAGAATGGTTTTTACGGCTTCGGGCGATAGCGCCTCTTGGGTGTATTTGCGGATACTCCGCCTATGAATCAACAAGTCGTGCAGGCTTTTCATAAGGGTAGAAGTTCTAAGTTTGTTATGAAATTTATTCATTTTGATTTGTCTGAAAGAGTAAAGACCCTTTTTGTCACCATACAAATCATCTTTACATAGCAAAGATACAATAACCTTGTTGTTCTACGGTTAATGGTAGAAACTTTTTTTGATACTTTTCGTCCGGCCATATACTGAACGGAGTTTTTTCCCGTTTAATAAATGTGCCTTCGACGAAAGAGGCACAGTGTGTATAGAATCCCGATGAGATACAAGATATTATTCCTTTTTATCACGATAGGCGCGGTTTTTCAGTTGGCGGCACAGGGGCGTGTGAAGCTGACAGGACGCGTGTATGACAGTGACAATCAGCCCATAGAGCTGGCTACGGTACGAGTGGCAGGAACGACGATGGGGACGATGACCGATTTGAAAGGGGAGTATCAGCTTTCCATTCCGGCAGGAGATTCCATCGTGGTGATTTATTCCTGTTTGGGGTATCGGGAGGAGCGCCGCCAGTTGCTCAATCTCACGAAAGATGTTTCCTTGTCGGTGCGTCTGAACAAGAACGCCAAGATGTTGAACGAGGTTGTCGTGGCGACTCATCGCCGGCAGACGAGTACGTTGCAGACGATCGACACGAAGGATTTGAAATTGATGCCCGATGCGACGGGGGGCAGTATCGAGGCTATGTTGACGACTTTTGCCGGTGTCAATTCGAGTAACGAGCTGAGTTCGCAATATTCCGTGCGAGGGGGTAATTTCGATGAAAATATCGTGTATATCAACGGTATAGAGGTCTATCGACCATTGACTGTCCGTTCGGGGCAACAGGAGGGGTTGAGTATCATCAATCCCGATATGGTAGGGGCCGTAGGATTTTCGTCGGGCGGATTTTCGGCCGAATATGGCGACAAGATGTCGTCGGTGCTCGATATTATTTACAAGCATCCCGAAGCGTTCGAAGGATCGGTGTCCGCCAGTTTTTTAGGGGCTACCGCTTCGGTAGGACAGAGCACCAAGAAATTCTCGCAACTGCACGGCGTGCGTTATAAAACCAATTCTACCTTGTTGAGTTCTCTCGATACCAAAGGGGAGTACGAGCCTTCTTTTTTCGATTATCAAACTTATCTTACTTATAAATTCGCACCGAAGTGGGAGGCTTCTTTGCTGGGCAATATTTCCATTAACAATTATAAATTTACTCCCCACGAGCGGAATACGTCATTCGGTACGGCGACCGATGCCAAACAGTTTAAAGTCTATTTCGACGGTTACGAAAAAGATAAGTTCGAAACTTATTTCGGTGCTTTTTCGTTGAATTTTTTCCCCGATAAATATACTCAATGGGCCTTGATGACCTCGGCTTTCGTCACGAACGAGCTGGTGACCTACGATATTGCCGGGCAGTATTGGTTGGACGATTTGGCTAATGACGAGGACGGCGAGCCGACCGAGAATAAGGGAGCTCTCGGAGTGGGGACTTATCACGAGCATGCTCGCAACCGGTTGAGAGCATCGGTGGTGGCTACTTCATTGAAAGGTGCTACGAAATTGGGACAGAACGAGTTGAAGTGGGGATTGACCCATCAATACGAAAAGATACACGACCGAGTGAGGGAATGGGAGATGCGAGATTCGGCGGGCTATTCTTTGCCGCATACGGGGCAATCGGTCGAGATGATTTATAACTTGTTTTCCCGACAAGATATGGAGAGCCATCGTTTGTCGGCCTATTTGCAAGATACCTACCGGTTACGGACTTTGTGGGGGCGCTTTATCTTCACCGGCGGATTGAGGGCTTCTTATTGGGGATTCAACAAGGAGACCCTTGTCAGTCCTCGTGCGTCGATCTCTTTTATTCCGGCAGCCAACGAACAGATAACGACTCGTCTGGCCGGCGGGCTTTATTATCAAGCTCCTTTTTATAAGGAGTTGCGCGACACGGTTTGTGATGCCGCTAACAATTATGTCGTGCAGCTCAATCGGAATATCAAGTCTCAACGCTCTATCCATGTGGTACTGGGCGGAGATTATTCGTTCCGGGCATTGGACAGACCTTTCAAATTTACGGCAGAGTTGTATTATAAGAAACTCGACCATCTTATTCCTTATGAAGTGGATAATCTGCGGGTGTGGTACAGCGGGCAGAACGAGGCGAAAGGGTATGCCGCCGGATTGGATATGAAACTTTTCGGGCAGTTCGTGCCCGGTGTCGACTCGTGGCTTACATTCTCTCTGATGAAGACACAGGAGGAAATCAATGGCGTGAAATTACCCCGACCTACCGACCAACGATATAGTGTGGGGCTTTATTTTCAAGATTATGTACCTCGGTTCCCGAAGTATAAATTCAGTCTACGGGCTATTTTTGCCGACGGTTTGCCGGTGGGCTCTCCCCGGAAAGGCCGACAGGCAGGTTATTTCCGCGCTCCGGCATATAAGCGTGTCGATATAGGGGCTTCCCGTATTTTGGTCGGAGGCGAAGATAAACTTTTGCAGAAAGGCGTTTTGCGTCATTTGAAAAGCGTGTGGATAGGAATAGATGTCTTTAACCTGTTCGATATAAGTAATGTGAACTCTTACTATTGGGTGACGGATATTACCAATGCGCAATATGCCGTGCCCAATTACCTTACTCGCCGTCAGATAAATCTGAGGCTTTCCATAGATTTTTGAGAAATAATTTTTACGGAATTTATTTTAACCGGATATAGTAAATCAATTCGGTGATACCGTAAAGAAGCGTAGCGATTCCGAAAGTGATTACCATAACCCTCTCGGTCGCCGAGAACGGATTGACCAAAATTTCTATGCCGATGAGCAGAACGATAGCCGGTAACAGATAGGAGAGCCAACCAGCTTTGCTTCTCAGATTCTTTTTAAGCGTCAGCAGATAGAGTATTTGATAAACTCCTATCAATACCAGCGCTCCACCCAAAACATATACCGTAATGCCTATATACCATCCGGGAAACAGCATAAGCGTACAACCGAACAGCAACATCACTAAGGATAAAACGGGGAAGGGTAACTTATTTCTATCCTCGCTCAATAGATAAACGAGGAGAGCGTATAGACTGGGTAATCCGATGAGAATACCGATGATTAAAAGAATCGTAGGCAGAGCGGCATTCGGATATAAAATGAGTAACAAGCCTACGGCGATAGAGGCTATAATACGTATTAATGGGTTTTGAAAAGCATTCATGGAATATATCTTTTTTAGTTCATGTTCGCTTTATATTATAAACAACAAATATAGTGAAAGGTTAGTGCGGAGTCAATAGGAAATTTTATTTCAGACTTGACTATGCCGACCCGCATCCTATCTTCTACAAAGGTACTAAGTTGTTTGAGAAATACGAGTTTTTTGTTGTCCATTTTATCGTTTGGTTTATAACGTAAAGTCGGAAGCGTGTTATAGGCTTGTGAAAGTTTGGGAAAAATTCGTACCTTTGTCGCCCGCTATGGCAATCGGGCCGTTGAGTTTAGATGAATCGGGATTGTTCGAATGTCTTGTATTCATTCCATGTACTGGTTTTGCCTATGCTTTTTCGAAAACAGAAAATTTTATGTCTGCACCGAAAAGACTCTTAGCTATTATAAATCCTATATCGGGAACAAAAGATAAGGAAGAAATCCCAGCTCTGATAAGGGAGGTAATAGACCCTTCGAAATATCGGGTGGAATGTGTTTTTACACAGTATGCGGGGCATGGGGCCGAATTGACTCGCCGGGCCGTGGACGAAAGTGTGGATATCGTGCTGGCCGTAGGCGGAGACGGAACCTGCAACGAAATAGCCCGGGAGCTTATCGATACTTCCACGGCATTGGCTATCGTTCCGGTAGGTTCGGGCAATGGGCTTGCCCGCCATTTGGGTATATCGATGGACGTGCGAAAAGCTCTCGAAATCATCAACGACGGGCAGATCGTGGATTTGGATTATTGTACGGCAAACGATCGCCCTTTTTTCTGCACTTGCGGGGTCGGCTTCGATGCTTTGGTGAGCTTGAAATTCGCACAAGGAAAACGCCGGGGAAAATTGTCGTATGTGGCTAAGGCTCTTACGGAGTATCTCAAATATAAATCGGAAACTTATCAAATCGAGATGCCTGACGGAACGGTGACCGAAAAGGCTTTCTTGATTGCCTGCGGCAATGCCTCGCAATATGGTAATAATGCTTATATAGCCCCTCATGCCAGCATGCAGGACGGGAAAATCGATGTCACGGTGCTTATGCCCTTTACCCCGTTCGATACGGCTGCATTGGCTCTTTTGTTATTTACCAAACATATCGATCAAGATTCCAATATCAAGAGCTTCACGACCGAATCGCTCACGATTAAAAGGGAAAAGCCCGGTGCGATACACCTCGACGGAGAGCCCATAGAGATGGGAACCCGTATAGATGTGCGTTGTTTCAAAGGTGGATTGCGCGCGCTCATTCCCTCGGGTGAACCGAAACGCTCTATTATCGAACCTTTCGCTTCGGTATTTTGGGAATTTATCGAAACCGTTCGTCAGGAGTTGAATATTTGATTTTTTGCATTTATCGATTATCCGATAGTTCGATCACTTCCAAATCCTTAAATTCTCCCTTATCGATGGCGAAGCGTACCAATGTGCGTTTTTTGTGGAATCCGTACATTCCTGCGGCTCCCGGATTGATGTGCAGGCAGTGTAGGGTTTTGTCATAAAGAACTTTCAAGATATGCGAGTGACCCGATATGAATAATTGGGGTGGGTGTATGTATATTTCCGGAGTCACCTCGCGTGCATATCGGCCCGGATAGCCCCCTATGTGTGTTATCCATATATCGGTATTTTCGATGCTGAAACGTTGGTGCCGAGGATAGCGAATCCGTAACTCTTGACCGTCGATGTTCCCGTATACCGCCCGAAACGGTTTCAAGGCTTCGAACCGGTCGGCGACTTGGACTGAGCCTATATCTCCGGCATGCCAGATTTCGTCACATTCGGCAAAATATTTTTCGTAACGGTCGTCCCACCAAGCATGGGTGTCGGATAACAAACCAATTTTTACCATATCGTTTTTATGATTTTTCTATGTGGTAAAAATACGGCAATAATTTGTAAAGTAGAAAAAAAACTTCTACATTTGTCCCCGTAATAAGAAATGAAAAACTGCGGTAGTAGCTCAGTTGGTAGAGCATCAGCTTCCCAAGCTGAGGGTCGCGAGTTCGAGTCTCGTTTGCCGCTCGATGAAAACGGTCTCTTGAATATTCAAGAGACCGTTTTCGTTTCTGTTATTTCTTCATTCTCACTTCGTAGAGATCGTTGCGGCGATCTTTGAGGTTGCGCACGCTACCGTAGGTGTGCAATTCGTTCAAAAGATCCAAATCGACGTCCGAGATAAGAATCATTTCGGTGTTCGGGGTAGCCTCGGCTCTGCGTCCGTCTGTCGGGAATGCGAAATCACAGGGGGTAAAAACTCCCGATTGGGCATATTGAATATCCATGTTGTGTACTTTGGGCAGGTTGCCTACGCTACCGGCTATGACTACGAAGCATTCGTTCTCGATGGCACGGGCATGTGCGCAGACTCTTACACGGGAATAGGCGTTTTGGGTATCGGTGAGGAACGGAACGAACAATATTTGCATACCTTCGCTGGCCATGATTCGGGAGAGTTCGGGGAACTCGACATCGTAACAAATCAAGACTCCGATTTTGGCGCAGTCGGTCTCGAAAGTCCGAATGGCTTTACCGCCGCTCAATCCCCAGCATTTCATTTCGTCGGGGGTGACATGTAGTTTTTCATACATTTCGTAAGTACCGTCTCGACGGCATAAGAAACCTACGTTGTAGAGCAGTCCGTCTTCTTTAATCAGCGGCATACTTCCTGTAATGATGTTGATGTTGTACCGAATTGCAAGATTGATGAAACGTTCTCGTATTTCGTCGGTATATCGAGCTAATCCTCTGATAGCCTGAGACTCGCTCGCATCGTTGAACCGAGCCATGAGCGGGGCGTTGAAATACTCTGGAAAGAGGACGAAGTCGCTTTGATAGCCGCTTACGGAATCGACGAAAAATTCCACTTGCTCGAAAAGATCGTCGAGCGTTTTGTAACTACGCATTTGCCATTGTACGAGGCCTACCCGCACGGTGGTCTTAGGAGATATATATTCTTCGGTAGGCTCTTGATAGTAGATGTTGTCCCATTGGAGCAGACAGGCGAAGTGTTTCGACTCCTCGTCGTTGGGCAAATAGTTTCGCATTACCTTACGGACGTGGAAATCGTTGGAGAGTTGGAACAATAGCACCGGGTCGAATATCTCGCGTTGACGCACCTTGTCGATGTACTCTTTGGGGCGCATTCGGTCGGCGTATTTGTGGTAGTTCGGCAAACGTCCGCCGAACATGATCGCTTTCAGATTGAGCTTTTCACACAACTCTTTACGATATTCGTACATACGTCGGGCGAGACGTAGGCCTCGATAATCGGGGTGTATGAACACTTCGATACCATACAGGATATTCCCCTTCCGCGTGTGAGTGTCGAATGTTTCGTTTCCTGTGACTTGGGCATAGGTGTGGTCGTTCTTTACATCGTTATAGTTTACGATGATAGAGAGGGCACAGCCCACGATTTTATCATCGACAACCGTGACGATTTGTCCTTCGGGGAATATGCGAATGAGTTTGTTGATTTGTTCGGGAGTCCAAAATACGTCGCTACCGTCGGCATAGACACGGGTGAAAGAGCTAGCCAGTTGGTCGTAATCTTCTTTTTGAAGATTGCGTATTTCGACTTTATTGATTTCTTTTTGTTTCATGAATTCTTTGTTTGGTTTAGGTATGCAAAATTACTTTTTTTACCCGCTTGTTGTCCGTTTTGTTTCGATTTTCTTTATGCCGGGTATTTTATACAGTTCGCTTATAAAATATGTACTTCCCTTTTGGGTACTTCCTTTGTCTTCTTTTAATGAATCTTTCTGTCGATTAGTTTCATCTCTTTTATGTTGTCGATATTCCATCTTGCGATGATACGGGAACAACAGAAAGAGCGAACATTCTTTAATCTCATTTTCATGCAGATAATGTGTGTCGTTCTTTCATTTAGACTATTTTTGAAAAAAATTCAAGGTTTCTGCAACCAAACGAGCGGTTGGTTACGTCTAATGATTGAATTTCCGGAAAGAGAACGATTATAAATAACCTATAAAATTAAAATAGAAGAGAATATGAAAAAGATGTTTATGATGATGCTTTTGTCTATCGTATCGTGGACAGGAGCCGTAACAGCAGCCGAGGCAACAGCTCCTCTGAAATCGAATGGCCCTGTGGCACAACAAGAAGCGGTCGTAGCAGCCGATACACTTAACGGTATGACTCCGAGCGAGGCTTTTCAAATACGTATGAAAGAACTCGAATTTGAACGGGATAAAACGTTCTTTCAAGATGAGCCGGATGCCGAGGATATAATAGATTCTTTGGTTCCTCTTTTTGCTATTGTTTCACCTTTTCTTATCGCTTTTTTAATTGTCTTTTTCTATATTTATTATCGTAATAAAAAAGTACAATCCCGCTATCGGGTGATGGAGAAAGCGATAGAGTCGGGTCGAGAATTGCCCGAAGGCTTTTTCGACGAACCGGAGTCGAAGCGACCCAGTAAATTTTCCACTCTGAATCAAGGTCTTGTTTGTACGGCTGTCGGAATCGGGTCTTTTATATGGTGTATAGGTGGGGCTTATGAATTGGACGAAGGTTTCGGGGCTCTTTTGGTTGGTTTGGCGGCTATATTCACTTTGATAGGTATAGGAAAACTGATTCTTTATCGGGTAGAATCGCGAAAAGAAGTTCGTGATACCGATGAGCAAACTACCGAAATCGAGTAGGCCGGAGCGATGAATAAGAACGAGGATATAGCGTGGGTGACTCGTTGTGCTTTGTTCGACGATCGGCGGGCTTTTGCCTGCCTTGTCGATAAGTATCAGGTGCGATTGAAACGCTTTTTCCTGAATCTTACCGGTGGAGATCCAGTGCTCAGCGATGATTTGGCGCAGGAGACTTTTATCAAAGTTTATTATAATTTGCGTAGTTATAAAGGCTTGTCTTCTTTTTCGACATGGATTTATCGAGTAGCTTACAATGTGTTTTACGATGAGTTACGAAAGATCCGGGAATGGGAAGATGCTTCTGTGGACGAGGCGGCCAATCTGTTGGAGCAACCTCCTGAGTGTGTGGGCCGGAATATCGATATATCGCGAGCTTTGTCTATTTTACGCCCCGAGGAGCGAACGGCGATAACTTTATTCTTCATCGAGGACCTTGCCGTGGCAAAGATAGCAGAGATTATGAGTATATCGGAAGGTACGGTAAAATCGCATTTATTTCGTGCAAAACAAAAATTGGGTGAATATTTAAAGAAAAACGGATATGAATGAATGGAATGACAATCAGTGGCGGGAGTTTTTCGGCGATCATTCGTTGGAACTTCGGACAGATAAGTGGTTCGCGCGTAGGGTGTTGAATAGACTGCCTCGCAAGCGATGGAGCATAGAAGCCAAAATTTCATTTGTCGTTTCGGTACTTGTTATTGCAATTTGTACGGTTCTATGCCTGATATTTGCCAAAGAAATGATTTCCAATCCTTGTTGGACTTGTGTACACACTTGGTTGGCTTACATGGGGTTGTCTGTGGCTTGCGGGTTGTGCGTCGGACAGTTGGGATCTTTCCTGCGCAGGATTTATGATGCTTCCTAAAACTGAAATAAATTTAAAACAGCTTCTAAGTAACGGGCGAGAGTCATGGGTCGAACGAGACTTATGTCTCTCGCCCTATTTGTTGGATAGCGGGGTGTGGCGGGAGATAAATTCGGCGAAAGAATCTTTGTAAGTATCCGAAATAGGAATGTATTCTTTGCCAAATACGATTCGGTTGCGATCGATCATTTTGATTTTACAACCCTGTACGATGAACGACCGGTGCACCCGAATAAACCGGCTATCGGGTAACATTTCTTCGAGAGATTTCAAGCTAAGCAGGGAAAGAATGGGGTGCGGTTCGTCTTCGAGGTAAATTTTTACATAATCTTTCAGTCCTTCGATATAGAGTACTTTATCGAGGGGAATCTGTTTAAGTTTATAATCGCTTTTCACAAAGATATATGATTTGTCTGGGGAATGCATTTCACCCGTCCCGGACGATAATTCGAACCATTGCAACGCTTTTTGTGCCGCTTTCAGGAAATCGGTGTAGGCAAAAGGTTTCAACAAATAATCGACGGCGTTGACTTTATAACTGTCTACGGCATATTGTCCGAATGCCGTAGTGAAAATGACACGGCTTTTCCCTTCTATCATGCGGGAAAATTCCATACCGTCCAGCTCGGGCATTTGTATATCGAGAAATATCAAATCTATATCTCCTTTCGAGATTCTTTCGATCGCTTGAACGGCCGAGGTAAACGAAGCCTCCAATTGTAGAAAAGGCGTTTTCTTGACATAGCTTTCCAGTAGCTCGATTGCAAGGGGTTCATCGTCGATAATACAACATTTCAATATCATAGTCGCAGTGTTTATTTAATTCAGGTCGATAGTCAACATGGAGCGGTAGATGAGCGAATCACTCTCGGCATGCAGATTATATTTTCCCGGGTATAAGAGTTCGAGTTGCCGGGATAGATTTTTTAGTCCGATACCTGAACCGCTCTTGTCGGTTTCATTTTTCGGGAAGCTGCTGTTTTCTATATCGCATTCGATAACTCCCGGTGAAGGTTCGGACATATTGATTTTTACGAAAGATCGGATAGATGCGCTGGTCCCGTGTTTGAAAGCATTCTCGATGAGTGTGATAAAAAGCAACGGTGCTATTTTATACCCTCGACACAAGCCGGTAGGAATATTTACATCTACTTGGACGTGGCGGGCGAGTCTCAATCGCATGAGCTCGATATAGTTATGGTTGAATTCCAGTTCTTTTTCCATAGGAACATAGGGCTGTGTATTTTCGTAGAGGACGTAACGCAACAACTTGCTCAGTTCAAGAACTGCACTTTGGGCCCGTTCGGGACTGATAGCGATGAGCGAGTAGATATTGTTGAGCGTATTGAATAGAAAATGAGGATTGAGTTGATTTTTCAAATTCTTCAATTCCGCTTCGGTACGTTCCTGTTCCAACTGCTTACGTTCTTTTTCGGTTGTGATCCATTTTTGAGTGACTTTTATAGCGGCACTCAGCCCAACGACCAGCACCAGTGTAATGGAATCTTGCCATTGCATGAACCCCGGACGAGGAGGGGGAATGGGAGTGGGTCTTTGATGCAGAATGCTCTCGGGAATGACCATGCGGTGCACCAAATAGATAGCTATATTGGCCATGACTACCAGTAATAAATTATAGAGAATGAATCGTATGGTTTTTTTACGAAACAGGACTTTATCGATAAGCCATAAGTAGTTGATGTAAAAAATACAGGCTATGCAAATCGGTTGGATATAAAATTTTATCAGGCTGAAATTGTGCATTCGGTTGATGTTCCCGAACCGTTCGATAAACAAGAGTGGAAAAATAAACAAGATACTCCATGCCGCCAGATGTATAAAGACGGTATTCCATTTTTTACTTAGATGTAGCTTCTCGGATGCCATTGTACAAATATATTCATTTGAAAGGTAAAAGTGAAATTATTCGTAGCGAATCGCTTCGATGGGATCGAGATTAGCGGCTTTACGAGCCGGATACCAACCGAAGAATATCCCGGTTATCGTACAAACGAAGAAAGAAAGTATGACCGAATAGGCTTGTACGTAGACAGGCCATTTGAACAGGACGTTGACGATTGCCGATGCACCTACTCCGAAGACGACCCCGATAATCCCGCCGGTGACGCTGATGAGAACGGCTTCGATAAGGAATTGGGCGAGGATATCGATACCCCTGGCTCCGATGGACATGCGCAACCCTATTTCCCGAGTGCGTTCCGTTACGGAGACATACATGATATTCATGATTCCGATACCTCCTACTAATAACGATATACCAGCAATGCAAGCGAGCAAGATTGTCATCATGTCGGTTGTCGAGCTTAGCATGGAACTTAGTTCTTCTTGTGAACGTATTTCGAAATCATCATCTTCTCCTTCTTTTATTTTATGGTTTTTCCGTAGAATCTCGCTGATTTCTTCGGTTGCCTGAGGGGTAAGTTCTTCCGACAATGCCGAACAGTAGATACCTTGCAAGTAGGTAATGGCGAGAATGCGTTTCTGTACCGTAGTATACGGTGCGAGTACCATATCGTCTTGGTCCATACCCATGCTGTTGTATCCTTTGGGCGTGAGAGTACCTATGACTTTAAGGGGAATTTTATTGAAACGGATTACTTTTCCGATCGGGCTTTCTCCATTGGGGAAGAGATTGTCTGTAATGGTTTTTCCGATTAAACAGACTTTGGCAGAAGTGATGACGTCTTGTGGAGTGAACATGCTTCCCTCTTCCAAAGAAATTTTACGAATATCCAGATAATCTTCGGTAATACCGTATATCGTGCTGGGATAGTTGTTCGCTCCATATATGAATTGTCCGCTGCTGTTTACCGAGGGGGAACAAGCCGACACGTATTCAGCTTGTTCGGAGATGGATTTATAATCGTTTAATTTGAGCGTTTGCATCGACGATGCGTCTTGTCTTACACCCCCTCTTTCCATGTTGCCGGGGTGTATCATGATCATGTTTGAACCCATTTCTGAGATTTGTTCTCGTATGCTTCGTTTCGAACCTTGTCCGATGGCCAGCATCGTGATGACGGATGCCACGCCGATGATGATACCCAACATGGTGAGGAAGCAACGTAGCTTATTGTTATTGAGTGCTTTTAGAGCTATTTTAGTCAGATTGGTCAGATTCATAATATTATCCCTTAGTCGGTTTCCACCGGTAGTTTTTGCAGCATTTCCAAAGCCGATGCTTGTTTTTCGTTCCGTGTATCGGAGATTACTTTCCCGTCCCGTAATACGATGTTTCGGCTACTGTATGCCGATAATTCAGGATTGTGGGTCACGAAGATAATGGTACGTCCCCGGGCATGCAGTTCCTGAAAGAGAACCAAAATTTCGAATGAAGTCCGGGTGTCGAGGTTCCCTGTGGCTTCGTCGGCAAGAATGATTACAGGGTCGTTAACCAATGCGCGAGCTATCGCTACCCGCTGTTGTTGCCCTCCCGACATTTGGTTGGATTTATGATTTTTTCGCTCGGACAGTCCGACGGCATCAAGAGCTTTCGATGCCAGTTCGTGCCTTTCTTTGGCCGAGATGGAGGAGTTGTACATGAGGGGTAATTCCACGTTTTCGAGGGCGGTCGTTTTGGGTAACAAGTTGTAGGATTGAAATACGAACCCGATTTTCCGATTTCGCAAAACCGACCGTTCGTTCTTACCCATACTCCGAACCGAAATACCATCGAGGTAATACTCTCCCGATGTGGGAGTGTCGAGGCAGCCGAGTATATTGAGCAGAGTGGATTTTCCCGAGCCGCTGGTTCCCATAATGGTTACGAACTCACCGGAATTTATGGTGAAATTGACGCCTCGCAGGGCATGTACGGTTTCACTCCCTACGATAAAATTGCGTCTTATGTTTTCTAATCGAATGATTTCGTTCGTTGTCATGTCGGTTTCCTGATTATTTCTTTTTTCCCGGCGGTTTGGGCATGAACGGGCTTTCTTCTTTCTCTTCCGATGATTGTCGATTGGTAGCGTTTATATTACTTTTGCGGTCTATGGCTACGGTTTCACCGGCTTCCAACCCGGAGCAAATTTCGACGTTTACGCTATTGTCCATGCCTACGACGACCTTACGAGGTTTCCATTCTTGCCCGTCTTGTACCCAGACGATTTTCAAGCTGTCGTTTCCGGATATTTCTTGTTGAGGCAAATCTTCCGGTTCGTGGCGATTTTTGCCCGATGGCGGATCGGGAACGAATCGAAGGGCTTTGAGCGGTATGTTCACGACATTGCGGCGTTCGGCAGTGTAAATGGTGATGTTGGCGGTTAATCCCGGTTTTAATTTCAAATCGGGATTATGGGCAGAGATAACCACTTCGTAGGTGACTACATTGCTTTCTTCCGTGGCCTCTAAGCGCACTTGTGTGACTGTTCCCTCAAACGTGTCGTTGGGGTAAGCGTCGACAGTGAATATGACTCTTTGCCCCTCTTGCACCCCGCCAATATCGGCTTCATCGACATCGGCTATAACCTGCATTTGGGTCAGGTCGGCAGCAATGGTAAAGAGGGTCGGCGTTTCGAATCCGGCAGCTACGGTTTGTCCCTCTTCGACCGCCCGACTGATGACTACGCCGTCGATAGGCGAAGTAATAGTGGCATAAGCTAAATTTCGTTTAGCCTTAGCCAGATTTGCCTCGCTGCTTTCGAAGGTGCTTTTAGCTTTTGCGTAGTTGTATTTCGACTCTTCGTATTCGGTGTCGCTGATGAGTTGTTTCTCGTGCAGGGCCTTGTTTCTGAAAAAGTTTTTTTCTTGATATTCATATTCGGCTTTTGCCCCGTCGTACGTGGCCTGCTGGGAGGTGAGTTCGCTTTGCAAAGTGACTTTATCCATTTCGGCGATGAGTTGTCCTTTGGTTACGATGGAGTTGTAGTCGGCATACAGTTTGTCGATGATACCCGATACTTGTGTCCCGACTTCGACTTGTGTGACCGGCTCGATTGTCCCGGTTGCCGTGACGGCTTCCGAGACATCTCCCCGTACAGCCTGAGCCGTTTCGATAACATAGTTCGCGCTCTTCGACTTCCCGCCGAAACAGAACCAGAGTATGGCGATGGCGACAATGGTCGATACGGTAGCGATGATGATTTTTTTTGATTTCATATTTCGATGACAGTTTATATTCGAGTTAGTCGAGGGTAAGAGGTTTGTTTTCGTAATAGTCGAGTAGTTTCAAATTGAGCAAAGCCATGAAACGGGATTGCAGTTCTTCTTGTTGAGCCGACAGCCAGTTGTTTTTCGCCGTGAGCATCTCGACCGTATTTTTCATACCGAGGTAGAATTGTTCTTCGGTGAGTTCGTAGGAGGTCTTTGTGGCGTTGAGCTGTTCTTTTGCCGCAAGGTATTTCGATTGGGCGGACGAAGCGTCGAGCCATGCGTTTTCTATTTGGTTCAGCAAATCCTTTTCTTGATTTTTAAGATCCAATTGGCTGATTTTTTGTTGAATTTTTGCCCGTTCGACAGCCGATTTGTTAGAGCGGCGGCTATATATAGGGACGGATAGTGTCAGCCCGACCGATTCGTTGAATCCTTGTTTCATTTGAGTCCCGAAACTCCCGTTGTTCCCTGTATTGTGTCCGCTGCCTATACCGGCATTCAAGGAGAGATTGGGGTAGTAGCCGGCTTTGGCATTCGCTATATTCAGTTCGGCGACTTCGAGTTCTAGTTTACCGCTCTGTATGGAGGGGACGAACCCTAATGCCGTAGTGTAGACCGTGCTTTTATCGGGTAGGGGAACGAGAACTTTGCTTTCGTCGATTTCGGGAGTTGCCAGATTCATCTCTTGATTGATGTCGAGCTCGAGTAATTGTTTTAGTTCGAGTTTTAATTGGTCTCGATTGGCTTCGGCTGTGACTAATTGGTATTTGTCGTTACTGTATTGGGCTTCGAGCTGGGCCAAATCGCTTTTGGAAATAGAGCCGGCAGCCTGTAATTCGCGAGATCGTTCTACTTGGCGAAGGGAAACTTCTGCGGTCTGTTTGCAAATGTTCACGGCTTCCTCGGCATAGAGTATTTGGAGGTAGTCGGTGAGGATTTCTATTTGCAAATTATCGAGTGTTTCTTTGAATGCGTATTGTTGTTGCTTCTCTTGTATTCGGTTGGCTTTAATCGTGTTTCGCCGTTTCCCATCGAAAATTGTCCATGATGCGTCGATTCCATAGGTTCCCGTATAGACGTTTTTCCCCGACCGGCTGCCATCAGCCATCGGATAGTTATTGTAATTATGGGAGGTCGAGAAGTCGAACGAAGGAAAAAGTTGAGCTTTTGCCTCTTTGGTGTTAACCTCGCTTTCTTCTACGGACAGTCGGTTTTGTTGCAGGGTGATGCTGTGGTCACGGGCGTATTCGAAACAGTCTTGTAATGTCCATGTGGAGGGTATTTTTTCTTGTGCCCATAAAGCAGTACTGCATAGAAGCAGGGGGACTCCGGTGGATATTATTAATTTTTTCATTATCGATACGTTAAATTCCGATTCAAATTTAACATTTAGCCGATGATGAAAAAAAAGTAATAGAAAGAGTCCCTTTTTTTGAGGATAAAGTATCTTCTTTTATCGATAAACGGGTGATGGTTTGGAGGTGGGCTGGTTTCAATCCAGCCCTTTCTCATGCAGCCACTTCGATAGATGGTTTGCTACTTCCACATTGTTCAGGTCGGAGAACGGGAAATGAGTGTTGCCGTACAGACCTATTTCGGGTAAATGTATAACTGTCACATCGCCATCATGTTTATTGAGTAAAGCTGCCCATTTCCGCATTAGGTGCAGGCGTCGTGTCCATTCGTAGAGTTCAGGACGTTCATTCGTTTCGGGCAGATTATCGCCGTAATAAACGATTATCGGAATTTCCGTATATTTCATAAAGTCGGACATAGATACTTCTATGCCCTCCGTTTTTTTCGATAGGGTCAGTATCTTGCCCTCTTCGGGGACTTGTCCCCTCGGGAAAGGAATGCCTCCGCCCGGCTCGTAAGCCACAATCGCCTTGATATTGTCGGTTTTGAGTAACGTGCACCACCCGACCGGACCGCCTTGTGAATGAGTGACGAAGATTGCAGGACCTATTTTATCGAATAAGGCGGCATAGGCGTCGGAATAGACTTCGAAATCTACCGAGCCGATATTGGGTGTCATTTGGCGAAAGAATTGGTTAAGGGTCTCTTTGTTACGGCAGAACTGTACACCCTTGAAATAATCGGGGTATATTCCTATCCGGAAACGGTTGAACCATTCTTCTTCATCAAAGGCAGGAGATATGGTAATGGTTTCGGTACTGCGCCCTGCATTGCCACGCCGAGGCTGGTCGACAAGGTAGGTCGAGAAACTACGTCGCAAGAAGATATTTTGAAATCCCTCTCGTCCATCGGGCGTAGTTTCCCACGTTTTGGAAAACTGTCCTACGCCGTGGGCGAAAACGAGCGGATATTTTCGTGCGTGGACGGGTTTCTGATAAAATACATAGGCATGGTCGCCATGATAAGTATGTCCCAACGAGTCGGTAAGTATCGTTCCTCCCACGGCGAAGCTGCCTTGTTCGAAAATCTGCAATACATTACCACTATTGCGGCAGGACGCCAATATCATAGACAAGCCCAATACGATAAATATCTTCTTCATAGTGGTTTCATTTTTGAATTTTCGATTCCTGCAAAGCATCGTATCGACTACCTATAATCGGAATAGAAGCTACTGCATCTTCCAATTCTTTCATTTCCTGCGGCATGAAGATGATTTCGGTAGCTCGAAGGTTCTCTTCCAAGTGCGAGAGTTTGGTCGTTCCGGGAATGGGGACGATAAACGGCTTCTTGTTCATCAACCAAGCCAATGCCACTTGCGCCGGAGTGATTCCTCTTGTCCGTCCGAAAGCATTCAACACTTCTACGATGCGATAGTTGGCACGAATGGCTTTCGGTTGAAAACGGGGTAAAGTTTGGCGGTTGTCATTGGAGATGTCGAATTGCGTGTATTCGTTAATCATACCACCGAGAAAACCTCTGTTCAACGGACTGTAAGGGACGAAGCCGATGCCCAATTCCTCGCAAAGAGCCAACACACCATTTTCTTCGACCGTGCGGTGCATAAAGTGATATTCGCTTTGGATAGCCGTAATAGGGCAGACTTTGTGCGCACGGCGAATGGTGTCTGTATTGACTTCGCACATTCCCCAATGCAGAATTTTGCCCTCCTTGATCAACTCGCTGCATGTTTCTGCTACTACTTCGATAGGTGTGTTCGGGTCTATGCGGTGTTGATAGAACATGCCGAGTGTTTCCACACCAAGATTGCGCAGGGAATTTTCGCATACACGGCGAATGTTTGCCGGAGTGCTGTCTTCTTCGGTTTTCACCTGCACACCATTCACGAACTTATGTCCGAACTTCGATGATACGAATACTCGGTCGGTATAACCTTTCAGGGCTTCCCCGACTAACTTTTCATTGACGTGATAACCGTAACTTTCCGCCGTGTCAAACAGCGTCACTCCACGTTCTACGGCTTCGCGTACCAGTGCTATTTCCTTTTCTTTGCTTGGATATTGACTGCGGTTATGGTTCAATCCCATACAGCCATAACCCATTGCCGATACGGTAAATGTAGCCTTACCGCTGCCCAATGTCCTTTGTGTGCGGACTGCTGCCATACCTGACGGAATGGCGGTGTGCGATATTGCGGATTCGCCTGTAATGACTTTTTCTGCCGCTGTTACTTTTCCCCATGTCGGTGCAATACAGATTGCCGCTCCTGCCAATGCCGTCCGTTTCAGAAAACCTCGACGGCTCATTTCGTTGTTTTGTTCTGTTTTCATGTCTGTTATTTTATTCATTATTGGTTACTTATCCATTCGGTTGTAGAAATCCACATGATTAGCCGCCTTATTTTGGACATACATGCTGCTTATACAGAATGAGGCACAAGCGATAATACCAATAACTTTTCCTATTCATTGTATTTAATACATTTGTAATGCAAAAATAGCGGGAATAATCAACCTGTCAGGTATCAATTTCACGGATATACATATCAATTTCATCTGTAACCGGGATACAATATTTTGCCATCAGTAAAATGGGTAGTATTTACGATGATTTTGAAACAGATTGTGTTGATAGAATCGTATAATTTTGCGACGAAAAAGTAATTTTGCAATTATAAATAAAAGGTTATGAATGAAATAATGAAAATAGATACTGTCCAGCAATACAATGACTACTTCGGTGTGGAAACTTTGTATCCGTTAGTCTGTGTAATCGAAGGGAAGAAAGCTATGCCATTACGGTTTTGTCGGAAACTATATAATGTGTATGCCATTTTGCTAAAAGATACGGATTGCGGAAATCTGAAATATGGCCGCAGTATATACGATTATCAGCGAGGAGCAATGCTTTTCCTCGCTCCCGGTCAGGTAATGGGGTCGGAAGATGACGGGCAATTACATCAGCCTGAGGGGTGGGTCTTGGCTTTTCATACTGAACTTTTAAGAGGTACACCATTAGCAAGACTCATGCGGGAGTATTCTTATTTCTCATATAATGCCAATGAAGCTCTGCATTTGTCCGAGCAGGAACGAAAGACCGTCATTGATTGCATGGAGAAAATTCGTTGTGAGTTGCAATATCCGATAGATAAACACAGCAAATCGCTGATTGTGGATAATATCAAACTGTTGCTCGATTACTGTATACGTTTCTATGACCGCCAGTTTATTACCCGGGAGAATGCCAATCACGACTTGTTATCCCGTTTTGAGCATCTCTTGGCGGAATACTTTGCATCTGATGCTCCTGCCAAAAAGGGAGGTATGCCGACAGTGCAATATTGCGCCGATAAACTTTGCCTGTCTGCCAACTATTTCAGCGACTTATGCCGCAAAGAAACGGGTATGTCTGCATTAAAACATATTCAACAGAAGATGCTTGATGTGGCAAAAGAACGGATATTCGATACGTCGAAGTCAATCAGCGAAATATCCTATGAATTAGGATTTCCCTACCCGCAGCATTTCAGCCGTTGGTTCAAGAAAATGACCGGTTGTACACCGAATGAGTATAGATACTCGAATTAGTTAACATAAATAGTCTGCTACGAAAGGCAGACTATTTATATATGTAATTTAATAGAAAAGCAAAATGAGCAGTTGAGCCGAAAGCACTCGCAGGAACATGGCGAGGGGGTAAACCGTCGAGTAAGCTACCGATGGGGCATCGTTCCCCGATACCTTGTTGCCATAGGCGAGGGCGGGGGGATCGGTACATGCTCCTGAAAGCAATCCCATGATAGAGCAATAGTTGATCTTGTAGTGGGCTCGGGCAATAATTCCGATGATGAGAAGAGGAATCACGGTGATGAGAAATCCCCACCATACCCAAATGAGTCCGCCAGACATAATCGTGTTGACGAATTCACCTCCTGCCGATATACCTACACTGGCTAAGAAAAGACAGATCCCTATTTCCCGTAGCATGAGACTGGCTCCGGTCGAAGTGTAAGTGACGAGGTGAATTTTATGACCGAAACGGCCCAAGAGAATTGCGACGACCAGCGGTCCACCGGCTAATCCCAACTTCATGGGTACGCTCATTCCCGGAATGGCGAGAGGAATGCTTCCCAATATGATACCGAGGAATATGCCTACGAATAGCGTTACCATGTTGGGCTCGTGGAGGCGTTTCGTAGAGTTACCGAGTTTCTCGGCTAGACGATTGATGTCTTCGATTCGTCCTACAACGGTAAGACGGTCTCCTATTTGTAATTCCAGATTAGGATTGGCCAGAAGATCGAGACCGGCTCGGTTTACACGGGTCGCATTCAACCGATATCCCATTCTGAGACGTAGACTTCCTATCTTGCGTCCGTTGAATTCGGGGCGGGTAACCAGTATTCGACGAGAAACCACAGGGGCAGGAATAGCTTCCCAGTTCATTTCGACGGGGCGACCTATAAATGCTTCCAATGCGCTTTCGTCATGTAAAGAGAGGACAACGAGGAGCAAGTCTCCTTCTTGGAGTGTCGTATCCGAGTTGGGTATGATTACTTCGTCGTTATGTTTAATACGCGATACTACAAAATTACGATCGATGAGTTTGGTCAAATCGTCGAGAGTCCTGCCAAAGATAAGTTTGTTTTCTACTTTATAAGTAACGACATGCGGGACGAGCTGGCTCGATTGGTTTTCTTCTTCGATTTGTCGACTTTCTTTTTCCATTTTAACTTTGAAAATCGCCCGGATAACCAGCATGGAGGCGATGATTCCGATTACTCCCAACGGATAGGCGGCCGCATATCCGAGAGCGATTTCTGGAACCTCGGAAATGGACCCGTCGAATTTGAGCTGTGAAAGCGTTTGTTGCGCTGCTCCTAATCCCGGTGTGTTCGTGACAGCCCCCGAAAGAATACCTACCATCATGGGCATACTTATTTCTCCCTGATGTATAAAGTAGAGGGTGAGAGCGACCGCTATGTTGAGTATGACGATACCGACAGCCAGCATATTTAGGGTTAGTCCTCCTTTTTTAAAGGAAGAGAAAAAACTCGGTCCTACTTGCAGTCCAATGGAATAAATAAATAGAATCAGCCCGAACTCCTGTACGAAATGGAGTATGTTTTTTTCGGCGGAAAAACCGAAGTGCCCGGCAATCAAGCCGACGAAAAGTACAAATGTGACTCCTAATGAAATGCCGAAGAATTTCATCTTTCCTAAGGCTACACCCAATGCGATGACAAATGCATACAAGATAACGGTGTGGGCTACCGAGGCGTCATTGAATAATAGATTTTGAATCCAATCCATTGCAGATAAATAGTATTTTTTTAATTTTTTTGCAAAGGTAGCAATAATCTGTATAAACAATCCTTTAAAGGAAAATTTTGTTTGTGCATTTTGAGAGCCGGTTCGATTTATTTGCGTATGAAACGAAAAAAGCCTCAGACATCACGTCTGTAGCTTTCCATCAAGTCAATACACTTTTTTATGCTAAGAGCCTTCCTCGACCATGCTCCCGCACAGTTTCTGGAATATTTCAGTTAGATTTGTCTTCATGTAATAGAATGCGCCGTAATAACAAGTCTGTTATAATCTTCGGCGTATACTATTATAGTTTTAGGATAGTAGATTATTCAATTCTTTTAAAGAGGCTATGTGGTAGTTCGAAACTCTTTTAGCTTGGGGAACCGTTCGTTGGCAGAGCCATGCTGTTTTGCAGCCGATGTCTTTTGCCGGCAATAAGTCGCTGTTTAGAGAATTGCTGACGCATAGAGTTTCTTCCGGCTCGATATGTAACGCATTGACCGATAACCGGAATATTTCTTTATCGGGTTTGCTCAGGTTCACCATACTGGATTCAATGACATCGGTGAAGTAGGAGGCCAATCCGAAATCTACCAAAACAGCCGGTAGGTTTCCGTATGATTGAGCGACGATTCCCAAACGATACTGTTTTACCAAGTTTTCGAGTGTTTTTTCGTTTTGTCTTACATACATGATCGCCATGTTATAACAAATCGTGGCCAGTTGTTGGGCATACTTTTGAGTACATCGATTGTCGGATAATAATCCTTTTGAAATAAGATATTTGATTTGAAGCGATAGTTTGGTATGTAAGGTAAAATAAAAATTAAACCAGGGTTCGATTAGTCCTTTTTCGGATATTTCCTTTTCTGCAAATTCATGGGCGGCCAGATAGTCGCTCTTGGTTATAGGTATCCCGATTTCCCTGTATTCTTTCCAAATGAGGTCGAACCAATCACTCCCCTCGGTATCGATTGTACCTGAGAAATTGAATAGAATACCTTTTATGTCGTGTCTCTTTTCCATCGTTTTATTTTTTCTTGAAGATGGGGGCAAAGTTATTTCGGGAGGTGATTCTTCACAAGGTCGTAATGGGCATATAATTGTCCTAAATTTCGGATTTGTGAATTTTGATTGTTTCTGCGTTTGCTTTACACTACCTTTGTATTTTGTAAAATAAAAGAAGATGAAGGAGTTGGTTATTTTTGATTTGGACGGGACTTTGTTAAACACGATTGCCGATTTGGCTATTAGTACGAACTATGCTTTGCGTCGTTGCGGTTTTCCAGAACATAGGGAGGAGGAATATTTTCATTTTGTAGGGAACGGAATAACTAAATTGTTCGAGCGAGCTTTGCCGGAAGAGTGTCGTTCGTCGGATAATGTATCTCGTGTGAGGCGTTATTTTTTGGAATATTACTCGGTACATAATACCGATTATACTCGCCCTTACGATAAAGTGGAGGAATTATTGTCTGTTTTAAATTCTCATGGTGTGAAAATAGCTGTGGCGTCGAATAAATATCAGGCAGGAACCCAAAAGTTAATACAGTATTTTTTTCCCGGAATCGATTTCGTATCTGTATTGGGACAGCGTGACGGTATTCCGGTAAAGCCAGCTCCCGATATTGTATATGAAATTCTAAATAAGTCGGGGGTTGAAGCGGAAAAAGCCCTGTATGTGGGAGATTCAGATGTAGATATGTTTACCGCTAAGGCTGCCGGAGTCGAATCGGTCGGTGTAACATGGGGATTTCGGAGCCGTGAAGAATTGATTGAAGCCGGAGCTTGTCATTTAGTAGATAGTCCCATCGAGATACTACGGCTCAGTCTATAATTAGTGGGGATTGTTTTTTAACTCTTATATTCGCAGATAGGGAGGAAAAAAATTCGCAGAGACATCTTAGTCCGTCCTTCTCCCCTGCCGTGTCCCGTAGCCTTACGAGGTGTTTTGTTAGCCATATAGGGGTGGTGTCACGCAGTGACGGGGTGTGACCCTTACAGCCAAAAAGTCTATGAAATCTTTCCAATCCCTCTTTTCAGAAACTGCCGTTTCTTCGGTGTCTCCCCTATATGGCTACCGCCACACAGGGGAGAAGTGTAAATACAATTATCTCATTCGTTAAAACGATGTAACAGACTGGTGTTAAGCCTCTTCCTCTGTGCTTTGCACAGCAAAATATAGGGGAGGTGTCCGCCGGACGGAGGGGTTAACTCTTATAGCTAAAAAGTTTATGAAATCTTTCTAACCCCTCTCCTCTATATTGCTACACGACTTCCCATAAGGCTACGGGACAAGGCAGGGGAAAAGGAGGAACGCAACCCATCTCATTTGCTAAAATTCATGTTTACCTCCACCGATTTTCTACTGAACCGATATTTCGATTTTGTGAGATTGGGGATTCTTTTGTGAAACGATAAAAAAGTAACAACCCCGCTTCACAGCGGAATTGTTACATAACCAAAATATATAGAATAGTTAATCGAAAAAAATAGTCTGTAATATTTACATGGGGCGATTAATTAATTGTGATACAAATATATCTAAATTTTATAAAGAACCAAAACAGTATCGACAAAAAGCGTAAACATGTCGCTTAACCGCCCGTTTTTTTCGTTATATGTCATATATTATTCAGGAATATCTATTTCCAAAGAGATTTCTTTTCCGCTTTTATTTTCGCCTACTTGTGTCGTTCGGGTGTAATAGACGACGAGAGGCCAACCGGTATCGGCGTGTATATAAGTGTCGTTTTGGTCTTGGGCCATAATAATCGGAATTTGAGAACTGTCAATCGGTTTTCTCCTGTCTTCTTCGGGTAGATTGCTCTGTATGAGTTCTATAAATTGCTTTATGGCTTGGTCGGTATTTACTATTGCGTCGCTGGCTATGCGAAAGGACCCGTTTTCGGGATCGACTTCATCGATCCAAAATGTTCTCATACCTTTACAGGGTGCACCACCGAGAAGAGATGGGAAATTTTCTTCGATTTGATATTCTTCGTCAAAATCCATTTTACAACCGTGATAGTAGAGTAGAAAGGATAGTTCTTCGAGTGCGGTGGATACTACGACGGTCGTGTCGCCCATCTGTTTGGACAGGGTGGATTTGAGAAACCGGAAGAGGGAATCTTTTTGCGCTTCGGAACCTTGTTGGGCGCTTAATGCTTCGGCCGTCATTTCGGCGGCTTTCAGGTAACGAGACCTCAGTTTGTCGAAATTGACAAGCCGTTTTATCGTGCCCAATTCGTTTGTCTCGACGATGACTGTGTCGTTGCCGAAAGTCCGGCTTATTCGAGAGGTGAGTTCTCGGCTTATACTGTCCGAACCAGAGCGAATGGCGTTGGGAGTATCATAAACGGCTTGTAGCGTATAGCTGTTTTCGGTAGAGTCGATAACCGTGATATTTATCTTGGATATGGTTCTTTCCCACGATATGGTGTCTTTGCCCTGTATGTTGTATTTGTAATAATCGTACAGATAATCGTAACTGTCACCTTTCGACCAATAGGCTACAACTTGTACCGTAGAATCGTTGAGATTGATTTGGGCAGATAATGTCGTTACTATGCAGACTAATAAGGAACTGAGAATGGCTTTGGTTTTCATAGTAAGTATGGGTTTGATGATTCGTATATCTTTGAAACCGTTTTATTGTAATCGACTTCAAAGATATACATAAAAATCTGATTGTGATTTTCTCTTTCCCCCTATTATAGTATATATAATATTATTATTTCTTATCGGAGAACGGGAGTTTGAACCCTTGTTTGTTCAAATAGCCTTCCATGTCGTAGCCCAAAGCTATCCGGTAATAATCTAAAATATGGGCGCACCAGTCGTTTTCGGAGGTCGTTCCGCTGCGGTGGCGATTATATTCGGATATGGTTCGGTCGTATTGTTCGAGCTCGGGAGCCATGTCGTCGGTACGGTAATGATTGTGGTGTATGACTAATGATAGCGGTTGTTTGGGCTTTAAGTCGGGTGATTCTCTGGGTATGCCCAATGTGAGTGCACAAACGACAAATGTACCTTCGGGTAATTTTAGAATTTCGGCTATTTTCTCCGGATTGGCTGTACGAGCATAACCTACGCAGCAGCTACCGAGTCCGGCGGCTTGGGCTGCTACTACCGCATTCTGCATGGCTAGGGCAGCATCGATGATTCCTACCATAACGCCGTCGAGCGTATTCTCGAAATGAGGATTGTCGATTCCCTTTTTTTGTGCCAAGATGTCAATTTTATGATAGTCGGCGCAGAATACCAGTAAAGTGGCGCAAGTTTTAATTTGTTTTTGGTTTGTAATGGCGTAGAGCTCTTCTTTAATGGATTGATCGTCGATAGCTATTACCGAGAATTGTTGCCCGTTGTAACTTGTCGGGGTATTCGCGATGGCTCGATAGATGAAATCGAGTGTCTCGGACGGTATCTTATCGTATTCGTAGCGACGGACCGATGTGCGGTTCAGTAAAGTTTCTTCGATTGTTTTCATAATGAATGATATTTTGAGTTAAACGATTAAGTGTATAGAAAGGTTTTCAAGTCATTTGTTCCAGTTCTTTAAGTCCTGTCTGGAAGTAATCTTGTTTCCAGTCCTGAGGACGGATTATTTCTCCGTTCCAGACAACGATGTCGATGTCTAATGGAATTTTACCGGAAAGTTTCGATTCGGGGGTACGGCCGTGTGCCTTCTCCATCGTTTTTAAGACATCATATAGTTCTTGATGATCAGTATCGGTGAATATTTTAACTACGGCATTGAGGTAGTTGGGGCTTTTTATGCTTCCGCAAGCTACCGTTTCATAAATAGAAGAAGATGCGGCAACGAGTCCCATTTCCTGTAATTCGGCAAATGCGTTATTCATTTGTCGCAGTTTGTCGGACGTGTTTGAGGCTAGGCTGATCAAAACTGTATTCATGACACATCTTTTAGGGAGAGTTGTATACGTTTCCGTTCTCGGTCGATACCGATGACACGGACTTTAACCGGTTGGTGCATAGAAACGATCTCGGCCGGATTGGAGATATATCGGTCGGCCATTTGCGAGATATGTACCAATCCGTTTTCTTTGATACCGATGTCGACGAAACAGCCGAATTGGGTAATGTTGGTGACTATACCGTTGAGAATCATTCCTTCTTGTAAGTCGTCTATCGTTTTGACTTTGGCATCGAATTCCATCATTTCGATATAACGGCGGGGGTCCCGGCCGGGCTTGTCGAGTTCGGCGATGATGTCGGATAAAGTGGGCATACCCACATCGTCGGATATGTAGTTTTTGAGGTCGAGTTGTTTTTTCAGCTCTTTGTTTTCTATCAGATCGCTTACGGTGCAGTTCAGATCGTCCGCCATTTTTTCTACAATGAGATATCGTTCCGGGTGGACGGCAGAATTGTCGAGCGGATTTTGTGCATGGGGAATACGAAGGAACCCGGCGGCTTGTTCGAACGCTTTGGCTCCCATGCGGGGTACTTTGAGCAAGTCGGTTCTTCGGGCGAAGTCTCCGTTCTCTTTGCGATAATCGACTATGTTTTGAGCGAGTTGAGGACCTAATCCCGATATGTAAGTGAGCAGGTGCTTGCTGGCGGTGTTTACGTTTACCCCCACGGAGTTTACACAAAACTCAATCGTTCGGTCGAGCGATTTTTTCAGTTTGGTTTGGTCGACATCGTGTTGATATTGTCCTACCCCGATAGATTTCGGGTCGATTTTGACTAACTCGGCCAACGGATCTATGAGTCTGCGACCGATAGATACAGCACCACGCACCGTCACATCGTGTTCGGGAAATTCTTCCCGAGCTACTTTTGAGGCGGAATAGATAGATGCGCCGCTTTCGCTGACGACGAAGACCTGTATCTTGCGGTCGTAACGGAGGTTTGTGACGAATTGTTCCGTTTCCCGTCCGGCAGTTCCGTTTCCGATGGCGATAGCTTCGATTTTGTAGCTTTCTACCAGCTGTGTGAGTTTGCGTGCAGCTCCTGCCGAATCTTGACGAGGCGGGTGAGGGTATATGGTTTCGTTGTGTAATAGATTTCCCTGAGCGTCGAGACAAACTACTTTACAGCCGGTCCGGAATCCCGGGTCTATGGCTAATACTCGTTTTTGTCCTAATGGTGGTGCTAAAAGTAATTGTCGCACGTTTTCCGCAAAAATTCGGATAGCTTCGTTGTCTGCCTTTTCTTTTGAGGCGGCAGCGAATTCACTTTCTATGGAAGGGCGCAGAAGTCTTTTATAACTATCTTTTATCGCTTTGTCGACAAGGTTCGACGTTTCTCCTGAGCCTTTGATAAATATTTGTTGTAACCGTTCTATCGCTGTATCGTCGTCGGGGGTAATAGAAACTCTGAGAATACCTTCATTTTCTCCTCGTCTCACCGCTAAGATTTTATGGGAAGCACAACGTCGTAACGGTTCGCTCCATTCGAAGTAGTCGCGGTATTTATCGCCTTCGGTTTCTTTCCCTTTAATGACTTTCGCATGGACGACAGCGCTGTGCTCGAAGCAACGCCGAATGGTATTTCTGGCTCGTTCGTTCTCGGAGACCCATTCGGCGATGATGTCGCAAGCTCCTTCGACCGCTGTTTGCTCATCGGGGATTTCGGGAGTAACGAATCGGGCGGCACTCGTTTTTATATTTTCGCTTTTTTGCGCCATGATGATTTTGGCGAGGGGTTCTAATCCATGTTCCCGGGCTATCTCTGCACGGGTTCTTCTACGGGGTTTATAGGGTAGGTATATATCTTCGAGCTCGGTAATGTCCCAACAAGAATCTATGCGTTGTTTCAACTCTTCCGACAACTTTCCTTGTTCCTCGATTGTCGAAATGATAAATTTTTTTCGTTTTTCGGTCTCGCATAGTTTATCGTATGCTTCCTTGATATTACCTATTTGTACCTCGTCGAGGGAACCGGTAGCCTCTTTGCGGTAACGGCTGATGAAAGGAATAGTGGCTCCGCTGTCGAGCAGTTCGATTGTTTTTTCGATTTGTTTCTCGGCAAAACCCAGTGATTGTGACAGGAGCTTGTATATCGATGTATTCATGATTCTTTCTTTAATGTTATAATCGTGATTTCGGGGCGGGCGCCGATTCGCATGGGAAGGAATACACAACCGATACCTTCATTGACGTATAACATTTGGTGTTTATCGGGGGCGGTATATAGACCGCTCCATTCGGGATACAAGGGTTCGGCAAAAGAATATTCAAATCCTTTCCAGCCTAATTTCAGCTGCATGGCGTGGGTGTGTCCCGATAAAGTGAGGTCGATGTTCGAGTGTGGAATAACTTCGTGTTTCCAATGCAGCGGGTTGTGAGAGAGCAGTATTTTGAAGACCGAATCGTTCAACGAGGAATATGCCAGATCCAATTTCCCGTATTGCGGGAAAGGTGGAAGTCCCCAATTTTCAACACCGATAAGGGCGATGCTGTCGTTTCCCCGGTGAAGAAATACCGAACGATTGTTCAACATCGTCCAACCCATTTTTCCCTCGTCGACGATGAGCGAACGGAGTGTTTGTTCTTTTCCTTCGGGGTTTTCCCAATGGAAATAGTCGCCGTAATCGTGATTTCCCAAGATAGAATATACTCCATCGGGTGCGGAGAGACGGGAAAGTACGTTCATGTAAGGAGGCAGTTCGTTTCCTCGGCGGTTGACGAGGTCTCCCGTAAAAACGATAAGGTCGGGGTGTAGTTGATTAATGCGGTTTATCCATCGGGGCAAGTAATTGGCTGCGGAGCCCAAAGTTTCGAGGTGGAGGTCGGAGAATTGGACGATGCGGTATCCGTCGAAGCCTTCCGGCAAATTGGGAAAAGAGATTGTCCTGTAATTATATATGGGGTGTTGTCGGGCATAGAATGCGCCGTAGAGCATGGACCCGATGACATATAGGGCTAATGCCGTACCGATCATGTGACCCCATTTCCCTTTCTTCCTTTTCCATAAACGGGGGACGTAATCGAATAAAGAAAATATGGAGTAAAACCATTTGGGCATGTAGACCAAGAAGAAAATATAGAATATCCACATGGAGATATTTATATCGAGCTTCCCCGGAAAAGCGAATAGCCCCGTCACCCCTATACACACGAGAAGGAGAGTGACTAAGGAAAGGCCCCACCAAAGAATTTTTATCCATTTAGATTTATGACGAAAGTTGCGTCGAAAGATATAGAAATCGGCCGATAGAGCCAACAGTGGAAGTAAAATGAGAAGAAGGGGTAACCGCATATAATTTTATCGAATGTTGAGAAAGAAACGATGAGTGTTTTCAACGCAACACTCATCGTTTCCTTATTGTGTTGTCATTCAGGCTTCTTGCCCTAATGCTATCAATTGATTTTTCAACGGATTGGCATACATGGAGAGAATGCGCTCTTTTAGGAAGTCTTTGTCTTTACTCGTTACGTCGGGGATTTTTGCCAATTGTGAGTTCAGGTAATTGGCAAAAGTGGTTTGGTCTTTATTTGTGTAACGGTCGGCGAAACGTTTCTGTCCGTCGAGAATATCGTAAGCGATATAGTTACCGGGATATATTTTATAATTGGTATGAATGGCCTTGTCTATTACTTTGAGTATGTTGGCCAGTAATTCCGATTTTTCGTCGATTGCCGATAATTTGTCAAGTTCGTCGTTGATGCACGGGGATATTTGAAAATGTACACGCCCCTTGAAACCGAGTAGGCCTATTTCCATGCTGTGCAAGTCGTCCCTTTGGGATTTTTTAAAATCGGGATTGTCTCGTTTGAGCAGGAACTCGTGTGCTTTGAGATAGTCGCAGGGATCATATTCGTAGGATATGGAGACCGGAACAATGTTTATTTCTTTCAGGTTATTTATAAGGTCTCCCTCTCCGGATATGCCTAACATTTTAATGAGAGATTCTTGTGTGCGGTCGTCGGAATCTTTCGAACGGCCTTCCCGTTGGGCTATCCATACCGATTCGTTTTTTTTCGTTATAGCGAAATGTATGTACCCCGATAGCTGTCGGGCGGCATCGAGCATTTGGCGCACGCCTACGTCTCGTTTGACGATAAAACTCTTGTTGAGCCGAACTAAATCGGATATCCAGTCGTATATGAGCAGATTGTTTCCGATGGCTATTTCACTGGTTTTTATTCCGTTTCGAATGAGTAGCAGATTGAGTAGAGAGGCATCGAGCACAATGTCGCGATGGTTGGACATGAATGTGTAGCTTTTTGCCTTATCGAGTACATCGAGATTGTTCCCGGTAAGTCCTTTGGTGGTTTTCTGAGTTAGCCCTTCTAGGAAAGAGCGCATAACCAGTAATTGAAAGTCTTTTTTGTTGTCGATAGTCAACAATTCTTGGCAGAATAGTTCGTAGTTAATGTCGCGGAGTACGTAACGAACAGCGTGCTCGAATCCGGGTTCTGTAACCAGAACTTTCATTTTGTCGTGAAATTCACTGTCGTAAAAAGGTCGAATATCGTCAAATTCTTTTGGGCATTCCATAACATTAATATTTTTAAGGTATAGAACCGTCTATTGTTTTTATTCTTATGTTTTATATATCTCGATTGGCCGTATAATTACGCCATTTGTCAAACAGCAGAGTCATATCTTGCGGTATGGGGGAATCGAAAAACATCTCTTTTCCTGTTACGGGGTGTTTGAATCCGAGAGTTTTGGCGTGTAGGGCTTGCCGAGGGCAAATTTCAAAGCAGTTTTGTACAAATTGTTTGTATTTGGTAAAAGTCGTCCCTTTGAGAATTTGGTCTCCCCCGTAACGTTCGTCGTTAAAAAGAGTGTGTCCGATATGTTTCATGTGTACCCTGATTTGGTGTGTCCGCCCAGTTTCGAGCTTACACTCGACGATAGAAACATATCCCAATCTTTCTAAGGTTTTATAATGAGTTACCGCATGTTTGCCGAAGTCTCCCTCTGGAAATACGGTCATTTGTAATCTGTCTTTGAGGCTACGACCGATATTTCCGGTTATCGTTCCTTCGTCTTTTTCCATAATACCCCATACCAAAGCTACGTATTGCCTTTGGGTAGTTTTATGGAAAAACTGTAATCCCAAGTTTGTTTTGGCTTCGGGAGTCTTGGCTATGACTAATAATCCGGAAGTGTCTTTGTCGATACGGTGTACCAACCCCAAACGGGGGTCGCTTACATCATAGTCGGGGGTATCCCGGAAATAGTACGCCAATGCGTTTACCAGTGTCCCGCTATAATTCCCGTGTCCGGGGTGTACGACCAATCCTGCCGGTTTGTTGACAACCAAGACGGTTTTGTCTTCGTATACGACATCGAGCGGTATGTCTTGGGGTATGATCTCGAATTCGTATCTGGGTCGATCCATGACGACAGACACGACATCGAGCGGCTTTACGCGATAGTTCGATTTGACCGCTTTCCCGTTTACGAGAATACAGCCAGCTTCGGCTGCCTGTTGTACCCGGTTACGGGAAGAACTTTCGAGACGTGCTACGAGAAATTTATCTACTCGTAATAGATTTTGTCCTTTGTCTGCCACGAACCGGAAGTGTTCATACAATTCCCGCTCACCTTCTTCTGCGATGATTTTGTCATCGGCTTCTATGTCTTCGTCGCAAGTGTTCATTGCATTCGAAATTGTTTAGTTAAACCAACTTTCATCGGTGAGAGGTGCTTCTTCCGCATTTTGTGGAATCTCGTCGATCGTCGAGTCTGGATATTCTTCGGGTACGCCGTCTCCCACAAGTAAAGTTAAGGAACTTCCCGCAGGAATTTTATCTCCTTGTTCGAGGTTTTCGCCTTTGTATTGTATACCGATAACGAGATCGGGGTATTCCGATGGTACGTTTTGTGTTTTAATATCTGTCAACCCTACACTTTCTAAGGTGGAAAGAGCTTGGCGAAGAGACATATCGGAGACTTTTGGACAAGAAATCATTCTGGGGGAGTAAGCGTTGATCGATAGATAAATAATTCGACCGTCTTTTACTTTGCTGCCACCAGCAGGGGTCTGTTCGATGACACTACCCGGAACCGCACCGTCGATAAACAGAGAGTCTATTATGTCGTACCGAAATCCTTCCCGATCGAGAATGCGTAGAGCATCGGGTAAAATCATTGTTTTGACCTCGGGGACAATGACCGCTTTCCCGTGCCGTGTATATAGCTTTAACCCGTATAGAGTGAGTGCTATCAGCAGAAAAAAAACGATAATCATCAATACTAACGTTTTGATTATCGGGTGCTTTTTGAAAAAATCAATTATTTTTCCCATAATCGCTTAGGTGCATAACTTATCTAAGATTTCACAAAGATAGGGAAAATAGCTTGCAACGGTGTTAACTTAATTATTTTTATGACAAAAAGATTTTGTCCTTCCAATATTTCTTTGGTGAAATGAGGCGCTGCATGATTCCTTTTTCGAATTTGAGGAAGAATATAATTTAACATTTATAACTTAAATAATCTGTCTGTTCTTGATTGATATTCGATAATGATTTACTTTTGCAAGAAAAAATAAGCTTCTGTATATTATGAAAAGGAGTAATTTGGTATGGGTTGTTATCGCTGTTCTGGTCGTCGCATTGTTGGGAACCGGGATTTTCATATACATGCAACATAAAGAAATGTCCGATTTCAAGGAGCAAGTGGAGATAGACAAACAGCGGAGCGAGCTTGAAAAAGAATATAGCGATTTGGCTGCCCAGTACGATCAGTTCGAGGGGCAGAAGATGATGTTCAATAACGACTCGTTGATCGAAAAGCTCGATGCCGAGAAGGTGAAAGTTCAACGATTGTTGGAAGAGTTGCGGACTGTGAAAAATACGAGTTCGGCTCGTATTGAGGAATTAAAGCGGGAGTTGACTACGCTGCGGGGAATTATGCGTCATTATGTGATGCAAATCGATTCGTTGAATGTCGCCAATAAGCAGTTGCGGGAAGAGAATGCGAAGGTGACCCGGCGGTATAGAGAGGTAGCGCAAACAGCAAGTCAATTGAAACAAGAACGAGAGGAATTGACCGAAAAGGTAACATTAGCGGCAAAGCTCGATGCCGTAGGTATTGTGGTGACTCCGATAGATTCGAGAGGAAAGACTGCAAAAAAAATTAAAAAAACCGATAAAATAAAGATAACATTCTCCATAGCCAAAAATGTAACGGCCGAAGTCGGTGAGAAATATATTTATGCCCGTATTGTAAAACCCGATGGAGATGTATTGGTGAAGGATAGGGCCGATGTATTTCCTTTTGAAGATCGTGAAATAAATTATTCTTGCCGAAAATTGATTGAATATACAGGTGAAGAATTGAATGACGTGACAATGTATTGGGCTGTGGAAGAATTTTTATATCCCGGGGAGTATCGCGTGGATATCTTTGCCGATAACTATATGATAGGGACTCGTTCGTTCACTTTGAAACAATAGCTTCCGCCTCTGTATTTGTTTGGAGAATCGGGCCGATGTGAAAGTGTGGGTAAAGTTTTTCCCGATTTTATCGACTCAGTCGATATTTTGCGTAGAGAGATGATTCTTCTAGGTCTCTTATGAAGCATATTTTCGGTAGCATTCTATTGTTTGGTTATTGAGTTTTTTTTCGTTCATGAAACATGCTTTCGAATACAGCGGGGAAAAATTCAAAGCTGATTCTTAAAAAATAGTAAAAATAGAAAACTAAAATCTTTAAATATTTGTTTAATGCTAAACTCGGCGTATTTTTGCGGTGTAATGCCGGGTGCATTATTTTTTTAAGAAAGAAAATTGTTTATGCAACTATAAGCAAAGCAAGTATTAGTTTCGTTAAAGCAAAGTAAGAGATAAATAGAAGCGTATGAAAATAAATGGAAGCATATGGGCAAGGAGGGCATTGTTAGCAGCCTTCTTGTTATCTTTTCTGATGGGTTCGGCGCAACAACCGGTTTCGCTCGATTCTTGCCGACAGATGGCCTTAAAGAATAATAAGCAACTACGTATAGCCGAAGAAAAGGTGAAAGGGGCAGGCTATACAAAAAAATCGGCTAGGGGAGCTTATTTCCCGGGAATAGATTTTACCGGGTCTTATATGTATAATCAAAAGTCGATATCGCTTTTGGAGTCCGACCAATATTTGCCTACAAAGACATTCGATTTAGCCAGTCAAGAATACAAGTATAATGTGGTAACTAACCCGGCGACCGGGCAACCTATATTGAACAACGGGCAGCCTATACCGTCGACCGTCGCCATGATCCCGAAAGAGGCTTTCGAGTTCGATGTACATAATGTGTATGCCGGGTTGGTGACACTGACGCAACCTATTTTTATGGGGGGTAAGATAAAGGCATTGAACGATATTGCCGGATATGCCGAGAAGTTGGCGGTGTCGCAGAAGAATACGGCCGAGAAGGAAATTATTTATCAGACAGATGAGGCTTATTGGCAAGTGGTCTCTCTCGTTCATAAGAGAAAACTGGCCGAGAGTTATACGGCTTTACTCGATACGTTGAACCGGCATGTACAAGAGATGATAGCCGAAGGAGTTGCGACTCAGTCGGACGGATTGACCGTAGCCGTGAAGTTGAATGCCGCTCAGATAACCCTTGCTAAGGTCGATAACGGATTGGCTTTGTCGCGTATGGCTTTGGCTCAAATCTGCGGGTTGCCGGTCAATTCTATATTTACGCTTGAAGATGAATCGTTGGAGCGTGTAGCTCCGCAGGAGACTCCGTTGTCGTATAATATGGAGGAGGTTTTTAAAAATCGGAACGAAGTGTTGAGTCTTAATTATGCGGCGAAAATCTATGAAAAGAAGAAAAACTTGGCTCTTTCCGATATGTTACCCAAGTTGGCTTTGGTGGGGACTTATTCTTTTACCAATCCCAACGTATTTAACGGATTTAAAAACGAGTTCGACGGTATGTTCAGCGTGGGAGTAATGCTCAATATTCCAATCCTTCATTGGGGAAAGAACTACAATAAGATTCGTGCCGCTAAGAGTGAAGCGGTTGTTGCCAAGTTGGAATTGGCCGACGTGAAAGAAAAGATAGAATTGCAGGTAAGTCAAGCGGCTTTTAAAACTTCTGAGGCTTATAGAACTTATAAAATGGCTGTGAAAAATTTGGAGAAAGCCGATGAAAATTTGAGGAATGCGCAACTTGGATTTCAAGAGGGAGTACTTACGACGACAAATGTTCTTGAAGCTCAAACAGCATGGCTCGAAGCCCAATCGGAAAAAATAGATGCCGAAATCGATACCCGACTTTGCGAGGTTTATTTGGCTAAGGCTTTGGGTACTATGAAATATTGAAAATAGAAAATATAAAAAATAGCAAAACAGATTTACAATGGAAAATCTAAGAGAAAAGAAAGAGCGCAGTTTGGTCGTAGGCCTCATTGCTTTGATTGTCATTATAGTTGTTTTGGCCTTGATCGGATTATTCTTGCTTAAACCGGAGCCCCAAATTATTCAAGGGCAAGCCGAAGCGACACAAGTACGGGTTTCAGGAAAGTTGCCCGGCCGAGTGGTCGAATTCATGGTAGAGGAGGGACAGCATGTTCTGGCGGGGGATACATTGGTACATATTCATTCTTCGTTGGTAGAGGCGAAACTTTCACAGGCCGAGGCTATGGAAACCGTAGCTAAGGCTCAGAATAAAAAGGTGGACAGTGGTACGCGCGTGGAACTGTTGAATTCTGCCTATGATATGTGGCAACAGGCTCAAGCCGGTTTAACGATCGCCAAGAAGACGTATGAGCGTATGCAGTCGTTGTATAAGAAAGGAGTAGTTTCGGAACAAAAACGCGATGAAGCCGAGGCTGCTTATAAAGCAATGGTCGCTACTGAAAGTGCGGCTAAATCGCAATATGAAATGGCAAAGGCCGGTGCGCAGGCCGAGGATAAGGCTGCCGCTGCCGCTATGGTCGCCGCCGCACAAGGTAGTGTCGCAGAGGTCGAGTCTATTTTGTCGGATTCTTATCTGACGGCTCCTACCGACGGTGAAATTTCCGATATTTTTCCGAATGTGGGGGAATTGGTGAGTTTAGGGGCCCCGATTATGAATGTATTGAAACTCGACGATATGTGGGTTTCGTTCAATGTTCGGGAAGATTTGTTAGAAAATTTGACTATGGGAGCCGAAGTACAGGCCATAATTCCGGCATTGGAAAATAAGGAAGTGACTTTGAAAGTATTTTATATTCGGGATATGGGGTCTTATGCGGTATGGCGCGCTACGAAAGTTACCGGGCAATACGATGCCAAAACTTTCCAAGTGAAAGCCCGTCCGGTCGAACCGGTCGATAATCTACGTCCGGGAATGTCGGTATTGTTGAAAAGAGATAAAAAGTAAAAAGGAAGTTCTGTAACTTCGAGAATGTCTATATGTCAGAACGAATGGAATATCAAACGGGGCTTTGGGCTACTATTGTCCGGGAATTGAAACAACTGGTTTCGCGTCCTATCTATGTACTTTGTATGGTAGGAGCGCCGCTATTCAGTTGCATATTCCTGCTTTCCTTGATGCACGAAGGGTTACCTCATAAGATTCCGGTAGCGATTGTCGATCACGACCACACCTCTACGTCTAGGAATTTTATTCAACAGCTTGGAGCTCAGGAGTCGGTCGATGTTGCCTATAAGTTGAATAGCTTTACCGAGGCTCGGGAGTTGATGCAGTCGGGTGATATTTTCGGATTTTTGATTATTCCTGAGGATTTTGAAGCGAAGGCTATCGCCGGTCGTCAACCCGAGCTTTCTTTTTATACGAATGATGCCTATTACATTCCTGCGTCGTTGCTATATAAAAGTTTCAAAACCATGTCGGTGTTAGCTTCGGGTGCAGTCGTGCGCCAAGTGTTACTTTCTGCGGGAGCCGAGGAGTCACAGATTATGGCTAAGTTGCAGCCGATAGCGACGGATATGCATGCGTTGGGCAATCCGTGGATTAGCTATTCGGTTTATCTGAATAATTCTTTTCTTCCCGGGTTATTGCAATTGATGATTCTGTTGGTTACGGTTTTCAGTATCGGATCTGAGATGAAACGAGCCACGTCGAGAGAATGGCTGCGGACTGCCGACGATTCGATTATTATTGCTATTACAGGTAAACTCATTCCTCAAACGATCATATTTTTTTCGATGGGGCTTTTATACTTGTCGTTGCTATACGGTTATTTGCATTTCCCGATGCATAACAGCATTTGGCACATGATTTTCGCGATGTTCTTGTTGGTTGTCGCTTCACAGAGTTTTGCGGTAATTATTATGTGTTTTGCGCCTTCGTTAAGAATTGGGTTGAGTGTCGGTGGTCTAGTGGGCGTCCTGTCTCTTTCTATCGCGGGATTTTCTTTCCCTGTGCCGGCTATGTATTTACCGTTCCAAGCTATCTCGTATGTGTTGCCTGTACGGCATTATTTTTTGATTTATGTAGATCAGGCATTGAATGGAATACCTCTTTATTATTCGCGTGTACATTATGTCGCATTGATTTTGTTTGCGGTGGCATCCACTCCGTTGTTACCCCGGTTGAAAAAGGCTTTGATGCGTCAAGTATATGTACCGTGATGTAAAAATAAAATGATATGAAATTGTTTCATTCTATAAAAATAGGTTTGTCCGACATTTATTACATTTGGCGGCGGGAATATCGTGCTGTTTTTCATGATTTGGGAATCGTGCTGTTTTTCTTTGCTTTACCATTCGCTTATCCGATTGTATATGCCGCAGTGTATAACCCTGAGGTAGTGAGGGAAGTGCCTATGGTCGTCGTGGATAATGCCCGTACCCCTTTGAGCCGGGAGCTCGCTCGTGAGATGGACGCGACTCCGAATGCGCATATCGTTTCGTATTGTGCCGATATGGACGAGGCGAAGCACATGATGTATGAAAAGCATTGTTATGGAATATTGTTTATTCCGGAAGATTTCAGTCGAAAAGTAGAACGAGGTGAACAAAGTGTCGTTTCGTTCTATTCGGATATGAGTATTCTCTTGAATTACAAAGGCTTTTTAATTGCGTTGACCGATGTGACGATGAACCTCGGAGGAAAGTTACAGACTCAGGCTTTGGGTGGAGCCACGCAGGAACAAATCAATGTAGCGACACAACCCATTCCGTATAGCTCTATTAATTTGTATAATCCAGAGTCGGGTTTGGCATCGTTTTTATTGCCTGCCATATTGGTGTTGATTTTACAGCAGAGCCTTATTTTGGGAATTGGTATGATGGCTGGGGGAATTTATGAACATCGACAGTTACACCTGTTTTACAGTGGACGAGAACACATGCACAATAATGTATTGCATTTGGTGATAGGCAAATCATTGTGCTATTTTAGTTTGTATATTTTATGTACGGCATACATACTACATTTTATTCCGTGGCTTTTTAAATATCCGCAGATAGGTAGTCAGGTAGAAATTTATTCTTTTGCCGTTCCGTTCTTGTTATCTTCTATATTTTTTGGAATGACGCTATCCATATTTGTTCGAGAACGCGAAAGTTCTTTTTTGTTGTTTGTCTTTACTTCGGTTATATTTTTGTTTATATCGGGTATTACATGGCCTCGTTATGCTATGCCGGAGTTTTGGAAGTGGCTGGGTGCTCTCATTCCGTCTACTTGGGGAATAGAGGGCTTTGTGCGCATGAATACGGCCGGGGCTGGTATTTATGATGTGCGTCATGCCTATACGATGTTATGGATTCTAACAGGAGTTTATTTTGTGACGACTTGCTTGGTTTATAGGTATCAGATTTGGAAAGATAAAAAACGAGGCTTTTCGGGAGTGCTCGATTCAGGGGTAGATTAAAAGAACGGGTTAGTTATATAGATAGAAGCCGACATCTTAATAGATAGTCGGCTTTGTTGTTTTTTGTGAAATCCATCGATTTTAAAACGGTTTTGATATTTTATTATTATCTTTACGTCCCTTTTCTAAAAATATAACTTAAATAATAGATAATGAGCTGTATTTCACGTAACTGTTTGTTGCTTGTCGTTTTGACTTGCTTGTTTCCGTTCTTTGTATTTGCAGAGATTCCTGCCGGATATTATGATGATGCTGTTGGAAAAAGCGGTGAGGATTTGCAAAAAAGTTTGTCTACCATCTTAAACGATGCAACCGATGTAGGTTATAATGGCTTGTGGAATCTTTATAAAACGACAGATAGACGTTCCGATGGGAAAGTGTGGGACATGTATTCCGATGTAACGAACTATACTTTTGGAACCGATCAATGTGGCACATATGGGGTTGAAGGCGATTGCTATAACAGGGAGCACTCGGTTCCTAAAAGCTGGTTTAATAAGCAATCGCCTATGGTGTCCGATATATGGCATGTCTATCCAACCGATGGAAAAATAAACGGAATGCGTAGTAATAATCCGTTTGGAGAGGTAGGCTCTGGCGCATCGAGCTCGAAAAATGGATTTTCCCAATGGGGGAAATGTGTGACTCCCGGTTATTCGGGTACGGTATTCGAGCCGAACGATGAATATAAAGGAGATTTTGCGCGTACTTATTTCTACTTTGCTACTCGGTATAAAGGGGTGGCAACGAGTGGATATGGTGCTGAGGTGTTTTCCTCTGCCTATCCTTATATAACCAAGTGGCAGTTGGATATGTTGCTTCGTTGGCACGAGCAAGACCCCGTTAGCCAAAAAGAATTGGATAGAAACGAAGCGGTCTATGAGTCGCGGCAAGGAAATCGAAACCCGTTTATCGATTATCCCGAATTGGTCGATCTCATCTTTGGAGACAGTCGTAATATCCCCTTTATGCCAGATGGCGGAGATGCTCCGTATATCGAGGCTCCTCGAAACGGATCGACTGTCGATATGGGAATCGCTTCGGTGAATAGTTCTTCACCGGTAACGGTTCAACTGTCTGTTAGAGGACGTAATATCGAGAGTGCTGTTTCGGTTGAAGTAGGAGGCAATGATAGCGAGTGCTTTTCGGTGAATCGTCGGGAACTTACAGCCGATGAGGTTAATAATGGAACGACTGTCGAGTTATCCTATCGTTCTTCGGTAGTAGGTTCGCACGAAGCTGTTTTGGAAATATCGGGAGGTGGGTTAAAGTCTCCGATTATCGTTAATTTGAAAGGGCAGGCTATCGACGATTTTGTCGCATTGCCGGCGAAAGATATTACGAAAAATTCTTTTGTGGCGGTTTGGACTCCGAAATCGGAAGCAACCGATTATGAATTGAATGTGTGGTACGACGACTATTCGTCGAGTGCTCCTGAGAAGGACATATTGGACGTGACGTTTTCGTCGAAGCCCGATTCGTGGACCTATGAGGGGTATACTGCTGTTGAATCGGGAAAATTACGATTAGGTTCGGGTAAAGATGATGGTAGCGCCATTTCTCCGGTGGTCGATTTGTCGGCAGACGATGTGTCTATAACAGTGGAGGCATCGCCTTACAGAACAACCGATAATTCGGTTTTGTATATTCTGGTAGATGATGAACCTGTCGATGAAATATCGTTGCCGGAAGGGACGGTGACGAAAACAATTCCTTTCAAAGGAGGAACGAAGTCATCGAAGATTACGTTCAAAGCAGAAAAAGACCATCGTGTCTATTTGCACAGTGTTAAAGTGAAAAGCGGCGGAGGTTCTACCCCTGTTGTTTTAGATGGATATCCTCGTCGGGTGGGAGATGTAAACGAATATATGGTATCCGATTTAACTCCCGCTGTGCAGTATCATTATACGGTGACTCCCTATATCGGGGAAGAGGCTCAGTTGGTGTCTAATACGATTTCAGTCTCTACGGGGTCGGCAGCTGTCGATGATATGGAGGCAGACCGTGTTTTGATATTTACCTCTGGGAATGTGTTACACATACTCAATGCCCCGATGAATGCTGTTGCCTCGTGGTATACGATGGACGGGCGTTTGTGTGGCTCACGGATTTTGCATAACGAGGAGGTCGAATGGGAGCTGCCCGAAGGAATTTATATCGTGAGGGTTGTATCTCCGTCGTTACAAAATACGGTGAGAGTGCATAGCTCGCGTTGAGATTAAAAATCTGTATTATGAGTACTATGAAAAATTGTGCCCGGATAATTTTCGGGATATTGGGCGTTTCGTTTCTGGGATTTCGGCTTGATGCCACAGTTCCTGCGGGCTATTATTATGCGGCCGATGGAAAACATGGAGCTGAGTTGAAAACTGCATTATACGAGATAATAAGTTCGATGCATACACTCGGTTACGGCAGTGGGGAAGATGCCACGTGGGAGGGCTTCTCCCGAACAGACCGTAAAGAAGATGGCAGTGTGTGGGACAGGTATTCCGATGAAATACGCTATTTCGATGGCTTTAATGCCGTCGGGGGCATGCATATAGAGCACTCTTTCCCGAAAAGTTGGTGGGGCGCTTATGAAAATAATGCTTATAGGGATTTGCATCATTTGTTCCCGGCAGACGGATCGGCCAATTCCGCTAAAAACAATTTGCCGTTGGGTGAGGTCACGGGAGTTTCCGGCTTTGACAATGGGGTCTCGAAGGTAGGAAAGAATGGTTGGGGAGTAGATTATACCGACCGTTGCTTCGAACCTGCCGACGAGTATAAGGGCGATTTTGCTCGTGCCTATTTCTATGTCGTAACGGCCTATGAAAACTTGTGTGACTATTGGCAGTCGCCTATGCTCGATAACAATACTTATCCGGTCTGGAAAGAGTGGGCGTTGGACATGCTGTTGGAGTGGCATTCGCAAGACCCTCCGTGCGAAAGAGAGTTGGCGAGGAACGATTCGGTTTATACCATACAGGGGAATCGAAATCCTTATATAGATTATCCCGATTTGGTCGAGTATATATGGGGAGCTCATCGGGAAGACCCGTTCAGGTTCCCCGCAGAGACTCTCCCTTTCTTGGCTTTGCCTCGTCGGGATCAAATCATGGATATGGGGGTGATTATGTTGGGTGATAATAAAAGCGAACAACTTGATATATTGGGAAACAACCTCACCTCTTCTTTGTCCCTCTCGTGGGCGATAGGAGGTATATTTGAACTTTCCGATTACGAAGTGTCGGCACAAGAAGTGCACGATGGTTGTACAGTTGAAATATCGTGTCGAGAGCTGAGGAAAGGAGAATATCGCGATACGGTGATTATTTCGGGAGGGGGCATTGAGACCCCGTACCGCATACCGGTACAAGTAGTTTCAGTCCCTTCGTTTATAGAAACCTCGGCATCCGATGTTACGGCCACCGAGGCTTTGATACATTGGATTAATTACCCCGAAGCTATCGATTACCAAGTTTCTCTTTGGTCGGGGAATACCTCTGCCGGAGATTTGATTATTTCGGCTTATGTCGAGGGAGCGGGGTATAATAAAGCGATTGAAATCTATAACGGAACAGGAGTCCCGGTCGACCTTTCTGCATACAGTTTGCGAATGGAGGTTAATGGCAGTGGTTCTTTCGTGAACGATACTCCGTTAGGACCTTCTATATTAAATAACGGAGAGACCTATTTATTATTAAATTCGCTATCGACTGATGGGGAGTTAATCGCTAAGGCTTCGCAGATTATTCCCGGGGGAGAAACTTCGCCTCTCAATTTCAATGGGAATGATGCTGTTGCGCTTTGTCGCGATGGTATAATAATTGATGTGGTGGGTGTTGCCGGGGAAATAGCTTATTGGGGGCAAGATAAAACGTTGTATCGCCGATCCGAGATAACACACCCTACATCGCGATATAATGGGAAAGAGTGGATATCGTCTCCGAAAGATGATTTTTCGAGGATAGGGCTTTTTCGTATGCAGTTTGACGACAAACGGGAATATATACAGACCGATAAGTCAATCGGGCTCGTACAAAACTATCGTTTTACCGAATTGCGACCGTTGACTCGCTACACCTATCAAGTGAGCGCTGTTATACCTTCGGGTATAGTAAAGGCCGCATATAGCATGCAATTTGAGACAGATTCTCTGGCTGTGCCGCAGTTGCTCGATGCTTCGGATATAACCGATAGTGCTTTCCGAATAAATTGGGAAGAAGTTCAGGGAGCCGATAATTATGAGATAATTTGTTTTATACAGACCGGTGAACAACATGTTTATACTGAGGGATTTGACGAAGTAGATTCGTCCGGAAAACCTCTGCCCGATAATTGGGAGGGAACAGCTTCCGGTAATTATACATCTGCGGCAAGTAGCGGAGTGTCGGCTCCTTCGGTCGCATTGAAAAATACGGGAGAATATTTACAGACCCCTCGGTATAACGAGGGTATAGTAAAGTTTTCGTTTATGTATCGTTTTGCATCTTCCGGGACGGGGTCCTACATTGTTGTTGAGAAAGAATCGGATAATAGTTGGACAGCTATTGATACATTGCGATATGTCGATACTTCTAAGAATTATCCCGAATATACCTTTTCGATCGAAGAACATGTGACTTCGGTAAAAGTCGTTTATGCACATAAAGAAAAAGGAAACGTAGCTATCGATGATGCTTCGATTACTTATGGAGCTTATGTTAAGGATATTTTCTCTCAGGAAAAGGTCGGGAATATTACGACTCATGTTATAGAGGGGCTTTCTCCTCAGATAGAGTATAGCTATCAAGTCCGTTCGGTATGTAAAGATGTTGTTTCAGATTGGTCTTCGGTACAGAGAGCCGTTACGGCCGATATCTCGGCTGTTACATCAGTTCGATCATGTGATCCGATCGTATATGTGTCGGGACGGCAAATTATAATAGCGACTCTTTGTGGTTCCGAACGAATATCGGTTTACAATCTATCCGGGCAAGTGTTATATGCAGTGGCTGCTGAGGGGAAAAACCAAATAGCGGTAAATGTCGATCGAGGAATTTATATAATAAAAATAGAGGCGAGGAATAAAATATTCAATAAAAAAATAATTCTGTAAAAAGCAGAATATTATATGGTTATATTTTATTTAAAAAATAATTCAAAAAAACATTGAGAAAAATTTGGATTATAATAGAGAAAGGCAG